>Ga0134122_10000941_pt1 | contig 20586 bp, 17 predicted proteins | sample KB302_FD_96461 | JGI IMG/M metagenome (GOLD analysis project Ga0134122, IMG submission 96461) | Terrestrial soil microbial communities without Nitrogen fertilizer from Kellogg Biological Station, Michigan, USA - KB3-0-2 | ecosystem: Environmental > Terrestrial > Soil > Unclassified ... | reverse complement strand
TGACCGCGATGATGAACCCCTTACGCGAGGAGCGTATGGTCGCGCGCTCGGTGGCCAGCCTGCACAGGCAGATGACGGACTGGTTTCATGTCGGCGCGGGACTGGCATGTGCGAACATGTCGCCGCGTGAATTCAAGTTGGCGATCGGCGGTGGTGCCGCAATGGATGTAGACGGCGAACAGCAGCTCGCCTTCTTCGTCCGCACCAGCGGGCCCGCGCCTCGTTTTTGCGTGGTCACCAAGGAACATGCGGCCGCCGACGAGCGCGTCGAGGCCAACAATCCGCCCATGCCGGCCTTCGGCGATGTCGATGGCATGAAGAACGCGATCCGCGACGGACGGCTGGCGCGCTTCAAAGGCCCCACGGTCGGGCGCAAGCTCTCGCACGTAAGATCCCAAATGATCGCCGGCGTGATCGAGCTGGCGAGCGAATACAGCGCGCCGGTGGCGCTTGATCTCCTCTTGCGCAAGGCCGGGATCGATCCGAACGGTGCTGCCGTTACTCCGATGGGCATCGACGCCCACCCCAAAGGAGCAGTCGTCAACTGGCTTATCGCGGTGGGCGATCAGGCATTGTTCGCCATGTCGTCCCCGAACGGCAGCGTGCTTCTGCGCGGCGAGCAGAAGATCGCCGGCGTACGCAAAGCGGAAATCGATGAACACGCCGCAAGCGTAGAAGCGGCGGACGAGAAGCCGCGTTAAGCCACTCATTTTCCAACACTAGCGAGCGCATTCATGCTCGGCGCGCGCTGGTGTCGCGTGCATTCACCCTTCTGACTCCCGCCCAAACAATGTAGGCTTTGCTCAAACACAGCCCAGGGAGGGGTTCATGAACAAGGTGATCATTGGCGCAGTGATCGTGACGACCGGCATGGCCGCGGCTGCCGCTTGGGCCGCGCAAGCGCCGCCGTTCCAGAACCATCGCTATTTCTTGATGCCGCTGGAGAAAGATCCAACGCGCGAGGTGGGCCTGCAATCCGTCACTATGCCACCAGGCGCCGGCAACGAGTTTCCACAAGCATCCGGGCGAGCAATGGACCGCGGTCCAGGAAGGCGAAGTCACCTTCACCATCCAGGGCCAGCCGCCGAAAGTGCTCAAAGTCGGAGACTGGAATTACGTTCCGCGCGGGACTGTACACCGCCAGCAGAACCTCACCACGAGACCGGCGCGCTACATCGAGATGAGAATCTTCGACAAGGAGCCGGCGGCAAAGTAGTGCGCGGGCCGCCGGTCACATCGGCACATAGCCCTCTATAAGTGCGACCTCAGACTTCGTCGTCTCCATGCGCAGCTTGAGCAGCGGGGCATATTCGGGGCTGTCATAGAACCGGCGCGCGGCTTCAAGCGACGGGAATTCGATGACGACGAAACGGTCGAGGCCGAGGTCGCCTTCGAGCGGATGCACCGCGCCGGCGCGCACGAGAAACCTGCCCCCATACTGCGCAAGAACCTGAGGGACCTGCGCGCGGTAGCGCGGATAGCGCTCCGGGTCGGTGATGGTGATGTTGGCGACCAAATAAGCCGGCATGCTCCCTCCTCTTTGTCCGTTCAGTGAGGAGGTTAGATCAAAAAATAGCGTCACGGCGAGGCGCGCCCGGGTCGCTATCATTGCTGGAGGTTCCCGACCGGATGTACGGTGTTCATGAGCTTCTTCAGGCTTCACTGGGGGAATCGACATGACCAAAAAACGCGACACAGGACGGAAAGGCTCGAAGTCTGAGCAAGTCAGCCGGCGCGATTTCGTCACGCGCGGCGCCGCGGCAGGCGCAGGTGCGGCGGTGCTCTCAGGTGCGGCGCTCGCGGCGCCGGCTGCGTCAGGCACTCATGCGATCCAATGGAATTACGAAGCCGATGTCGTCGTGCTCGGCTCGGGCTGCGTCGGTTTGCATGCCGCCGTCAGAGCGCGCGATCTCGGCGCATCGGTGCTCGTCATCGAGCAGAATTTCGACGTCGGCGGGAAGCTGGTGCACAGCGGCGGCTGGACCTCGCTCGGCGGCGGCGATGCGATTCAGCAACGCGACAAAGCGGGGAGCGATCCGCAAGGCCTCGGGCTGACCGCTGCTCTCGTCAAGCCCGACGACCTCGACGACGATCCCGATCGGCTGTTCCGCGACATGACCGACTGGTCGGTGGTCGATGCCACCGGCATGGCGCGCTATCGCTACAACGATCGCGAGCTGCATCGCGCCTGGGCCGATAACGCGCCCAAGACCCGGCAATTCATGATGGACAATCACATCCGCTTCGCGCGCATCGACGGCACACATCAGGGCGGAGGCATGTCGCGCGCGCGGGCCGCCCGCGCCATGATGAAGCTCGCGGCCAAGACCGATATCAAGGCGGGCACGCTGTCACCCGAAGACAGGGGCGATCCCGAACGCGAGCGGCATTCACCGTTCAATCCGATGCGCACGATTCCGGGCGCCTCGGCGGACTCGCTTGGCGCGCCGGGATGGGTCTATGGCGGCTTCGTCATCGCGCGCTCGCTCGAATTCAGCGCGCGCGAGAAGGGCGTGCGTTTCATCCTGAACCGGCATCTGGACGAGCTGATCCGCGAACAGCCTTTCTCAGGCAAGGTTCTGGGCGTCAGAGCGAGCTACACGCCGCGCATGCATCCCGAAACCGGCGCGCGTTTGGAGAGTTTCTGGCGGAACGGCAATGTCGATGAGCGTGCGCAGACGATTCACATCCGCGCGCGGAAGGCCGTCATCATCGCCACCGGCGGCATGCATGGCAGCGTGCCCTTGCGCACCATGTTCGATCCGCGGATGGTCGAGCCCTCCATCGAATATGGGCCGAGCGCGCTGATCGGGCCGCTCAATATGGACGGCAGCGGCATCGTCGCCAGCATGAGAGTGGGCGCGAATCTTGCGGGCATGATGATGAACTATCAGCATTCGCTCGCCTCGCCGACGATCAGCAGCGTGCTCGGCACCCGCGATTCGCTCGGCAGCATCTTCCCGGGACATCCCTCGTTCCTGTTCGCGCGCGCCAAGGGTATCAGCATCGGCGCGGGTGGCTGGGAACACGTCATCGCGGTCAATCAGGTCGGGCAGCGCTTCTACAACGAGAGCACGATCGGCGACACATCGAGCGATGCCGCGTGGCCGCCGGGCAATGACGATACGCACAAGCCGTTCACGCCACTCGATTGGCGCAACGCGAGTCCCGCGCAGGTCAAAGCGCAATACAAGCGGTCGCCGGCGTCCGATGCCGCTTTGGCGATGAACGAGGGCTCGCGCGCGCCCGATTATGCGTCGGGACCGGTATGGGCGATCTTCGATTCTGCCGCAGTCGCGCGCACGGGCTGGAAGGTTCGCTATCCCTACATCGCCGATCCGCCGGACGGATATTTCCACAAGGCCGACACGCTGAAAGAGCTCGCGGCGAAAGTCACGGCGCATCCGCATCAGAAGATTCCGCTGAAATATCTCGAACAAACCGTGGCGCGGTACAACGCGCTCGCCGACAAGGGTAAGGACGAGGATTTCGATAAGCCGAAACTGCATCGCATCGACACGCCGCCGTTCTATGCGGCGTCGGCGGGAATTCGCGTGCTCGACTCGTATGGCGGTTTAAGGATCAACGGCAAAGCGCAGGTCTTAGACACGCAGGGCCGCGTGATCCCGGGGCTGTACGCCGGCGGCGAAGCCAGCGGCGGCGGCTGGCAGCACGGCATCGGCCGCGCCTCCGTCCACGGCTACATCGCCGGCACCAACGCCGCACAGGAACGAGCGGTTTAGGGGCCAGGTCTCAGCGCGTCAGATCGGGTTGGCGTCTCCGGTGAGCAGCTCGTCGTTCACCCACTGACCTTCGATGCGCTTCCCGTCCGGCAGGAGGATCACGCCATGTCCGTTCCGCTTGCCGTTCGCGTAGGTGCCCTCGAAATCCACATCGGGTTTGCCGTTCACCATCCAATGCAAAGTCCCTTGTCCCGAGGCAAGACCGTCCTTGCACATTCCTGACCACGTTACGGATTCGTTCGGTTCAGGTTGCGGATTCCAGATCTTGCAGGGCTGGTTCGTCGCCGTGATCCAATCTGGACGCGCGGTTCTTTCCCTCTGCGCCATGATTTGGGTGGGGACGATGAGCATCACTGCGATGGCGATCAGGACTCGGGGTTTCATGCGTCGTACTCGCTGGTTGGATCGGCAAATTGGTCCGGCATCATAGCAAATCGAAGCACCTATCTGCATCAGTTTCGCTCGCCAGCATTCTCAAGGCTTTCCGGGGAGGCCAACGTTCCTTCTTCCGGCTCGGCCCGCTGCTTTTCGCACCCTACCGCTATGGTATCTCGTAAGAAAGTTGGTGGTCGTGCGACTACCACTTTCAGGCAAAAGCATGGATACGAAGCAGGGGCGCCAGAACGAGCTCTATCTGCAGGCCGCCGCCGAATTCGGGCCGGCGCTTGTCCGCCTGGCGCGGGCTTATGAGAGCGACGGCGATCGACGAGGCGATCTCCTGCAGGACATCCACTTTGCACTGTGGCGCAGCTTCGCCGGCTTTTCCGGTCAGTGCTCGCTGCGCACCTGGGTCTATCGCGTGGCCCACAACGCGGCCATTTCGGAGCGGTTCAGACGGCGCCGCACGACGATGGTGAGCTTGGAGGAGATCTGCGACATGCCCGCGCTGGACGATGTGGAGAGCAAGGCCGGAGATCTTCATGCCTTGGAGCGGCTGCGAACATTGATTCGCCGTCTCAAGCCGCCGGACGATCAGGTGATGCTGCTCTATCTCGAAGACGCGGACGCATGGACAATCGGCGAGATCACGGGCCTGTCGCCGCGCGCGGTCGCGACTCGAATCCATCGGCTCAAATCTTTGCTCGCCGGACAATTTCACGACAGGACCAACGTATGACCGACGTCAAAACCGTTTGGCAAAACCAAGCCATAGAGGAGAACGATATGATCACGCTATCCGACATCCGCGCGCGCGCGGACAAATTCCAGTCGCGTATTCGCTTGCGCAATGTCGTGTTCTACATCTATGCACTCTTCAATATCGCTGCGTCGATTTGGCTGATCGCGTCGGGTAGATTGAGCGCGTTCCTGTATCCGATGTTGCTGATGATTGCAGCGCATCTGTGGGTGCTGTGGCAAGTCAATCGTCACATTGGCGCGCGGCACGAGCCGGGCCAGATGGGCGGACGGCCAGCGCTGGATTATTATCGCGACGAGTTGAAGCGCCAAGTCAGCGGCCTGTCACGTGCGGGGCTGTGGTACATCGCACCGTTCATGCCGCCGTACCTGTGGGAGCTGGCGATTTGGCAGCAGCGCATTGAAGCCCGTGCCGCGGCGACAGCTATGCCCCCCAACTACGTGCTATTCCTTTTTTCAATCGGTGGCGCGATCTTCTTCTGGACCGCGGTGTGGCTCGCCTTCTCGCGCACGGCACTGAAGCTGCAATTGCAGCTCGAGCAGCTCAAACGCGTGCAGGCTGAGTAGGCAGCGGGCTTACTTCGCGTCGAGCCTTTGATGTCCTTGAAGCTTGGCGGCACGTAGAGCACGTCGCCGGCCTTCAGCACCTTTCGACTCCGCCCATGATCGAGCTGCCAGCGGAACCGCGCGGCGTCCCGGCGTCTTGCGTTTTGTCAATACATCAGGGGCCCGCGCAGCCTACCGATAGCAGGGAGGTTATCCAGCCGATCGCGGCCGATGGTGAGTTCGTGAGCTTTCATTTGCCGAACCGAAGCAATGCCCTGCTCTGGATTGGAGTCGCCGCGTTCTCGGTGATCCTTCTCGGCGGCTGGGTGTTCATCCAAATGGTGAGCCGCTCGGGCAGCGATCTCGAACAGCGAAATCTTCTCGCCGTGGTGGAAATCACGGCGGCGACGGCGTTTGAACCCGACGCGGTGCGCAATCTCATAGACAGCAAGGATCCGGCGGCGTCACCCGTCTTCCCCGCGGTTCGAGAACAATTGAAGCTCATCCGGAAACACGTTCACGAGGCCCGGTTTGCCTATCTGATGGTAAGCCACGAGGGTGCGGTGTCGTTTCTCGCCGATTCGGAAGATCCTTCGTCGAAGGACTACTCACCGCCCGGTCAGGCCTATCCGGAAGCTTCGCCGATATTGCATCGCGTTTTTTCTGCCGCGGAGCCGATGCTCGAGCCGCCCTATCGCGATCGATGGGGAGAGTGGGTATCGACTCTTGCTCCTGTCGTGGACCCGGCTACCGGAGAGGTCCTTGCCGTATTGGGCATCGATGTTCCAGTGAGCCAATGGCTCCAAACCATCAATACGTATCGTTCGACCGCCGGCGTGATCGTTTTGCTCTTTGCCGCCCTTTTCGGCGTCGCGCTTATCGTTCAGACACGATCACGGCGAAGAATAGCCAAACTCGACGCCCAGCTCGAGGCGGAACGCGACGAACTGGTAAAATCCAATCGCATCGTGGAAAACAGTTCCACGGTCCTTTTTCGCATGACCACCGACGCTTCGTGGCCGCTGAGCTACGTCTCGCGCAACATCGAACGTTACGGCTACACCCCGCGAGCCCTCCTGGAATCACCATCGACGTGGCTGGATCTTTTCTATTCCGGCGACACTCCAACCATTCGCGATCATATCGAAGATCTACGGTCGGGAAAGGCTGACACCATCCGTGGAGTGCGACGCTTCAAGCGTGGCGACAATTCCTTAGCGTGGGTTACGGACTTTGTGAATGCGGTCCGCGACGGAACCGGCCGCCTCGTGGCTTTGGAAGGTATCATGTCCGATATCACCCAAAGAAAGAATGCGGAAGAAAGCATTGTCCATCTCGCAAATCACGACGGTCTCACCGGCCTTCTCAATCGCGCCGCCTTTATTGAGCGTCTGAAGGGCTCCTTTACGCGCGCACGAGATACGGGACAACTTTTCGCCGTTCTCTATCTCGACGTCGACCATTTCAAGGACATCAACGACGCTTTCGGGCATGAGAACGGCGATCTGTTCCTGCAAATGATGGCCGAACGTCTCAGCGCAACGCTGCGCGAACGTGACGCGTTGGCGCGCTTCTGTACCGCGCGTTTTGGCGGCGACGAATTCGCCATCCTCGAAACGGATGTGATCGACCCTTCGGATGCCGCGGCGCTTGCGCAGCGGCTTATCAAGGGCCTGTCCGAACCGTTCACGCTGGCCGGGAAGGATATCCATGCCACGGTCAGCATCGGAATCTCGCTTTATGACTCCGCCGTTCGCGAATCAAACGATCTTCTCGCCCAGGCGGATCTCGCCTTGTACCGCGCCAAGGATCTCGGCCGCGACCGATTCAACTTTTACTCCGCTGAAATGGACACCAAGGTCAGGGAGCGGGTCGCCATCGGAGAGGAGTTGCACTCGGCGATCAAAAACGGCGAACTCGAGCTCTACTATCAGCCGCAGATCGATTTTCCCTCCGAAAAGATCATCGGCGCCGAAGCGCTCATCCGCTGGAACCATCCAACGCGCGGGATGGTTTCGCCGGACCAGTTCATCCCCATAGCCGAAAAGACGGGTCTCATCCTGGAGTTGGGAACCTGGGCCATTCAAGAGGCCTGCCGGCAAGTTGGGCGCTGGCATGGGGAAGAGCTGGCCATCCCCATGATGGGGGTGAACGTATCGGCCGTCCAATTCCGCGATCTCGCGGCGCTTCTGGAAACGGTTCATGACGCTGCTAGCAGTCCGGCAATGAACGGTTGCGTTCTTGAACTCGAACTTACGGAATCGGTCCTCATCGACGCGACCGATGCCCATTGCGATATTTTGGACCGCTTCCGCAAGCTCGGCGTTCGCATAGCGATCGACGATTTCGGGACCGGCTTTTCTTCCTTGGAGTACCTGCACGCCTACCCGATCAACCGTCTCAAGATCGCACAACAATTCATGCGCGGCGTTCCGGCCGCTGAGAACGATGGAGAGATCGTCAAGGCGATCATTGCGCTGGCTGCGGCGTTAAAACTCGAGACTATTGCGGAGGGCGTGGAGACTCGGGACCAATTGGAGTTTCTCTCGCAGGCGGGTTGTCGAAGTATCCAGGGTTACTATTTCAGCCCTCCGGTTCCGGCCCAGGCGATAACGGCGCTTCTTCGGCGAGAAAAATCCGGCCTGCCACTCGCGGCGCGCAGCGACCGAGCCGTGAGCACGTCCGATCAGGCGCCTCCTGCGGCGGCCATCGTGGTTTCCGGTCCATCAATTCTTTCCCTCGTGTGATATGCGCGCCGCCAGGAAAAAGATTCGTCCAATGGTTGCCAGTGCGCTGAGCCTGGCGGCGGCGACGACGCCGGCTCTCGCCACCGACGGCTTGACGGCGAATGCCGCCATAACGACCGACTATGTCTTTCGCGGCGTCACCCAAAGCGCCAAGCGGCCCGCGGTGCAAGGAGGGCTCGATTATCAGTTCGCAGATAGCGGCTTCGCGGTCGGAACGTGGCTGTCGTCCATCGACTTCAGCGACGGCAGCCGTTTGGAGTGGGACCTCTTTGCCAATTACAATTTCGACCTTGGTCCAATCGGTGCGTCGGTCGGGGTCGTTGGCTATGTCTTTCCGGGGTCGGGAAACGACGGGCCTTATGACTTTCTCGAGCTGAGGATCGGCTTGGATCACGATTTCGGAATTCTGACGTGGTCGGCAGAAGCGTTCTGGGCGCCATCACTGCCGGGCAGCTATCTCACCGTTCGCAATTGTTACAACCCTGATTCGGAATATTTCCTGACGACCGGCATCACCGTCCCGCTGCTGTCGTGGCTCGCCGTGAATGGCAATATTGGCTATCAAAGCCTCTCGGCAGGCAAGCCGACCAGCATGAGCAACGACAGTTATGTCGTGTGGGACTTGGGCGCAACGCTGAGCTTCGGCAATTTTTCGTTGGACCTGCGCTACACAGATAACAACAAACATACATACGCCGATTACACAGACCGTCACTTTGCGACCGGACCGTTCTATGCAGCGACGTTCAGCGTCACCTTCCCTTTGGGCGGCGGCCGGAAACCGGAGAGCAACTGATTGGATTGGAGGCCTCAGAACAATCGGCGTTCCGGCCAATGGACGAACTGCACCATGGCCATCAACGTTGCGATCATACCGGCGATAGCCACACCATAGATGCGATAGCTGCCGATGCGGCCCCTCCAACTTTCCGCCGGGATATCGATGCCGAGCACGGCGACAACCCTTCCCGTCGGACGATTCCTCACGGCGGCAAGGCCGGAGACCCATTCACCCCAGCGGTCGCGGTAAGCCTCTTCGACGAACGGGCTTCCTCCGGACAAGACCGCCATAAGCGCAGGCGACGCCTCCGGATAGGTTTGGCCCGGCGGCGAATAGTCCGGTGAGCCCGCGTCCTCCGCATCGACGAGGAAAATAACTTCGCCATCGCGTCTCTTTCCCATGAGATAGACAAATCGCGCGCGAGGCACCGCCTGCCGGATTTTTTTTAGTTCAGCTCGAGTCCTGACAAACGCGGGTGAGCCATAGTCGCCCGTGGTCCCCGTGAGTTGGCCAATGGAACTGCTGTCGAGCGATGACGCCGCCATGGACGCGATCACTCTAAGCGTCCGTTCTTCAACCTGCGTGCCGGAGTAGCCGGTCAGGTTGACAAAAATCCAGGTGCCGGCAAAAAATGCCGTCAGCAGCGCGACTCCAAGCCATAAGAGTCTCACCCTTCGAGCTCGGCGCGCGAGCGTTGTCGAGAATACAATCGTCAAGGATGATTACGCTCCAGAGCCACGTCGGACTGTTATTAGTCCCCCTTTCGGCCCTGGGAATTGACAAAACGCAACCATGTCGTCGGTGGGAAGAAGCCCCCCTTATTTCGCGTCGAAGCGGATCAGATAGGCGCGGAAGCCTTTGACGTCCTTGAAGCCGTGCGGCACGCCGGGCGGCACGTACAGCACATCGCCGGCCTTCAGCGCCTGTTCGGTTCCGCCCATGATCGAGCTGCCCGCGGAATCATCGGAGTTGGGCCGTTTCTTTCCATCGACGAGCTTGCCGCCGGTGATAGCGGTCGCCGTGCCTTGCTGGACAACCCAGACATCGAGCGAAGCCGCATGCACCAGCGGCTCGTCGTTCGCGCGGACGATGCGGACATTGATGCTGTGGCTGCCGCCTTCGAGCACGCGCTTGTTGATGACCTGCTTGGCCTCTAGATCTTTCCAGATGTTCTGGCTGTCCGAATTGGCGAAGTAGCCGGCCTTGTCTTTCGGCGCCGTCGGCACAGGTGCTGCGCCCTGTCCGTAGACGACAGCGCTCCCCAAAACCATCGCCGCTGCTGCAACCATCATCACGCGTGTGCGCATCGTATTTTTCTCCTCAAGGTCGACGTAGTAGCGCGCCATTTGTGCCATCTGGCAAGAGCCAGGGGGGGATCCCCTCCCCCTCCTACGCTGCTGCGCAGCTTCGGGGGGCAGGCCGGCCGCGCGACGTTCGCAGAGCGCTATCCCGCGGGGTTATACTCAGCGCCGCCCAGCACGATGTTGATCACCTTCTCTTCGGTGTAGCTCAACAGCTCGCTGATGCCTTCCTCGCGACCGATGCCGGAATTCTTGAAGCCGCCATAGGGCACGCCGCGATAATGCTGGCCGACGCCGTTGATCCAGATGTAGCCGGCCTGCACCGCTTGAGCGACGCGGATCGCGCGGTTGATGTCGTTGGTCCACACCGCGGCGGTTAGCCCGAGATCGACGCCGTTGGCGATCGCAATCGCATCGGCGTCGGTCTTGAACTTCAGCACCGACATCACCGGTCCGAACACTTCTTCCTTGGCGATGCGCATCGACATGTTCACGTCGCCGAACACAGTGGGCTCGATCCAATAGCCGCGCTTGAACTCCTCGCCCTTGGGCACATTGCCGCCGTGCAGCAGCTTCGCGCCCTCTTCCTTGGCGAGCTCGATGTAGAACTGCACCTTGCCGTATTGCTGCTTGTTGTTGATCGGGCCCATGTTGGTGGTCGGATCGAGCGGATGGCCGATCTTGATCTTGCGCACGCGTTCCAGGATTTTCTCGAGCACCGCATCGTGAATCGATTCATGCAGCACGATGCGGCTCATCGAGCCGCAGGATTGTCCCTGCCAGCCGAAATTCATGCCGCCGACGGCGCAGGCGGCAACCTTGTCGAGATCGGCGTCCGCGAAGGCGATCAGCGGATTCTTGCCGCCCAATTCCAGCGTGACATGCTTGACCGCGGTTTCGGCCGCGGCCTTCTGGATCGCCATGCCCGAGGCCGGCTGACCGATGAAGGCGATGCGTTTCACGCGCGGATGCCGCACGAGCGTCTCGCCGGTCTCGCGGCCGCCGGTGACGATGTTGACGACGCCGGGCGGGAGAATGTCCTTGCAGATCTCGCCTAGGATCGACGACGACAGCGGGCTCTGCTCCGACGGTTTCACCACCATGGTGTTGCCGGAGATGATCGCGGGCGCGATACGCGAGGCGGCAAAGCCGATCGGATGATTGAACGGAATGATGCGGCCGATCACGCCATAAGGCTGGCGGATGGTCATGTGGATGTTGCCGGGCGTAGACGGAATCGTTTCGCCCTTGATCTCGTAGGCGAGGCCGGCGGCGAAGCGCATGCGATCGACTGCCGTGCGGACGTCGCGCTTCATGGGCCCGAGCGTGTTGCCGGTGTCGAGCGACTCGATGCGTGCGATCTCATCGGTGCGGGCGATCAGCGCGTCGCCGACCTTGTGGATGTAGTCGGCGCGCTGCGCGTTGGTGAGAGCGGCCCACGCCGGCTGCGCCTTCTCGGCGGCTTCCACGGCGGCGGACATGTCGGCGGCGGTGCCCATCGGCACGCGGCCGAGCTGCGTCTCGTCGGCGGGGTTGATGGATTCGAGCCAGCCGCCGTCCTTCGATTCGACCAGCTCACCGCCGATCAGCATCTTGCCGGTCATATAAGGAATGGTCGCGCCGTGCATGGAAGTCTCCCGAAATCATCGATGTTTTGAGTTGGCTGCAGTCTAGGCCGGAGGCTGCGCGACTGACAAGAAACGCTACGGCGCACTCGCCTCATCAAGCGCCGCGATGTCGGCTTTGCTGAGCTGCAAGCGCGCGGAGGCGGCGAAGTCGGCGAGCTGTTCCGGCTTGGTCGCGCTCGCGATCGGCGCGGTAATGGACGGCCGCGCGGCCAGCCACGCCAGCGCTACCGCGGCGGGTTTCACCTTGTGCGCGGCGGAGATGTCGTCGAGCGCGGCGAGAATGCGCCGGCCGCGCGGGTTCAGATAGGAATCCATCCGGCTGCCGCGCGCGCCTTTGTTAAAATCGGCGGGCGCGCGATATTTGCCGGTGAGGAATCCGTTGGCGAGACCGTAATACGGAATGACGCCGACCTCTTCCTTGATGCAGGTCTGTTCCAGTTCGTGCTCATATTCGACGCGGTCGTAGAGATTGTATTTCGGCTGGAGCACTTCGTAGCGCGGCAGATTGTGCTTGCGCGCGGTCGCGTTCGCTTCCTTCAACCGCGCGGCGGAAAAATTCGATGCGCCGATGGCGCGGACTTTCCCCTGCTTGATCAAGTCGGCATAGCTCTCGAGAATCTCCGTCATCGGCGTCTCGGTGTCGTCGCGATGCGACTGGTAGAGATCGATGGTGTCGATCTGAAGGCGCTTCAACGACTCCTCGACCTCGGCCATCATGTATTTGCGCGAAAGACCCTTCTTGTCCGGCCCCATCTCGGCGCCAAGCTTGGTGAAGATGAGCACGCGGTTGCGCTTGCCGGAGGTTTTCAGCCAATTGCCGATGATGGTTTCGGACTCGCCGCCGACATTACCGGGGATCCAGCGCGAATACGTGTCGGCGGTGTCGATCGAGTTGAACCCGAGGTCGATGAATTCGTCGAGCAGTCTGTTCGCCGCCGTCTGATCGACGGTCCAGCCCAGCACATTGCCGCCGAACACAATGGGGACGATCTCGAGGTCCGAGTGGCCAAGCCGCCGCTTCTGCATCACACGCTCCATTTTCAAATTTCACCATGGCCGGCCTCCGAGCCGGCCACCCAGCCGGCGCGCGTCCGCGCGCCGAAGAAATCTACCTCGGACACGCGATCAGCCCAACTGAAAGGGCTATTGGCCGCGCGGACGCGCGGCCGCTGGGTGGGCGGGTCAAGCCCGCCCATGGTGACTTGGGGTGTTGCCAATTAGGCTCCAGTGTGATTTTTGGGAGAGGACATCATACTCACCGGCGGAGCGTTCCCATGCAGCGCGCGACCATTGTTCTGGACGACGAGTTCGTTAGGGAGCTGGACCGCGTCATCCAAGTCCGCGGCTATCAGAACCGCTCGGAGGCGATCCGCGATCTTGCGCGCGCCGGCATGCGTCAGGCGGCGGAAGAGGCGGGCACCGACGGCGATTGCGTCGCGGCTCTCGTCTATGTCTACGACCACAACGCGCGCGAGCTCTCGAAGCGGCTGACGCACTCGTTTCACGAGCACCACGATCTGTCGCTGTCGGCGATGCATGTGCATCTGGATCACGGCAGCTGTCTCGAGGTCGCGGTCTTGCGCGGCGACGCCGGCGAAGTGCGGCATCTCGCCGATCATGTCATCGCCGAGCGCGGCGTGCGGCACGGGCGGCTCGTCATGGTGCCCGTCGAGGTAGAAGCGGAAAAGCACACACACGACGGCGAGACGAGTCACAAGCATCTGCACGTCCACGTCAGGAAAGCCGGATGAAGGCGGACACGGGGGAGGTGTCGCAGCGTGTGCGGAGCACACGCGAGACGGAGGGGTGCCTTCGCGGGAGGGTCGTTGCGATATTTGCGGGGTTGATTGCCGTGAATATTGCGGCGTGGGTGTGGGCGTTCGCGGCGTTTGCGGATTATCCGCTGCTGCTGGGCACCGCGCTGCTCGCCTACAGTTTCGGTCTCCGTCATGCGGTCGATGCCGATCACATCGCGGCCATCGACAATGTGACGCGCAAACTGATGGCCGAGGGACAGCGCCCGCTCGCGGCCGGATTGTATTTCTCGCTCGGTCATTCGACGGTCGTTGTGCTGGCCTCATTGGTCGTCGCGCTCGGCGCGGGCGCGCTCACCGGACTCGAATGGTTCATGGCTGTCGGCGCCGTGATCGGCACCTCAGTGTCGGCGCTGTTCCTCTTCGCCATCGCGATCGCCAATATTTTCATCCTGGTCGCGGTGTACAGGAATTTCCAGACGGTGAAGCGCGGCGGACAGCTCGTCGAAGACGACCTCAATCTCCTGCTCGCCAATCGCGGTCTGATCGGACGGTTGTTCCGCCCACTCTTCCGTTTCGTGCGCGCAAGCTGGCAGATGTATCCGCTGGGATTCCTGTTCGGCTTAGGCTTCGACACCGCGACCGAGATCGGCGTGCTGGCGATCTCCGCATCGCAGGCCGCGCAAGGACTGCCGGTTCTGTCGCTCTTAGTGTTCCCGGTGCTGTTCACCGCCGGCATGGCGCTGGTCGACACCGCCGATTCGTTTCTAATGGTGCGCGCCTATGGCTGGGCGTTCGTGAAGCCGATCCGCAAGCTCTATTACAACCTTACGATCACGGCGGTGTCCGTGATCGTGGCGGTGCTGATCGGCAGCGTCGAAGCGCTGGGGCTGATCGCCGAGAAGCTCGCCCTGCACGGCGGCATCTGGGACATGATCGCCATGCTGAACGAGCAGTTCGGCGCGCTCGGCTATCTCATCATCGCGATCTTCGTGGTGAGCTGGATCGTCTCGGCCGCGGTCTACCGCATCAAAGGCTATGACGCGTTGGAGAGCGCCTCACAGCATTCTTGAACTAATCCTGCGACCAATCTTCACTCTTCAATCCTGGAACTCGAGCGAACTCACGGCTGTCGGTCGTAATGAGGACTGCACCGCGTCGGCGCGCTTGCGCTGCAATGAGAGTATCGTAAGGACCAATTGGTTTTCCGATACGTTCAAGAGCAACACGAATTTCGCCAGCTTCTTGAGCGTCCTCTGGCTCGAAGGGCCACGAGGTCACTCCACCACTCATGAAGATTGAAAGACCAATTGCGTTTTGCTGCGGACGAGCACTCTTTTGAATTCCATACCAAAGCTCGAACTGCACAATCGCGGGGATTCCGATGGTTACACCCTGAAACAGGGCAAGACGAAGTCGCTCGCCAATGCGAGAGGGTTTCGGATTAAGCGCGACAACAACAATGTTGGTGTCGAGGCAGATCATTCATCAAATATCTTTTCGGGCGGTGGCATAGGAGGTTCTTCCGGAGGACCCTCGGGGAGGAACTGACCACCCGTCACGCGATATATTTCCGCGAACATCGCGTCGATGTCGCTCAAACTGCGTTCCATTGGTTCCAGCAACACACCTCGGCCGACTCGACGAACGCGCACTTCGGTTCCCGGAAGGCGAAATTCCTTCGGCAGGCGAACGGCTTGGCTGCGTCCGTGTTTGAAGATTTTTGCCGTCGGGTGCTTATTCATAAGATGGTATCTATCATTGATAGATACCATGCGCAAGTCCCTATCCGAAGTGTGTTTCATGCTCAAGAATGTCGCGCGAGCCTTGTGCTTCATTGAGGGAACTTACGCATGCGAATGAGGCGAAATTCGGTACTAGGCATCGGCGCGGCGTGTGCGGCGGCTTTGATCGCGGTCAGCGCGAGGACGGCGCCCGCTCCGTCGCCAACGCCGCTCATGCTGGCGAAGAGCGGCGTGTTCTACGCCGGCGGTCATTACGACAAGACGCATCCCGAAGAGCATTTTGTCGGGCAGATGTATGTCGAGTATCAAATCCCGGCCGAGCAGAAACATCCCTTCCCGATCGTGCTCATCCATGGCGGCGGCCAGACGGGCGCCGGCTGGCAGACGACACCGGACGGCCGTCCGGGCTGGGCGCAATATTTCTTAAGGCGCGGCTACGCGGTCTATGTCGTCGATCAGGTCGGGCGCGGGCGTTCGCCGTTTTCACCGGAGGTGTACGGCGAGATGAGCGCGCAGCCGCTCGGCTATGTGGTGCAGAAATTCACCGCGCAGGAAAAACAGAAACTGTGGCCGCAGGCGGCACTGCATACGCAATGGCCCGGCACCGGCGAGCCCGGCGATCCGATCATGGATCAATATTGGGCGTCGAACATCCCCGGCATGGAAAACCGCCTGATGCAAGCGCAGATGAACATCGACGCGCTCTCGGCGCTGCTGGATAAGATCGGCCCGTCGATCGTGCTGGTGCATTCGCAGTCGGGCGCGTATGCGTGGCCGCTGGCGCAGGCGCGACCCAATCTCGTCAAAGCGATCGTGGCGGCCGAGCCCGCGGGCCCGCCGGTGCACGACATTGTGGTGAGAAGCATCCAGCGCTTCGACGTCGGCTGGGAGAAAGCCATCAAACAGACCGACGACGATTATTACCGCGACAATCCCGGCGTGAAGCCGTACGGCTTGACCAACACGCCAATGACTTACGTGCCAGCGGTGACAGCGCAATCGAAGCTCCAATTCGTGCAGCAGGACAAGCCCGAGAAGCGCGATCTCGCGCGCTGCTGGCGGCAAGCGGAGCCCGCGCGCAAATTGGCGCTTGTGGGAAACCGGCCGGTGGTGCTGATCGAGGCGGAAGCGTCGTTCTATGCCGGCTACAATCACTGCAATGTCGAATATCTGCGCCAAGCGGGCGTGCCGGTCGAATTCATCAAGCTCGCCGAGCGCGGCATTAAAGGCAACGGCCACATGATGATGCTGGAGAAGAACAACGACGCGATCGCTCAGGTCATCGTGGATTGGCTCGATAAAGCGGTCACACCGCTCGAGAAGCAGTCGCGCTGATATGGCTGATAAGGGATTGGGAGCGCGTGGCAGCGTACCGATCGCACTTGGATCGGCGCGGACTGAAACCGAAGAAGGCCGGGAATTCTTCCAGTCTCGGGTTGCCTTGTTCGGTGGCTGGATCGCGCTCATCTCCGGCGGCTTTTTCGTCGCCTACGAGCTCTTGGAGATCTGGCTCGGCCCGGATGTGGGACTTCCGACGGGCCCCGTAGGAGACCCCAAACTCTATCATCTGTTGACGACCGCCGTCGCTGCAGTCTTGTGCGGAGCAGCGCGACTGCTTGGACCGCTGCCGACGCGAGCGCTCGAATGGCTAGAGGCGGTCGGTTCATTCTTGATGTGCACGTTCCTTACGCTCATGAGCATCGGGTTCGCACAGGTGCACGGTGTCGTCGATCAGGATCCGATGCACGGCCTGCTTGCCGGCTTGCTGGGCTGCAGTTACGTCCTGTTTTCACGCGCTGTCGCCGTGCCCAGCACGCCCACGCGTACGGTCGTGGTCAGCACCTTGGCAATGATCCCGATGGTCACTGCGGGACCTTACGCGCTCGCGGGAATCAAAGTGAACAACTTCGATACCGCCGCGTTACCCGACCTCATCACTTGGAGCATCGCGGCCGTTGCCATGGCCGCCATAGCGTCGCGCATCATTTTCGGATTGCGTGCGGAAATCGACAAGGTCCGGAAGCTCGGCCAATACACTCTCGAATCAAAAGTCGGAGAAGGCGCGATGGGTGTCGTCTATCGCGCAAGCCATGCCATGCTCCGGCGGCCGACGGCGATCAAGGTCTTGCGGCCCGAGATCGCCGGTGACGAAACGCTCCGCCGTTTTGAGCGCGAGGTGGTGTTGACCGCGAGCTTGAGCCACCCGAGCACCATCGCGATTTTCGACTATGGGAGAACCCCGCAAGGTCTCTTCTATTACGCGATGGAGTATTTGGACGGCTTGAACCTGTCTCAGCTCGTAGAGAAGGACGGGCCGCAGCCTCCCGCGCGGGTCGCCCATATCTTGCGGCAGGTCTGTGGCGCGCTCGCCGAAGCCCATGCTGTCGGCCTTATCCATCGCGACATCAAGCCCGCGAACATTATTCTGTCTGAGCGGGGCGGCATGCCTGACGTCGCCAAGGTCGTCGACTTCGGTTTGGTCAAATCCTTCGAGCCCAATGCGCCACATGCCGACACCGAAGCGACCCAGGCGAATATCCTCGTCGGCACGCCGCTCTATATGTCGCCGGAGGCCATCCGAGGTGAGGCGCTCGACGGCCGCAGCGATCTCTACGCCCTTGGCGCGGTCGGCTATTTCCTGCTTACCGGTACGCCCGTATTCCCCGCCACGAGTCACGTCGAAGTCTTCGCGCACCACCTTCATACGGCGCCGGAGCCGCCGTCGGTCCGCTCCAAGACTCGCATCCCGGAAGACCTCGAGCGGGTCATATTGCGGTGCCTGGCCAAGCGCCCAAGCGACCGCTACGACAATGCGAAAGCCCTTCAGCGCGCGGTCGAGCCATGCGCCGACTGCTCACCATGGAACGCTGACGTCGCCCTTCAGTGGTGGGTGGCGTTCCGATCCCGTCAACGTGGCGACGCCGCCCCGCCGCCCGCCGCCGCCGAGCAAACGATCGAAGTCGACATCACCAAACGCGTCAGCGCGTAGCGGGCCGGAGTCGTGCAGAGCGCCATTGCAGCGGTTTGAATTACACGTTTGTGGAGGCGGCGAGCTCGCGCCACGCGGTGGTTTCACGTGCGACGACGGCGTTCTTTTCGGCCATTCGCTGCAATGTGTCGGGACCGAGAGGCAGCCTTAGCGGCGGGTCCGCACAGTTCGCCAGCTCCAGCAGTGCGCGTGCAAGTTTCACGGGATCGCCCGGTTGATTGTGACTGAGCTGAGGCACAATGGCGCGAACCGCGCCGGAGGTCCCATCGTAATCGGCAAGATGTATGGCGGCCTCGATCAAGGACTTATCTTTGTCGAGAATGTCGCTCCGGAAGAAGCCGGGCTCGACGACGGTGACGTGAATTCCGAGCGGCGTCAGCTCCGCGTGAAGGGCCTCGGATAAGCCCTCCACGGCAAACTTGGTTGACGAGTAGATGCCAAACCCTGCGTATCCGCTATAACCGGCGACCGATGAGATGTTGATGATGTGCCCGCGCCGCCGCTTTCTCATCAACGGCAACACGGCGCGCGTGACGTTCAGCAACCCGAACACATTGGTTCGATAGAGCGCCTCGACCTGCTCGGCGCTCGTTTCTTCCACAGCGCCGAGCACACAGATGCCCGCGTTGTTGACGAGGATGTCGATCTTCCCGAAACGGTCGATGGACGCCGCAACGGCAGCGCCCGCCTGCTGTTCGCTGGTCACGTCCAGCGACACGGATAGGAGGTTGTCGCTGACGCCGAGATGGGCGAGTCCTTTAGAGTGCCGCGCTGTGGCAATCAGCTTGTCGCCGGAGGCCAGCACCGCCCGCGCAATGTCCGCACCAATGCCCCGCGACGCACCCGTGATCAGCCAGACGCGATCTGACATAGGCCCCCCTGTCAGCAGCACGAAGTGGAAATAGGATCAGTTCAGGCGAGACATTCAACGCAACTGTCTGTGAAGGCATCATGGCTCGACAAGCCGGGCGCGCCGCTTGAAGTGCAGCGATAAGCTGTGGGGCAGCTCCCGAAATATTTTTACTATGATTTATACATTGCATGATGTCAAGCCATGAGTTATACACCGTACTAAATTTGCTGTTTGACATTGTGAAGCGGGAATAAACGTGCGAACGCGCGCGAGTGTTGCCGCGCGCTTCGCTCGCTGCACGCACCTACCGGCACCTGGCCTCGCTGGGAAGGGGCCACCTCGGTGGTGAAACGGAACCTTCCGCTCATGGCAACGCCGAGGATCGGGTGGGGCACTCGTTTGATAAACAATCAAACGGAAAATCAAACAGACCGCCTGCCGCCGCGCACTGAGGGTGTCGCCGTCGCTGCGGGCCTGCCCTCCGTAGCTGGGTAGCAGCGAAGGAGGGTCCTATGATTTCAATCAATGATTTTTTAAATCAGAGGAGGGCAAGAACCCAGGCACAAGCTCGGTTTTCTCAGGAACGGAAATCAGAGGAAATTGCCCGCAGGGCATCGCCCGGCCCGCAGGGTCCGGGCGACCCATGTTTGATAAATAATCAAACAGATAATCAAACAGCGCGATCGAAAACAGAGCTGCATACTAGAGATCGATCGTAGCCCGCGATGTAGCGCTCGACTGGTCGCACGGCCAACTTGAAAAACAATCAAGATCTAAAAAATCAAGATTCCGCGGAAACGCTGGGAATTATTCAAGTTTGGAAATCAAGAAATCAAGTTGGCGCGGTTGATCAGCGCGGCAGCACGTTGAGGCGGCCGTCGAGCCAGTCGCAGCCGTAGTTGCGGGCTTGTTCGGAAATATCGAAGTCGCGGGCGGCGCGGCGTTCTTCGAGCGTCGCGGCGGCCTTCTTGGCATTGTCGGCACGGTGTGCGGGATCGGCCCTGTCGAGCTGCGACTGGAGCTGCGTCAGCGCAGCGCGGCGAAGCGCGTCGCTCTTGCTAAGAAACGCTCGATCGGCGGCGCTCTGCGATGGATGGCACTGAAAAATGATCGACGCCTGGACATTATAATCGTCGAGCGCGCTCAGTGCGTCCTGCGCGGCAGCGGCGGGAGAGCAGACCACGACAACGCCGATCAGCAGCAGGCTGTAACGACTCACTGAAGCGCTCTGATGCTCTTCGGATCAGGCGGCTTCGGGAGCGACGCGAGATAGGCATGGATGTCGGCGACGCCGGAATCGGAAATCTGACTCGCGGTGAACGGCGGCATCTCGTAGCGCGGGGTGCGCAATTGCGCGATCAG
>Ga0134122_10000939_pt1 | contig 20603 bp, 21 predicted proteins | sample KB302_FD_96461 | JGI IMG/M metagenome (GOLD analysis project Ga0134122, IMG submission 96461) | Terrestrial soil microbial communities without Nitrogen fertilizer from Kellogg Biological Station, Michigan, USA - KB3-0-2 | ecosystem: Environmental > Terrestrial > Soil > Unclassified ... | reverse complement strand
CGCGGCGCACGCGCTCGACGATGAGACCCGCCAGCTCCTTGTCCTCGTAGACCATGTGGGCCTGCTCGGCCGCGGTGTTGGGACACGACAGATGCACCTCCACCACATCCGCCCCCGCCTCCGCCGCCCAGCGCGCGCAGGTGGCATAGTCCTGCGCGAGCTGCTCGGCGTCGCCGCCGGGCGCGGGCGTTCCCACCACGCTCACGAGCAGGAGCTGATCCGCGGCGAGCTTGGCGCGCGCGCGCTTGACGTCGGCGCGCCACGCGTCCGGCGCGGCCGAGGGCAGGCCGAACGAGGTGGCCCAGGTGACCGCGGCGGGATCGAGCTTGCGCGGCGCCTTGGGCTCCGCCACCGCGGGATCGCCGAGCCGGCAGAAGAGGAGGTTGGGCGCCGGATAGGCCAGCCGGGCCGCGCTGCGCACCGTCTTGTAGGTGAAGATGCCGTAGCCGAGCCTCGCATAGGCCTCGATCCACTTCGAGTTCGGGAGCGGCCCCGCGGCGATGCCGATGGGGCTCGCCAGGCGCCGCCCGAAGAGCAGCGCCGGCGGGTGGGCGATGCGCTTGCGCGGCCGCGCCGGCAGCTTGGGCGGATGCGCCGCGTTCCACGCGAACGAGCGGTTCGCCCGGTAGGCGATCACGCGCGGCTCTCCACGTCGGCCGGGCTCCACCGCTCGAGCGGCGTCATCGAGCCCAGATCCGGGTCGAAGCCGACGCCGTAGCCGGGGGCGGCGAGGGAGCCCACGCGGAGCCGCCCGCCCTCGATCCGGAGCCGCGCCTCGCGCGCGTCGCCCTCGTAGAGATCGGGGTGGTGCCGGGTGGCGAGACCGCGCTCGGCGGAGGAGCAGTGGGCGAGGCCCCGCACGTAGTGGTGCCCGTTCCGCTCCACATGGCCGATCCCGAGGGCGCGCACGGTGGCGAGATCCTGCTGCAGCGGCACCACCGGGACATTGGTGAGGTCTTCCGCGCTCATGAAGAGCCGCGCGGCGGGCGCGCGGCCGCGGTTCTCCCGCTCCACCAGCGAGCGGTTGAGGATGGACTTCACGACGCCCTTGCAGTTCTTGGTGGAGACGCCCCGGTAGCCGAGTGTGACCGCGGCGCGGAAGGAGTCCAGCTCGGCGTCGCTCTCGTCGATGAGCATGGGGATGCGCCGGCCCAGCTCTCCCAGCCCCTCGGTGGCGAGGGGATCGAGGGCAATCGCGCGATCGAGCGGCTGCTCGATGAAGGCGATGGCGGCGACGAGGCGCGCGAGCGCGGGCGTCCGCTCCATCGCGTCCACCAGGCGCGCGAAGTCGCCCATGGACTTGTACTGCTCGTTGCCGTCGAGGGTCGCCACATAGCGCCCGGGGACGAGGCGGTCGAGCGTGGCCGCGATGGCGGCCAGGCGGTCGAGGTCCGCGTCGAGCGAGCCCCCCACTTTCAGCTTGAAGTGGGTGAGGCCATACGCGGTGACGCATTCCTCGAGCGTCTGGGGCAGGCCGTCGTGCAGCCAGCCGTCCGCGGGCACGTCGGCGGCGACGATGGGATCGAGGAGGCCCACGGTGTGGCGCACGGCGACGTGCTCCGGCGGCGGCGCCATCGCCCACGCCTGCACGTGCTCGAGCGTCAGCCCGGGGTGCGCCGCCTCCGGCCGGAGGCCCAGCGTGTTCGCCCGCAGCATGCCCACCACGTCGAGGCCGGCCAGGCGCCCGGCGGCGTCTGCGAGCGCTCGCTCGAAGAACGAGGAGCCGAAGGACGCGGTCAGCCCATTGAGCCCCAGGCTCCGGCTCTGCCGGCGGGAGGCGCCGTACGCCTCTTCCCAGATGTCGAAGAGCGCGCGGGGCGCCCGCCCGGCGTCGAGGTAGGCGGTCTCGGCGGCCCGGATGGACGCCAGCTCGTCCTCGACATTGTCGCGGAAGCTCTTCCGCGGGTCCTTGTCGAACCACTTGGGGGGCAGGTTGTCGGCGGCGAAGCCGCGGCCCCGCCGGCCGTCCGCGGTCTCCACCTCGACGGCGAGATGCAGGAGCGGGAAATGGGTGAGGGTGACGATGCCGTAGCGGAAGGGCAGGCGCGTGCGCAGGCTCCGCACGTGGAAGGACGCGGCCTTGAGCGCCACCGGCAAGCCGCTCATGCGCTCCGGAGGGCGAGCCAGGCCGCCGGGCCCAGCACGGCGAGGCCCGGGATCCAGAGGGCGAGCTGGCGCGCGATGGCCAGCCGCGAGCGGAGCTGGCCCATCACCAGGCCCACGAGGTGCTCGCGGATGAGCGTGGACGCCTCGGCGAGGGTCAGCCGGCCGTCGGCGCCCGCGCGCGCCCGCGCCTCGCGCAGCAGCGCCGCCGCGCCTCGCCGGAGCGCCCAGCCGAGCAGCATCCGCGGCAGGCCCTGGCGCGACGGATCCGCCGCCAGCGCGATGAGCCGATCCACCGCCGCCTCGATCTGGACAATGGTGATCGATCGCGTATTGGGGAACATGCGGCCGAGCAGCCCCGTCATCTGTGGCTCGAGGCGTGTCTGGAGCACGCGCTCGACGCGCTCGACCACGCCCCGCGCGCTGCCCGCCAGGGCATGGACGAGCCCGCACGCGGCGCCGAGGAAGAAGTACGCCGCCAGCATGAGGAAGCGCGCGGCGATGTCGGGCAGCCCGTAGCCGGTGGCGAGCGCGAAGCCGGCCTCCTGGAGCATCCAGCACGCCAGGGCCAGCGCTGCCCCCCAGAGCCCGGCGCGGGTCAGCGCCTCCACCAGCGCGCGGCGCGGAGAGAAGCCGCCGTCGCGCGGCTCGAGCGCGACGGTCGGGGTGACCAGGGCGCGTTCGGGGGAGCGCTCGCTCACTTGAAAGCCGGCATGACCTCCTTCGCCAGGAGCTCCAGCTCGCGCATGATGTGCGTGTGGGGCATCCCGGGGAAGAAGAGCCGACAGATCAGGTGGTCCATGCCGTACTGCTCCACGAACGGCTTGAGATCGCGGATGACCTGGTCGGGACTGCCGATCAGGAAGCGATCCTTCTTGACCTTGTCGAGGTCCACCGCGATGGAGGCGTCGATGAACGGGTGGCGCCAGCCGCCCGCGTATTCCTTCCGGTACGACACCATGATGTGCTGCTCGGCCAGCTCCCGCGCCTGCTTCTCGGTATCGGCGATGATGACGTCGCGCGTGAGCGGCCACTCCGCGACGGGGGCGGTGATGCCCGCCGCCTTGCGATTGGCCAGGAATTGCGCCTTGCCCTTGAGGAGGCGTGGCAGCTCGCCGGTGGGGCCGGGAATCCAGTTGTCGGCCATTGTGGCGGCGCGGCGGAGCGTGATGTCGCCCCAGCCGCCGATCCACACCGGCGGCCCACCCGGGGTCAAAGGCTTGGGCTCGAGGCTGCCCTCGAGCTGATAGTAGGCGCCCTTGTGCGTGATCCGGTCCTTGGTCCACAGGCCCTTCACGATCGCCATCTGCTCCTCGAAGCGGGCCCCACGTTTTTCCAGCTCGGCGCCGTAGAGCGCGAACTCGTCCGGCTTGTAGCCGATGGCGATGCCGAGGATGAAGCGCCCGTTCGACATGATGTCGAGCAGCGCGCAATCCTCCGCCAGCCGGGTGGGGTGGTAGAAGGGCGCCACCAGGATATCGGTGCCCAGCACCATCTTGCTGGTGCGGGTGGCGAAGCCCGCCAGCACCGGCAAGGGCGACGGCCAGTAGTGATTCACCACGGAGTGGTGCTCCTCCATCCACACCGAGTGGAATCCAAGGTCCTCGGCGCGGACGACCTCCTCGAGGGCCTCCTTGTAGTAACGCCCCCCCTCGATGGGGATGAAACCGACCTTGAGCTTGGCCATGGGATCCCTTTTACTTGCAGTCGAAGAATTCGTTCGTGTAGTAGTCCGCGTGCGCCTTCACCGGCTCGAGCCCCCCGTATTCCTTGGCCAGGCTCAGCAGGGTATCCCAGTCCTCCTTCATCATGAGGCCGGGAGTCTTGCCCTGTGAGGATTTCGTGTAGAGGAGGTCGGCCGAGTCCTGCCACTGCTTCTTGGTCAGGTCGACGAGGCCCTTGTTGGTCTTGGGGAAGAGCTTGTGCAGGGCCGCCACCGCGCCGTCGGGATCCTTCATGGCCGCCTGCCAGGCCCGCCCGGTGGCCCGCACCATGCGGCAATTCAGCGACTTCTCGCCGAGATTCTTGGTGTGCACGAAGAGCCCCTGAGTCATCGCGCCCACCCCGAAGTCGGTGTAGCGGATATACGCCACCTTCTTCTTGGTCTCGGACTCGATGAGCCCGGCCTGGGTGGTGTAGTAGCCGCCCATGGCGTCCACCGTGCCCGTCATCACCGCCGTCTGCTTCGCGGCGGGGGCGAGCAGCACCTCCTGGACCTTTGACTTGTCCACCCGGTTGAGCTTGATGAGGGCGGGGAAATTCTGGTGCAGCGAGTCGCCCGCGGTGAAGGAGACCTTCTTGCCTTCGAGGTCCTTGGGCGACTTGATGCCGGCGTCCGCGAAGAAGATGATGGACATGGGGCTGGTCTGGACATAGTTCGCGATCATCTTGACCGGCAACCCCTTGGAGACGAGGTTGGCCATGGTGGTGGCATCGGCGTAGCCGAAGCGCTCGCTCCCGATGCCGATCTCCTGGACCACCTTGCCCGAGCCGCCCCCCTCCACGATGGTGAGCTCGATCCCGTCCTCGGCGTAGATTCCCTTCTCGACCCCGTACGCGAAGGCGGCGTGCTCGCCGTAGGCGTAGAAGTTCAGCTTGAGCGTGGCCTTGTCGCGCGGGGCCTGGGCCGGCGCGGGCAGGGCGGCGGCGGCAAGCGCGGCGAGGGCGACGAGGATGGCGAGCAGCGCGGGACGTCGGGACATGTGGGGTGTCCTCCTTGAGAAATTGCGTTAGAGAGTGCCGGCGGCCAGCTCGGAGCGGTGCGACGCGTGCCAGGGGATGAGCCGCCGCTCGAGGAGATCCACGGCCACGAACATGGCGATGCCGACCGCCGAGAGCACGATGATGGCGGCAAAGCCCAGCCGCGTGTCCATGACGGCATTGGCCTGGAGGAGCGCATAGCCGAGCCCCCGGTCGGCCTGGATGAACTCGCCCACGATGGCGCCCACCACCGAGAGTGTCACCGCCACCTTGAGCCCGGCGAAGATGTTGGGCAGCGCGGTGGGAAAGCGGATCTTGACGAAGGTGCGCCCGGCTCCCGCGCCCATGGAGCGCGCGAGATGCAGCATCTCGGGCTCCACCGATCGGAGCCCCACCACGGTGTCGATGATGATGGGGAAGAACGAGATGAGAAAGGCCACCAGCACCTTGGGGAAGAGCCCGAGCCCGGCCCAGAAGATCAGGAGCGGTGCGATGGCGATCTTGGGCACCGACTGGGAGCCCACCAGGAGGGGGTAGATCGCCCGCTCGATCAGGGGAGAGTACACGATGGCCATGGCGATGGGGATGCCGACCGCCACCGCCATCGCGAAGCCCAGCAGCACCTCCTGGACGGTGATCCAGGTGTGCTGCGCGAGATAGCGCCATTCCTTCACCATGGCGGCGGCGATGCCCCGCGGCGCGGGCAGGATGTACTCCGGCACCCGGAGGAGAGCGACCGCGAGCTCCCACACCACCACCATCGCCACCAGGGTGAGCAGCGGCGGGCTCCAGTCGCGCCAGGTCATGGCGCGGGCGCCTCCTCGATGTCGCGCAGGACACCCTGGGCCATGAACCGGTCGCGGATCCCGCGCACATAGCCCGCGAAGGCGGGAAGCTCCCGCACCGCCAGCCGCCGCGGACGGGGCAGCTCCACCTCCACCACGCTGTCGATGCGGCCCGGTCGCGGGGTCATCACGATCACCCGATCGGACAGGAACACCGCCTCGGTGATGGAGTGGGTGATGAAGAGCACCGTCTTGCCGCCACGCGCGCAGATGCCCTGGATGTCGAGCGTCATCTGATCGCGGGTGAGCGCGTCCAGGGCCCCGAAGGGCTCGTCCATGAGCAGGAGCGGCGGGTCGTGGATGAGGGCCCGGCAGATGGCCACGCGCTGGCGCATGCCGCCCGACAGCTCGTGGGGAAGCCGGCGCTCGAAGCCCTCCAGCCCCACGCTGCGGAGGAGCTCCCACGCCCGATCGCGGTAGCACCGGGGATCGAGCCCGCGCATCTCGAGCTGGAGGAGCACATTGTCGAGCGCGGTGCGCCAGGCCAGCAGCACCGCGTTCTGGAACACGATGCCGAGATCGGTCTGGGGCCGGTCAACCGCGCGGCCGTCCACCGTGATCACGCCCGACGTCGGGCGCAGCAGGCCGGCGATGAGCATGGCCAGCGTGCTCTTGCCGCAGCCGGACGGGCCCACCACGGAGAGGAACTCGCCCCGGCGGACGTCGAAGGACAATCCGTCCAGCGCCCGCACCGGCCCCTCGGGGGTGGGGAAGACCCGCACCAGGTCCGAGACCTCCACGAACTTGGGCCCGTTCAGCATCAGTACGTGGGCAGCTCCGTCACGTGGCGCTGGCACATCTCGCAGCTCGTGCCCAGGCGGTAGTGCGGGGCGTTGCTCTCGATCGCAAAGGGTGGGGCGGCTCGGCTAAAGCTCCCCGGCCTCCTCGAGGGCGCGCTTGAGCCGCGCGCGATCGTCGGCGCTGATGGGCAGGAGCGGGGCGCGCATGTGGGCGTGCTGGATCACGCCCTGCATGACCAGCACTTCCTTGGAGCGCGCGCGATAGTCGCGCACCGGCGCCGCGAACACCACGTCCACCAGCTTCTGGATGCGGTCGCCCTTCTCGCGCGCCGTCGCCCAGTCGCCGCGCATGGCCGCCGCGTGCACCTCCACGTGAGTGCGGGTGGTGACCGCGCAGGCGCCCAGCAGCGCGCCCTCGGCGCCGAGGAGATAGGACTCCCAGATGAAGTTGTCGTTGCCGGTGAGCACTGTGATTCGCCGCGGGGCGCGCCGCACCACGTCCACGATCTCGCGGAAGCGCTTGGCGTCGAAGAGCGCCTCCTTGATGGCCACCACCTGGGGGATCTCGATGAGCCGCAGCAAGGTCTCGTCGTCGAAGGCCACCCCGCCCAGCGCCGGCTGCAGCGTGAAGATGACCAGGGGGAGCCCGACCTCGTCGGCGATGGCCCGGTGGTAGCGGTAGGGCACCTCGGGGTCGAGGGGCTGGCCCAAATAGGCGGTGATGGGGAAGACCAGGAAGGCCTCGGCCCCCGCCTCGCGATACTCCTTGGCGTACTTCACCGCCTGCGCGGTGAAGGAGGCGCCGAGCCCGGCGACGATGGGGATGCCCCGGCCCGCCAGCTCTTCTCTGTAGATGCGGAGGACGCGCAGCTTCTCGTCATGCCAGAGATGCGGGCCCTCCCCGGTATCCACGTTGACCGCCACCGCCTTGATGCCCTGACCGGCAATCCAGCGGATGTACTTGCGCAGCTCGGGCTCGTCGATCTGGGCGTCGGGCGTCAGCGGAAGGACGGTGGCGGGCGTGATCCCCTTGAGGTCGAGCATGGCGGCTCCTACTTGTCGCTCGCGAGCTTGCCGTTATAGCCCCAGTTGGACTTCTCCACGTCCTGGAAGACGATATGGACCTGGTCGGCGGTGGTCTTGGCGATCGTCACCATGGCCTCCGTGATGGCCTGGGTGATCTCGCGCTTCTGCTGATCGGTGCGGCCGGCGTACCACTGGACGGTGATGTTCGGCATGGTGCCTCCCCGGGGTTGGTAGGAACGGCGAAAGTATCCCACGCGCCCCGGGAGCGGGTCAACGCCGCTTGACTTGCCGGGGGCGGCTGGCTAGGGTCGGGGCACGATCCATCCGACGCCCAGGAGGCCTCCCGCATGGCGATTCCCGTGATGCACGGCTACGTCAATCTCGACGAGGTCCCCGAGGAGAAGATCGGCGACAAGATCACCCGCCGCATCGTGGTGGGCGACAAGGGCATGATCGTCTTCTGGCGCATGAAGGCGGGGGCGCATGCCGCCCGCCACCAGCACCCGCACGAGCAGATCTTCTGGATGATCTCCGGCCGCATGGACTTCGACCTCGACGGCGAGAAGCGCGTGTGCCGCGCCGGCGACTGCGGAGTCATTCCCGGCAATACCCCCCATGAGGCCTTCTTCCCCGAGGACACCGAGGTCATCGACGTCTTCGCGCCGCCCCGCGAGGACATGTTCACCGGGGGGGATTCCTACCTCCGACGGGGCTGATCGCGGGTATTGACTTCACCGGGGCGTCGGCTCAGAATCCCCGGCGTCGGGCACCGCCCACACGCGTGCCGTGCGGTTCCTTTCATTGCGGAAAGGGGTATGTGGCATGAGGATTCGATCCGTCCTCGGCGCGTCCGCCGTCCTGCTTCTCACCTCGGCATCACTGGCGTTCGCCCAGACCGATTGCAAGACCCTGGTGCCCCCGTCACCCTGGGGCCCGAATGACCAGACCGGCGCGACCAACCGCATCACCCCTGCCGTCACCAAGGCGGCCGCCGCCGAGATCCAGGAAGGCAAGGTAGTCGTGATGTCGTACCCATTGGTGGACGGAGTCCCGCTCTTCGGGAGCCGCTTCACCAAGACCATACTCACCGCCACCAGCCTGGCGCCCGGCGGAGCGTACGGCGAGAACCAGCTCACCTACATGGAAGATACCTGGCTCAGCCAGAGCCATGTGGGGACCCATCTGGACGGCATGGGCCACATCGGGCGGAAGGATTGCTACTTCAACCAGATCGCGATGGGTAAGTTCATCAACCAGAACAACATGACCAAGCTGGGTCTGGAGCATCTCAAGTCCTTCGCGACGCGCGGCGTGGTGATCGACATGGTGAAGGTCTTCCAGGCCGCCGGCAAGCTCAAGACCAACGCGGCCTGCCGCAAGCCCTGCCTCGACGGGGGCACCCTCATCACCACCGCCGATCTCCAGGCGGGGCTCCGGATGTACAACGTGACCCTGCGCGAAGGCGACATCGTCGTCATCCACACCGGGTGGGGCGACCTCTTCGAGCAGTTCCCCAAGCAGAACGCGGTCTACAACAGCGCCGCCCCCGGCATCGGCAAGGACGCCGCCAAGTGGCTCGTGTCCCAGAAGGTGGTGGCGGTGGGCACCGACACCTGGGTGGTCGAGGTGATCCCCAGCGAGGACCCGAAGGAAGCGTTCCCCGTCCACAATATCCTGCTCACGGACAACGGCATCCACATCATCGAGAACGTGCGCACCGACCTCATCGCCGCCGAGGCGGCGGCGACCAACCGTGCCACGTTCTTCTTCAGCATGACGGTGCCCAAGGCCGTCGGGCTGACCGGCAACTTCGTCGCCATCGAGGGCATCCGCTAAGCGCGGGGAGCCCTCGTGACGCAGAACACGGCGCCGGCGCTCCGAGAGGGGCGCCGGCGGTTCTGTCTGACCCTCCTGGCGGCGCCGCTCGCGGGCGCCTCGCTTCTCGCCGCCCTCCCCGCCCACGGTCAAGAGCGACGCTACACGATCGCGTTCGCCAACCTCACCGAAGAGCCCGGGGTCACGCTGGAGGGCACGGGCTTCACGGGCGGAGAGATCCGGTCGGGTTTCGCCCTCGCGGCCCGGAAGCTGCCGGTGGAGGTTCTTTTCTACGACAACCAGCGCGACGGGAAGAAGGCGCAGGCCAATGCCGAGGACGCCATCGCGCGGAAGGTGGACCTCTACGTCCTGTATTGCCAGGATCCGGACGCCAATGCCGCCATCGCCGCGCGTCTCAAGGCCGCGGGCATTCCCATCCTGGCGGTGAATCATCCCGTGCCGGGGGCGCCGCTGTACACCGTGGACAACCTCGCCGCCGGACGCATCGCGGGGGAGGCGCTGGGCCAGTTCGCCGCGCGCTCCTGGCGCGGCCAGCCGACGGTCGCCGTCATCGTGGGACCGGTCGAGGCGAGGGTCGATCGCGTGCCTGAGCGGGTGCAGGGCGTGGTGGAGGGGCTTCGCGCGAAGCTCCCCGGCGTGAAGCCGGTCACGCTGGACACCCAGGGCAATCCCGCACGGGTGGGGGCGCTCCTGGGCAAGTATCTCGCCGCGCATCCCGGAGCCAAGGTGCTGGTGGCGGCCACGGACGATACCACCGCGCTCGCCGCCAAGAGCGCGCTCGAGCAGGCCGGACGCGCCTCGGACGCCGCCATTGCGAGCCACGGCGTGGACCGGACCATCCACGGCGGGATCAACGACAAGAAGGAGATCGACCCGAACAACCGCGGCAGCATCGTGATCGGGTCGGTGGCGTTCTATATGGACCGCTATGGCTACGACGTGCTGCCGCTCGCCCTCCGGATGCTGCGGGGCGAGCCGGTGCCGCCGCGCACCGCCACGCGGCATCTCTTCATCACCGCCGCCAACGTCTTCGTCGAGTATCCGCCCTACGACATGAACTGACGCGCGCCCCGCTCAGGGCCGCGCGTCGGATCCGGCCAGAAAGATCCCCTCGACCCCTTCGCCGGTGGCGGTGGGGGCGGTGGCGAAGGTCACGCCGCCCGCATTGTTGATGGCGACCAGAGGATAGAGACCGAAGGACTGGAGCCGGCCCCCGGGCAAGTTATCCCCGACCGCGGCGATCCGCTCCACCAGCCCCGGGCCCCCCACGAACACCGCCATCGGGCTCGGCCCGCCGTCTACCGAGGCGACGAACGCGAGGCTGCCGCGCGCATTGAGACCGGGCCAGAGCCCGAAATGCGAAAAGGCGCCGCCGCCGGGCGCTGCGTCGCCGACCACCGCCACCTTGAGGACCCGGCCCGCCTGCACCACGAATTGCCCGCCCGCGGAAGGTGCGTCCTTGAGGACGGCATTGAAGGCCACCGCGCCCGCGTCATTGAGGCTGAGCCGCTCCGAGAACTTGAAGAAGATGCCACCCACGGGACTGTCGTCACCCGCACCCACCAGCATCCGCACCTGATCACTCGTGGCGAGGAAGATGCCGCCCGGCACCGACTTGCCCTCCACGGCGGCGGCGAAGCCGACCACGCCCTTGTTGTTCAGCACGGGGGCGCCGAAGCCCGCGAAGCTCCCGCCCGCGGGCGCGGGATCGCCCTGGGCGACAACCTTGCGGAGCTTGCCGCTCGCCTCCCGAATGTAGACGGCCTCCAGGCTCTCGCGTCCCCGTCTCACCGTGGCGAGGAAGACCACGTCGCCCCGGTCGTTGAGGGCGGGGGATTCGACGCCCGCGAGCGTTCCCGACGAGACGCCGGGCGCCGGCCCGCCGCTGAGCGCCACCGGCTGGAGTCGGCCCCGAGCGAAAAGGAAGATGCCCTCCACCGTCTTGCCGCCGGCGACCGCCGCCGCAAACGCCACCGCTCCCGATTCGTTCAAGGCGGGAATGGGATGACGGCCGAAGCCCGAGAGCGCGCCCACGCCCGGCACCGCGTCACCTTCCCGTGCGATCTTGGTGATCCGATCGCGCGAGCGGAGAAAGAACCCCTCGCCGGCGGGGCCGCGGTGGATGGTGGCGAAGAAGGCGACCTGTCCCCGGCTATTGGTGGGAGCCAGAACGGGCAGCGACTCCACGGTGAACCCGCCGAAGCGCCCGCCGCCGGGGGCCGATTCACCGATCGCGGCCACCGCGCGGACGGTGGTGGAGGGCGCGGGCGCCGCTGGAAGCGTCACGAGCAGGATGCCGGCGATCGAGGTGCTGAACACGAGGCCGCGAGCCATTGCGCGGAGTATAGGGAGGTGCTGGAATGGGGTCAATGCGCACCCCGCGCCTCGACGCCCGCGCTTCCCGGCTTGCCCTCGTCGCGCTGCTGGCGGTGGCAGCGCCGGCCACCGAGTCACGCGCGGCCGAGCCCGCCCGAGCGGAATTTCTCGGCTCGTGCTACTGCCGGGCGGAGGGCAAGCTCTCCTGCACCCCGAACCTCACCGCGGGTGAATGCCGGCAGCGCTGTGACGAGCAGCTCTGCGACGACTGGTTCTGGAAGGAACGCCTGCCCTGCTGGAACTGGGGCTATGGCGGCTGAGCCGGGCTGCGTTAAGATGACCGTCGTGGAAACGTTCACCGCCGAGGAACGTGCCGCCCTCGCGCCGCATTTCACCAATCTCGACGGGCCCGTCTTCGCCCTCGTCAATCTCCCCGAAGTGGTGAAGGGCGCGCTGTTCGCGCGCTATTCGCGCTCGGCCAAGTCTCTCCGGCGGCTGTACCTGGACGAGTTTCGCGAAGGTCCCGTCGGCGCCGGCAGTCCAGACGTCGGCACCACCCGCGCGGACGCGCTCTACGAGCGCGTGCTCTCGGACTACGGCGACGACTCCGTCGCCCAGCTCGGCGGGGTGCACCTGGCCTGCGAGGGCGCCTCCAACCTCCTCACCAAGGTGCTCGAGTGGGGCCGGCTCATGGCCTATCTCGAGCAGTCGACCCGTTACGTGCCGTACACGGACCGGCCGGGCGGGGCCTGGAAGTACCACGTTCCCGCCGAGCTCGACGGCCATCCCCTGCGCCCGCGCTACGTGGAAGCTCTCGATCGCGCCTTCGAGACCTACGCGCGCTGGCTCGAGCCCATGCAGGCCTTCTGGTCGGCGCGCGTGCCGCGCGAGCCCGGCCAGGCCGAGGGGCCCTGGCGCATGACCATGCGGGCCAAGGCGCTGGACAGCCTGCGCGGCTTGCTGCCCGCGGCCACACGCTCCAATGTCGGCATATTCGGCACCGCTCAGGGCTATGAGGCGCTCCTCCTCCGCATGCGCGCGCATCCGCTACGCGAGGCGCGCGACGAAGCAGAGCTCATGCTTGTCGAGCTGCGCAAGGTGATTCCGGCCTTCCTCAAGCGCCTGGAGCGGCCGGAGCGCGGCGGCGTCTGGGCGCGGTACCTCGCGGATACTGCCCGCGCCACGCGCGCGGCGGCGGAGACGCTGCTGGCGGGGATCGAGCCCGAGCCGCGATCCGAGGTGACACTGACCGACTGGGATCCGGACGGCGAGGTGAAGGTGGTGGCGGCGGCCTTGTACGCCGCCTCCGACCTGCCTGATGATCAGCTCCTCGCCCTCGCCCGGAAGCTCGGGCCCGAGGAGCGCCGGCGCGTGCTCCAGGCCTACATCGGCGCGCGCGAGAACCGCCGCCACAAGCCGGGCCGGGCCTTCGAGCGCACCGCGTACCGGTTCGACGTGCTGGGCGACTACGGCGCCTTCCGCGATCTCCAGCGTCACCGGCTGCTCACCCTGGAGTGGCAGCCGCTCTCGACTCGGCACGGCTGGGTGATGGGAGACGAGATCGCCGAGGCGGGCGCCCTTGCGGACTGGACCCGCGTGATGGATGACTCCGCCGCGCTCCACGCCGAGCTCGCGGGCGCGGGCCTCGCCGCGGTGGCCCCCTATGCGGTGGCCATGGCCTACCGCGTGCGGTATTACATGGAGATGAACGCCCGCGAGGCCATGCACATGCTCGAGCTCCGCACCGCGCCGCAGGGCCATCCGGCGTACCGGCGCGTCTGCCAGGCGATGCACCGGCTCATCGCGGAGCAAGCCGGACATGCCGCGCTGGCGGCTGCCATGCGCCATGTCGACCCCAGCGGCGCGGAAACCGGCCGGCTGGCTGCCGAGCGCGCCGCCGAGACGCGCCGCTCGACCGCGCCCTGACGGCCGCCGGACCGGGACCGCTTCCAGGAGCACCGCCGCCAGCCTGAGCAACCACCCCCACCCCCAACCACCCTAAGGAGACCAACCGATGCCCGACGCCAGACCGAATGCCGTGACCCTTCGCGGAAACCCCGTGACGCTGGCGGGACCCGAGATCAAGCCCGGCCAGCCCGCGCCCGACTTCACCGCGGTGGACAATGCCCTCGGCACCGTGAAGCTCTCGGACGCCAAGGGCAAGGTGCTCATCCTCAGCGCGGTGCCGTCTCTGGACACCCCCACCTGTGATACCGAGACGCGCCGGTTCAACGTGGAGGCGGGCAAGCTCCCCGGCGGCGTGGAGGTGTGGACCATCAGCATGGACCTGCCCTTCGCCCAGAAGCGCTGGTGCGGCGCCGCCGGGGCCACCGCGGTGAAGACCCTGTCCGACTTCCGCGAGCGGTCCTTCGCGCCCGCCTACGGCACCCTCGTGAAGGACGGTCCGCTCACCGGCCTGAGCGCCCGCGCCGTCTTCGTGGTGGGCAAGGACGGCAAGGTGACCCACGCGGAATACGTCAAGGACATCTCCCAGGAGCCCAACTACGAGGCGGCGCTGGCGGCGGCCAAGAAGGCGGCGGGCTAGACGAGGCGAGGGTTTTAAACTGATTGACCAACCAATAAAAATCACGTAGACCCTGGGGGGATGACCCCCAGGGTCGGCGTGGCCGCTCTCCGGCGCGAGCAGATCGTTCGCGCCACCATCCGCTGTCTGGCCCGCGACGGCTATGCCGGCCTCACCATGAAGCGCGTGGCCGTCGCCGCCGGCCTCAGCCAGGGCATCCTCCACTACTACTTCGCGGACAAGCGGGCCATCCTCGCCGCCGCCGCCCTGCGGGTCACCGCCGACCTGGACCGCCGGGTGGCCGCGGAGGCGCGCGGCGCGCGCGACGCGCGCGGGCGCCTCCGCGCGCTGGTGCGGGCGTGCCTGACGGTGGCGGCGCGCGACCGCGAGTTCTGGACGGTGTTCATCGAGTTCTGGGGCGAGAGCTTGCACGACCGGGCCCTGGCCACGCTCAATGCGCGGACCTATGCGCGCAGCCGCCGCCTCATCGCCCGCATGATCGCGGGCGGAGTGGCCACCGGCGTGTTCAGACGGATCGACCCGCTCGCCGCCGCCGCCGCGGTGCTCGGGCTCCTCGACGGGCTCTCGCTGCAGCACACCTTCGACCGCCGCGGCCTGCCGCGGGCCGAGGCGGAGCGGCTCTGCACCGACGTTCTGTGGGCGTATCTCCGCCGGGGAGGCGAGCGATGACCGAGCTGATGGAGCAAGTCCGGATGCGGGAGTACCTGCGGGACAAGGGCGACGGGTTGCCGCTGGCCGAGGTGTGCGCGCGAGTGGCGGCCGCCTTCGAGACCATGGAGGCGCTGCTGGCGCCGGTGTCGGCGGGGGAGGCGGGCGGCCGGCCGCTCCCGGGCGAGTGGAGCATTCACGAGGTGGTGGACCACCTCATCCTCACCCACGAGCCGAGCGTGGGCGAGCTGGTGGATCTCCTCGCCGGGCGCCGCCCCGCCGGCCCGCCCATCCCGGCCGGGCTCCAGTCTTCCGATCCGCTCGCGCGCCCCTGGGACGCGCTGCGCGTCGCGCTCCACGCCCAGCACGCCGCCGCGCTCCGCGTGCTCGAGGGGGCGCGCGACGTCCCCACCGACGCGCGGGCGCCGGTGGTGGCGGTGGTCAATGTGCGCGGGGCCGACGGCCGCGACGCGCCCCTTCACTGGGAGGAGGAGATCGCGTGGAAGGCGTACGCCGTCTTCGCTTTCCGCCTTCACACGCTGGACCATATCAACCAGGTCCGGAAGCTGCTGGGGGCGGGCAAGCGGCCGACCCCGGGGTCCGGCGCCTAGACTAGCCGCGGGCCATCCGCGGCCGCTCCGCTCGTCCCCCGACTATCCCGCGGTCGACGCGAATTCTGCTTTCGCCTTGCGCAGCTCGTCGGGCTCGGCGAGGAGGTCCAGCGCGGTCATGGCCAGGGTCTTGGCCGCCGCCACCATGCCGGTATGCGCGATCGGGGACTTCGCCCACTCGGCGAACTCGCGCGAGTGGCCGGGAATTCCGTCGGGGCTGATGCGGATATACGGATGAATGGTCGGGAGAGCCTGGCTCACATTGCCGCAGTCGGTGGAGCCGTAGCCGGCCTGCCCGTCGTCCGGATCCTCGGGGAAGTCGATGCGCTCGAGGTTCTGCCTGAACAGCGCGGCCATGGTGAAGTTCGGCTTCAGCGGGTCGTGGATGATGTCGTCCGGCATCACCCTGGCGGTGCAGCCGGTGGCCAGCGCCGCCCCCTCCGCGACGGCCTCGAACTTCCGCAGCAGGACCTTGCAGTAGTCGCGGGTGGGCGCGCGGAGGTAGAACTCGGCGGCGGTGTGCTCGGGAATGATGTTGGCCTGATCGCCGCCCTTGGTGATGACGCCGTGGATGCGCGCGTCCGGTTTCACCTGCTGGCGCATCTGGTCGAGCGCCACGAAGAGCTGGATCATGGCGTTCAGCGCATTGACGCCGCGCCAGGGCCAGGACGAGGCATGGGCGGCGCGGCCGAGGAACTCCACCTTCACCTTGATGATGCCGAGGCTCGGCCGCCACACCTGGGTGCCGGGACGCCCGTGAATCATCATCGCCGCGTCCACGTCCTTGAAGACCCCCGCCTCCATGAGCCGCACCTTGCCCGCGCCGCCTTCCTCGGCGGGCGTGCCGATGACCTGGATGCGTCCCGCGAAGGGCAGGGTCTTGAGCGCGGCGGCCAGCGCCGCGCCGGCCCCCGCGCCCGAGGTCGCGATGATGTTGTGCCCGCACGCGTGCCCGATGCCCGGCAGCGCGTCGTACTCGGCGAGGATGGCCACCGTGGGCCCGGGACCTTGCCCGGGAATGGTGGCCCGGAACGCGGTGGGCAGGCCCCCCACGCCCCTCTCCACCTGGGCCCCGTGCTTGCCGAGAAACTCGGCCAGCCACGCGGAGGCCTTCTCCTCCTTGAAGCAGAGCTCCGGATTGCCGTGGATCTGGAGGCTCAGCGCCTCCAGCTCGCCGCTGAGTCGGTCCACCGCCTCCGCGACCTTGCTCTTCGCGGCGTCGAGCGTCGGGTTCGCGCCGGCCATGGCTAGCGGCTCCGCGCGAATTCGTCCTTCGCCGCCCGCACCCGGGCCGGATCGGCGAGGAGATCGAAGGTGGTGAGCGCCATGGTCTTGGCGGCGGCGAGGAGCCCGGCGCGCGCCAGCGGCTTCACCGCCGCGTCGGCGAACTCGCGCGTGTGAATGGCCGTCCCCAGCGGGGCGATGCCGATCATGGGCTGAATGGTGGGAATGACCTGGCTCACATTGCCGACATCCGAGGAGCCGAGCCGATCGAGCACGGGCGGGCCCTCGGCGAGGCCGACGGTGGCCATGTTGGCGGCGAAGAGATCGAGCAGCGTCTGATTGCGCTTCAAGGGCTCGTAGACGTTGTCGGCTCCCTGCGTCACCGTCACGGTGGCGCCGGCCGCCTTGGCCGCGCCCTCCGCGCAGGCCACCACGCGCTTGTAGAGGTCCCACATCACCTCGATGCGCGGAGCGCGCACGTAGAAGACGGCCGCCGCGGACTCCGGGATGATATTGGCGGCGGCGCCCCCGTTGGTGATGATCCCGTGAACGCGGCAGTCCGGTCGCATCTGCTGGCGCATCATGCTCACCGCGTTGAAGGTCCCGATGCAGGCGTCCAGCGCGTTCACCCCTTCCCAGGGGTCGGCGGAGGCGTGGGAGGCCTTGCCCTGGAACTCGAATGTCCCGCGCACGATGCCGAGCAGATCCTGATGCAGGATGGTGCGGTCGAAGCCGTGGATCATCATGGCGCAGTCCACGTCCTTGAAGATCCCGCCCTTGATGAGGCGGTTCTTCCCGCCGCCGCCCTCTTCCGCCGGAGTCCCGATCACCTGGATCCGGCCCCGGGGCAAGACACCCTTCGCGAGCGCCAGCGCGGCGCCGGCCCCCGCGCCGGAAGCCGCGATCACGTTGTGGCCGCAGGCGTGCCCGATGCCGGGCAGCGCATCGTACTCGCACATGATCGCGATGGTCGGCCCTTCACCCGTCTCGAGGGTGGCGCGGAAGGCGGTGTCCACTCCCGCGACGCCCGGTTCGACCTTGAAGCCCTTGCCGGCGAGGAACTCGGTCAGCCAGCCCGCGGCCCGCGTTTCCGCGTAGGCCAGCTCCGGGTGGTCGTGAATGCGGCGGGAAAGAGCTTCGAGCTCGTCGGCGATGCCGTCGACGGCCTGGGTGACGGTGTCCTTCGCGGTGCTCATGCGGATCCTCCGGAGTGGTCTGATGATGGACGGCGGCGAACAGAGCGGAGCCTAGCATGGGCCCCCGACGCGCTCAACAACGGGGCTCGAAAGAGAGATCGCGCGACGCGGTCAGGGCGACTGGACGCAGAAGAAGAAGAAGAGCGGCCGATCGGGCGCGTCGGACGAGGCGGCGGCGCCCGCGCCGCCGGAGTCGCCCGGATTCACGCATCGCACCGATGTGCTGCTGCTGCTGCGGGGCGCCGAGCGGCTCACGGGCGCGCAGGCGGCGACGAGGGTGAGGGCGAGACAGAAGAGCGCAGGAGCGAGAAGGCGCCGCATGGCGCTCCAGCCTACCACAGCGATTCCGGATCGGAGGAGGGGAGCGGTCAGGCAGGAACGCGTTCGGTGCGGCGGAGGCTCACCGGGAGCTCGATGACGAGGAGGGCCCCGCCGGAGGCGCCGTTCTCCGCCCAGAGCCGGCCTCCGTGCTCCTTGATGATGCCGTGGGCGACGGCCAGCCCCAGCCCGCGACCCTGGTCCGGCCCCTTGGTGGTGAAGAACGGATTGAATATGCGGGGCAGATGATTCGGCAGGATGCCGGGGCCGTCGTCGGCGACCTCGATCCGCACGCCGGAGGGCACCGGCATGACCCGGAGAGTGAGTCGGCCGCCCTCGCGAGAGGCCGCCATCGCGAAGCGGGCATTGTCCACCAGGCTCTGGAGCACCTGGCCGAGCTGGGTGCCGTCGGCCCAGATGGTGGGCACCTGCTCGAGGTTGGTCTCCCATTCCACGTGATCGGCGCGGAGGCGCGACTCGTTGGCGTCGAGCACCTGCCGGATGAGCGACGGGATCGAGACGGGGGCGCGCTGAGCGGGCGAGGGCTCGGCGAAGGAGCGCAGGTCCTTCACGATCTTGGCCGCGCGCTTGGCGGCGCCGTCGATGACCCGGAGCTGGGTTTGCAGCTCTTCCCCCGGGTCCCCCTGCAGCATCACGTGAATCTGGCCCAGGATGATGGTGAGCGGATTGTTGATCTCGTGGGCCACGCCCGCGGCGAGGCCGTCGATGGCGGACATCCGCTCCGCGCGCACCGCCGCCGCCCGCGACTTCTCGTGCTCCTGGAGCTGGTGCCGCGTCTCCGAGTAGAGCCGGGCATTGTCCAGCGCCAGCCCGATCTGATCGGACACGCACTCGAGCAGCGAGACTTCCGCGTCGGAGAAGCGATGGCCGGTCTGGCGCCCGAGCGAGAGCGTGCCCAGCAGGCGCTGGCGCGCGCGGATGGGGACGCAGACGAAGGCGTGAATCCCGTCCGCGATCACCGCCTCGCGGGCCGCTTGCAGGAGGTCGCGGGAGCGCGTGACGTCGTCCACCCGGCGCGGCTGGCCGGATTGCGCCACGGTGCCGATGAGCCCCACCCCCATGGGCAGGACGAGGTTGACCTCGCGGAGACGCGGGGAGAGGCCGCGATCGCCGCGGAGGAGCAGGCGCTCGCCATCCGGGGACACCAGATGCAGGCTCGAGATCTCGTGCCCCGTCACCTCGGTGAGGGCGTCGAGTGAGCGATCGAGGACTTCCTCGAGGTCAAGGGACCGGCTCACCGCCTCGGACACGATGCGGAGCACCCGCAGGTGCCGCACCAGCGAGCTCGGCGGGCTGGAGGGCCTGGGGTTCGTCTCGGGCACGGTCGTTCCATTGGTGGCCACGTGAGTCTCCGAGCCTACTGGGCAGCAAGAGGAGTGCCAGCAAAACAGGGTTTCAACTAGTTGAAAAGACTGCGTGTTCTGGATCGGCTGGACGAGCTCACGTCGGCTTGATAACAAGCTGCCGGATACAGTGTCAGCCGACCGACCCCGCCGCCAGGGCCTGAGCCCGGGCCACCCGGCGCCCGATGGCCGGATGGGAGTACAGCAGGATCTCCTTGAGCCGATGGGGCTCGCGCTCGGCGAGGTTGAGCCGCGCCAGCCGCTCCATGGCCGCGACGAAGGCGCCGGCAGATCCGAGCGCGCGCACCGCGAAGTCGTCGGCCTGGCGCTCCACATGGCGAGACCAGCCATTCGTCAGGGGCAGCGCGACGACGCCCGCGCCCACCGCGATGAGGAGGAGGAGCGGGAGCCCGGCGATGTCCGCCGGCCCCGCGAGGCCGAGCCCTGACGCGCCGACGGCGAGCAGCCGATCGGCCAGCCAGAAGGTCGCGAGGGTGACTGCGCCCTGAACCGCGAGCCCGCGCCAGATGTCGGCATGCGCGTGGTGGGCCAGCTCGTGCGCCAGCACCGCCTCGATCTCTTCGGGAGGAAAGTCGCGCACGAGGGTGTCGAACAGGATGATCCGCCGGGTTCGGCCGAGCCCGGTCACCGCGGCGTTCGCGGTGCGGCTCTTGCGGGATTGATCGCCCACCCAGACGCCCAGCACCGGCACGCCCGTTCGCCGGCCGAGCCGGAGGAGGCGCTCGCGCAGCTCCCCGTCCGCCAGGGGCTCGAGTCGATAGAAGAGCGGGATCAGCCAGACCGGCGCGACCAGCGTGAGGAGGACGGCGGCGGCGAGGAAGACGGCGGCGGCGGCGAGCCACCACCACGGCGTCCAGCGCAGCAGCGCATAGACCACCTCGACACCGGCCAGGCCCAGCACGCCGCCGATCGCGCCCGCCTTCGCCGCGTCCCAGGCCCAGCGCGCGAAGGGCTGGTGGAGGAGACCGAAGCGCCGGGGCAGCCAGAACCCGCTCAGCCAGCTCAGCGGGAGCGTGACAAGGCGCCAGCCCGCGCCCACCACGAGGGCCATGACGCCCAGTGCGACCCAAGGCCGCGCGGTCCACTCCGCGAGGCGCGCGGCCAGCCGCT
>Ga0134122_10000938_pt1 | contig 20604 bp, 13 predicted proteins | sample KB302_FD_96461 | JGI IMG/M metagenome (GOLD analysis project Ga0134122, IMG submission 96461) | Terrestrial soil microbial communities without Nitrogen fertilizer from Kellogg Biological Station, Michigan, USA - KB3-0-2 | ecosystem: Environmental > Terrestrial > Soil > Unclassified ... | reverse complement strand
CTTGTAGGGCATCAACAGCCAATAGGTGTCGTTCACCCAGGTGCCGTAGCCCATCTCCAGCAGCTTTGCCGCCTCTTCGCCTTCCTGTTTCTGGCCGTCGAGCCAGGCGGTGCCTTGCTTGGTGTTGATGTTTTCGAGCACCACGTAGGCCTTCCCCTCCTTGGTCTTCCCTTCGACCCGGTGGCGGCCGGTGTAGCGGTCCCACCAGTGGCTGCGCCTTCCGGCGAACGTGAAGTGGAGGAAGCGGGTGTCGTCCCACGCTTTTTGGCCGCCCATCGCGTTGAGCACACGGTCGGCGAGCTGCTCCGGCGGCGAGGCGGCGAGGGAGCCGGCGCCCCAGGCGGACAGGGTGGCGAGGGCGAGAACGAGCGGACGGATGGAGCGGAGCGAGATGCGGCGCATGCGAGGCCTCCAGTGGGAACGCGCGACCAGGGCGCGGACACAGTTTAGGCCGAACAGCCCTCACCCCCAACCCCTCCCAAAGGGAGAGGGGAGCAAAAGCGAAGTTGGCGCAGTTCCCCCCTCTCCCTTTTGGGAGAGGGGCCGGGGGTGAGGGCTGCTGGGGCGAGACGATCCGCCGGAAAAAGCTTTCAGCGCGCGGGGATCGACAGCATCTGCCCGGCTTTCACCGAGGCGCTGCGCAGGCCGTTCGCCTTTTTCAGGCTGGCGACCGAGACGCCGTTCCTCTGAGCGATCTGCCAGAGCGTCTCGCCGCGCCCGACCCGCACGCGCTTGGCGGCGCGCCGGCCGGCGCTCGCCGAGGCGGTGCGGCTCGTCGTGCGGCTGCTCCGGCTCGCGGAGATCGAGGAGGAGGAGCCCGCCCCCGAAGTCGAGGGGACCTTGAGCAACTGCCCGGCGCGCACCGTGTTGCCCCGGAGGCCGTTCACCTTGCGCAGGGACGCGATGGTCGTGCCGTGGCGCGTGGCGATTCCGGAGAGGGTGTCGCCCCGGCCGACGCGAACGGTGCGCGCCTTGGTGGCCGCGCTCTTCGTGCCCGACCAGCGGACGGAGATCTTGCCCGCTTGAGAGCGCGCCGACGCCACCGCCGCCGCGCCGGGGATGCGCAGGCGCTGACCGGAGAAAAGCTTGCTGCCGCGCAGGCCGTTGGCCCGGCGCAGGGAGTCGGCCGAGAGGCCGTAATGGCTGGCGATGCGGGAGAGCGTCTCACCCCGTCGGACCCGATGGACCGCGCTGCGCGAAGCCGTGCGACCGGCCGGAACGTTGCCGGACCGGACGGAGCCGGGCGACGGGGCGGATTCGGCGATCGAATCGACCGGCGGCCCGGACAAGCCGGCGGTCTGGATCGGCGGCAGCTCGCGCCCGCCGTCGATCGCCAGCAGGTAGCTGGAGAAAGCTTCGGGGAACAGGGCGACGTGGTAGTGGGCGGGGAAGCGCTCTTTGGTCGCCTCCAGGATGCCGCGGCTTTCGAGGTCGAGGAGAGTGCTTTCGAGCAGGCTGCTGCAGGCGCGGCGGAGGCTGCGCCGGAGGTCCATCGCCATGCCGGTCGGATGGACCGAGTGGATCGAGGCGTTGCGCGGCTGATGGCTCTTCGGCCGGACCAGGCTGGTGGCGACCAGCGGCTCGCCGCAGCTTTTGCGCTCCAGGTGCCCCATCCATTCGAGGAAGCGCTTGACCTCCGGCCGGGCGTAAGGGAACGACGCGCCGTCCACCTGATATTCGCCGTTGCCCGGCACGTAGACCAGCAGGCCGTGACGGACGAAGACTTCAATGTCCTCGGGATTGCGCAGGTAGGTGAACGCCTCGTCTTCGGCCGCGCGGTTTTGCCGGTCCATCGACGCGGGAGAGCCGACCAGCGTTTGAGCCGAGAGAGGTTCGAGCGAGAGGGTGCCGCAGGTACCTAGGAGGAAGAACGCGAGGACAAAGGCTGCCGTGAACCGGGCACGGCGCGGTGCGATCCTGGGCGGCATCGAAAAACCTCTCGATCCGGTGGTTGTCGCCGAAAAGGGCCGCGTCGCGAGCCCGGCTACGTCGAATACGAGGTCGGAATGTAACACAGCCGTCGCCGAAAAGGGAGGCCCCATCTAAAGAAATTCCTTTTTTCAGGCCCATTTAGTAGTCCCGCGCAGGCTTCCGCACGAACCGGGTCCTTTTGGTAGAGTTCCGTTCATGGCATGGCAGAAAACTCTCCAACCGGGTGAAACCGTCCTCCATCGCGCGTGGCCGAGCCGCTGGGGCCTGGTCGTGCCGCTCGGCCTGACCGTGCTCGCCGCGGCCGCCGGGGTGGTCGGCGGCCAGCTGTTCGGGCAGCCGCTGCTGTACTGGGTCGGCGCCGCGCTCGCCCTGATCGCGGGCGGCTGGGCGGCGGTGCGCTGGATGCGCCTCGCGAGCAGCGTCTACGTTCTGACCGATCGGCGGGTGCTCAAGCAGGAGGGGCTATTCGCCCGGACCTCCAAAGACGCCTACCTCGACAAGGTCAACAACGTCGAGCATTTCCAGACCCTGGCCGGCCGGCTGTTCGGTTTCGGCGATCTGGAGATCGACACCGCGAGCGAGCACGGCGCCACGACCTTTCATCGCATCGCCAATCCGATCGGGTTCAAGAGCGCGATCCTGGCCGCCGCCGATCAGGAGCGTTCCGGCCGGCTGCGCCCGATCGTCTCGGCGCCGGTCTCGGGCGCCGACCGGCTGCGCGAGCTGAAAAAGCTGCTCGACGACGGGCTGATCAACGAGAGCGAGTTCGCCAAGAAGCGCGCGGAGCTGGTGGACGCGCTATGAGGAGAGAAATCCAATGAGCGACCTGGCCAACCAGAAATGCGTGCCGTGCAAGGGCGGGGTTGCCCCGCTCGACGAAGCGGCGCTCGCCAAGATGCACGCTCGGCTGGGCGCCGACGGCAACGGCTGGCGAGTGGTCGCCGGCCATCATCTGGAAAAGGAGTATGCGTTTCCGGATTTCGTGACCGCGCTCGCCTTCGTCAATCGGGTCGGCGCGGTGGCGGAAGAGGAAGGGCATCACCCCGACCTCTTCCTCACCTGGGGCAAGGTCCGAGTCACCACTTGGACCCATTCGATCGACGGCCTGACCGAGAGCGACTTCGTGCTCGCGGCCAAGGCCGATCGAGTGCTCGCCTAGCGGGAGTGGCGGCGGCCCTTGAAGAAATCGCCCAGGCTGCCGAACGTGCCGGCGGGTGCCGCGCGCGGCGGTTCCGGCAGATCGTCGTCGTGGTGATCTTCGCTGCCGTCGCCCAATCCCAACGAGATCCGATGGCGGGCGGTATCGACGCCGAGCACGCGCACCGACAGCTCCTGGCCGACCGACAGCGCCTCGCGGGCATGCTGTAGACGCCGGCCCGAGCTGTTGCCGATCTCGCTGATGTGCAGCAGGCCGTCGAGCCCCGGTTCCAACTCGACGAACGCGCCGAACGTCTCCAGCCGAACGACTTTGCCGTGGACGATCGAACGCTCGGGGAAGCGGCCCGGGGCGTCGCGCCAGGGGTCGCGCTCCAAGGCTTTCCGCGAGAGCGAGATCCGCTCGCCGCGCTTGTCGTCCGCGGCGCGCTCGATGCGGATGATCTGGACCTCCACCTCCTGGCCGACCGCGAGCGCGTCCTCGGGCTTGGCGAGCCGCGAATGGCCGATCTCCGAGACGTGGAGCAGCCCTTCGACGCCGCCCAGGTCGACGAACGCGCCGTAGGTGGTGAGCGAGGTGACGTGGCCGGTGATCACGGTGCCGATCGACAGCGTCGCGCGCACTTCCGCGGCGCGCACGTCGGCTTCTTCCTGCAGCAGCGAGCGGCGCGACAGCACGATGTTCGGCCGCCGGTTGCTGCCGGTCGGCTCCTCGAACCGGAGCACCCGGAACGTCAGCGTCTGGCCGACGTAGGGGCTCGCGTCCTCGACGAAGCGGTTCTCGATCTGCGAGATCGGGCAGAAGCAGCGCACCCCCGCCACGTCCACTTCGAGACCGCCCTTGTTCAAGCCCGTGATCCGCCCTTCGAGCGTCATCTGGGTTTCGAACGCCCGCCGGATCTCTCCCGCGGCCTCGGCCTGCGCCGCGTTCTTCGAGATCTTGCGCTTGAGCAGCAGGGCGTTGGTCTCGGGATCGCGTCCGGCGACCGTCGCTTCGAGCTTGGCGCCGATCTCGACCGTGACGTTGCCTTCCTTGTCGCGTAGATCCGCGGTCGGGATCACCGCTTCCGATTTGGTGCCGATGTCGACCAGGGTGGTGTCTTCGCCGATCGAGATCACCGTGCCGCTGACCTTGCCGCCGACCTGCGGGTCGTTTTTCTTTTCGGTCGCGGTCGATTGCTCGAACTGGGCCAGGATGGCGCCGAATCCTTCGGGCGCCTGCGGCGCCGGAGCGGCCTCGGGTTCTGCCGCGCTTGGCGCGTCGAGCGGCTCGGCCGCTGGATCCGTCGGCTCGGGAGCCGCATCCGCCACGGGCTCCTCGGCCTCGGCGGCCGGCTCCGTCGGTTCGGGAGCCGCGTCTACCACGGGCTCCTGGGTCTCCTCCGAAGCGAGAATCTCGCTGGATTCTTGGGGCTCGGAGGCGGCCTCGGTCCGTTCGGTGTCCTGCGGCTCTGCGGGGGTCTGGTCGTCCATGGGGGGATCCTCGTTTTTCCGCCCGGGGGGCTCGTTCCAGCTCGCCTGGAATCTTCTTCCCGGTGCGACAGCGGGTCAAAGTATCACGCCGGGCGCCTCCCGATTGGAGCGCCGCCGTGCCCTTCCAGAAGTGAAGAGTGCAGCAAAGGGGGAAATGTGGGGCAGGCGCGCGCGATTCTTGCCGTGAGCGTTAAGATTCCTGCAACGAGCCCCTTCGATTCGACCTTCGGTAAGACCTCTCGACCCTGGAGAATTCCTCCGCCATGGATTCGCTTTCGCGTCGGCTGCCGCTCTATCGTCCCCTCGTAGGACTCCTCCTCGCGGCGGTTCTGATCGCCGCTTCGCCGATTTGGGCCGCCCCTTCGGAGACCCCGGAGGCCCCGGCGCCCAGCGAGCCGCATCTCGCGGATCTTCTTCAGCTCACGCCCGGCGGCGAGAACGCCGAGGCGTATTGGTCGCCGGACGGCAAGGAGCTGATCCTCCAGGCCCACGGCGCGGCCGACTCGTGCGACCAGATCTACCGGCTCGCGGCCGACGGCGGCAAGCCCCCGATCCGCGTTTCTTCGGGGAAGGGGCGGACCACCTGCTCGTATTTCCTCCGCGGCGGCGAGCGGGTGATCTTCTCCTCGACCGAGGGCAGCGGTCCCGAGTGCCCGCCGCCGCCCGACCGCTCGCACGGCTACGTCTGGGCGGTCTATCCGACCTATGAGATCTGGAGCGCCAAGCCCGACGGCTCCGACCTGGTGAAACTGACCGACAACCGGGCCTACGACGCCGAATCCACGGTCTGCTTTACCTCCGGCACGATCGTCTTCACCTCGGATCGCGACGGCGACCTGGAGCTGTATTCGATGAAACCGGACGGCACGGACGTCCACCGGCTCACCCACACCCCCGGTTACGACGGCGGCGCGTTCTTCTCGCCCGATTGCACGAAGCTGGTCTGGCGCGCCGCCCGGCCGGCGCCGGGGAAAGAGCAGGACGACGACGCCGCGCTGCTCAAGCAGGGGCTCGTCCGCCCGGGGAAGCTGGAGATCTGGGTCGCGAACGACGACGGCACGGAAGCCCACCAAGTGACCGCGCTCGGCGCGGCGTCGTTCGCGCCGTCGTTTTTCCCCTCGGGGAAGCGGCTCCTGTTCTCCTCCAACACCGGCGACCCGAAAGGACGGGAGTTCGACCTCTGGGCGATCGACCTCGACGGCACGCGCCTCGAACGGATCACCCGCTCGGCCGGCTTCGACGGCTTCCCGCTGTTTTCGCCCGACGGCAAGCGCCTGGCCTTCTCTTCGAACCGCAACCAGAAGGCGCCTGGGGACACGAACGTCTTCGTCGCCCGCTGGGTGGATTCTCCCGTCGTCCCTGAAATGACGACCGATGCCGACTGGTTCGCCGCGGACGTCGCCTGGCTCGCGGACGACGCGCGCGAGGGACGCGGCGTGGGCACGGAAGGGCTCGCCGTGGCGGGCCGATGGCTCGACGCGCGTTTCCGCGGGGCCGGCCTGGAGCCGGGGTTTCAAAACGACGGGGAGACGCCGAGCTACTTCCAGCGGTTCGACGTGCCCCTCTCGATCGAGGCGGGGCCGAAAACGCGCGCGGCGCTCGACGGCGTCGCCCTGGACGGCGAGAGCTTCCGGCCGCTCGGTTTCTCCTCCTCCGGCTCGGTTTCGGGCGAGGTGGTCGCCGCGGGCTACGGCGTCACCGCGCCGGAGCGGGGGATCGACGACTACGCGGGAGTGGACGCGAAAGGCAAAATCGTCGCGGTCCGCCGTTTCGTGGCACCTGCTGCCGCGCCGGTCGAGGCCCCCAAGGAGGGAGAAAAGGAGACGCCCGCCCAGCGCGAAGCGCGCGAACAGGCCGCCGATGTCGAGCGGCGCGACTCCGACCTCCGCTACAAGGCGTTCAATGCCAAGCAGCACGGCGCTACGGGCATGATCGTGGTGGACCTGCCGCCGCCGAGCCAACCGATCAAGCCGACCGCCGAGCTGCCCGGCCAGATGCCGGACGAGGCGCCGCTGCCGGCGCTTTCCGTCGCCGACGCCGGAAACGCGGGGATTCCGGTGATCGCGGTGTCCCGGAAGGCGGGCGCGAGCCTGTTTTCCACCGGGGACGACCGGATCTCGCGCGCGGAGATCACGGTCGAGCTGGTCACCCGCACCGAGCGCGCGATGAACGTCGTGGGGGTGCTGCGGGCCCAGGGCGTCAAAGACTCCGACCGGCTTCCCGGCGCGGTGTTGATCGGCGCCCATTACGACCATCTCGGCTTCGGCCCGTTCGGCTCGCTCGATCCCGACTCGAAGGCCCCCCACAACGGCGCGGACGACAACGCCTCGGGAACCGCCGCGCTGCTGCTCGCGGCGCGCAAACTGGCCGAAGACCGGAACTCCCTCCGCCGCGACGTCTGGTTCGTCGCCTTCTCCGGCGAAGAGCGCGGCGTGCTCGGCTCGACCGCGTTCACCCGCGAGCCGCCGCCGGGCCTCGCGCTCGCCGATCTGGACGCGATGATCAACATGGACATGGTCGGCCGGCTGCGCGAAAACAAGCTCTCGGTCCTGGGCGGCGAATCGGGCGAAGGGTGGGCCGGCTTGGTCGATCCGGCCTGCGGGCGCGCCGGCCTGACCTGCACCGTCAACGGCGACGGCTACGGTCCGTCGGATCACAGCCCGTTCTATGCCGCGGGCGTGCCCGTGCTCCATCTGTTCACCGGCACCCACTCCGACTACCACCGGCCGAGCGACGATTCCGACAAGATCAACGCGCTCGGCGGCGCGAAGGTGGCGGCGCTCGCCGCGGATCTCGCGCGGACGGTCGCGAACCGGCCCGAGCGGGTGGCGTACAAGTCGGCTCCCGCACCCGCCCCGGCGGGAGACGTCCGCGGCTCCGGCGCCTCGCTCGGCACGATTCCCGACTACGCGGGCGACGGAAGGCCGGGCGTGCTGCTCGCCGGAGCGCGCGTCGGCAGCCCGGCCGAAAAAGCGGGGATCGGCCGCGGCGATCTGCTGGTCGAACTGGCCGGCACCGAGATCCGCGACATCCAGGACTTCATGTTCGTGTTGCGCCGCGCGACCCCCGGTCAGCGCGCGCCTGTGGTGGTGGTCCGCGACGGCCGCCGCGTCACGCTCGAAGTCGAATTCGGGGTCAACACGCGGATGCGCTGAGGACTCAATCCTTCCCGAGCGCAAACGCGATCAACGTCTCGCGGTCGCGCTCGGGAAGACCCGCCAAAATCCGCCCTTCCAGGTCCTCCGGATCGGGCTCGATGCGAGCCGCTTCGATCTCCGCTTCCGAAGCGCCCACGAAACAGAGATCGCAAGGCGCCAGCCGCTCCTCCCCGAAGCGGGTCGGCGGTCCGAACGTCCGGCAGGTCAACGGCCGATGGTCGTACAGCTCGCATCGGCCCGTAGACACCTCCAACACCGGGCAAGGCATCTCCCCGAACCGCTCGCAAATCTCCGCCAGATCTTCGTCCTGTAGGTCCTTTACGTCCTTGCCCATGAATAGCCGGGCCTGCGCCCGAGCCCTTTCGATCACCCCGGCCGCCCGCTCGGGAGCCGTCCGGACCAGCTCGGCCAACCCCCGCCGCAGCCGCCGCGCATCGAGGGCGCTGATCGGAAACGGCCCATGGCAGCAGGCGGTGCAGCCGGGCCGGCAGGCGAGATGGGAACCTGCAAGCCGCCCCGCCTCCTCCCAGGCGTCTTGGATCACCCGCAACAGCTCGCGGTCGGCTGCAAGCTCGCGGGTTTTTCTCTGGCGTAAGGTCATAAGGGGAGGGTGTAGGAACACATTCGGCGTAGGGTCCCTCCCCCCGGGGAGGGCGCGTGGGGGAATCGGGGGGAGGACAGGAGGGGGGCTCGGTTCGGCGCGGGATTGCCCTGCGGGCGACCCCCATCCTGTCCTTCCCCCGGCTCCAACCCGCCCCCGCCCCGGGGGAAGGGACCCTACGCTCGGCGAGAGTGACTGATCCGGAATTCATTGCCGGATCATTAGGGCAAAGGGCACGATACCATCCGCCCGCCATGGGCCTCCGCCACCACTACTGGACGATCGCGCCGCGGATCGCGCACTCGTTCCGGCCCTTTCAATGCCTGCCGGGCGAGCCCTGGTCTCTCGAGATTGAGGACCCGAAAATGGGGCCGGTGGTCTTGACCGGCCGGCTCCACGATCGGCGAGAGGGAGGGCAGGGCGGCGATCTCGTGGTGATCGTCCATGGTCTCGGCGGCTCTTGCGAGAGCCGATACGTCCGGCTCGCCGCCGCGGCGGTCGAGCGCGCGGGGCTCTCCGTTCTGCGTCTGAACCTGCGCGGCTCGGACCGGAGCGGCACCGACTTCTACCACGCCGGGCTGACCGCCGATCTCGCCTCGGCTCTCGGCAGCCCCGAGCTGGCCGGTTTCAAGCGAATCCACCTGCTCGGCTACTCGCTCGGTGGCCATGTCGCGCTCCGCTTCGCGGCACTCGAACCCGAGCCGCGCCTCTCCGGCGTGGTCGCCGTCTGCGCTCCGCTCGATCTGGCGCTCTCGGCCGCCGCGATCGACCGGCCCGCGCTCGCCATCTATAAAACCTATCTGGTGCGGCACCTCAAAGAGATCTACCAGCCGGTCGCCGCGCGCCACCCGGAGTTGACCCCGTTCGAACGGGTGCGCGGCATCCGCTCGCTGCGCGCGTGGGATGACGCGGTCGTCGCCCCCCGCCACGGTTTCGCGAGCGGCGCCGACTACTACGCGAAGGCGAGCGTGGCGCCGCATCTCGACAAATTGCGCGTGCCGGCGCTGCTGCTCCAGGCCGAAGGCGATCCGATGGTCCCGGCGGCGACCGTCCGCCCCGCGCTCTCCCGCGCCTATCCAAACCTCGAAGTCCGCTGGCTCCGCCGCGCGGGGCACTGCGGCTTTCCCGAACCGTTTGAGCTGACCTTCAGCGCCGACCGGGAGGCTCGCCTCGAAGATCAGGCGCTGGGTTGGCTTACGGGGCGGGAGGCGTAGGGAACGCCGAGCCGCAGTGCCCCGTCTCGCGGATCGGCACGACCGCCGTTCCGGGCGGGGCGCCCAACAGGACCTCGTGGCCCGGGTGGCGGCGGGCGTCGGTCCACTTCGCATAGTCGCGCAGGTAGAGGCAGGTGCATTCGGCGCCCTGGTCGATCAGCTCCTGCTTCTGTTTCGGCGTGAGATTGAAGTCGAGGGTGGAGATCCCGAGGTCGTTCAAGATCGCCGTCCGTTCCAGATTCGCCGGATCGTGCTCCAAGCCGACCACCTGGGACGCGAGCAGCGTCTCGAACAGCCCTTTGCCGTAGGTGAGGAGGTCGTCGATCTTGCGCACCGGGGGCGGCGTGCTGGTATTGGCGAGCACGAAGCCGAGCGTTTCGGGGTTCAAGGTGCTGCCTTGGTCGAACGCGTTCACGGGGTAGTTCAAGACCACGCCGCCATCGACGAAGGTCTTCCGCTGGTCTTCGATCGAGGCGAAGAAGAGCGGAAACGAGCCCGACATCCGCACCGCGAGCGCCACCTCGAAATCGGGGCTCTTCCGGAACGACAGCTCGCGAACGTTGCCCACGTTCAAATCGGCCGAAAAAACCCGCAGGTCGAGAAAGCCGTGATCGTGGAGATACCGGAACGTCGCGCGCTTCTGGCCGGTCTTGCCTTCCACCAGGCAGCGCATCAGATCGAGATAGGTATCGCCGCGATAGAAGCCATAGCGCCGGAACAGGCGGAAAATGCCGGTCGAACCGCCATCCTCCAACTCACCGAAGTTGAGCGCCACCAGCAGTTGGCGGATCTGCTCCGGCGAGTAGCGCAACGCGACGAGCATCGCGGTGATCGACCCGGCCGACGTGCCCGCGACGCTCGTGATGTTCGGCAGGATCTTCTGCTCTGAGAGGACTTCGAGAGCGCCGCCGTAGGCGAGCCCCTTGATGCCGCCTCCCTCGAACACCAGGTTCTTCCACGGATACTCCCGCGGGGGAGGGCAGTCGGACGGTGCCGCGACCGGCGGGGGTGCCCCGGCGGTCGGGCAGGCGAAGCGGGTCGAGCGGCAGCCGGTGGCGAAGGTGGCCAGGGCGGTGAGAGCTAGAGTGAAGACGAACGGGTGGGCGTCCCGGCGGCGCATGGCGTGCTCCTCGAAAAGTGCTGAGAGGATACCCCGGAGCGGTCCGCCCCAAAACTCAAGGGTGCGGTTTCAACTGACCCTGATGGGTCATCAGAACGACGAGCACCAGGAGGAAGGAAACGACATACACGACGGACAACCCTTTGAGCCATGAGGCCATCTGGTTCAATGCGGGGTCGTCGAGATCCCGATACCGGGAGGTCCAAAGGTAACGCTGGAAGCCGAGGGAGTTCGCCATCGGCCGCACGGAAAGCGGGCGGGAGCTTCTGAGCGAGGCCCAGGTCTCCGGATGCCGATTTCGCAGGTCCCGGCGAAAGGCTCGATCCACCAGGAAGGTCGCGACGAAGAGGACGGGGATTGCGAGGATCGAATAGCTATAAAACATCTCAAGGCCGCTCATGCGATTCAGTCCTCTTCAGAGAGAGGCGGCCCGCGGCGGTGCGCCGCGGGCCGCTGTTCTACCCGATCTTAGTAGGCGCAGATCCCCTCGATGCAGAGCGCTCCCGAGAAGAAGTAGTCGTACAGCCCCGAGTCGCGCCCGTTGGCAGGATCGGCCAAAAGGTTCGAAGCGGACGAGGGACTTAGAATCCTATCGGAATACCAGCTCTCGCTCGTAAAGCAATTCATCTCCTCATCGCAGGTCTTGACGGTCGTTCGCGAGTAGGACAGCTGGCTGCCGAAGAGGTTGCCGGAACCCAACGAGGTCGTGACGGATCCCCCCGCTCCGACACCCAACCCGCCGCCGATCGTGATCGAGGAAGGCCCGTCGTGAGAGGTCGCGAGATCGAAGTGACCGCCCCAAACGTCGCCGCCGCTCAGCGAGTACACGATGTCGGGGTGCGGGGTGTCTCCGAAGGTAAGGTTCCCGGTCAAAGCGGCGCCCGTGCCGATGCCGGAGCCGATGGAGACGTCGAAATTGCCGGGTTGGGGGAGGATCTCCAGCGAACCCGAGGCGCCCAGTACGCCGTTGCCGACATCGGCGCTGACCGTAACGCTTCCATGCTCTTTGAGGAAGTCGAAGATCACTCCCAAGACATAACCGGAATCGACATGAAAGTCTATCGGGAAGGGGCATCTTCCGTCCGGATCGGAGTAGCTCATCGGGTTGTTCATGGCATAGTTGAACCGATTCCACGTCTGGGGTTTTCTGGGTCTGCCGAGCAAGCGATCCAGACTTAAGAATCGCCCCGTCATCGCCGAGAAATGGCGCGCATGCATGTAGTCCAGGTCGTCCGCCTGCCCGGAGGCATTTGCCAGATCGCGTTCGTGTCCGGTGAAGCGCTGGCGGTCGGTATAGGTCGAGCTGAAGGTGCTCGCCATCTCCTCGCCGAAGGGGTAGTAGGCGTGGAATCCGGCGATCGAACCGACGGAATTGGTGATCAGGCGGGGCGTGCCGAGCAGATCGGTGTGGAGATGGTTGACGCCGCCGCCCGCGGCGACCGAGGGCACCGTGGCGAGCAGGGTGGTGCCGCGGAAAATCGAATCGACGTAGTTCGTCCAAGCGATGTGGGAGCGAACTTCGCGGAGCACTTGGCTGTTGAGCCCGCGAAGCGTCCAGAGCGAGCCGTTGCCGCCGATCCGGTAGCTCCAGAGCCGCTGATCGGTGGCGTCGTACATATAGCGCCAATCTTCGCCGCCCGAGACCATCCGGGTCATCTGGTTGAAGGCGTCGTATTCGTAGCTGTTGCCGCTCCAGGCGGTCAGGTTTCCCGCCGCGTCGTAGCCCGTGCCGGCGGTGGTCAGGCGGTTCGTCGAGGTGGACGTCGGCGTGTTGCGCAGCAAGCCGGCCGTCGTCAGGGTCGTGATGTTGCCATACGCATCGTAGGTCTGGGTCTGGCTCTGCGACGTGCCGTCGCCCAGCCGGCCCGGGAACACGGTTCCCGAGGTGAGGCGGGAGAGGGAGTCATAGACGAAGCTCCCGGCGCCCATCTTCTTCACGTTGCCGGAGCCGTCGTAGAGATAGTTGCCGGTCGTCCACAGGACGGTGCCGTCGCTCGTCTTCTGGGTCGAGATCGCGAGCGGCCGGCCCATCCAGTTCGGGTCGCGGTCGTAGACGTCGGTCGTGCCGTTGGTATGGACGATGGTCGCCACCATGCCGTTGGCGTGGTAGGTGATCGACGAGGCGAAGTTGGGAATCGAAGAGACCCGGCCGTTCAGGAAGCCGTAGCTGACCGTCCGCGGGGAGGAGGCGCCGCAAAGAGCCGGCGTGATGCAGTCCGGGTAGGTTTCGCTTTCGAGGAGGCCGTTTTCGCCCCAGGTGAAGGTCTGGCGGAAGCCTTCTTTGGCGGTGCCGGCGAAGACGTGCGACGTGTCGCGCCGGGAGATTCGGCCGTCTTTGCCGCCGTACTCATAGGCCGTCTTGACCTCGTCGGTCGCGCTGAACGGCGCGCCGATGAAGTTGAACCGCGAGGCCGCGACCAGCTTGCCCTTGCTGTAGTCCGGGTCGCCCGAGAGCGTCGTGCCGTTGGCGCCCGAGTAGGTGAAGCTCTTCAAGCAGCGGTGGCCGCCGTTGGTGGTGCAGTTGGTAAAGCCGCCGCCGGTCTCGCGAACGATCGTCAGGCGGGCCGCGCCGTCGTACTTGAACGTCAGGTCTCGCGGCATGTTGACGCCGATTTCGCCATCGACCTTGCGGATGAGGTTGCCGCCCGCATCGTAGGACGGGTAATCGAGATCGTGCCCCAGACCGAACGAGTTGGCGGTCTTTTCCGGATCGTTCTCCCAGATGAGGAAGCCGCGGTTGTCGTAGCCGAACTGCCGCTCCTGGGCGCAGGAGCGCGCGGAGCAAGACGTCCCGAGCGGGCCGCTAGCCCCCTGGCAGGCGCGGCGCAGTCGATCGCCCGCGTCGTATTCGTAGCAGGTCTTGGTCAGGTTGGGCTCGCTCACCTCGACCAGCCGGCCGAACCGGTCGTACAGCTCGACCGTCGAGGCGGTGGTTTCGGCCGCGGCGCTGGTCGCCACCTTGACCTGGCGGGTCACCTGGCGAACCCCTTCATAGGTCAGCACCACGTCGTGCGCGTTGTCGTCCGGCGGCCGGATCGTGCCGGGGCGCCCGAAGGCATCGAAGTTCATGTAGGTCGTGCCGACGGTCAATGAGCCCTGCTCGGAGACGAATGTCCTCCAGCCGAGCGCGTTCAAGTTGGTGCGGCGCCCCGCGAAGTTGCCGTTGGGCATCCGCTCCTCTTCGAGCGTCGCGCGGCCCAGGGCGTCGAAGGTCGTTCGCCGCTCGGCCAGCGTGACGTTGGTCGGGGAAAGCTGCGTGACGGTCACCCGGGCGAGCGAAGCGGCGCTCGTCGCGTTGCGGTAGGTGTATTGGGTGCGGCCGGTCTGCGGCGGGGTGATCACGGTCGGCCGGCCCAGGCCGTCGTAGGAATAGGTCGTCTTCACCGTCGCGGCGTCGCGGCTGGAGCTCGGCATGCCGGTCGAAGGATCGATCGTCTGGTCGAGGACCTTCAAGTTGACGCCGCCGACCGTGGAGGTGGCGCGCACCCCCGCGGAGTAGGTATGGGTCGTTTGATAGACCGGTGAGGTCCCCGCCGTCTGCCCGCAGGTGAAGCCGTAGGCGGTGGCCGGGTCGGTCGAGAGCACCTGGGGATCGCCGCCGAACGCCTGCTGGGAGGTCACGTTCCCCGCGCCGTCGAAGCCGTACGTTTCGACCATGTCGTTGGCGAGATAGGTGCTGTCGTTCGCGGCGTGAACCCGGCGGCCGAGCAGGAACCCGGTGTTCGGTTCGAAGCAGAACGAACGGAAAAACAACTGCGCCCCCTCGCTTTCCCAGGAGAAGGCGTAAGTGCCCAAGATCCACGGCGCCGAGGTCGGCCAGCGCGAGAAACCGGGGGTCCCCAGGGTTCCCCGCGCCGTGTTGTAGCCCATCACGGCCGTGCGGGTGTTGTTCCCCGGAAGCGTGCCGCCGGTGGTGGTGCCGCGGTAATGGCCATAGCCGTCGAAGTCGGAACGATCGTTGTCGGCGACCGTCGTGGCGCCGCCGGACTCGTGAAACGTCGTGCGTTGCGAGACGACCCGCTGATTGAGCCGGGTCCTGTCCTCCAGCTCGGCCGCGAGGCCGAGATCGTTGTCCCGCTCGAAGCGGACGTAAAAGGTTCGGCGGGGCGTAACGCCGCCTTCCAGGATCTGGCTGGACAGCAGACGGCCCGTGCCGTCGCCGGTTTGCTCCCGGGTGAAGGGGAGACCGTATTCGTAGAGCCGTTCGACGGCCGTGCAGTTCTTGGCGCAGATCGAGAAGTAGCGGAGCGTCTTGTGGCTGAGCGGATCGGTCGTCGTGTTGACCAGCTCTTTCCGCGTTTGGCCGGCGGGCACCGCGCTCATCGCGGTCGTGTAGCTCCAGGCGCCGATCGAGGCGCCCGCGGCGTCGAACAGAGTCCTTGAGCCGACCCCCGTGGTGCGCTGCCAATAGCCGCGCAGGGTCGATTCGGTCGGGAATTGATACTCGATGTAGTCCCAGGCGATCGCGCCGAGCGTCGGCAGGGTGAGTTTCGCGAGCATCCCGGTCTTGCACGGGCCGGTCGGGGTGGTCGGGAAATAATCGCTCGCCGGCATTTTGTAGGTCGTGCCTTCCGGCAGGCTCACCTGGGTGAGGAGCGCCACGCCGATCGACTGGGTGAGGCGGTCGGTGTTGCGGCAGCCGGTGAGGTTGACGGGGGTCGCGTCGTCGAGGTTGTAGCGAAAGGTATAGAGGGCCCGCGTGTTGTTGAACGACGGCAGATCGATCTGATCGACCAGCTTCGTCTGATAGGGCAGGCCCGTGACGGTGCGGAAGCGGACATAGCTGGTCCTCGTCCCGTCGAAGATCTTCCAGGTCACCGCCTGCGCGGGGGCGACCGGCGTGCCGGCGGTTCCGAGGTAGCTGATATCGACCTTCTTGCCCGGGGTCGGCGCGAGCGCCCGGCCGCGAATCTGCAGGAGATTCCCTTTGGTATCGAAGGTGTGGATCGTGCCGTCAGGAAACTCCAGCTCGCGCGTGGACTTCTTGTAGCGAAGGTAGGCGCCGTCGCGGGTGTATTCAAAATCGGCATCGACCGGTTCGCCCTCGTGAAGGCTCGGATAGAACGTATGGCGCGAGCCGTCCGGGCTCAAGTAGGAATCCCGGAAGGAGGCAGAGCCGACCGCTTGAGGCGGATTGAATTGACCGAGCGTGACGATCCAGCCGAGGCCCGCGTTGTTGACCTTCAAGGGGAGCGCCTGCACGAAGGTCTGCTCGCCTTCGGAGCGCTCTTCGTACTCCCAGACCTGGCTGTTGTAGACCAGAGAAAGCGCATAGGACAGGCCGCCGTTGACGGGGAATGACTGGCCGATGGGGATCGCCACGGAGAGATTGCCATTGAAGGGATTGATGCTGTCCGTGTCGCCTCGGGTGATGGCGGAAGAGAAGCCGCGCGCGACGTTGGGGTGTTCTTGGGCGGTGGCCGCCGTCGCCGTGAAAAGGCCGAGGACGGCGCAGGCGCCCGCGAAAGAGAACGCGGGGAGCGCGCGAGAAAGCAACGAACCGCGGTTCACTAGGCACCTCCCGGAATGCGGGTGACGACGATTTCAAGCGACAGGGGATCGATCAGCACGACCGTATCTCCGGCGATAAAATCCAACGGCGGCGGCGGATTGTCGGGCAGCCCCGCCATCTGGTCGAGAGGGGCCTGGATCTGGCCATCGACCAGGCCGTCACCGTCTTCCGGGCTCCCGTCGCCGAGCGTCAGCGTCCAGGCTCCCGCCCCGGGCCGGGCCACCAGAACCTCACCCTGGGCTCGCAGATCGGAGATCGTGCCGTTCCCTCCGGCCCCGCGGCCGACCCCGGCGCCTTGGAAGGTGTCGCTCTGGACCGGAGGTCCGTTCGGCGCGGCGGTCGCGAATTCCCCGGTGAAGAGATCCACCGCGACCCAGACGGAATCCGGGACCGGTGGCTTGCCGAGATCGAGCTCGACACCCGTGCGGCTCAAGAGGGGAACGACTTCGAGCGTCCGCGAGCGGGTCACCACGTCGTCGAACGCGACCTCCCGCGAAACGCCGAAGAAAGCGACGCTCCCTTCCGAGCCGGTGGCGATGAGGGTCTGACCTTGGATTTGCAGCTCTAATGCGTTGATCCCGCCCGGATGGGACAGGAGCAGGAAGAGCGGGATCAGCAGAGCCTGGGGTCGTTTCAAGGACTTACCTCCGATAGAAGAGCTTGCGTGAATTAAACGGAAGCGGCCGGGGTTCGTCCCGCTCCACATAGGAGGAAACCCCTCGCAACAAAAGGTGTGAGAGCGGTCGATCAGCCAGGCCGAACCGCGCGCCGACGCGTCGGCGCTTGCGAAAGCGGCGACACGTCGCCGCACTCCAAACCGGGGGCGCCTCTTCCACTTGCCGCCCCTCTCTCGCTTGTGCTGCAATCCGCGTCCGATGATGACGCGCGAGGAGTACGACGAGCGGAAGCGGCTGATCGAGCAGCAGCACCGGACGACGATCGAGCTGATCGAGGCGGGGCGGCTGGCGCAGCTACGGGCGCTCGATCAGGTGTGGCAGGCCGAGACGGACGGGGGAGTCACGAAGACCGAGCGGGGATCCGGGAAGCCGGAACCCGCTCCCGAGCCGGCCAAACGGCGCCGCGTCTACGAGCTGCTCGAAAAAATCGAGGCCGTCTTGCCGTCTCTCCCCGAGGTCTTCGACTACAACGATCTTTGCCGGGCGCTCGGCGCCGAGCTCGATCGCGGCGCGGTGCGGCGAAATCTTCAGCTGCTGGTCGAGGAGGAAATCCTGGGGAAGGAAGGGACGACGAACGGCCGGTTTCGCCTTCTTTATCGGAAGCTCGCCCCGGCAGTCCCCCAAGAAGACGTTTGACGCCAGCGGGCGTGTCGTTCGCGCGATCCGGACGTCGCCCGTCCAACCCGGCCGACCGGTGAACGCACGCAGAAATTCGCTGAAGTCCTCCAGAAATTCGATTTCCTGAGGGACTTCGGCGAATTTCTAGGGGACTTCAGTGGTTTCCTGGGGGACTTCAGCGAATTTCTGGAGGACTTCAGTGAATTTCTGAGGGACTTCGGCGAATTTCTAGGGGACTTCAGTGATTTCCTGGAGGACTTCAGTGGTTTTCTAGGGGACTTCGGCGATTTCCTGGAGGACTTCAGTGGTTTTCTCGGGGACTTCGGCGAATTTCTAGGGGACTTCACCCATTTTCTGGGTGCTTCGACGGAATTTCTGCGTGACTTGATCGCCCGAGCGCGTGCGCTGATCGCATCTCGGAGTCCGGAGAGCGAATTCTGGGGCGCGCCGAGCGATCTTCGGCGTGCGCTCGCCGAATCCGTCAACGCGCCGAGCGAATTCCCGAGCGCGCCCGACGATCTTCAAGCTCGGTTATTTCGATTTCCAGCCGGTCCAACCCGGTCCGCGCACGACGCGGCCGGCGGCGGCTCCCGTCGGCTCGCCGTCTTTTAGAACCTGGACGCCGTTGACGAAGACCTGTTTCATGCCGGTCGCGTATTGGTGCGGTTTGTCGTAGGTCGCGACGTCCCCGACGGTTGCCGGGTCGAACACCGCGAGATCGGCGAAGTAACCCTCTTTCAGGCGGCCGCGCTCGCGGATTTTCAGCCGTTCGGACGGCAGCGAGGTCAATTTGCGGATCGCCTCTTCGAGCGGCAGCGCCTTCTCGTCGCGGACGTAGTGGCCGAGAAGCCGGGCGACGTTGCCGTAGGCGCGCGGGTGGTCGTTCGATTTCAGGAACACCCCTTCGGCGGAGGGCGCGCCCGCGTCGGAGCCGAACGCGACCCAGGGGAGGGCCACCTCTTTCTTGACGTTCTCTTCCGACATCAGAAAGTAGATCGTGCCGACGCGGCTGCCATCTTCGATCACCAAGTCCATCGCCGTCTCTTCCGGGCTCTTGCCGCGCTCTTTGGCGACCGCCGCGAGGGTCTTGCCGGTGAGCGGCTTGAGAGCGTCGTTCTTGAACCCGGCGAGCAGGATGCCGTCCGGCCCGGCGCCGAGGAACAGGTTCTCCCAGGCGTCCGTCGGGGTCGTCATCTCTTTCAACACGCGGGCTCGGATCTCCGGATCTTGCAGCCGCTTCTTCCAGGCTTCGTAGCCGCCTTCCTGCACCCACGGCGGCATCGAGGCGTCGAGGCCGGTCGCTCCGGCGGTGTAGGTGTACATGTCGGCGCTGATGTCGAGCCCCGCCTTCTGCGCCGCTTCGACCTTTCGGATCAGCTCGTCCATCTTCGGCCAATTGTTCTTGCCGGCGGCTTTCAGATGGTAGATCTCGGCGGGCAATTTGCCCCGGCGGGAGATCTCCATCAGCTCGTCCACCGCTTCGAGCAGGCGGTTGCCTTCGCTCCGCATGTGGGAGATGTAGCGTCCGCCGTAGGAGCCGGCGACCTCGGCCAGGGCGACCAGCTCGTCGGTCTTGGCGTAGAACGCCGGGGCGTAGATGAGGGAAGAGCCAAGTCCCAGGCCGCCCTCTTCCATCCCTTGGCGGACGAGAGCCTTCATCCGCTCCAGCTCCTCCGCGGTGGGGGGGCGGTCGGCGTAGCCGATCTCATGGATGCGCACGGTGGTGGCCCCGACGAACGAGGCGACGTTTTCGGCGATGCCTTTCTTCTCCAGGTGCTCCAGGTACTCGCCCAGCGTGGTCCAGGGGATGTCGTATTTCAGATCCCCCTGATCGTCGAGCATCTCTTTCCGCATTGCCGGGGTGATCGGCCCCATCGACCACCCTTCGCCGAAGACTTCGAGCGTCACCCCCTGGCGGACGTCGCTCTGCGCCCGGCCATCGACCAGCAGCGAATCGGTCGCCCAGGAGAGCATGTTGACGAAGCCGGGGGCGACCGCGAGGCCTTTGGCGTCGATCACGCTCTTCGCCGTGGCCTTCCCCAGATCGCCCACTTTGGCGATCCGGTCGCCGAGGAGGGCGACGTCGCCCCGGTAGGGTTTCCCGCCCGAACCGTCATAGATCATGCCGCCGCGGAGGATCGTGTCGTAGACGGGAGGCGCGGGCGTCGCCGCCGCAAGGGGCGCGGCGAGCAAGGCGAGCGCGAGAGCTGTAGCTTTGAGCATCGGGTCATTCCTCCGGGGCGAATCGCGGGGCGAATCGGGGGCATTCTATGAGGGTCCGGTCGCCGCGCAACCTTCCTCCCGTTCCCGCGTAGAAGCCCGGCATGCGCATCGCCGTCTTGGGCCTCGGCCTGTTCGTCCTCGTTTCCTCCACGGCCTATCCGGCGCAAGAAGCTCCCGCGGCGAAAATCGACACCCCTGAGCTTCACATCGCCCGGGTGACGGGCAAGATCGAGATCGACGGCGATTTGACCGATGCCGGCTGGCAGGACGCTTCGCGGGTCGATCGATTCTGGGAGACCAACCGGAACGAGAACGGCGAGCCGCCGGCGAAGACCGTCGGCCATATCGCCTACGACGAGCGCTATTTCTACGTTGCGCTCGAAATGACCGACCCGGACCCGAAGAGCATTCGCGCGTTCTTCTCGGACCGCGACGCGGTGCCCCAGGACACCGACTACGCGGGCATCCTGATCGACTCGGCGCACGACGGCAAAACCGGCTACCTGTTCGTGGCCAATCCGAACAACGTCCAATACGACTCGATCAACTCCGACGTCACCGGCGAGAACTCCTCGGTCGATCTGTTCTGGGATTCGGCGGCCAAAGCGACCCCCACCGGCTGGAACGTCGAGATGCGCATTCCGTTCTCCTCTCTGCGCTACGGCAAGGGCGACCCCCAGACCTGGGGCATCCTGCTCTACCGCAACTATCCGCGCGACTTCCGCTATCAGATGTTCAGCGCGCCGATCCCCCGGGGAAACGGCTGCTTCGTCTGCAACGAGAATGCGCTCACCGGCCTCGCCGGCCTGCCGACGGGGGCGCACTACGTGGTGGCGCCGTACGTGGCGGCGAACCAGCCCTGGGCGCGCGCGGACGAACCGGGCAGCGAGCTCCTAAAAGGCGATTTCAACTCCGACGTCG
>Ga0134122_10000935_pt1 | contig 20619 bp, 15 predicted proteins | sample KB302_FD_96461 | JGI IMG/M metagenome (GOLD analysis project Ga0134122, IMG submission 96461) | Terrestrial soil microbial communities without Nitrogen fertilizer from Kellogg Biological Station, Michigan, USA - KB3-0-2 | ecosystem: Environmental > Terrestrial > Soil > Unclassified ... | reverse complement strand
GGGAACCGGCATTCCGCCCACGAACTTACTACTCGTCGAAGAACTTGTCCGTGTAGAGGTAGTTCATCGCCAGCGCGGTGACCAGCGTCGACAGCCGCGCCACGTACTCGCGCGTCTTGTCCAACTGGACGGTGAGCCCCAGCGCCGACGTCCGCGAGGCGAGGTGATCCACCAGCGCCCGCACCACCGACCGGCTCACCCCCGAGTAGTGCGAGACCGCGGAGATCAGCGACGCGCGCTCGGACCGCACCAGCGTCTCCGCCTTGGCCGTCCCCACGCCCGGCCCTTCGAACAGCTCGGAGAGGTCCTGGTCGAAGTGCTCCTGGAGCTGGAGATCGATCTGCTCCTCCAGCTCGCGCTGGCGGTAGTGGTCCAGCACCGTCTCCTCCATCTCGCTCACGTCCAGGTCCGGCTCCGCCAGCGCCACCGGCGGCTTCTCCCGGCCCAGCCGCTGCGCCGCCTGCTCCACGTAGGCCAGCTTCCTCAGCGCCGGCCAGCCCGCGTACTTCTTCTGCCAGTTGGAGTCCGGCGTCAGCCACACCGCGAACGTCTCCGCGAAGTCCTCGTCCGGGTGCTTCTGCGCGTACCAGCCGGAGATGTGCTTCACGTACCGCCGCGAGAAGGGCTTGGGCTTGTACTCCTCCTTGTACGGCTTCAGGTAGTCGCCGAAGAGCTTCCGCCAGTCCTCCGTGTCGTAGAGGCGGTAGGCGTAGTTGAAGGCGTGGCCCGCCTCGTGGCGCAGGTAGCGGAAGATCTCCCGCTCGTCCTCCGCCCAGCCGCCCAGCTCCGCCTCGATGGAGGTGAGGCTGGGGTCCGCCAGGTAGAACGGGACGCCGATGACCGGCACGCCGGACGGGCAGCCCCACTGGTCGGACAGGTAGACCTCCGGCCGCATGGACAGGCCCTTCGCCTCCAGCTCCAAGTACAGCTGCTGGATCATCTTCTCCAGCCGCGTCCCGGCCAGGTGGAGCTGCAGGTCCTTGATGCGCGCCCGGAGCAGCTCCTCTCGCGGGATCTGCCCCAGCGTGACGCGCGCACGGTCCCCGGCTTCCGCGGGGGCCTTCTCGCGGAACACAGGCGCCGGTGCCGGCGGTGCAGGGGACGGAATCGGGTCCACGCGCTCCACCCGACTCTAATGAAGAACCCCGACCTGTCCACGCAGCCCGGGCGATCGATCCCAAGCCCTGGTGAAAACTGGATTTTTCAGGTCCGGCAGGGCTGTAGGCGCGCAGGGGCGCCCACCCCGCCTACTCGAAGACCGGGATGTTGGAGCCCTGGTCGTTGGACGTCGTTTTCTTCTTGCCCGGCCCGGTCTTACCGGTGGTCGCGGGGGTGGTGGCCTTGGCCGCCAGCGGCTCCAGCGCGACGTCCACGTTCATGCGGTCCGCGGCCTGGGTGGCGAGGTCCAGGTTCCGCGTGACGGCGTTGTACCCGTCCATCTTGAACGTGATCGCGTGGACCTCGCGGCTCAGCCGGAGGTCGACGGGCGTGGTGCCGTAGAAGGAGTCGCCCTGGAAGACGCTGGCGCCGGGCGGCGTGCTGGTCAGCTTCACCGCCACCTCCGGGGCCCGCTGCGTCTTCGGCGGATCCACGGAGATCACCTGCGTGGTGACCGGCTGCGTCGGGGTCTGCGGGGCGCCGGGGTCCTTGCGCAGGCCCATCATCACCGCGCCGCCGGCGACGAACAGCACCACCGGGATGGCCAGCAGGGCCAGCTTCTTGCCCATGCTGGGGCCGTCCTCCCCGCGCGGGGTGTAGCCGCGGGCGGCGGGCGATTCGGGGGCGGTGATCTTCACGCCCGGCCGGGTGATCGCCAGGTCCGGCGCCACCACCACGTTGGACGGCCCGCGGCCGGAGCGCGAGGACGGCGCCGAGGAGCCGCGCTTGGACCTGCCGGGGGAGCCGCGGCCGCGCGATTCGGAGCCGCTGCCGGTGTCCTTGTTGGGGCCGCCGCCGCCGGTGGGCACGGCGTCCATCACCTCGTCCGGCACGCCGCGCAGCGACCCGTGGAGGTCGTCCAGGAACTCGTCCGCGCTCTGGTGCCGGTCCTCCTTCTCCTTGTGCAGGGACTTGCGGAGGAACTCCTCGATCGCCTTGGGTATCGGCGCGCCCTGGCGCTTGGTGCTCACCGGCGGGAGCGGCTGGGTGAGCGCGGCGGTGAGCGCCTTTCGCACGGTGTTGGCGCCCCACGGCGAGCCGCCGGTGAGGGTGAAGTAGAAGACGCCGCCCAGCGAGTACAGGTCGCTCCGGGCGTCCACCGTCTCGCCGCCCGCCTGCTCCGGGGGCATGTACTGCGGCGTGCCCAGCACCTGGCCGGTGGAGGTGAGCTGTTCCTCTTCCTCGGTCTCCAGCGCCTTCACCAGGCCGAAGTCGAGGATCTTCACGTGGTCGCGGCCGTCCACGGTGGAGATGAGGATGTTGTGCGGCTTGATGTCCCGGTGCACCACGCCCATCTGGTGCGCGTGGGAGAGGCCGCGGGCCGACTGGTCGATGATCTCCACCGCGCGGCGCAGGGTGAGCGGGCCGTCGGCCTTCACCAGTTGCTTCAAGCTCTGGCCGTTCACCAGCTCCATCACGAAGTAGCAGGTGCCTTCCTGCGCCCGCCCGAAGTCGAAGATGGTGATGATGTTCGGGTGGTTGAGGCGGGAGGCGGTCTCCGCCTCGCGGCGGAAGCGCTCGAAGAACTGCGGCGCGGCGGCCAGCGACGGGTGCAGCGTCTTGAGCGCCACCTGGCGCTTCACCGCGGTCTGGGTGGCGAGGAAGACCATCCCCATCCCGCCGTGCCCCAGCACGCTCTCGATCTGGTAGCGCCCGTCCAGCACCTTGCCCAGCATGGGCGCGGGGCACGGATGGTCCGGGCCGGCGGTGCTCCCGCAGTGGGGGCAAGGGGGATGGGACGGCATGAGGGGGCGAAGTATAGGCCCACGCCACCCCCGGCGTCAGCGTCGGTGGAGGCAAAGTGCTCGCCTGCTCACGCGGCGAGCGCTCGCGGCGTGGTAGAGGCGGGCGCGTGAGCCTGCTGGTCGGGACGGACATCGCGCTGCGCTACGGGCCCAAGGTCCTGTTCGAGGATCTGGAGCTCACGCTGGGGCCGCACGACCGCGTCGGCCTGGTGGGCGCCAACGGGACCGGCAAGTCGTCGCTGATGAAGATCCTGGGCGCGCAGCTGCAGCCCGACTCGGCGTCGCTTGCCTGGCGGAAGGGGACGCGGGTCGGCTACCTGCCGCAGGACCTGGTGCAGGCGCCGGAGGGGACGGTGATCGAGAGCGTGATGCGCTCCGTCCCCGGGCGCGACGCGCTGCTTCTGGAGCTGGACCAGGTGCAGCGCGCGCTGGAGGAGTCGAGGGACGAGGCGGAGCAGATGGAGCTGTCCGAGCAGCTGGCGGACCTCCACGTCCAGGTGGACGAGTTCGAGTCCCGCTTCGGGCGGCGCCACGCCGAGCAGATCCTGCTGGGGCTGGGGTTCCGGAGAACGGACCTGGACCGGAAGGTGGCGGAGCTGTCGGGCGGCTGGCGGATGCGCGCCGCGCTGGCGGGGCTGCTGCTCCAGGACCCGGACCTGCTGCTGCTGGACGAGCCGACGAACCACCTCGACGTGCCGACGCTGGTCTGGTTCGACGCGTTCCTGCGCGCGTCGCGGCACGCGCTGGTGCTGATCAGCCATGACCGGGAGCTGTTGAATCGGCAGATCTCGAAGGTGTGGGCGCTGGAGGTGGAGGGGCTGCGGACGTACCCGGGCAACTACGACGAGTACAAGCGGCAGCGGGCGGAGGAGCTGGAGCAGCTTCGCGCGCGGGCCGAACGGGTGGAGCGGAGGAGGGCGGAGCTGGAGGCGTTCATCGAGCGCTTCGGCGCCAAGGCCACCAAGGCGCGGCAGGCGCAGTCGCGGGCGAAGGTGCTGGAGAAGCTGGAGCAGGTGGAGCTGGTGAAGGAGCGCGGCACCGTCCACTTCCGCTTCCCGGAGGTGGAGCGGAGCGGGCGGGACGTGGTGCGGCTCCAGGGCATCTCCAAGCGCTTCGGGGAGAACGTCGTCTACCGGGACCTGAGCGCCACCGTGGAGCGCGGGCAGAAGGTGGCGGTGATCGGCGCCAACGGGGCGGGGAAGACCACGCTGCTCAAGCTGATCGCCGGGGAGCTGGAGCCGGACGCCGGCGAGGTGGCGCTGGGGCACCAGGTGTCGGTCGGGTACTACGCGCAGCACCACGGGGAGACGCTGGATCGGAGCTCCACCATCATCGACGAGCTGCGGCGGACCGCGCCCTCCATGGGCGACCCGCAGCTGCGCGGCGTGCTGGGCGCGTTCCTCTTCTCCGGGGAGGACGTGGACAAGAGGGTCGGCGTGCTCTCCGGCGGCGAACGCGCGCGGGTGGCGCTGGCCAAGCTGCTGCTCCGCCCGTCGAACCTGCTGCTCCTGGACGAGCCCACCAACCACCTCGACCTCGACTCGGCCGAGCGGCTGACCGGGGCGCTCAAGGGGTACGGAGGGACGCTGGTGTTCGTCTCGCACCACCAGGCGTTCGTGAACGCGCTGGCCACGCACGTGTGGGACGTGCGCGACGGCGGGGTGACGGTGTACCCGGGCAACCTCGCCGAGTACCTGGAGCGGCAGCGGCGCCTGGCGGAGGCGGCCGGTCCGTCGCAAGCGGAGGAGGCTCGCGCGGCGGGCGACGGGCCGATGAGCGCGAAGGAGCGGCGGCGGCTGGAGGCGGAGGAGCGGCAGCGGCGGAGCGCGGTGGAGGGGCCGCTGAAGAAGCAGGTGGCGGCGCTGGAGGCTCGCATCGCGGAGCTGGAGGCGCGGGCGAAGGAGGAGGAGCAGAAGCTGGCGGACCCGGCGCTGTATGATGACTTCGCGCGGGCCAAGCCGCTGGTGGACGCGCACCGGCAGACGCAGGCGGAGCTGGAGGGGGCCATGGCGCAGTGGGAAGCCGCCAGCGCGGAGCTGGAGCGCGTGCGGCAGCAGGCTGCCGCGGAGTCCGCGCAGTGACCCAGGCGCTGTGCGCCCATCACCCGGAGGTCGCGTCGACCTTCACCTGCGACCGCTGCGGGCGGTTCGGGTGCGCCTCGTGCGAGGGTGGCGGCGGGCTGTGCACGGAGTGCTTCGTGCGGTCGTCCGCGGGGTCGTCGTCGGCGCTGGCGAAGGTGGGGCTGGCGCTGGGGATGCTGGGGACGTGCACGCTGCTGCCCGGGGTCGCGGCGCTGTTCATCGGTTTCGTCGAGCGGCGGCGGATCGCCGAGGGCCGCTCACCCCCCACCGGGCTGCCGCTGGCGCGCGGGGCGATCATCCTCGGCTGGGTGAGCATCGCCGGGATGGGCGCCGTCGCGCTGTGGGCGCTGTCGCGCGCCCTGGAGGGATGAGGCCATGCGTTACTGCGTGAACCCGGAGTGCCCGTTCCAGGTGAAGTTCGGCCGGCCGGCCGAGTACCAGGACACGGCGTCGGCGTGCAGCGACTGCGGGTCGGCACTCGGTGAGGTGATGGCGGCGGCTGCGGCTGCGGCGGCGGGGGCATCTCCGGCCGCGGCGCCCTGGCCGGCGGATCTGTGGCGGCGGGTGGCGGTGAGCGCGGCGGTGCTGGCCGCGGTGGTGGCGGGGAACGTGCTGCAGATGCCGGGGCTGGTGCACGAGCAGGGCCCGTACCGGATCAAGCCGTCGATGACGCTGCTCTCGGTCGGATGGTCGCCGTTCCTCTGGGCGATGCTGCTGGTGGAGGTGGCGGCGACGCTGATCCCGGGGTGGCGGCGGCTGCGCGAGGACGGCGTGGAGGGCCGGCGGCGGCTGTGGCGCGTGGCGCTGGGGATCGGGCTGGCGTTCGCGGCGCTGCAGTCGGTGACGTCCATCCAGTCCCTGGAGAGGGCGGGGGCGCTCCAGGGGAATTCCGTCACCGCTTCTTCGTCATGGTCCTCGCCGATGTTGATGCTGGTCCTGCTCGGGGGCTCGCTGTTCACGGTGCTGGCGGCGAGGGTGGCGAGCGACGCCGGGTTGGGGGCGGGATTCGCGCTGGTCGTCCTGGGCGGACTGATCTCCGACGGCTGGGTCTGGGTCCTGAAGCTGCAGCGGCTGGCGGACATGGAGGAGGGCCCATTTTTGGGCGTGGCCTTCCTCGGCGCGGGGGTGGCGGGGGCGGTGTGGCTCTTCCGGCGGGCGGAAGGCCGGCCGCCGCGGGCCGCCGCGGAGCCCGCGGAGCGTCCGCGGGCGCTCCCGTTCCCGGTGGCGGGCGTGCTGCCGTTGCTGGTGGCGTCCGGGCTCCTCTTCGGGGTGCTGGGGACGCTGCAGGATCTGATCGCGCCGCTGCGGGGCGGCCTGGACCTCCTGCTCAAGAACACGGCGCTGCTGGCGGTGGCGGAGGCGGTGATCGCGGTGAACGTGGCCATCGCGCTGGGGGTGTGGTGCCACCGCCCATCGAAGGTGGCTGCGGCATGGGCGCGTTGGACCGGCGAGCCGGGAGCGCCGCTCGACCTCCAGCGGGCGCAGGTGGGGGCGCGGGTCCGGGCGCTGCTGCCCGCCGCCATCGGCTGGAACTGCGCGCTGGTGGCGCTCTTCGTGGCGCCGGCGCTGATCGGGATCGGCGCGGTCGCACAGGTCCTCAACCTGGCGTCGCTGGTGATCGGCGTCTCGATCGCCCTCGACCTGATCGAGGAGACGCGCGCGCGGACGGCGAGCGGCGATCTCGCCACGGCGTGGACCTTGATCCGCCCCTACGAGGTGGAGCCCGCGCTGGAGGCGCTGAAGGCGGCCGGCATCCCGGCGCACGCGCGCGGGCTGCACGCCCGGGCCACCCAGCAACTCTGGGGCGTGCTGCTGCCCATCCACATCCTCGTCCCGCCGGACCAGGTGGAGAAGGCGAGGGCGGTGCTCCTCAGGAAGTGACCCTGGTGACCCGGAGCTCGAACTCGGCCGGTTGACGGCGGACGACCTCGGCGCGGAGGTTGAACGCGCTCAGGTTGTCCACCCCGCCCTCCAGCGACCCGGCGATGAAGTCCGGGGACTGCGACTGGCAGACGTAGACGAGCTTGAACTCCCCCCTCCCCAGCCTGGTCACCGTCACGGCGACGCCGGTGGCGCTCAGGCTGACGAACTTCGGCAGCTGCATCACGAACCGCTCCACGCCCAGGGAGATCACCAGCGTGCGCGTGATGCGCCCGAGGATGGTGGTGAAGTAGCGATCGGTGAAGCGCTGCCCGAGCTTGCGGTGGGCCGACTCGCGCGGCAGCTGCGGATAGACGTGCCGGGCCGCGACGTCCAGCGCGGCCAGGAGCACCGGGTTGGGGTAACGCATCTCCGGGCGGTCCGGGTTGTACCCGGCGGCGCGCAGCTCCTCTTTGAAGGCGCCCTGGGGCTGGAGTAGGCGGACGAAGAGCGCTTCGAAGACGCTGGCGTCCGTGGTCGCATCGGTGCTCACTGGGGAACGGCGAGCCTACCGCAGGCCGGCTGCCACCATGGCGCTCCGAGTCAGAGCGAGGTCTTCCCTATAAGCCTTACAGGGCCCATTGAACGGACAGCCTGGATTTTCTTCCGGGACCGTTGGGGGCTTTCACCCAAGTCCTCAAGGACCGACGTGGCTCGACGGGCATGCTCCGTGCATCCTCGCGCCACCCATCATGAGCTTGTTGGCTTTGGCCAGGCCTGGCGTCGAAGCGTACGCGATCGAATTCGCGGCAGCCCTTTCGCCCGTTCTCGCGCGATTGCCCGCGGAGGACGTGGCCGAGATTCGCCGCCGCCTCGGGCAGATCGCCGAGGTCGCCGGGCACGCCGGCGGGATCGGCTTCATGGTGCTCGAGGGTCTGGGTATCGCGTTGCGCCTGGAGATCGGGAGCTACGTGGTGAGCTACTCGGTCAACGACTCGAAACGAACGCTGACCGTGGTGAGCGTCGTATCCCTCGAGTCGAGGTAACGCGCGAAGCGCTACGGCCCGCGCGGTGGCCCCGCGGTCTTTTCCATCCCTGCTACCCCGCCTGCCGCTTCCGCCGCTCCTTCCGCGACGCCTTCGGATCCTCCTTCGCGAGCGGCGATTCGCGCTGGGTGGCGTCGAGGTCGGGCGGTCGCTGGAGGGCGCCGGGCAGGGGAGTGCCGGCGGGAGCGGGTTCGGTGAGCGAGAGCGTCTCCAGCTGGCTCTCGTTGGGGACCGCCGGGAGGCGGATGATGAAGGTGGCGCCCTCGCCGGGCCGGCTGGTCACCGAGATGCCCCCGCCGTGGCTCTTGATGATCCGCTGGCAGATCGCCAGCCCCAGCCCGGTGCCCTTCTCCTTCGTCGTGTAGAAGGGGATGAAGATCGACTGCTGCTTCTCGTGGGGGATCCCCGGCCCGCTGTCGGACACGTGCAGCTCGATCACGTCCGCTCCGCGGAAGTCGCCGAACCGCTCCGGCTTCAGCGTCTTCATCGTGATCTTCCCTGACGCCTGGCCGATGGCCTGCACCGCGTTCTGCACCAGGTTGATCAGCACCTGCTTGAGCTGCTCCGCGTCCCCGTTGGTCTTGTTCAGCGCCTCCGCCAGCTCCAGCTTCACCTCGATCCGCGGCGGCAGGTCGTTGTGGATCAGCTTCACCGTCCGCGTCACCACCTCGTTGAGGTCGGTGGGCCCGAAGCTCTGCTTCAGCGGCCGCGAGTAGTCGAGGAACGCGGACACCACCCCGTTGAGGCGGTTCACCTCCTCCACGATCACCTCGAGGAACTCGCCCTCCTCGCCGGGCAGCTTCTTCGGCTCCAGGAACTGCGCCGCGCCCTTGATCGCCCCCAGCGGGTTGCGGATCTCGTGCGCCAGGCCCGCCGCCATCTCGCCCAGCGCCGCCAGGCGGTCGCGCTCGCGCATCTTGTCGTAGATCTTCGAGTTCTCCACCACCGTCGCCACCCGTTCGCCGATCTCCAGGATCTGCGCGATCTCGTCCGACGCGTACGCCTCCGGCACCCGTTCGTCCCACAGGTTGAGGAAGCCGATCACCCGGTCGTTCCCCACCAGCGGCACGCAGATCCCCGCCTTCACCTGCACCAGCGCCGCCCGCTGCTCCGTGAGGCGCTTCAGCTCGTCCCGCATCCGCTTCCCGCCGTCCGTGAGCTGCGCCCGCGCCTCCTCGATCCGCCGGTCCACGTTCTCCAGCAGCACCGCCTTCTGCCCGCCCGCCACCGCCGCCAGAAGTCCGCGCGCCGCCGCCGAGTCCAGGAAGCTGGCCGGCTGCGGCCCCCGGTGATCCAGCAGCCGGTAGCCCGGCCGGTCGTCCGCCAGGAGGTAGATGGAGGCGTGCGTCACCCGCCGCGTCTCGTGGAAGGCGGCGAGCACCAGCGTGGCCAGCTCGCTCACCTCGATCACGTTCGCCATCCGCGCCCGCAGGTTCGCCAGCGCGCGCAGCAGCTCGTACCGCTCGCGGAAGAAGATGGCGATCACCCGCTCCTCCAGCTTCGGCCGGAGCGGCTCCTGGAGGATCATCACCACGAACGTCGCCACCACCGTGTTGAAGAGGAACAGCGACGTGTTCCCCTGCACCCAGACGGTGAGCGCGCTGAACACCAGCGCCAGCACCAGGGCCAGGATCGTCTGCGACGCGATCTTCCCCAGCAGCTCGTGCAGGTCCATCAGGCGCAGCCGCAACAGCGTCTGCGCCAGGAAGAAGAGGTACAGCGTGGTCACCGCCGCGCCCAGCGGAGGGAACGGCACGTCGAACCGCGGCAGCAGGTCCAGCGCCGCGAAGAGCAGGGCCGCCCCCGCGCCCAGGGCGAGGTAATTCAGCCGCACCCGTTCGATGCGCGACTCGTGCTGCCGCGCCCGCGCCACCAGCAGCCAGACGGAGACGGAGAGCGCCCCGAACACCCACACCGCCAGGGCCACCTTCGCCCACAGGTTGTTCGCCAGGGGCGTAACGCCCACCGCCAGGCCGAACACCGCCGACAGCAGCGCCACCCGCCGCCCGTTCCTCCCAGACCGCGGCGACACGCCCAGGAATTCCAGGAAGAACCCGAGGGCGGCCGAGGGGACGAGCGCCCCCAGGATGAGCATGCCGCCGTGCGAGATGCGCTGGAGGGCGTACCCGGTGGAGGCGACGAACAGGTGCTCGAAGAAGTGCGCGAGGTAGAATCCGCCTACGGTGAGCGCGAAGGCGGCGTACAGATTGGTGACGCGCGAGCGCTCGGCGCGCAGCAACATGGACACGCCCAGCGCCAGCCCTACGATGGAGGCGAGCAGATCGCTCTGGGTGCGAATGTCCATCGGCGATCGTCGATTCTACCCGGTGTTCTCGCAGCCGTGACGACCACTCCACCCTTTTGCCGCGCGCTCGCCCTGGCGCTCGCCCTCCTCGGGCTGTCGGCTTTCGGTCAGACCGACGCCCCGGCGGCGCCCGCGGCCTCTTCGGCCACCGCTCCGGCCACCCCGGAGCCGGAGCTGCACGGGGCGCCGCAGGTGACCACGCCCGGCGCGCCGCCCGAGGCCACGCTGAGCCCCAGGCCCGAAGCCGAGAAGTCGCCCCTCCCGCCCGGCTTCGTCGTCGTCTCCAACCCCGCCTTCCCGGAGCCGGCCGCGCCCCCCGCGCCGCCGCCCGTCAACCGCGGCCGCCGCTTCACCGAGGCGGACTTCCTCCCCCATTTCACCGGCCCGCTCGCCGAGGCGAAGAAGGAGTTCGACCTCGGCCACTACGCGAAGGCGCACCAGCTCCTGGGCGACAAGGGGGACGCCAACCCGGTGCGCTACCTGCGCGCGGTGGCGGCGCTGCGCGAGGGCGACGCCGCCTACGCCGCGCCCGAGCTGGCCTCGCTGGCGGGGAGCTACCAAGAGGTGCGCGACCGCTGCCTCACCCACGCCGCCATCGCCTACGAGCTGATGCAGGAGTGGGACGAGGCGGCGGACCTGTTCGGCCAGGTGCCGAACACCTCGCGCCTGTACACCGACGCCCGCTTCGGCCTCTCCCGCGTGCGCGCGCGCCAGGGCAACCTCCCCGGCGCCATCGCCGCGCTCGACCCGCTGGCCCAGCTCCCGCCGCCTCTGTGGGGCCGGGACGTGGCGGCGGAGGCGCTGATCGCCACCGGCGAGCTGAAGGCGAAGATGAAGGACAAGGCCGGCGAGCGCGAGGCGCTGTTCGCGCTCTGGTCGAAGCACCCGCTCTCGCGCCTGGCGGACCTCGCTCAGCGGCGGCTCAACGGCGCCAAGCCGTCGCTGGAGGCGGTGGTCGCCCGCGCGGAGGTGCTGGTCGAATCGCACCGCAACCAGCAGGGGATGGCGGCGCTGGACCCGTACCTGCCGCAGCTCAAGCTCCCCGCGCCGCTGGCCTGCAAGGCGCAGTTCATCTACGGCAAGGCGCTGCGCAAGGAGCGGCTGCACACCAAGGCCATCGCGGTCCTGCAGCCGGTGGTGGACGCCTGCACCAAGGACCCGGACCTGCGCGCGCGGGCGATGTACGTGCTGGGGTCGTCCCGCTCCATCGTGGACATCCCCCACGGGCCCAAGCTGTACGAGCAGCTCGCCGCGGACTACCCCACCCACGCCTTCGCCGACGACGCGCTGTTCTACGCCGCGGACCTGTACGTGAAGAGCGGCAAGCTGGACGCCGCGCTCCAGCGCCTGGACGAGGTGGGCAAGAAGTACCCGCAGGGCGACTTCGCCTCGGAGGCGATGTTCAAGGCGTTCTGGATCCACCGGCGGCAGGGCGATTCGGAGAAGGCCCTGCGCGTGCTGGGTCAGATCGAGACGACCTTCGCGGACGCCGAGGAGTCCTACGACGTGGAGCGGGCGCAGTACTGGCGCGCCCGGATGGCGCTGGACGCGGGGAAGAAGGAGGACGCGGCGGCGCTGATGGAGAAGCTCGCGCTGGACCACCCGGCGACCTACTACGGGCTGCTGGCGCGGTCGCGGCTGGACGAGCTGGACCACGCCCGCTTCCAGAAGGTGACCGCCCAGGTGCTCTCGCCTTCCGACGTCGAGGCGCCCTGGCCGCTCTACGGCGGCCCGCTGGGCCGCGACCCGCACTTCGTCACCGGGGTGGAGCTGGTGCGCCTGGGCTTCGGCCCCGCCGCCTCCGAGGAGCTGATGGGGGCCAACCGCGCCGCGCTCCCGCTGGAGACCACGCGCCTGCTGGTGCTGGCGCTGGCCGCCGCCGGGGACCAGCGCGCCGCCCACGCCATCGCCCGCGTCTCGCTCCGGCGCGACCTCTCCGGCCGGGTGACGCCGAAGACGCGGCCCATCTGGGAGGTCGCCTACCCGAACGCCTTCCGCGACCTGATCGAGCGCCACTGCAAGGCGCAGGCGCTGGAGCCGGACCTGCTCCAGGCGCTGATGCGCGAGGAGAGCGCGCTGGACCCCAAGGCCCTCTCCTGGGCCGGCGCGCTGGGGCTCACCCAGCTCATGCCCGGCACCGCCAAGGCGGTTGGCAAGCAGATCGGGCTGGCGAGGGTCAGCGAGAAGGACCTGCTCCAGCCGGACCTCAACATCCGCCTGGGCGCGACGCTGCTGGGCGGGCTGGTGAAGAAGTACGGCGGGAACCGGGCGCCCGCGCTCGCCGCGTACAACGCCGGCGCCAACAGCGTGGACGTCTGGCTGCGCGCCAACGCCGGCCGGCCGCTGGACGAGTGGGTGGAGGAGATCCCCATCGCGGAGACCCGCGGCTACGTGAAGCGCGTGCTGCGCACGTACAACACCTACGAGCTGCTCTACGGGCGCGGCGTCCCCATCCAGCGCGTGATCGCCAACCGCGACATGAAGGCGCCCCCCGCCCAGCGCTAGTCCGGGCTACACTGCCGGCCCGTGGGCGATCGAACAGCGCTCTTGCGGAGCTTGCCGTCGATCGACGAGCTGCTCTCGCAGCCTTCGTACGGTGAGATCCTCGGCGGCCACCCGCGCGCCCTCCAGCTCCACGCGGCCCGGCTGGCGGTGGACCGGGCGCGGGCGCGGCTGCTCCGCGGCGAGGAGCGCGCCTTCGACCGGTCCGACCTCCAGGAGGCGGTCCGCGCGCTCACCACCCCCAACCTGCGGCGGGTGATCAACGCCACCGGCGTGGTGCTCCACACCAACCTCGGCCGCGCTCCGCTCGCCGCCCGCGCCGCCGCGCGCGTGCAGGAGGTGGCCCGCGGCTACTCCAACCTGGAGTACGACCTCGACGAGGGCGAGCGCGGCAGCCGCTACGCGCCGCTGCTGGACCTGCTCGCCCAGCTCACCGGCGCGGAGAGCGCGGTGGTGGTGAACAACAACGCCGCCGCGGTACTGCTGGTGCTCTCCGCGCTGGCCCGCGGGAAGGAGGCGGTGGTCTCCCGCGGCGAGCTGGTGGAGATCGGCGGCGGCTTCCGCATCCCGGACGTGATGGCGCAGTCCGGGGCGAAGCTGGTCGAGGTCGGGACCACCAACCGCACCCGCCTGCAGGACTACGAGCGCGCCGTCACGCCCGACACCGCGGTGCTGCTCAAGGTCCACCGCTCCAACTTCGCGGTGGTGGGCTTCACCGAAGAGGCGGCCGGCAAGGACCTGTGCGCCCTGGCGCGCGCGAAGAACCTGCTGGTGTTCGAGGACCTGGGCTCCGGCTCGCTGGTGCCGCTGGAAGGGGAGGGCCTCACCGCCGAGCCCACCGTGCGCGACGTGGTGGCGTCCGGCGTGGACGTGGTCTCCTTCTCGGGGGACAAGCTGCTCGGCGGGCCGCAGGCCGGAATCATCGTGGGGAAGAAGGCGTTGATGGCCCAGGTGAAGGCCCACCCGCTCAACCGCGCCGTCCGCGTGGACAAGATGACCGTGGCCGCGCTGGAAGCGACGCTGGAGCTGTACCGCGAGGAAAGGCTGGCCGAGGTCCCCACCCACCGCATGCTCACCCGCCGCCCGGACGACCTGCGGCCCCAGGCGGAGCGGCTGCAGACGCTGCTCGCCGAACGAGGCGTCCAGGCCTCCCTCGAGCGGACCACCTCGCAGGTCGGCGGCGGAGCGATGCCGCTGGCGGCGCCGGTGTCCTGGGCGTGCGCGCTCTCCGGGCGGCCGGCGCTCCAACTCCAGGAACGGCTGCGCTCCTGCGATCCGCCCGTTATTGCTCGGGTCTCGGACGAGAAGCTGCTTTTGGACGTACGATGCGTGGAGGAGGAAGACCTCGTCCGGTTGGCCGAGGCCGTGTCGTCAGTGAAGTGAGGGTCTTTCGCACGTGATGCTCAACACCGCTGTCCTGGTCCTGAACCGCCACTACCAGCCCGTGCACGTCACCAACGTGCGCCGGGCGCTGTCGCTGCTCTACCAGGGCGTGGCGAAGGCGATCGACGCGCAGTACCGCCTCTACGAGTTCTCGGACTGGGCGCAGCTCTCGGCGGAGACGCACGACTCGGTGTCCACGGTGAGCCGGAAGATCCGCGTCCCGCGGGTGGTGGTGCTCTCCGCGTACGAACACCTCCCGCGCGGAAAGGTCCGCTTCTCCCGCCTCAACATCTACGCGCGCGACCACGACACCTGCCAGTACTGCGGCAAGCAGATGGCCCGGAGCGAGCTGAACCTGGACCACGTGGTGCCGCGCTCCCAGGGCGGGAAGACCAGCTGGGAGAACGTCGTCTGCTCGTGCGTGCCCTGCAACCTCAACAAGGGCGGGCGCACGCCGGACCAGGCGGGGATGAAGCTCCTCAAGAAGCCGGTGCGGCCGCGGTGGACCCCGCTGTTCCGCGGCGCCGCGCGCCGGCAGACCTACCGCGAGTGGCTGCCCTTCCTCGGGCCGGCGGACGCCTCGTACTGGAACGTCGAGCTGCTGGACGAGTGACGGCCGGGCGCATCTCCCACCTTCCCTGACGCGTACCGGGCCGTACGGCTCCCGTACCGGCGCGTGCGCCGCGCCGCGCACAAGTCCGCGATGTTCCCGAGCAGCCCCCGGGCGATTTCCTTGCACCGCGCGGCTGGTTCCACGGCAAGATCGGTCCGGGCCGCACCCCACCTGGGGAGGGAGCAGCACCATGCGCACATCGACGTTCGCCGCGTTCACCATCGCGGTGGTGGTTGGATTCTCGTTCGCCGCCTGCAACTGCAACGGGGGAGGCGGAAACGACGGCGGCGATGACGGCGGCAACTGCGCCAGCTCCGGAACCGCATGTTCCACCACGACCGGATCCACGCCGTGTTGCGGCGGGGCGACGTGCGAGACGAACGGCGGCACCAGCGGCACCTGCGGCACGTCGGTGTGCAAGAACCCGGGCGACTCCTGCCAGGTCGCCGGCGACTGCTGCGGCGGGCGCAACTGCATCAACAACATCTGCAGCAACTCCACCTGCACCGCCACCGGGAGCGCCTGCACCTCCGGGACGGAGTGCTGCACCACCATCTGCAACCAGACCTGCCAATCCATCCCCGGCCAGGGAGGGTCCTGCAGCGTCCTGGGTGAGCCGTGCAATCCAGACGCGGGGGCCGGCGGCGGCTGCTGCTCCGGCGTGTGCCTCGGCGGCGCGTGCAGCCCACAGTTCTCCTGCCGCGCGTCGAACGACATCTGCACCAGCAACAGCGACTGCTGCTCGCTGATCTGCAACAAGCAGGGCGGCAACTCGGTGGGCACCTGCGTGAACCCCAGCGGCGCGACCAGCTGCGGCGTCTCCGGCGACCCGTGCGACCCGGCCGGCTCCAAGTGCTGCACGTTGGCCTGCACCAACCTCGGGACCGGCACCACCATCTGCCAGCCCACGCTGGGCTGCCGCGTCCAGGGCGACACCTGCGCGGACACGAACGACTGCTGCGGCCTCACCGCCAACGCGGACTGCACCACCAACCGCTGCACCAACGGCACCGCGTGCCGGCCAGCGGGCGACCTCTGCGGCAAGCCCACGATCCTCCTCCCCGACGGCGGCGTCGCCTGCGCGCCGGACGGCCAGGGCGGTTGCTTCACCACGTCGTCCGAGACCAACTGCTGCAACGGCCACAAGGTCAACGGCATGGAGACCGTCTGCCGCGTGGACCAGGGCGGCATCCCGCGGTGCTTCGGCGGCCAGAGCACTCAGTGCCCGAACGGCTACACCGGCCAGGCGCCGTGCTGCATCGACACCGGCAACTACTGCGACTTCCGCGACGAGTGCTGCAACGGGGCGATCTGCGCCGTCGGCGCGGACGGTGGCCGCCAGTGCTTGACCAGCACGTGCAAGGTCACCGGCACCACCTGCACCACCACGGGTGAGTGCTGCACCGGCCTGCTGTGCCTGCCGGGCTCCGAGATCGGCACCTTCTGCCAGCCCCCGCAGACCCAGCCGGACGGCGGCCAGGTGGACGGCGGCTGCGGCCTGGGCAACGGGTCGGCGTGCACCTCTCCGTCGCAGTGCTGCTCGCGCATCTGCGACGCCACCGGCCACTGCGGCACGCCGAACCAGTGCTCCGGCTCGGGCGGCGCCTGCGCGGGCTCCGGCGACTGCTGCGCGGGCCTGGTCTGCAACCTCCCCGCGGGCAGCACCAACGGCACCTGCGGCGTGCCCAGCGGCAGCGACGGCGGCACCGGGGGCTGCCTCAACACCGGCCAGACATGCTCCGCGGGTGGCACCGCCTGCTGCGCGGGCCTGACCTGCGTGAACCCCACCACCTACCTCGCGTGCGACGGCACCACGTCGTGCGCGTGCGAGGTGGTGCTCAACTAGCGCGGCGCGCCACGCCCGCGAGGGCCCGGCCGCGCGCGTCATGGCCGGGTCCTCCACGCGACACCGCGCGAGATCTCGCTCGCGCGGCGAGGGGCCGTAGTACACTTCGGCGCGGTGTGAGGGTCCGCCTGGGGGGGCCTGTCCGGAACCTCCCGTTCCACGTTCGGAGTCGACGATGCGCGCTTCGCTGGGCATGGTAGGGGTCGCGGCGCTTGCCGTGGCGTTCTCGTTCGGTGCTTGCAACTGCCCGCCGCCGAACCCCGGTCCCGACGGCGGCGACGACGGCGGTCAGGACTCGGGCCAGGACGCCGGCCAGGATTCGGGCTTCGACGGCGGGCAGGACGGCGGTTCCTGCATCGCGCTGGGCGATCCCTGCTCGGCCTCCGGCGGCCGGGCCTGCTGTACCGGCGGCACCTGTAGCGGCGGCACCTGCCAGCAGACGTGCGCCGCCTTCGGCGCGACCTGCTCCTCGCCCTCGCAGTGCTGCTCCGGCACCTGCGGCTCCGGCAACACCTGCGTCTGCCAGCAGGTGGGCGCCGCCTGCCTGAACGCCAGCGACTGCTGCACCGGCATCTGCAACGGCACCTGCCAGAACCTCCCGAACGGCACCTGCAAGGTGACCGGCCAGCAGTGCGGAAACGACAACGAGTGCTGCTCCGGCTCCTGCGACACCGGCTCCTGCGTGGCCGTCCTGGGCTGCCATCCGTACAACGACGTCTGCACCTTCGACGGCCAGTGCTGCTCCTTCCAGTGCACCATCCCCACGGGCGCCACCGCCGGCCGCTGCTTCCAGGCCTCCGGCGGGTGCGTGGGCGCGGGCAACCCCTGCAGCCGCAGCTCCGACTGCTGCAGCCGCGTGTGCGCGGACTTCGGCAATGGCCAGGCCTGCCAGCCCACCATCGGCTGCCGGCCCCAGGGCGACAACTGCACGCCCGCGGGCGACCCGCAGGCCTGCTGCGGCTCCGCCACGTGCCAGACGGACCACACCTGCAACAACGGCACGGCCTGCCGCGGCGCGGGGATGATCTGCGGCAAGCCGATGACGCTGCTGCCCGACGGCGGCCTGGGCCCGTGCGCCAAGCTCCCCGGCACCAACACCTGCTACACGACGAACCAGGAGACCAACTGCTGCGACAGCGTGAAGATCGGCGGCAACGAGTACATGTGCCGCGTGGACGTGGGCGGCGTCCCGCGCTGCTTCGGCGGCCTCAGCGGCAACTGCCCGTTCGGCTACACCGGTGACCCGCCGTGCTGCATCGCCGCGGGCAACTACTGCGACTTCAACGACCAGTGCTGCAACGGCCTGCCCTGCACCGTCGGCGCGGACGGCGGGCGGCAGTGCGTGGACCCCGGGGCCCAATGCCGGCCGCTGGGCAACGCCTGCGACGGCCCCAACCAGTGCTGCACCGGCACCCAGTGCCTGCCGGGCTCCGAGATCGGCATGGTGTGCCAGGTGCCCCAGGACGGCGGCACCACCTGCAGCGGCAACGACGCCGGCTGCACTTCTCCCGCCACCTGCTGCTCCGGCTACTGCACCGCCAACCACTGCGGCCCGCCGCCGCCGTGCGTGTCGCAGGGCGGCAATTGCAGCTCCAACGCGGACTGCTGCGCCAACCCGCCTTTGACCTGCGTGCTCGGCTCCGGCACGACCGGCACCTGCCAGCCCAACACCGGCGGGTGCGGGCTCATTGGCCAGGCCTGCACCTCCGCCGGCGGGTGCTGCAGCGGCCTGTTCTGCGCGGACCAGAACGCGACCCTGTGCACCTCCAACTTCACCGGGTGTAGCTGCCAGGTCATCATCGGCTCCAAGGACCCAGGGACGCCGTAACCCCGCCCGGCCGTTCGTCCACCAGCCACCCGTCCGGGCCCGCAAACGTGGCTCGCGGGTGTCCGTCGTCTACAATCCTCCGCGAGCCTCTTCCGTGAAACCCGGCAACCCGGACAACGTCATCGACCTCCACCGCGCGCGGGCGGGGGAGCGCCCCGAGGAGCGCGAGGGCCGGAACCTGCCGCGGGTCCAGTCCCCGCACACCCCCGCGCCCCCCGGCCTCCAGCGCCGCACCCGCCCGCGCCGGATCATCGCGGTGGGGGGCGGCAAGGGCGGCATCGGCAAGACCATGGTCTCCGCCAACCTGGGGATCGCGCTCGCCCAGGCCGGCCAGCGCGTCCTTTTGGTGGACGCGGACCTGGGCGGCGCCAACCTGCACACCGCGCTGGGCGTGTCGCCGCCGCAGCTGACGCTCTCCGACTTCGTGGGCCGCCACACCGACAAGATCGACGACGTGGTGGTGGCCACCCCCGTCCCCAACCTCCGGTTGATCGCCGGCGCCTCCGACGTGTTGGACGCCGCCAACCCGCGCTACCAGCAGAAGGTGAAGCTCCTGCGGAACCTGCAGGGCGTGGACGCCGACTACCTGGTGCTGGACCTGGGGGCGGGCACCGCCTTCAACACGCTCGACTTCTTCCTCATCGCGGACACCGGCATCCTGGTCCTCCTCCCCGAGCCCACCTCGGTGGAGAACGCCTACCGCTTCGTCAAGGCCGCGTTCTTCCGCAAGCTCCAGTACCTGGAGGACCAGTACGGCATCGCCGCCCTGGTGGAGGACATGCTCTCCACCCGCGAGGGCGCGGTGCGCACCCCGTTCGAGTTCGTCTCCCGGGTCAAGGCGCAGGACCCCGGGGTGGGGGAGAGCCTGGAGCGGGAGCTGAAGGACTTCCGCGTCCACCTGGTGGTGAACCAGGCGCGCACCGCCGCCGACCTCAACGTGGGCCAGGCGGTGGTGTCGGCGTGGAAGAAGTTCTTCGGCCTGGAGATGAGCGTCCTGGGCGCCATCAAGTACGACGACGAGGCCTGGAAGGCGGTGCGCCGGCGCCGTCCGGTGCTGCTGGAACGGGCCGATTGCGATGCGGCCCAGGGCATGGTCAAGATCGCCGAGCGACTGCTGTCGCTCGACGGACGTCTGGCCGTGCCGCTGGCCCCGGGATCGCCATGAAGCCCTACCAGGAACAGAACTACTACGAGCTGCTGGAGGTGACGCCCAGCGCTTCGATGGCGGAGATCCGCGCCGCGTACGAGCGGGCCGTGGAGACGTACAGCGCCGACTCGGTGGCGATCTACGCGCTGGAGAACCCCGCCCAGGCGGACGAGCTGCGCGACAAGCTCCGCGAGGCGATGGAGATCCTCACCGACCAGGGGCTGCGCGGCGACTACGACCGGATGATCGGCCTGCCGCCGCGGGCGCAGGCCGAGGAGGCCGCCGCGCCCGCGCTGGCCGCCGCGGAGCTGATGGCGTCCTCGGAGGCGCTGCACTCCACCCATCCCGAGGTGAAGGTGGCGTACTTCCCGACGCCCTCGCCCGCGCCGCCGATGCACGCCCCCGATCCCGCCCCGGCGGGCGAGACGGCGCCGCGGCAGCGGATGAGCGCGCGGGAGATCGAAGGGGCGCCCTCCATCGGAGAGCAGGAGGCCATCGCCACCGCCGAGGCGGCCATGGCCAACGTGGCGGCGCGCGCCCGCGAGGTGCCCCGGCCCAAGCCGCTGGAGATCCCGGCGGACGCGGAGTTCTCCGGCGAGCTGCTGCGCCGGGTCCGCGAGTCGCGCGGGCTGACCATCCAGCAGATCGCGGACCGGACGCGGATCAGCGCCCGCCACCTGGAGAACATCGAGGCCGACCGCTACCCGGCGCTCCCGACCCAGGTGTACCTCCGCGGCATCCTGATGAACCTGGCCCGCGAGCTGGGCCTGGACCAGGGGCGCGTGTGCAAGAGCTACATCGCCCTGGCCACCGGAAAGAAGTCATGACCACCCGAACGAAGGTTGACGGTTCGCCCCGCCGACCCTAAGAACGGGATCAGATGACCGAGGAAGAACGGGTCAAAGCGATGCGCCTCGCCCGAGCCATCGCGTCCGACATCTCGCTCTACAACGAGCAGAAGATCATCAAGGGCATCGAACAGGACAACCTCTTCGAGGTCCTCAAGGACGAGATCGCGGAGGGGCGCGAGCTGTACAAGAGCCGCGTCAGCCAGGAGCTGTACACGACCACCAACTTCTTCGACCGCGCCATCGTGGACATCGTC
>Ga0134122_10000933_pt1 | contig 20634 bp, 14 predicted proteins | sample KB302_FD_96461 | JGI IMG/M metagenome (GOLD analysis project Ga0134122, IMG submission 96461) | Terrestrial soil microbial communities without Nitrogen fertilizer from Kellogg Biological Station, Michigan, USA - KB3-0-2 | ecosystem: Environmental > Terrestrial > Soil > Unclassified ... | reverse complement strand
GTCTTGGGTCCCGGGTCTTGGGTCCTGGATTCCGAAAAAGCAGATCCCCCCAAGACCCAAGACCCAGGACCCAAGACGTCCCTTCTTTGACGCCCCTTATTTGACGCGCCCCCGGGGGCAAGTGCTATGCTCCGAGGTCCCGTTTAAGTCCGCACAAGCCCTATGGTGTTCTTCAATTACAGCACGATGCAGATGGCGGCCAAGGTCGTCTACTACGGCCCCGGCCTGTGCGGCAAGACCACCAATCTCCATTACATCTACCAGCACACCGCCGGCGAGTCGCGGGGCGAGATGGTGTCGCTCGAGACCGAGACGGACCGCACCCTCTTCTTCGACCTGCTGCCCATCGACGTCGGCTCCATCGCCGGCTTCAACACCCGCATCCAGCTCTACACCGTGCCCGGCCAGGTGTTCTACAACACCACCCGCAAGCTGGTGCTCAAGGGGGTGGACGGCGTGGTCTTCGTGGCTGACTCGCAGCGGGCCATGGTGCAGGCCAACCTCGATTCGTTTCGCAACCTGGAGGAGAACCTGGCGGAGATGGGCCTGTCGGTGGACACCCTGCCGCTGGTGCTCCAGTACAACAAGCGCGACCTCGCCGACACCTGCTCCATCGAGGAGCTGAACGCGACGCTCAACCGCCACGACTGGCCCTGGTTCGAGTCCTCGGCGGTGACCGGGATGGGAGTGTTCGAGACCCTCAAGGGGATCTCCAAGCACACGCTGCTCTCGCTCAAGAAGCGGCTGGGCCGGAGCGAGCCCGTCTCCCCTCCACCGCCGCGCCCCGCCGCCGCTGCGAAGCCTGCGCCGCCGGCGGCCGCGCCGGCCTCCGCAGCCGCCGTACCGCCGTCGGCGGGACCGTCCTCACCGCCCGCCGCGGCGCCGGCTCCCCCGCGCCCGCCGGCCCCGGCCATTGCCGTCACGGCGGCCCCGCCCGCGTCGCCGGCGGTCCGCCCGGCCAAGGCCGCCGTCCCCCACAAGGCGCCGCTCCGCACGGTGGACGTGCTCAGCGAGCTCGAGAAGCTGCGGCGGGAAGCCATGCAGCCGCCGCCGGCGCCGGCGCGGCCGGCCGTGCCGGCGGCCAACAACGGCCGCGGCGAGCTGTCGCGGACCATCGAGATGACCCTGCGGCGCACCGACTTCCAGCGCGCCCGCCGTTTCCTGGTCAGCTTCCAGGTGGAAGACGACCAGCACCGGGTGATGGACGCCGTGCGCGACCTCCAGGTCGAGATCAAGGATGCCGCCAGCCTCGAGAAGCTCCTCCTGCACCTCAAGATCGCGCTGAGCTCCAAGGAGTAGCGGGACGGCTCCCTTCCCGAGCCCCGCGATGCGCTGCCCTTTCTGCTCCGAGAACCGCGACCGGGTCGTCGACTCGCGGGAGAGTCGCGCCGGGGCCACCATCCGCCGCCGGCGCGAGTGCCTGAGCTGCGGCCGGCGCTTCACTTCCTACGAGCAGATCGAGGACATCCCCTACATGGTCGTCAAGCACGACGGCTCCCGCGAGGAGTTCAGCCGCAAGAAGCTCCTCGGCGGGCTGCTCAAGGCGTGCGAGAAGCGGCCCATCTCGCTGCGGCAGCTGGAGGCGATCGTCGATCAGGCCGAGTCGATGCTCAACGAGCGCGAGGAGCGGGAGATCTCGACCCGGGACATCGGCGCCTTCGTGATGGAGCGGCTGAAGGAGCTGGACCAGGTCGCCTATGTGCGCTTCGCCTCGGTCTACCGCCGCTTCGAGGATCTCGACGCCTTCATGGACGTCGTCAAGTCGCTGCTGCAGCCGGGCAAGGAGGCGTAGAACGATCATGGCGGCCCGATTCGAATCGCTCTTCCTCATCTCCCGCTTCCAGGCCGAGCTCGATCGCTTGTTCCAGGAAGCGATGCAGATCGGTGAGAACGACCTGCCCCTGGGCGAGTGGCAGCCGGCGATCGACGTCATCGAGACGCCGGCCGCGGTCCTCATCCTGGCCGAGCTGCCCGGCTTCGCCGCCGCCGACCTGCGGATCGAAGTGCGGGGGACGCTGATCCTGATCGCCGGCACCAAGTCCAGCACCCTCCCCGACGCGCAACGGATCAAGTTTCATTGTCTGGAACGAGGGCACGGCCGGTTCAGCCGCGAGATCCACGTCTTCTCTCCGGTCAACACCCACCTGGGGACGGCGCGGCTGGCCGACGGCCTGCTGACGCTCGAGTTCCCCAAGATCCAGGACAAGCGCCAAGAGGCTTGCCTATTGCATATCGAGGAAGCCGAGGGAATCCCGGATGAGTAGACCGCCAGGCGAGCCGCAGGAGGAGGCGATCAAGATTCCCGACGTCCTCCCCGTCCTGCCGCTCAAGGATACCGTCGTCTTTCCGTACATCATCCTGCCGCTCTCGGTGGGCCGCGACAAGAGCGTCCTGGCGGTGGATCGGGCGCTCTCGGAGAGCCGCGTCATCATGCTGGTGGCGCAGCGCGACGCGGCGATGGACAACCCGGGCGAGCCGGATCTCTTCGAGATCGGCACCGCGGCCGTGATCATGCGCATGCTGAAGCTGCCGGACGGCCGCATCCGCATCCTGGTGCAGGGCCTCTCCCGCGCCCGCGTGCAGCACATCAGCCAGGTGGAGCCCTACCTCCAGGCCAAGATCGAGCGCATCGACGAGCCGCGCACCGAGGCGAGCGCCCTGGAGATCGAGGCCCTGGTACGCAGCGTCAAGGAGAGCATGGACCGCGCCGTGAACCTCGGCAAGGGGATCTCGGCCGAGGTGATGGTGATCGCCGCCAATCTGGAAGATCCGGGACGCCTCGGCGATCTCGCGGCGAGCAATCTCGACCTCAAGATGACGGAGGCGCAGGCGGTCCTCGAAACGATCGATCCCATCTCCCGCCTGCGCCGGGTCAGCGACCTGCTGGCGCGCGAGATCCAGGTGCTCACCATGCAGCAGGAGATCTCGTCGCAGGCCCGCGGCGAGATCGACCGCAGCCAGCGCGAATACTTCCTGCGCCAGCAGCTCAAGGCCATCCAGCAGGAGCTGGGCGAGGGCGAGGAGCTGGCCGAAGAGATCGCCAACTATCGCCGCCTGGCGGATGAAAAGAAGATCCCCGACGAGGCGCGCGAGGAGCTGGAACGGCAGATCCGGCGCCTCGAGCGCAGCCATCCCGAGAGCGCCGAGACGCAGATCATCCGCACCTATCTCGACTGGTTGACGGCCCTCCCCTGGAACTTGACCTCCGAGGACGACCTCGACCTCGAGCACTCCCAGCAGGTGCTCGACGAGGACCACTACGATCTCGAGAAGGTCAAGGAGCGCATCCTGGAGTACCTCGCCGTGCGCAAGCTCAAGTCCGATACCCGTGGTCCCATCCTCTGCTTCGTGGGACCTCCCGGCGTCGGCAAGACCTCGCTCGGGCGCTCGATCGCGCGCTCGCTCGGCCGCAAGTTCGTGCGCATCTCTCTCGGCGGCGTGCGCGATGAGGCGGAGATCCGCGGCCACCGCCGCACCTACGTCGGCGCTCTGCCCGGACGCATCCTGCAGGGAATCCGCCAGGCGGGGACCAGCAATCCGGTGTTCGTGCTCGACGAGATCGACAAGATCGGCGCCGACTTCCGCGGCGATCCGTCCTCGGCGCTGCTGGAGGTGCTCGACCCGGAGCAGAACTTCAGCTTCTCCGATCACTACCTCGGTCTGGCGTACGACTTGTCGCGGGTCATGTTCATCGCCACCGCGAACATGCTGGAGCCGATCCAGCCGGCCTTTCTCGATCGCATGGAGATCATCCGTCTCACCGGCTACACCCTGGAGGAGAAGGTGCGCATCGCGCGCCTCCACCTGATCCCCAAGCAGACGCGGGAGAACGGCTTGACCGAGGAGCAGATCTCGTTCACGGACGAGGCGATCCGGGCGGTCGCCTCCGGCTACACCAAGGAGGCGGGCCTGCGCAATCTGGAACGCGAGCTGGCGTCGATCTGCCGCAAGGTGGCGGTCAAGGTGGCGCGCGGCGAGGAGGTTCGAGTCGAGATCGAGCCGCAGCAAGTCGAGGAGCTCCTGGGCGCCCGCAAGCACTTTGCCGAGGAGCTGCTCAACCGCGATCGCGTGGGGGTCGCCACCGGGCTCGCCTGGACGTCCGTCGGCGGCGACCTGCTGTTCATCGAGGTGGTGGCGGTGCCGGGCAAAGGCCAGCTCCTGCTCACCGGCCAGCTCGGCGAGGTGATGAAGGAGTCAGCCCAGGCGGCGCTCTCCTATGCCCGCGCCTACGCCGCCGTCCACGGTCTCGCCGACGACTACTTCGGCAAGCACGACCTCCACGTGCACGTGCCGGCCGGCTCCATCCCCAAAGACGGGCCGTCGGCCGGCATCACCATCGGTGCCGCGATCCTCTCCGTGCTCACCGCTCACCCGGTCAATCGCCGGGTGGCGATGACGGGAGAGATCACGCTGCGCGGCGACGTGCTGCCCATCGGCGGATTGAAAGAGAAAGCCCTGGCCGCCAAGATCGCCGGCATCGACACCGTGATCGTGCCGAAGCTCAACCGGCGCGACCTCGCCGAGATTCCGGAGACGATCACCGAAGGGCTGACCTTCCATTTCGTCGATCACATGGACGAGGTGCTGAAGCTGGCGCTGCTCGATCCCGACCAGCGGCAGCCCCTGGTGAGTCCCGACGGCGCGCCCGCCGAGATCGCCAGCGAGCAGCCGCAGCCCGCCACGGTGTGAGCCAAAGTCCGCCGCTCACCGGCGAAGACCGTCTGATCGATTGGCTGCGCCGGCGGCCGGGAACCTCGCTGATCGGCGATGACGCGGCCGTGCTGCCGCCGGGAGGACCGTTCGCCGTCAGCATCGATCATCAGATCGCCGGCGTGCATTATCCCGCGGACCTCGATCCCGCCCTCCTGGCCCGCCGCCTGCTCGCCGTAAACCTTTCGGACCTCGCGGCGATGGGAGCCTCTCCCGCCTGGGGCTTCCTGGCCCTCGCCGCGCCGGCCGACTTCGATCACAAACGATTCTTCACCTCGCTGCTCGCCGCCTGCCGCCGCCATGGAATGCAGCTCGCCGGCGGCGACCTGGCTCGGCATCCGCACGAGACCACGGCGGCGCTGACGCTGCTCGGAACGAAAGATGAGGGCTCGCGTTGGCTGCGCCGGGACGGCGCCGTGCCGGGGCACGATCTGTGGTTGGGAGGAAGCGTCGGCGAGTCCGCCGCCGGCAGGATGCTGATCGAGCGCGGCGCGCGCCTCGCCGGCGCGCGAATCGATCTGCCGCCCCTTGCCGGAGCCGTTGAAGCGATGCCTTTGCTGCGCGATGCGGCACGGCGGGCCGTCCGACGTCACCTGCAGCCGAAACCGCAGCTCGACCTGGGCCGCTGGCTGGGCACGCAGCGGGAGGGCGCGGCGCTGGACGTCTCCGACGGTGTCGCGCGCGATCTCCATCGCCTCTGCCGCGCCAGTGGCGCCGGCGCCGAGATCGATGGTGAAGCCCTGCCATTTTCCAATCGCTTCCGCGCGCTTTGTGCGACGATCGGCGCCGATCCATGGGCGTTGGCGCTCGGCGGCGGAGAGGACTACGTGCTGTTGTTCACCCTGCCCGCCGGCCTCGCGCCACCGGTGGCATTTCGCTGTCGGCGGATCGGAACGATCACCCGGGAACGCGCCGTTTCGCTGCTTCGTGAAGGGACCTGTCGCGATCTGCCGGACCGCGGCTGGGATCATCTGGTTCCGCAAGCGAACGCGCAATGAAAAACCCCGGCGGCGAGCCGGGGCTTTCGATTGACGGCGCGAATCGCCGAAGCGATCAGCGGAAGAGGCCTTGCACGCTCTTGACGAACCCCTTGAGCTTCTTCTCGAGGTTCTTCTGCGTCTTTTCGAGCGCCTTCAGACGCTGTGCGATCGCACCGCTCGGCGCGCTCGCGGCACGCCCGCCACGACGCCCGGCGCCGGAGCCCTTCTTGCGGCCGCCGCGGCCGCTCTCGCCGCGGAGCTGGCGGAACACGTCCACCGCCTGGGGATAGAAACGCCGCGCCCGCCCGATACCCTCGTGAGCCAAACGATCGGCGTGCAGGCGGACGTAGCGCACCAGGGTCGGATAGGAAATCCCGGTCGTCTTGCTGATCTCGGTCAGCGTCAGCAGACCACCGGCGGCCGTCCGCGGCCGTCCGCGGCGACCCGCCTTCTTCGCCGCGCCGGGAGGGCGTCCCCGGCGGGCGCCGCCACGCTTCGAAGCCGCCTTGCGCGCGCGCTTTTCCGCCGGCTTGGCCGCGGGGGCAGGAGCGGCGGCTGGACGGCCGGGGCGGCGGCCGCGGCGCTTGCTCGCCGCTTGCCGTTCCGGACGCGGAGCGCTGGCGTCCTTGCGCGGACGTCCGCGCTTGCCGGCGTTCTCCACTTTGATCTGACCGAAGACCGGTAGCGCGCTCTCGGGATAACGCTGCTTGCGCCCCTGGCCGACCGACGGAATGCGGCTCTGGTACAGCTTCTTGTATCTTTGCAGCGTCGGCATCGAAATGCCGGTCTTCTGCGAAATCTCGGAGAGTGTGTAGAGCTTGCTCTGCTGTGCTTCAGGTTCCGCCATGATATGTCCTCGCCTCCTCGCTGGTAATTGAAATGATGACACGGTCAGATAGATCGCGCTCATTATCAAAAAAGAATCCCGAATTGTCAATAGGCCGGCAAAATTCTTCTACGGAAGGTTCAAGAAGCGCGCCGGAACGCCGCCGGCCGAGGGGTTCTCATATAGAATGCGTCCATGAACGGCGACGCCAAAAAAGAGATCTACCGTGAAGCTCTGCGCGAGCTCGACGCGGTGCTCGCGGGAATCGACGACCCGATCACCGCGATGTCCACCTGCGCGGCCGTGCTTCATCAACGGCTGCCCTATGCGAGCTGGACAGGCTTCTATCGCGTGGCGGCGCCGCGGTTGCTGCGCGCCGGCCCGTATCAGGGGCCTTTGGGATGTCTTGAAATTTCGTTCGATCGGGGCGTCTGCGGCGCCGCGGCGCGTGCGGGAACGGCACAGATCGTGCCCGACGTCAACGCCTTTCCGGGTCACATCGCTTGCGATGCGGCGGCGCGCTCGGAGATCGTGATCCCGATCCGCGATCCGCAAGGCATGCTGGTCGCCGTGCTGGACGTCGACTCGCACCAGCTCGCGGCTTTCGATGAATTCGATCGCGATGGATTGGAGCGTGTCGCCGAGCGATTGCGCTCCTGCCTCGGCGGCAAAGCGGTCTTCTACAAGGAGCCGCCGCCGGCTGCCTGATGCCGGCGAGCGGCTCCGGTGAGGCACTATTTCTTTACGTCGCTAGGAATGCGGCCCGCCCGCGAACTTCTTCTCCCCCGCCCCGACGGCGATCGGCAGCTTGTTCTGGGGCGGCGGCAGGGGACACGTCGCGAAGGCCGTGAAGGCGCACGGCGGGTTGTAAGCCGTGTTGAAGTCCACCACCACCTTGCCGTCCTTCGGCGGATCGGTGTCGAGGAAACGGCCGGCGCCGTAGGTCTCTTTGCCGTTGGTCTTGTCGCCGAAGAGAAGGAAGAGGCCCCCTTCCGGCGAGCCCTCGAGAGCGTCCAGCCGATAGGTCTTGCCCCCCCGGTCGAAGACCACGGCGCCTGGTGAAGGATTGTCCTGTACCTGGCCGACGATGTTGGTGATGGGGATCTTCTTGTCCTTGTAAGGCTCGAAGCGGGCGACGATCCGCCATGCCGGCTGGATCGGGTAGTTGTCCAATTCCTTGAAGGCGGCGAGGGTCGGGTTCTCCCGGTCCTTGATGCGTACGCCCAGCCGGTCGCCCCGCTTGATGAGGTAGAACTTGAGCGAGCCCAGCTCCAGCATGGTGGGCTTGCCATCGGCGTCTACCGCCAGAGCCATGCCCGGCTTCACCTCGCCTCCGTCGGCGGTTATGGCCACCCCCGGCTCGACCCTGATCGTCACCGCGTCGCCCTCCCGCACGAAGACGCCTGCCACGGCGGGCGACTTGCCTTTCGGCAGTATGACGGGATTGCCGGGATCGCTGCCGAAGCGGTTCTCTCCCGGCTGGAGCCAGTAGAGACCCACCAGGGTGAGCCAGCCGTCCTCCCGCTTCAGCCCCTCGGCGCGCTCCTTGCGCCAGGCTTCGATTTCCTTACGGTAGGCCGCGGGATCGGGCCGGTCTGGAGCCGGCGCCTTGACGTCGACGGCCCACAACGTAGCGGCCGCCAGCAGGGCGATGAGGAGGAGCGGGGCGGAGCGGTGAAGTCTGGCGATCATCGAGGAACCTCCAAAGTCGGGCGAAAAGGATAACGCAGGTAGGGGTCCTGGCCTTCCCGAGCCGGTGTGCCCTCGAAGGGAGAAGGACTCGATTCAAGGTAACCTTGGAAGCCCTTCCCTCGTATTGGTGCCAGACGGGGCCGCCGGACGCCCCGCACAAGGAGACCCCTCGATGCTGACCATCCGCGATCTCGTGAAGGTATATCCCGGCCCCGTCACCGCGCTCCAGGGCATCAACCTCGACGTCCCGCCGGGGATGTTCGGCCTGCTCGGTCCCAACGGGGCGGGCAAGTCGACTTTGATGAAGATCCTGGCCGGGCTTCTGGAGGCGACCTCGGGAGGGGTCACCCTGGACGGCGAAGACGTGCTCTCGAAGCCGGAGCGGATCCGGCGCCGCCTGGGCTACCTCCCCCAGGAGTTCGGTTTCTATCCTCACCTGACCGGCGAGCAGATGCTCGCCTACCTCCTGAAGCTCAAGGGCGTCGAGGCGCCGGGCGGCCTCAGGAAGCTGGTCGGCGAGCTGCTGGACCGGGTCAACCTCGCCTATGCCGCCAGACGCAAGGTCAAGACCTATTCCGGCGGCATGCGGCAGCGGTTGGGCATCGCCCAGGCGATCGCGGGCGATCCGCGGCTGATCATCGTCGACGAGCCGACAGCCGGCCTCGACCCCGAGGAGCGGCTCCGCTTCTACCGAATCCTCGCCGAGCTGGCCGCCGACCGTATCGTCCTTCTCTCCACCCACATCGTCGAGGACGTGGCCGTGCTCTGCCCCCGCTTCGCGGTGATCCACAAGGGCCGGCTGGTGGCCCTGACCTCGCCCACCGAGGCCCGCCAGGCCATCGAGGGGAAGATCTTCGAGGGACGAATTGGGCGCGAGGAGCTGGAGGAAATCCACCGCCGCCGGCTGCGGGTCATCCAATCGGTGCTGGTGGAGGGCAAGAACCGCGTGCGGGTCTACCAGCCGGACGGCAGCTCCCTCCTGGGCTTCGAGCCCGTGCAGGCGACGCTGGAGGACGCCTACCTCCTCCGCGTGCAGGATGCCGAAGGGGAACGGCAGGAGGCCAGGGAGGAGCCCCGGGCGCTGGCCCTGGGCGGAGCGGCATGAATCTCGCCCGCACCCGTACGGTCTTCTCCCAAGAGCTCGCCCACACCTTCAAGCGCCCGCTCTTCTGGTTCCTCATCCTCATGCTCCTCCTCGTGACGTGGGGGCTGTCGACGGGGAGCGTTCAGATCTCGTCCGGGGATGCCTCGGTCGGCGGCAAGCGGGCCTGGATCACTTCCGAGTACAGCGTCACCTTCGCGCTGGTGATGCTGGTGGCGATCCTGTACTCCTTCTTCTGCTCGATCGCCGCGGGCATGGCGGTTGTCGCCGACGACGAGGCGAAGGTCAGCGACATGCTGCTGTCGACGCCGCTGCGGGCGTCCGAATACGTCTGGGGCAAGTTCCTGGCCATCCTCGCCGGCTTCCTTGCCGCCCTCGGCATCCATCTCCTCTTCGCGGTGTTCTTCAATCACCTGTTGCCCAATGCGGACGCGGCCGAGATCCGGGGGCCCTTCGCTTTGATCAACTATCTGCGGCCGGCGCTGATCTTCGGCTTGCCGACGCTGATCTTCTATCTCGGAGTCGCTTTCTTCCTGGGCGAGCGCTGGCGGCGGCCGATCACCGTATTTCTCTTTCCCACCGCTTTGCTGATCTCCGGCTTCTTCCTCTGGGATTGGTCTCCCACCTGGCTCGACCCGCGCATCAACCGGCTGCTGATGCTGATCGATCCTGCCGGCTTTCGCTGGCTCAACGAGACCTGGATCAAGCTCGATCGCGGCGCCGAGTTCTACAACCACATGCGCATCGGTCTCGACGCGGGATTCGTGGTCTCGCGTCTCGCTCTCCTCGGCCTGGGCCTCGCGGGAGTGGCGCTCGCCCAACGGCACCTCGCCAGGAATCTCCAGGCGGACGCGGGGAGATCCGGGCCGGGGCGGTTCGGCCGGCGGCGGGCGGCCCTTGCGGATACCAACGGTGCGGCGGCCACCGCGGCGCATCCACTTTCCGCGTTGGCCATGCGGAGCCGCGGCATCGGCCTTGCCGCCGGCACCCTGGAGGTGGCGCGCACCGAGCTGCGGAACCTCCTCGCCTCGCCCGGCCTCTATCTGTTCGGCGCGCTCATCCTCCTCCAGACGCTGGGGTCGAGCCTTCTCGCCCTGAGCGCCTTTCAGACCGAGCTGCTCATCACGCCGGGTCTCACCGCGGTGCGATCGATGAACACGCTGTCGGTGCTCCTGTGCCTGCTGCTCATGTTCTATACCGCCGAGTCGATCGAGAGGGAGCGCTCCACCGGTTTCGCCGCCCTTTCCTTTGCCACGCCGGCGCGCACGGCCTCTCTGCTGTTCGGCAAGGCGCTCGCCAACAGCGCCGTCGGCGTCCTGATGGCGGTCGCCACCTACCTCGGCTGCGCCATCGCCATCCTGGTCCAAGGGAGGATGGCTCCCGATCCCCGTCCGTTTCTCATCGTCTGGGGGCTCCTGCTGGTCCCCACCGTTCTCGTGTGGACCTGCTTCGTCATCGCCATCCAGGCGGTTTTCGGACAGCGCTATGTCACCTACGGCGTCGGCCTCGGAGCCATGGCCCTGACCTTCTATCTCCAATTCACCGGCAAGATGAATTGGGTCGGCAACTGGTGGATCTGGGACACGCTCCAGTGGAGCGATCTGGGGCTTTTCGAGCTCAACCGCCGGGCTCTCGTGCTCAACCGGATCCTGGTGCTGGGGCTCGCCGTGCTCTTCACCGCCATCGCCGTGCAGGCTTTCGGGCGCCGCCAGGCGGACGCCATCGGGACGATCCACCGGCTGCAGCCGGCGCCGCTCGGGAGACGGCTGCTCCGCCTGGCGCTCTTCGCCGCAACGCCGCTGGCGGCGGGCATCGCCCTCTGGCTCGCCGTCAACGACGGCTTTCAAGGCAGGGCCCTGGAGAAGAAGGCCCGGGACTACTGGAAGCAGAACCTGGCGACCTGGAAGGACGCCCCGCAGCCGGCCATCGCCGGCGTCGACCTCGACCTGCGGCTGGAGCCCGCGCGCCGGTGGCTCGCGGCCCGCGGCAGCTACGAGCTGATCAACGACCGTGAGGCGGCGCTGAAGCAGTTCGCGCTCACCGGCGGACCCCACTGGGAGAAGGTGCGCTGGACCCTGGACGGCAGGACCTGCAAGCCCGAGAACCGCACCGGCCTCTACGTCTTCACGCCGGCGGCGCCCCTGCCGCCGGACGGCCGCATCCGGGTGGGCTTCCAGTTCGAAGGGAGCTTTCCCCATGGGATCACCAAGAACGGCGGCGGCGCGCGCGAGTTCATCCTGCCTTCGGGCGTGGTGCTGACCAGCTTCGCGCCCAGCTTCGCGCCGGTCGTCGGCTACATGAAGGAGATCGGCATCAAAAGGGACGAGAACGACTACGAGCCCCGCGTCTATCCGGACGACTTCTACGTCGGCAAGACGGACATCGCCTTCGGCGCGGGCCACTCTTTCCCCACCCGGATCGCCGTCACCGGCCCGGCGGACTACACCTTCAACTCGGTCGGCACGCGGGTGAGCGAGACGGTGAAGGACGGCCGGCGGACGGTGGTCTGGAAGAGCGACTATCCGGTGCGCTTCTTCAACGTCGTCGGCGGGAAATGGAGCGTGCGGCGGGGCCAGGGGACGGCCATCTATTACTACCCCGGGCACGCCCACAACATCGACGAGATGATCGGCGCTCTCGACGCCGCCCGCCGGTGGTACTCGACGTGGTTCCGGCCCTTCCCGTGGCGGGAGCTGAAGCTCTCGGAGTTCCCCGCCCTGGCAAACTACGCTCAAGGGTTTCCGACCGACATCACCTTCTCGGAGGGGATCGGCTTCCTCACCAAGAGCGACGTCAAGTCCGACGCCGTCTTCATGGTGACCGCCCACGAGAGCGCCCACCAATGGTGGGGCAACCTCCTGACGCCGGGCGAGGGTCCGGGCGGCGATCTGCTCTCCGAAGGGATGGCCCACTTCTCGACCGCGCTGCTGACGGAGCAGGTCAAGGGACCCCAGGCCCGGATGGAGTTCCTCAAGCGGCTCGAGGAGAGATACGGCGACGAGCGCCGGGCCGACGCCGAGCGGCCGCTGGTCAAGATCGACGGCTCCCGTGACGGCGACCAGACGGTGACCTATGACAAGGGCGGCTGGGTCTTCTGGATGCTGCACCGGCAACTGGGCAGGGAGCGGGCGCTCGCCGGGCTGCGCAAGTTCATCGCCGACTGGGGCAATGGGCCGGACTACCCGGTGCTCCAGGACTTCACCGCCGCCATGCGCCCGTTCGCCACCGAGCCGGCGGCCTACGACAGCTTCGTGGAGCAATGGTTTCACCAGGTGGTCGTGCCGGAGTACCGCTTGAGCGGCGCCCGGGTGGCCGCAGAACCCGGCGGAAAGGGCTGGAAGGTGACGGTGCGCATCGAGAACACCGGCACCGGGAGGATACCGGTCGAGGTGGCGGCCGTCCGGGGGGAGCGGTTCGCGAAGACGGGCGAGCCGGGCAAGCTCTACCGCGACGCCCGCCGGACGGTCATCCTCGGCGCCGGCGAGGAGAAGACGGTGGAGATCTCCTGCCCCTTCCAGCCGGAGAAAGTGGTGGTCGATCCCGACGTGCAGGTGCTCCAGTTGCGCCGGAAGGCGGCTGTCGTCACCCTCTAGGCGGGCGGCCGAGACCAGCGCCGGCAAGAAACTTACACACGGCGGCGCGTTTTTCCCCGATTCGAGCACCTATGAGTCTAGAAGTATTCTATCTGCAGACCTGGCACGGCGCGGATAGGGAAGTCCGGGGTAGAAGCCTGTGCCATGAACCGTGCGAGGCAGGCTCGCGAAAGGAGGAGGAGATGTACCGTAGAACGGTCCACCGGTGGATGACGGCGCTGGCCCTCGTCGCCACCTTTGCACTCGCCGGAGCGCAGCCGGCGGCCGCCATGAATCTGAACCTCGCACACCGCCTCACCGGCCTGTGGTCGGCGGCGATCAGCGCAGGACCGGCGAGTCTCTGGAGCAGGCTGGCCCACTGGCTCGGAGGAGAGGAGAAGTCCGCCATGCCGGATAATCCGGCCAGGATTGACGCGAACTGGGGAATGGAACCGGACGGCAACCATTGAGCTTTCGAGACATCGCACCTCCGATATGAGAGAATCGGCTCAACTCCGCTGAGTTGCGTTGAAGGAGAAGAGATGAACGAGCATCCCCGCCGCGAAACCTTGGAGGGCTTCCTGTTGAACGGCCTTCCTGTCCGCGACATGAATGCCACGGTAGTCCACCTGCTGGACGGCTGCGATCGCTGCCGGGCCGAGATGTCGCCGCTCGCAACGGCGATGTTCGCACCCGCCGCCGCACCCGAGCCGCAGCTTTCGGCCGCCGAGGAGACCGCCTACGATCGCGCCATCTCCGCCGCCTTCGCCAAAGCTCTCGAGCACGAGCGGACCCTGATGCTCGACCGCGAAGCCGGTGCACGGAAAGCCGAAGAGCTGCTGCAAACCCGGCACCTGTCCGATCCTCGAGCCTTCCCCGAGGGTGCGGTTTCCTGGGGTCTTTGCGAAGCCGTCATCGCGAAGAGCCGTTCGCTCCGCTATACCGACCCCGCCGGTATGCTCCACCTTGCCCTCTTTGGGCGCCATGCCGCCGATCGCCTCGACCCGGAAGCCTACGGCGCCGAGCGGCGGGCAGACATGCAGGCCCGCGCCTGGGCGGAGCTGGCCAACGCCTACCGGCTCAACGACGACCTCGACCAGGCGGGAGCAGCCATGGCTTGCGCCCTGGAGCTGCGAGGGTGGGGCACGGGAGATCCGCTCCTGTACACCCGTATCGCCGAGCTGAACGCCTCGCTGCTCTGCTATCAGCGGCGGTTCAAGGACGCGTTCCGGATGCTCGACCTCGCCCGGGCGATCCATCGCCGTCATAGCGATTCGCACGAGGTCGGCCGGATACTGATGCTGAAGGGTCTCTACAGCGCCGTGGCCGGCAGGCCCGAGGAAGGGCTCCAGCTCGTAGTCCGCAGCCTCGCCATGATCGACCGCGGGCGTGATGCCAAGCTGGTCTTCCAGGCCCTGCACAACATCCTGCTGTTGCGGGTCGAGCTCGGGGACTACGAGGACGCCCGGCGCCAACTGCAGCGGATGCGGCCGCTCTACGCCGCTCGTGCCGATTGGCTCGACCTGGTGAAGCTGCACCGAATCGAGGGAGAGATCGCCGCCGGTCTCGGGGACCTGGTGACCGCCGAGGCGACGTTCCAGCAGATCCGCCAGGACCTCGAGGACGCCGGCCGGGGTTACCATGCCGCGCTCGCCTCGCTGGACCTTGCCAACGTCTGGCTCCGCCAGGGCCGCACCGTCGAGGTGCGCGCGCTGGTGGCGGAAATCGTGGTTACCTTCCGTGGGCTCAACGTCGAACGGGAGGCCCTCTCCGCCCTTCGCATGCTGCAGGACGCCCTGGAGCGCGATCAGGCGACGTTGGAGATCCTGCAACTCGCGAGCAACATCCTGCGCCGGCTGCAGAACGAGCCGGCGGCGCGCGTCGCGCTCGACGCGCTGTAGCCTTCCCGCCCGCCGCGGCATCTCCCAAGCCCGGGGTTTCCCCGGGCTTTTTCATTTCCGGCCGGCGCGCTGGATCGGCTACAGTCCCCGCCCATGATCCCAGCCCCTTCAGTCACTTTTGCCGACGTCCAGGCCGCCCGCGAGCGCATCTTCCCTCACGTACACCGCACGCCCGTGCTGACCTCTCGTCTGATCGACGAGATGGTGGGAGCCCGGGTCTCCTTCAAGTGCGAGATCTTTCAGAAGGTCGGGGCCTTCAAGGCCCGAGGGGCGTTCTCGCGGCTGACGCTGCTGTCGCCGGCGGAGCGCTCGCGGGGCGTCGTGGCGTTTTCTTCGGGGAACCACGCGCAGGCGGTGGCGCTGGCGGCGCGGGAGCTCGCCCTCCGCGCCACCATCGTGATGCCGCAGGACGCCCCCACCCTGAAGATCTCGGCGACACGCGGCTACGGCGCTCGCGTCGTGCTCTACGACCGGGTGGGGGGGGAGAGCAGGGAAGAGATCGGCCGCAGGATCGCAGAAGAGGAACGCTCCATCCTCGTGCCGCCGTTCGACGACGACGCGGTCATCGCCGGCCAGGGAACGTTGGCTCTGGAGCTCCTGGAGGAGGTTCCCGATCTGGAGATCGTCGTCACTCCCTGCAGCGGCGGCGGGCTTCTCTCGGGCACCGCCGTCGCGGCGAAAGGGATCCATCCGGAGATTCGCCTCTGGGGCGTCGAGCCGGAGGCGGGGGACGACATGAAGCGGTCGCTCGAGGCGGGCAGGCCCGTCGAGATCCCGCTACCCGCCACCATCGCCGACGCCCTGCAGACGACCCGTCCCGCCGAGCGGACCTTCGCCATCGTCCGCGCGCTGACCGAAGGCGTCCTCACGGTGAGCGATCTGGAGCTGCGGCGCGCCATGGCAGTCCTCGCCTCGCGCATGAAGATCGTCGTCGAGCCGGGTGGCGCCGCGGCCTTTGCGGCGCTCCTCCACGGCAGGGTTCCGGGCGCCGCCGGCCGGCGAATCGGCATCGTCCTTTCCGGCGGGAACGTCGATCCGGAGCGGTTCGGCGCGCTGATCGCGGGCGTGGGGTAGTTCTACGCCGACCGTCCCAGATATGCCTTGAGCTTCGGAGCCGTGCTGCGCCGCACCAGGGCGCTCTGCGCCTGCCAGCGGGCGGCGGTGTCCAGGTCCACGAGGAAGCGCGGCTCGCGGCCCTCGAGCACGGCGATCGGCTCGCCGTCGCGGTAGAGCAGCCGGTTGCCGGCGAGAGCGGCGAGACGGTCTCCCGGCGTCGCGATACCCGCCAGGTTGAGAGGGTCGGCGGCGCTCACCGAGACCAGGATTCCCTTGCGCGGCTGCTTGCGCACGGCGCGCAGGCGGCCGACGGCGTCCGGCAGGGCGTACTGCTCGCCGGAGAAGCCGTCGACGAAACGGCCGCCGCGGATCTCGCCGCGGGCCTCCAGTCGCCGGAAGACCTGGAGCAGGTCGCGCCACGGCGGCAGGAGGGTCTCCCGCTCCAGCAGCCGCCGGAAGACGACGCCGTAGCGGCGCAGGAGCGTCCAGGCGACCGTCTCCGCGGCTTCGCGGGAAACCCCTTCCGCCGAGGCGGCCGAAGCTCCGCTGTGCAGCAGCGACCAGCGGCCGGCGTTCTCCATGCCGAAGAGGGAGACGGACGAGCCGCCCCGCCGCGAGCCGGCGCGATCGATCGGCGGGCGCTTGTGGGCCGGCGTCAGCAGGGCGCGCAGGCCCGTGAAGCTGTCGGAGGTCACGAGCCCCCAGGCCACCAGCTCCGCCAAGGCCATCTCGAGCTGCGTATGGAGCAGGCCCGCGCCGTGGGCGATCTCGCCGAAGAAGCAGGCGCCGCGGCTCTGCAGCAAATCGTAGACGGCCCGCGCTCCTGCCGAGAGGTCGAGCTCGGCGGCATCGGACGGCGGCGCGATCTCCCGCCAGAGCGGCAGGTTGCCGCGGGAGAGCAGCGCGATCGGCGTGGCCCGCACCGGCCCGGACTTGCGCGCGCCCTCGGGGTCGGGAGCCGTGGCCCGTCCCCAGACGTAGCGGCCGGCCAGGCACAGGGCGTCGAGCCAGGCAGGGTCGTACTCCTTCATGCGCGCCGGCAGGAGCTCCCCTTCCCACGCCGCGGCCGCCGCCTCGAAGCCCTCGAGCTGCGCGAGGAGCGCGTGCAGGCTCTCCGGCCCTTCGGCCTGCTCCTCGGGATCCAGCCGCTGCCAGGCGAGGAGGAAGCGCAGGTAGTCGGCCTGCGGGACGGGCTCGATCTCCCGCCGCAGCCGGTCGAGAGTGTAGCGATGGATGCGGGCGAGCAGCCGGCGCTCGCACCACTCCTCTCCCTCGGCGCCGGGAGTGAACCGGCCGCGGAAAACGAAGCCCTCGGTCTCGAGGGCGGCGAGGGCCGTTTCGACGGCGCTCCGGCGCAGGCCGAGGTCCGCCGCGAGCGCCGCGGCCGCCACCGGCCCGATCCCTTCGAGGCGGCCGCGGACGATCTCGACGAGGGCTGCTTCCGCCGGCCACTCGCGGTTGAGCCGCGGCGGTGCGGCGATCTCCGGCTCCAGGACCGCCGCCGGATGGAAGGCCCCGACCTGGGGCAGCCGCTCGGCGGCGACCCACAACCGAGGTCCGCCGTCCGGCAGCCGCAGCGCGGTCGCCCGCCGCGCCTCGGCGAGCGCGTCGAACAACCGCTCCCAGCCGGAGCGCCTCCCCTCCTCGACCGTCACGAAGCCGAGCGTCAGCAGGGCGTCGTGCAGCTCGTCGGGAGTCTCGGCGTCGGGCCACGCCTCTTCGCGCACCCTGACGACGGCGCTCGCGTCGAGGGCTCCCAGGTCGGACGCCGTCTCCGGATCGAGCCAGCGGCGCAGGGAGACGGCCTGGGTACGGCGCTCCTCCAGCGGCGCGTCGTCCAGAAAGGCGTAGGGCTGGGCCTTCAGGATCTCGTGCGCCAGCGGCGAGGGCTCGACGACGTCCTTGGCCGCCAGCTTCACCTCGCCGGCCTCCATCCGCCGCAGCAGCCGCTCCAGCCCCTCGACGTCCATCGCCTCTTCCAGGCAGTCCCGGAGGGTCTGCTCGACGAGGGGATGATCGGGGACCTCGCGCTCGCCGACGATGTTCTCCAGGCAGGCGAGCTGATCGGGGAACACGACGGCGATGAGGTCCTCCGCCGCCTGGCGCAGCAGCGGCGCCGGCAGCCTGCGCCCTCCCCGCTGGCGCGGCACCGCGAGCGCCCGGCCGGCGTTCCACCGCCAGCGCACGCCGAAGAGGGGCGCGTCGAGCACGGCCTGGGTGAGGACGCCGCGCACGGTGTTCGAGTGCAGGAAGCGGAAGGCGTCCTCCAGCGGGAAGCTGTGGGTGGGCCCCAGGGAGAGCACGATGGCGTCCTCGGTGGCCGCCGCCTGCAGCTCGAAGTTGAAGGTCTGGCAGAAGCGCTTGCGCAGGGCCAGCCCCCAGGCGCGGTTCAGCCGGCTGCCGAACGGCGCGTGGACCACCAGGTGCATGTCGCCCGCTTCGTCGAAGAAACGCTCGGCCACCAGGGTGTCCTGGCTCGGCATGACTCCCAGCGCCGCGGCGGCGGCGGCGAGATAGTCCACGACCTGCACCGCGGCGGCCGCCGGCAGGTTGAGCGCCTCGCCCAGCCACTCCACAGCCGCCTCCCGCGAGCTCTCCCGCACCCGCCGCGCCACCTCCTCGCGCAGGCGCGACACGGCCACCGAGAGCTCCTCGGTGCGCGCCGGGGCCTCGCCCAGCCAGAACGGGATGTTCGGAGGATGGCCCTTGGCGTCCTCCACCAGCACCCGGCCCTGCTCGACCTTCAGGATGCGCCACGAGGCGTTGCCGAGCTGGAAGATGTCGCCCGCCAGGCTCTCGACGGCGAAGTCCTCGTGAACGGTGCCGATGAGCGTGCCGGACGGCTGGAGGACGACCTGGTAGTCGGCGAGGTCGGGAATCGCCCCGCCCGAGGTCATGGCGGTCAAGCGCGCGCCCTTGCGGGGCCGCAGCACGCCGTTCACCGCGTCGTGATGCAGATACGCGCCGCGGCGCCCGCGGCGGGTGGTGAAACCGGTGGCGAGCATCTCGACCACCTCGTCGAAGTCCTTGCGCTCCAAGCCGCGGAACGGCCAGGCGCGCCGCACCAGGGCGAAGAGATCGTCCTCCCGCCAGCCCTCGTCGGGCTCGGCCGCCACCTCGGCCACGATCTGCTGGGCCAGGATGTCCAACGGCCGCTCGGGGATGACCAGGCGGTCCAGCTCGCCGCGGCGGACGGCGTCCACCAGCGCCGCGCACTCCACCAGCTCGTCGCGGGTGAGCGGGAAGAGCCGCCCCTTGGGCAAGCCCTGGAGATGGTGGCCGGACCGCCCCACCCGCTGCAGCAGGGTGGCGATGGAGCGCGTGGAGCCGAGCTGGCACACGAGATCCACGGAGCCGATGTCGATCCCCAGCTCCAGCGACGCCGTGGCCACCAGGGCGGAGAGCTCGCCGGCCTTGAGCCGCCGCTCGCTCTCCAGCCGCTGCTCCTTCGACAGGCTGCCGTGGTGGGAGGTGACCCGTTCCTCGCCGAGCCGCTCCGAGAGGTGGCGGGTGACCCGCTCCGCCTGCCGCCGGGTGTTGGAGAAGACGAGCGTCGTGCGATGCTCGCGGATCAGCTCCGCCAGCCGGTCGTAGATCTCGCTCCACACCTCGGCCGGCATCACCGCCTCCAGCGGCGAGGAGGAGGGCACCTCGACGGCCAGATCCATGCGCCGGCCGTGCCCGGCATCGACGATGGCGCACCGCGGCGCGCCGTCCGCCGCCACGTTGCCGGCTCCCACCAGGAACCGGGCCACCTCCTCGATCGGCCGCTGCGTGGCCGAGAGGCCGATGCGGAGCAGGCCCCCCCCGCCCGAGCCCTCACCCCCCGGCCCCCTCTCCCGCCCCCTCCCTTCCCACCTCACCGGGAGAGGGGGAGAGGGGGACGCAGGGCGACCCCGCAGGGCCGCCCCTACAGAGTTTTCCTGGTCTTTCTCCCTCCTCTCCCCCTGGGAGAGGAGGGCCGGGGAGGTGAGGGCTTCGGAGAGACGAGGGCGCGAACGCGTCAGCGCCTCCAGCCTCTCCAGCGACAGCGAGAGGTGAGACCCCCGCTTGTCGTCCGCCACGGCGTGGATCTCGTCCACGATCACCGTGCGGACGGTCCGCAGCAGACTCCGCCCGCCTTTGCTGGTGAGGAGGATGAAGAGCGACTCGGGAGTCGTCACCAGGATGTGCGGCGGCCGCTTGATCATGGCCGACCGCACGGAAGCGGGCGTATCGCCGGTGCGCACCTGCGTGCGGATCTCGACCTCCGGCAGCCCCATGGCCGCCAGCTCCGCGCGGATCCCCGCCAGCGGCTCCTCCAGGTTCTTCTCGACGTCGTTCGACAGCGCCTTCAGGGGCGAGACGTAGACCACCTCGGTCGCGTCCGGCAGACCGCCTCCCAGGAGGGCCTGCCGCACCAGGTCGTCGATGGCGGAGAGGAAGGCCGCGAGGGTCTTGCCCGAGCCGGTGGGGGCGGCGATCAGCGTGTGCCGGCCGGCGCGGATCTCCGGCCACGCGCGGGCCTGCGGCTCGGTGGCGGCGCCGAAGCGCTTCGCGAACCAGGAGGCGACGGCGGGGTGGAAGTCGGCGTACGGCATGGCGCAAGATGAGCGTAACATCTATCCGAGCAACAGGAAAGTAGGAGGTAGGATTGGTAGTGGTTCAGTTTGCCTGTGAACGTCGAAGGTATCTGCCCTTCGAAACCTCACCCCCTGGCCCCCTCTCCACAAAGTGGAGAGGGGGAAAGAAAAAGGCAAGACTCTTCGCAGGAGTTCCCCCTCTCCAGCTGCGCTGGAGAGGGGGCCAGGGGGTG
>Ga0134122_10000932_pt1 | contig 20635 bp, 19 predicted proteins | sample KB302_FD_96461 | JGI IMG/M metagenome (GOLD analysis project Ga0134122, IMG submission 96461) | Terrestrial soil microbial communities without Nitrogen fertilizer from Kellogg Biological Station, Michigan, USA - KB3-0-2 | ecosystem: Environmental > Terrestrial > Soil > Unclassified ... | reverse complement strand
GCGCTGAGCAGGCTGCGCATCGAGCTGCTGCCGGTGCCGCCGCACAGGCTGCGCATGCCCGCGGTCGGATCGAGCATCGCCAAGAGCTGCGGAGAATATTGCTGCTGCGGAGCCGGGTTCACGCTCATCAGCGTGCCAGCCGCAAGCACGAGGCCAAGCGGACGCAGGATCAGGTCCATCGCCACCCCCTGTTGGAGTCGTCGGATCGCCCCCGCTTAGCAGATTCGGCGCGCTGCGGTTAGGCTATGCCTGCTTCATCCTGACGCCGCCGAGCATGATCAGCGCGACCAGACTCGCTAGCGCGGCGACGCCCGCCGAGACGAACATCGCCAGATGGAAGCCGGCGAACAATTTCGCGCCCTCGCTGGCCAGCACCGCGCCGAGCAGCGCCGTGGCGATCAGGCCGCCGGTGCGAGCGACGGCGCTGTTCAGTCCCGAGGCCATGGCGACATGCTGCTCCTCGACCGAGCCGAGCACCGAGGCGGTCAGCGGGGCGACGGCGATGGTCATGCCGGCCGCGAGGACGAGGATGGTCGGGAACGCTCCGGCCCAATAGGTCGTGTCGGGCTTGATCAGGACCGCGAGAGCCATACCAGCGGCGACGATCAGGGGGCCGATCGTCAGCGGGATTCGCGGCCCCATGCGCGCCGCAAGGCCGCCCATCGTCGGCGAAATCGCGGTCATCAGCACGGGTAGCGGCAGCATGGCGAGGCCGGCCTGGACCGGCGAATAGCCGCCGCTACTGATGAGCACGTACGGAATTAGCAGCATTGCCGCGCTAAACGCGCCGTAGAGCAGCAAGGTGAGGAGGTTGAGCCCCGAGAAGCACAGGCCCTTGAAGAGCGCCAACGGCATCATCGCGCGTTCGCCGCGGCGATATTCCGCGAACAGGAAGGCGGCAGTGAGCACGACCCCCAGCGCCCCGGTGATCAGGGCTTCGTTGGTGAAGCGCCCAACGGCCGACCACAGGGTCAAGCCGTAAGTGATTCCGCCAAGGCCCGCGGTGACCAGGAAGGCGCCGGCATGATCGATGCGCCCGCCGCCCGGCTCCTTGCTTTCGGCGACGAAGCGCAGCGCGAGCAGGATGGCGCCGAGCGCGAGGGGGAGGTTGATGTAGAAGATCGCCGGCCAGCCGACGGTGCCGACCAGCCAGCCGCCGAGCAGCGGCGCCACCGCCGCCATCGCCGCGCCGGAGGCCGCCCAGATGCCGACCGCGCGGCCGCGCTTCGCGCCCTGGAAGGCGGCATTGAGCAAGGCGAGGCTGTTGGGCAGCAGCAGCGCCGCGCCGACGCCCTGCGCGGCACGGGCGGCGAGCAGGATCGGCAGGCTCGGCGCCAGCGCGCAGACCAGCGAGGTGACGGCGAAGATGCAGGTGCCGACGACCAGCAGCAAACGGCGCCCGAAATGGTCGCCAAGCGCTCCGCCCAGCAGCAACAGGGCGGACAGCGGCAGCAAATAGGCATTGACCACCCACTGCACCTCCTGCGCTCCGGCGCCGTAGCTTTGGCGGATCGCGGGCAGCGCGACGCTGAGCACCGAGCCTTCGACGAAGCTGAGGCTTGAGGCGAGGATGCACGCGACCAGGGTCCAGCGCGGATCGGCGCCCGCTTTGCTGGCGGCATGGCTGTCGCGCGGGCTCAATCGACGCTTTGCGCGAGCGCGGCCTCGACCATGTTACGCCACATCTCGGCATCGCCGACCGCCGCCATCGCTACGTCCGGCTCGCGCATCGTGTGGAGCACCGCCTCGGCCTCGCCGATATGCTCGCGCCAGGCCTTGTCGACCTTGTCGCCGGCCGAGGGGTCGCTGCCGTTGGCGTTGCTGCTCAGCGCCTCGCCGGCGAGCACCCGCGCAATGCGTTCGACCAGCGGGCGGTTGGATTCGGGCATACTTGCCTCCCTTTGTCCGCATAACCCGCCGGCCACCGTTCGGTTCAGTGAGCCGCCAATTCGTCGAAGTCTCCCGGGTCGAGCCGAGGATCCGGACCGTAACGGTTGGTGCTCGGCTGTTCGGGCGCGAAGGTCAGGCCGAACAGTGCCAAGATGACGAGCGCCATGGCAATGCCGTGGATGATCGCAAGCGGTCCGACGGGGTGAAATTTCCAAGCGAAGATCGTCACGGTATAAGAGCCGTCGTGCGCCTGCGGCAGGAGCATCGCGCTAGCCAGCAAGGCCGCCATTCCCGCGCCAATCGCCCATGCCCAGCGGGCGGATCGGCCTTGATCGTGCAGTCGCCTCACAAACAACGCGATCAAGGGATATTGCCAGAGCAGCATCCAGGCCGTGTGGAGCGGTGCGGCGACTTCGGTCGTACCGCGGTAGATTTCGATCGTTGCCGCGTTGGCAAGCACGCTGAGCAGCGTGAAGGCCAGCACCTCGGTGCGCCGCGAACGGCCGGAAAAGACGAACATGTCCCGGAAGGGCTTGAGCGCGAGCCTTATGGTTTCACCCCACATGTGTCGAAGGCTGCGCTGGCCTCAGGCTGAGGTCAATAGCCCTGTAGCAACCCTCGAACAGCCCGCTGCGCCCGATCCGTCCAACCCATGGGCGGTTGGATTTCGGGCATCGTGTGTCCTCCCTGTTCGCTTCGCTCAACTCGCCTGCGGCCCTTTTGGGTTCAAGCCGCCCCATCCGGTTCGGCCGCGGGTATGCCGGCGATCTTGCGCGCGGCGTGGACCAGCTCGACCGGGAGCATGGCGATGATCGTGCTGTTATGCTCGACGCCGATCTCGGTCAGGGTCTGGAGCCGCCTGAGTTCGAGCGCGCCGGGCGAGGCGGCGATCGTGTTGGCGGCTTCGGACAGCTTGCGCGACGCCTCCTGCTCGCCTTCGGCCCGGATGATGCGCGCGCGCTTCTCGCGGATCGCTTCGGCTTCCTTGGCGATTGCGCGCTGCATCTGCTCGGGGATGTCGACGTCCTTGATCTCGACCGAATCGATCTCGACGCCCCATTTCATCGACGCGGCCGACAAGAGGTCCTGCATGCGCTTGTTGATCGCCAGCCGGTCCTTGAGCATGTGATCGAGCTCGCTCTGACCGATCGCGTCGCGCAATGCCGTCTCAGCGGCCTGGACCGTCGCGGACGTCCAATTTTCGACCGAGGTGATCACGTCCACCGCCGAATCGGCGCGGAACCACAGGACCGCGTTGACCCGCACGGCGACGCCATCGCGCGTGATCGTCTCCTGGGTTTCGAGCTGATAGGTGATCGTGCGCATGTCGACTCTGACCACCCGATCGACGAAAGGAATCAGCCAATACCAGCCGGGGCCCTTGGTCACGCCGAGGCGGCCGAGGCGGAACAGCACGCCCCGCTGATATTCCTTGTTGATGCCGAAGCTCTTGAGCGAGCTGACCAGCAGGAACAGCAGGACGACAATCAGGATTCCGGTCGAGATCAGCATCGCAACAGCCTCCAACCGATCACAGCACCTCGAACAGCCCTGCCGCGCCCATGCCGCCGCCGACGCACATGGTAACGACGACATATTTGGCGCCGCGGCGCTTGCCTTCGATCAGCGCGTGGCCGGTCATCCGCGCGCCGCTCATGCCGTAGGGATGGCCGATCGAGATCGACCCGCCGTCGACGTTCATCCGGTCCTCCGGGATGCCGAGCTGCTCGGCGCTGTACAGCACCTGGACCGCGAACGCCTCGTTCAGCTCCCACAGGCCGATGTCGTCGACCTTCAAATCGAACCGCTTCAACAGCTTGTTGACCGCGTCGATCGGGCCGATGCCCATCTCGTCCGGCTCGGTGCCCGCCACCGCCATCCCGACATAGCGGCCCATCGGCGCGATCCCGCGGCGTTCGGCCTCGCCGGCCTCCATCAGGATCGAGGCCGAGCTTCCGTCCGACAACTGGCTGGCATTGCCGGCGGTGATCGACGTGTCCGGGCCAAGTACCGGGTTGAGGCCCGCCAGCCCCTCCAACGTCGTGTCGGCGCGGTTGCCCTCATCCTTGGCGATCGTGATTTCCTTCATCGAGACCTCGCCGGTCTCCTTGTCCTTGACCGCCATCGTGGTGGTGACCAGGACGATCTCGTCGTCGAACCGCCCGGCGGCCTGGGCGGCGGCGGTGCGCTGCTGGCTCTTGAGCGCATATTCGTCCTGGCGCTCGCGGCTGATGCCGTAGCGCTGGGCGACGGTCTCTGCCGTCTGCAGCATCGGCATGTAGACGTGCTTGTGCATCGCGATCAGCGACGGGTCGGGCGCGATCCGCATCTCCGGAGTCTGGACCAGGCTGATCGAATCCTGTCCGCCCGCGGCGACCACGTCCATGCGGTCGGTGATGATCTGCTTGGCGGCGGTGGCGATGGCCATCAGGCCGGACGAGCATTGGCGGTCGATGGTCATGCCGGAGACGCTGACCGGGCAGCCGGCGCGCAGCGCGACCTGGCGACCGATATTGCCGAACTGCGTGCCCTGGGTGAGCACCGCGCCCCACACGACGTCGTCGACCTCGCCGGCGTCGATCCCCGCGCGCTCGATCGCGGGCTTGAGCGAGAAGGCGCCCAGCGCCGGCCCCGACGTCGCGTTGAACGCGCCTTTGTAGGCGCGGCCGATGGGCGTCCGGGCGGTGGAAACGATCACGGCGTCGCGAGCCATTCTATTCTCCTCAAACGAAAATCAGGCCGAGCCAGGTGGCGGCCAGCGCGGGCTTGTCCTCGCCCTCGATCTCGACCGTCACCAGGTGGCGCATCAGCACTTGCCCGGGCGCTTTCTCCTCGACCGAGTCAAGCGTGAAACGGCCGCGGACGCGCTTGCCGGACTTGACCGGGGCAAGGAAGCGAACGCGGTCGAACCCGTAATTGAGAGCCATCTTGACGCCCTCGGGAATGAGCATGCCCTCGGCCGCCATGCGCGACAGCAATGACAGCGACAGGAATCCGTGGGCGATGGTCCCGCCGAGCCCGGCGGCGGCCGCGGCCTGCGGGTCGACATGGATGAACTGATGGTCTTCGGTCGCGTCGGCGAAGGCCTCGATGCGCGGCTGGTCGACGGTCAGCCAGGACGAGACTCCGACCTCCTCGCCGATGCGGCCGCGGATCTCGTCGAGGCTGGCGAGGGGCATCAGAAGGGCAGCGGCGCCGGGGGCTGGTCGGAGGCGCGGGCGAGCACCAGCTGGTGCTCGCCGAGCCGTTCGATGAGCGCGCGCAGGATGGCCGAGCGGTTGGCCGCGATCCTGTCGTTGTCGAGCGCCGAATCGTCGTAGACGAGCTCGTAGGCGAGCGCGCCCGCGCCCGCGCCCGACAGCGCGCAGCGGACCAGCGCGCAGCCCTTTTGCGCGGCGACGGCGCTGGCCGCGGCCGCACCCACCGCGTCGACGGACTCAGCCGAATTCTTGCCGCCCACCGCGAGATGGATCGTGATCCGGCGCGCCTTGGCCTGGGCGAGATTGTGGATCTCGCGCTCGAGCAGCTTGGTGTTGGCCATGATCAGCTGCTCTCCGGTCAGCGAGCGCAGCCGAGTCGTCTTGAGGCCGATCCGCTCGACCGTCCCGGTGCTCTGGTCGTAGCGGATCGTGTCGCCGCGCTTGAACGGCTTGTCGAACAGGATCGAAAGCGCGGCGAACAGATCGGAGAAGATGCCCTGGGCGGCAAGGCCGATGGCGATGCCGCCGATGCCGAGTCCGGCGACCAGCGCGGTGACATTCACCCCGAGATTGTCGAGGATCAGGATGATCGCGATCGCGAACAAGGCGATGCTGACCAGCACGCGGATGATCGCCATGGCGTTGCCGAGCGCGCCCGAGCCGTCCTCCTCGGCGACCCGGCGGCCGATCAGGCCAAGGATCAGCTCGCGCGCCCAGACCGCAGCCTGCAGCGCGGTGACGATGGTGAAGGCGATGTCGACGAGATGGGCGATGCGGCGCGGGACGCCGGCATAGGTCGCGAGCACCTCCGCCGCCGCGACCACCATGAAGGCGACGCCGGTCTTGGCCAGAACTCGGCCGATCACCATCTGCCAGCTCAAGCCATGGGGATCGCGCGCGACCAGCGACCGGCCGAAGCTTCGGAGGCCGAGCATGACCGCAACCAAGGCCAGCCCGATGGCGAGCCCAAGCAGCAGCCCGTCGCGGTTCTCGGCCAGCCAGGCGGCGAAGTGGTCGACAGCCATGGGTTCGTCTTGGCTGGCGAAACAGCCGCAATCAAGCGGCGGCGCGTTTTCGCCGCTTCCCGCTCAGGAACTGGAGCAGGCCGACCTCGGCCGACGACAAGCGCGTGCGCGCCGGCGGGCGCTTCAATCCTCCGAGCGGATCGCGCGAATCATCCTTCACCGCATCGAGCAGCGCGGGATGTACGTAGGACTTGCGGCTGATCGCCGGCGTGTTGCCGAGCGCTTCGGCGACCGGCTCGACCACCGTCTTGACGCTGATCCGCGCATGCTCGCCCTTCTTCAGCAACTGCTCGAAGGCGATGACGCTCGCGCCCCAGGTGCGGAAATGCTTGGCGGTGAAGTCGCCGCCGCTCGCCTCGCGAATGTAATCGTTGACGTCGCTCGAGGTGACGGCCTGCGGCTCGCCGTCGCCGTTCACATATTGGAACAGCATCTGCCCGGGGAGCTCCTGACAGCGCCGGATGATGCGCTTCAAATGACTGTCGGTGACGGTCACTTCGCGGACGATCCCACCCTTGCCGGAAAAGCGCATCATGAGCTTGTGGCCCTTGCGCCGAAGGTGCCGGCTGCGCAGGGTCGTCGCGCCGAAGCTCTTGTTCGTCTTGGCATATTCCTCGTTGCCGACGCGGATATGCTCGGTGTCGAGCAGGCGGACGACGGCCGCGAGCACCGTATCGCGGCTGAGCTTGCGCCGCTTGAGATCTCGTTCGATCCGGCGGCGCAGCCGCGGCAGGGCCTTGCCGAACTCGCGCAAGCCTTCGTATTTCGCGCTGTCCCGCTTCTCGCGATAGTCGGGATGATAGCGATATTGCTTGCGCCCGCGGGCATCGACTCCAGTGGCCTGGAGGTGGCCGTCGGGATCCGTGCAGAACCACGCGTCCTTGTAGGCGGGGGGCAGGCCGATGGCGTTCAGCCGGTCGATCTCGTCGCGGTCGGTGATCCGCTTCCCGTTGGCGGCGAAATAGGCCCAATGGCGGCCCATCCGCTTGCGCGTGATGCCGGGCTCGCTGTCGCTGCTGTGCCTCAACATGGCGGGTTACGCTTCACTCGGCCCATCGGCAGGCATAAGCGAGCGGAGAATGAAGGAGGTTCCAATGTCCCGGATTTCGGAATCGCGCGTGCTGATCGTCGCCAGCGACGGCTTCGAGGAATGGGAGCTGTTCGGTCCGCGCCAGATCCTCGCGAAGCGCGGGGCAGAGGTGGTGCTCGCCGCGCCGACGCTCGACCCGATCCAGGCGACGGTGCACGACGACCCCGGCAAGACCATCCGCCCCGACCTCATCATCGCAGAGGCGAATGCGGACGATTTCGACGCGCTGATCCTGCCCGGGGGGGTGCGTAACCCGGATCATTTGCGCACGAGCGCCCAGGCGATCCACCTGATCAGGGACTTTGCAGCGCAGGGCAAACCGGTCGCGGCGATTTGTCACGGGCCGTGGCTGCTGGTCGAAGCCGACCTGCTGCGCGGCCGCACCGCGACCAGCTGGCTGTCGATCCGCACCGATCTGCGCAACGCCGGCGCTCGCGTGGTCGACGAGGCGGTGGTCGTCGACGGCAATATCGTCACCAGCCGCAAGCCGGATGACGTCGAGGCGTTCACCGGAGCGGTGATCGATCTCATCGAGAGCGCGCCCGAAGTGAGCGAGATTCGCAATCCCCACGAACTCCCAGCCTAACCGGCTGGCAAGGATTGCCTGCTAGACCTGGCGTGCAATGGAAGCGCGCCACGTCCAACGGCTCGAGTCGGCAGTCGACGGGATCGCCGCGGCGGTCCTCGCCGTCGCGGCCGGCTATTGCGGGCTGGCGACCGGCTTGCCGCCGCTCGCAGCCACCGCATCGGCCGTCCTGATCCTCCTTGCCGGCTGGAAGATTCTCGGAGCGGTCGCGGCCGGTCCACAAACCTTCTTGCTCCCCGCGTTCGACCCGGCGCCACTTCCGGCAGCCGAACCGGCCGAGGAGCTGATCCTGACCGACTCCGACCGGCTCGATCATTCGCAGGTGGCGGACGAGCTGGTGCTCGACGACGTGCTGGCCAGGCTCGAGGATTTCTCGCGGGTGGTTCGACTGTTCGACCGCTCGGCGATGCCGACGCCGGACGAGCTCAAATCGCGGATTGACCGTCATCTCGAAACGCCGGCGTCCGCGCCCCCCGATGCCTCCCAGGCGCTTCACGACGCGCTCTCGCAGCTCCGTCGGACCTTGCGCTAGCGGCTACTCGACGATCGTCAGCGCTTCCAATTCAACCAAAATGGACCCGTCGCGGTCGCGTCGCAGAGGGCCGGCGACTAGGATGTCGGCCACGATATGGCCCGCGATCCGGAACTCGGCATCTTCGATCCCTGTTGCGATCCGGTGCACGACGTCCGCGGCGTCGGGCTCCGACACGCGCAACCGGATCCGGTGCCGCTCGCCGATGAAGGTGAGCGACTGCCAGTCGGTCGAGCGCAATTCGGTAAGCAAAATCCTATCGCGGTCGACTGCGGCGCGTGCGAGCAGCGCCCGCAGCAATCCCGCAGCCGCGGCGGACATCGCGATCGTCCTCACCGGCCGCCCTCGAGGAATGCCCGCACCCGCGCGATCGTTCGCGGGCGCGGGTCGCGCCCCCCGGCGCAGGTCGAAGACAAAACGCGGGTCGCCAACAGCCTCGCGGCCGAAACGGGTTGGAGCGATGTCGCTCCGGCGTATGAATTTCTCTACTTCTCGAAGCAAATGCACTTGGTCGTCCTTCGTATGATTTTGACGACTCGGCTGCGGCTGTTTCCCAACGCAATTCCTACTTGTCTAGGTACTTGCCTATCCATTAAGGCTTGATCATGCTCGACCCTCGAATTGTGCTCGAACGTCTGTGCGCTGAGCGGGGAGTCACTTTCGCCACGCTCTCGAAAATGCTTGGCCGCAACCCCGCTTATATTCAGCAATATATCCGCCGCGGCGTGCCGGGTCGGCTGGGGGAGGACGACCGGCGCAAGCTCGCCCGCTATCTCTCGGTTTCGGAGGAGGTTCTGGGCGGCCCCCCCGCCGAGCCCGCGGACGGGCTGCGCAGCGTCAAGCGCCATCCGGTGGCGGTTTCCGCGGGCCCGGGGGCCGTGGTGTCGGAGGAGCTGGGCCGGCCCTATTTCGGCTTCGACGAGCGCTGGCTGAAGGCGCTCACGCCGAGTTCGCCCGACCGGCTCTCGGTCGTTCGGGTCGAGGGCGATTCGATGGCGCCGACCCTCAATGCGGGCGACGACATCCTCGTTGACCTCGGCGATTCCGGCGAGCGGCTGCGCGACGGAATCTATGTGCTGCGGGTCGATGATGCGCTGGTCGTCAAGCGGATCGCGCTCAATCCGATGGGGCGGCGGGTGACCGTGCAGTCCGACAACCCGGCCTATTCGGACTGGCCCGACCTTGGCATCGGCGAGCTCAACTGCATCGGCCGGGTGATCTGGGCCGGGCGCAAGGTCGTCTGACGCCGGTCAGCCGCGCCAGCGATCGACCAGCCAGATCAGCACTGCCAGCGCGGCTCCGGCGGCAAAGCCGACCAGCACCCCCTGCATCGGATTGCGCAGCAGGATCCCGGCGACAAACCCGCCGAGGAGGCCGATCGTCAGGAAGCAGCCGCCGGCCATGGTCGTTCGTCTCGCCATGCGCACGCCCATGCCAGAGAGACGGCGGATGCTCCAGACGGATGGTCAACGCCGCGTTGACGACACTCGTCGGCAGTCGCGAAAGGCCGGCGCGGTAAACGGGAGGCGATGGACACCCCCTTCATCCACGGGCGACTGGCCCTGGCCGACGCGTCGGAGCTGATCGAGCGCTATGGCGAAGCCGCGGAGCTGGAGGCGGCGGCGCGAGCCAGACGGTCGCGCGGCGACGGCAACGTCGCGCGTTTTTGCCACTGGCGGCAGATCGAACGGGTGATTGCCGCGCTGAGCAGCGCTGAGGTGCGCGGCAGCGTCCACTAATCCGGCGCGTTTTCAATGCGATAATCGGCGCGTTGAACGAGCCGGAAGCCATGGATTGAGACTGGCGCGCTTTCTTGGCGCTGGTTAAGGCTTGCCGTTGATGAGCGGGCGGGGATCAGGGCGACGAGCGGCGCCATGCGTTGCGGCGCTGTGCGCGCTCCTCGCTTCGCCGGCGTTCGGCCAGGCCGCTACCCCGCCGCCGCCCCCGACCGACCCCGCGGAGCTCGACCCGTCGGCACCGCTTGCTCCCTTGCCCGATCTCGAGGTCGGCTGGCCGGACCTCAATGCCAAGGACGAGGTGCCTGCGGTCCCGGTAAGCCCGGCTGAACCGAGCGCGACAGCGGATGTTGGCGACCACGCTTACGTGGTGGTCGTCGAGGGCCTGCGCGAAATCGGCGATGTCGAGGAGTTGCTCAAGGCGTTCCGCCAGCAGTCGGCGCTGGAAGCTGACCGAAAAAGGCCGGCCAACGCTGCGCAGATCGCGCGCCGCTCGCGCGCCGACGCCGAGCTGCTCGAACAGCTGCTGCGCAGCCAAGGCTATTACGATGCTGATGTCGAGCCTCGCACCGAACCGGCGGGCACCCTGGTGCGGGTCGTTCTCGCAGCGTCGCCCGGCCAACAATATCGCTTCACCTCGGTCGATCTTCCCGGGCTGGAGGCCGCCGGTCCCGCCGCCGCGCGGCTGCGCGACGCCTTCGCGGTGAAAGCGGGCGAGCCGGTCATTGCCACGGAGGTGATCGCGGCCGGGGTCGAGCTGCAGACGGCGCTGGGCGAGCAGGGCTACGCTGGAGCCCGGATCGGCGAACAGCAGATCGAGGTCGACCATGGCACGCACCTTGCGACCCTGGTCCTGCCCGTGGCACCCGGCCCGGTCGCCAGGTTCGGCAACATCCAGGTCAACGGCAGGCCGCCGTTCAGCGCCCGCCACATCTGGACCATCGCGCGCTTCAAGCCGGGCCAGCCGTTCCAGCGGTCCAAGATCGACGATCTGCGCCGCGCGCTGATCGCCACCAGCCTCGTTTCGGCCGTTGAGATCCGGACCGTTCCAACCAACGGCGGCCGCACCGTCGATCTCGCGGTCCGGCTCGAGCCCGCGCCGTCGCACACCATCGCCGGCGAGCTCGGTTACGGCACCGGCCAGGGCGCCCGCCTCGAAGCCAGCTGGACCGACCGCAACTTCTTCAATCCCGAAGGCGCGCTGACCCTGCGCGGGGTGGCCGGCACCAGCGAGCAACTGGCCGGCGTGCAGTTCCGCCGGAGCAACTTCCTGCAGCGCGACCAGCTGCTCAACCTGCAGGCCTCGGCTAGCCACCAGAAGTTCGACGCCTACGAAGCGAGGACCATCCAGCTCGCCGGCAATATCGAGCGGCAGAGCAACTTCATCTGGCAGAAGACGTGGAGCTGGACCTACGGCGGCGAGGTCCTCGGGACGATCGAGCGCGGTGTGTTCGACACGTCGGGCATCAAGGCCACGCACAAGTTCCTGATCGCGGCGCTTCCGGTCAGCCTCGGCTATGACGGCAGCGACAGCCTGCTCGATCCGACGCGCGGCTTTCGCCTGAGCGGCCGGGTCAGCCCCGAGCTGTCGGCTCGCAACGGCAGTTTCGCCTACGCCCGGGTCCAGTTCGACGCGAGCGCCTACAAGCCGCTGTCCGATCGCATCGTCGCGGCAGGACGGGTCCGTCTGGGGACGATCCTCGGCGCCGGCGTGTTCGACATCGCGCCCTCGCGCCGGTTCTATTCGGGCGGCGGCGGATCGGTGCGCGGCTACGGCTACCAGCAGCTCGGGCCCAAGGACATGGACGGCGACCCGGTCGGCGGGCGCGGGCTCGCCGAGTTTGCCGCCGAGGCGCGGATTCGCTTGAAGCAGTTCGGCGGGAATTTCGGGATCGTGCCCTTCTTCGACGGTGGATCGCTGACCCAGGAGACCCTGCCCGACTTCAAGGACTGGCACTTCGCCGTCGGCCTCGGCGCGCGTTACTACTCGAGCTTCGGGCCGATCCGCATCGATGTCGGCTTTCCGCTCAATCGCCAGAAGGGAGACGGACCGCTCGCGGTGACCGTCTCGCTCGGTCAGGCCTTTTAAGGTGGCGGACGAGCTCGCCTCGACCGACGCGCCCCCGGCCGGCCGGCGGCTGCGGCGCGACTGGGCACGGCGCCTCGTAGACGAGTTGCTCGCCTTGTTCATCGCCTTGCTGGTCCTGCTCGCGGCCGGGCTGGTCTTGCTCGACACCGCGCCCGGGCACCGTTTCATCGTCGATCGGCTCGGCGAGATCGAGACCGCGTCGGGGTTGCGCTTCCACATCGGGCGCATCGACGGCTCGATTTTCGGCAAGTCCCAGCTGCGCAACGTCTCGATCGCCGATCCGGGCGGGGTGTTCCTGACCTCGCCGGAAATCGAACTCGACTGGTCGCCGGGGTCGTGGCTGTACAATTCGCTGCACATCGACAGCCTGACCGCCGAGCGGATGACCTTGATCCGGCTGCCGAAGCTTAGGCCGACCAAGACCAAGGGGCCGCTGCTCCCCAAGTTCGACATCCATGTCGGCGAGCTGCGGATCGGCCGCATCGACATCGGGAGGCAGGTCGGCGGCGAGGCGCGGAGCGGAAGCCTGCGCGGCAACGCCGACGTCCGCTCGGGCCGGGTGTTGCTCGACCTCGCTGCGCTGGTCAGCAGCGGCGACAAGCTCGGCTTCCATCTCGATTCCGAGCCCGACCGCGACCGCTTCAAGCTGTCGGCCCGGGTGATCGCCCCCGACAATGGCTTCGTCCCCGCGGTGATCGGCACCCGGCGGGCGATCAACCTGTCCGTCGGCGGAGCCGGCAGCTGGACGCGGTGGCGGGGATCGGGCGCGCTCGACCTGTCGGGCCGGCCGACGGCGCGTCTCGCGCTCGGCTTCGACCGGGGGCGTTTTCGGCTCCGCGGCAAATGGGCCCCGGCCCAGTTCCTGACCGGCAAGTTCCAGCGGCTGACGACCCCGGTCGTCGAAATCAGCGGCGACGCCGCGCTCAGGAACCGCGTCCTGGACGGCCAGCTGGCGCTCGGCTCTTCGGCGCTGCGCGCGGTCGCCCGGGGCACCGTCGATCTCGCCAGGAACCGCTATCATGGCGTTCGGCTCGGGGTAGACCTGCTGAAGCCGCCGGCACTGTTCCCGAACATGACCGGCAAGAGCGTGCGCCTGGTGTGGACGCTCGACGGCCCCTTCGCGACCGCCGATTATTCCTATCGTCTGACCTCACCCGACGTGAAGTTCGACCAGACCGGCTTCGTCGACGTCCGGGCCGAGGGGCGGGGCCGGTTCACGCCGTGGCCGATGCGCGTCCCGCTGCGCCTCCAGGCGCGGGCGATCACCGGCGTCGGCGACGTCGCCGGAGCGATGCTAGCCAACCCGCGGCTCGAAGGCTGGCTGGCGATCACGCCCAAGCTGGTGCGCGGCGACGGGCTGGCACTGACCAGCGCCAAATGGAACGGCAAGATGTCGATCCTGATCGACCTCGTGACCGGCCGCTTCGAAGTGCTCGTATCCGGGGCGATGAAGCGCTACCTGATCCCCGGGCTCGGCATCGTCGATGTGCTCACCGACCTTAAGGTCGTGCCCGGCCCCAACGGCAAGGGCAGCCATGTCGTCGGCACCGCCAAGGCATGGGTGCGGCGGCTCGACAACAGCTTCTTCCGGACCCTCACCGGCGGGCTGCCGACGCTGACCACCAACCTCGAGCGCGGCGGCGACGGGGTCGTCCATTTCACCAACCTTCGGGTCAACTCGCCCAAGCTGCAACTGACCGGCGCCGGCCAGCGCCTGCGCGACGGCACGTTCCACATCGTCGCCAGTGGCCGGCAGGCGCAATACGGCCCGGTGAAGCTGGTGCTCGACGGCGACATCGCCCGGCCCCGGGTCGACCTGCTGCTCGACCGGCCCAACGAAGCGCTCGGAATCCGCGCCATGCACCTGCTGCTGGTGCCGACCGCGGCGGGCTTCGATTATCGCGCGAGCGGCGGCTCGAAGCTCGGGCCGTTCACCAGCAACGGCCGAATCCTGCTGCCCCAGGGCGGGCAGGCGGTGATCTCGATCGCCGCGCTGGAGGCTGGCGGCGCCCATGCCAGCGGCGACCTGCGGTCCGACCCGGGCGGCTTCTCGGGCCGGCTGGTGCTCGCCAACGGCACGCTCGGCGGAACGCTCGACTTCGCGCCCGCCGGCGGGGCCCAGCGGATCGATGCCCACCTCACCGGCAACGGCGTCAATTTCCCCGGTGCGTTCCTCGTCCGGAGCGGCCGCGCCGACGGCACCATCATCCTTGCCGACCAGCGCACCACGGTCACCGGGGTGGTCGACGCGCGCGGGATCGAGACCGGCGGAGTGACGCTCGCCCGGCTCACTGCCAACGCCAACCTGGTCAACGGCGCCGGCCAGGTCCGCGCCGCCTTCGCCGGCCGGCGCGGTGCCGCCTTCGCTTTCTCGACCCTCGCCGACATCACGCCCGACGCGATCCGCGTGACGGGCGGCGGGCGGGTCGAGCGCGAGCCGCTGGTGCTCAACCAGGCGGCTGTGTTCACCCGCGCGGGCGACGGCTGGGCGTTGGCCCCGACCAGCTTGAGCTTCGCCGGCGGATCGGCGGTCGTGTCGGGGCGCAGCGGGTCGCGGCCGGAAGTGCATGCCCAGGTCCGGGCCATGCCGCTCGAAGTGCTCGATCTCGCCTGGCCAGGCCTCGACCTCAGCGGCGCGGCGACCGGTCGGCTCGATTATGCGTGGAAGGGTAACCGCACCGGCCGCCTCGACCTCAAGGTGCGCGGCCTGAGCCGCGCCGGGCTGGTGCTGGCATCGAAGCCGATCGACGTTGCCGTGGCCGCCGCGGTCAGCGGCAACCAGGCGGCGATCCGCGCCGTGGCCGGCAACGGCAGCAGCGTCATCGGCCGGGCCCAGGCGCGCTTTGCGCCGCTCGGCGGCGGTCCGCTGGTCGCGGAGCTGCTCGACGCGCCGATGTTCGCCCAGCTGCGCTATGCCGGGCCGGCCGACACTTTGTGGCGCCTGTCGGGCACCGAAGTGCTCGACCTGTCCGGCCCGATCGCGATCGGCGCCGACATCCGCGGCCGCTGGTCCGATCCACAGATCGTCGGGTCGCTCCGCACCGACAATGCGCGGCTCGAGAGCGCGGTCACCGGAATGACGATCGATCATTTGGTGACGCGAGCGCGCTTTGCGGGTCCGCAGCTGCTCTTCTCGCAAATCTCGGGCCAGACGTCGGGCGGCGGTTCCGTTGCCGGGACCGGCTCGGTCACCTTCTCCGGCGGCCGGACCGCGCTCAACCTGTCGTTCAACGCCAACCAGGCGCTGCTGCTCAATCGCGACGACATCGCGGGGCGGGTCACCGGGCCGCTGCAGCTCAAGTCCGACGGCCAGGCCGGCACCATCTCGGGCAACCTGCGGCTCGACCGCGGCTTGTTCCGGCTTGGCCGGGCCAGCGCCGCGGCCGCCGTCCCGCAGCTCCAGGTGCGCGACCGCGGGCTCGATCCCGAGGACGTGATCGAAGTGCAGGACCTGCACCCGTGGAAGCTGGCGATGAAGGTCGCCGGCCACGACCTCCAGGTGATCGGACTCGGGATCAGCAGCCGCTGGACCACGGACATCGACGTCGGTGGCTATGCCGACGCGCCGCGTTTCACCGGCCGCGCCGACCTCATCCAGGGCGACTATGATTTCGCCGGCCGCAACTTCAAGCTCGACCGCGGCACGATTCGCTTCCGCGGCGAGAGCCCGCCGGACCCGCTGCTCGACATCCGCGCCGAAGCCCAGCTGCAAGGGCTCGACGCCAACGTCCGCGTGACCGGGACCGGCCTCAAGCCCGAGATCACCTTCGCCAGCACCCCGGCGCTGCCACAGGACGAATTGCTGTCACGGATCCTGTTCGGGACGTCGATCACCAACCTGTCGGCGCCCGAGGCGCTGCAGCTGGCATCGGCCGTGGCCGCGCTGCAGAGCGGGTCGGGCAGCCTCGACCCGATCAACGCGCTGCGCCGGGCAGTCGGGCTCGACCGGCTGCGGATCGTTCCGGCGGACGTCGCGACCGGGCAGAAGACCGCCGTCGCCGCGGGCAAGTACATCACCCGCAAATTGTTCGTCGAAGTGGTCACCGACGGGCAGGGCCATTCCGCCACTCGCGCCGAATATCAGATCACGCGCTGGCTCTCGATCCTGTCGACCATCTCGACCGTCGGCCGCTCGAACGCCGCGGTGCGGGTATCCAAGGATTATTGAGTGCGGTTGCGCGCGGCGGCTTCGTCGCTAGGGTCGCGCGCAGCGAAGGGGGTGCCCGCATGAAGAATTGGAACGTCCGCAAGGTCATCGCCGCACCCGAGCTGATCCCCGAAGAGCATCGGCTCAAGCGTTCGCTCAGTTGGCCGCACCTCATTTTTCTCGGCGTCGGAGCGATCGTTGGGACCGGCATCCTCGTCTTGATTGGGACTGCGGCCGGAAAGGCCGGCCCGGCGATGATGCTGAGCTTCGCCATCGCGGGTGTCATCTGCGCCGCCGCTGCACTGGCTTACGCCGAGGTCGCGACGATGATCCCAGCGTCCGGCTCGGCCTACACCTATTCCTACGTCGTGTTCGGCGAGTTGCTCGCCTGGTTCGTCGGCTGGTCGCTGATCCTCGAATACAGCCTGGTCGTAAGCGCCGTCTCGGTCGGCTGGTCGGGTTACTTCTCGCCACTCGTCGGAATCCCGCAGCAGTTCGCCACGGCTCCGCTGCTCGGTGGCGTCTTCAATTTCCCGGCCTTGTTCATCATTGCGGTCATCGCCGGCGCGCTGATCTATGGCCTGCGCGAAAGCGCCACCGTCAATTCGACGCTGGTGGCGATCAAGATGCTCGCGCTCGCAATGTTCATCATCGTCGCCTTGACGGTATTCAATGCCGCCAACTTCACGCCCTTCATGCCCTACGGTTTCGCCAAGCACGGCCCGCCGGGGCAAGAGGTCGGGGTGATGGCTGCCGCGGCGATCATCTTTTTCGCCTTCTACGGCTTCGACGCGATCGCCACCGCGGCCGAGGAAGCCAAGAACCCGTCACGCGACCTTGCCATCGGCATCGTTGGATCGATGGCGCTTTGCGTGCTCATCTACATGGCTGTGGCCGCTGCCGCGATCGGGGCAGAGGAGTATTCGAAATTCGCGTCGGGTGCCGACCCGTTGGCGCAAATCCTGCGCGACATTCATCAGCCAACCGCCGCCAAGCTGCTCGCCTTGTCCGCCTCGGTCGGCCTTCCAACTGTCATCCTCGCCTTCTTCTACGGCCAGAGCCGGATCTTCCTTGCCATGAGCCGCGACGGGCTTTTGCCGAAGTCTCTGGCGCGGCTGTCGGGTCGCCGCAGCCCGGTCCGAATTACCGTGTTCACGGCGATCGTGACCGGCCTCCTCGCCGGGCTGGTGCCGCTCAACGACCTGGTCGCGCTCGCCAATGCCGGGACCCTGACCGCCTTCATCGCGGTGTGCGCGGCCATGCTGGCGATGCGCCGCACCGACCCCGACGCCAAGCGGACGTTTCGCACTCCCGCACCGTGGATCATCGGCCCGGTCGGGATTCTCGGTTGCGCCTACCTGTTCTACAGCCTGCCGACCTACACTCAGAAATGGTTCGTCATCTGGAACGCGGCCGGGATCCTTCTCTATCTGCTGTTCGGCGCGCGCGGAGCGGCGAAGACTCGCTCGGCCACTGGTGCTTAAGCCCGTCTCCGGCCAACCGCTCGGCCGGATCAAGAGCATCGTCGGCGGCTCGGCCGGCAATCTCGTCGAGTGGTACGATTGGTACGCCTATTCCGTCCTGACAATCTATTTCGCGCCGGTTTTCTTCCCGAAAGAGGACAAAACCGCGCAATTGCTGAGCGCGGCGGCGATCTTCGCGGTCGGCTTCCTAATGCGCCCGATCGGCGCCTGGCTGATGGGCATTTACTCCGACCGGCACGGACGGAAGTCCGGCCTCGCTTTATCCGTCGCCTTGATGGCGGCCGGCTCCCTGCTGATCGCGGTGGCGCCGACCTATGCGCGGGCGGGGGCGATCGCGCCCGCGGTGCTGGTCATCGCCCGGATGCTCCAGGGCCTGTCGGTCGGCGGCGAATATGGCGCGAGCGCGACCTATCTGTCGGAAATGGCGATGCGCGATCGCCGGGCCTTCTGGGCCAGCTTTCAATATATCACGCTGATCGGCGGCCAGCTGCTGGCGCTGGCGGTGGTGGTCGTGCTGCAGACCTCCATGTCCGAAGCCCATTTGCAGGAATGGGGCTGGCGGGTCGCTTTCGGGGTCGGCGCGCTGCTGGCGATCGGCGTCTACATCCTGCGCACGCGGATCGCCGAGACCCAGTCCTTCACCAGCCAGCCGCAGGACCGCGAACAATCGACCGCACTCGGCTTGTGGCGCCGGCATCCGCGCGAATTCCTGATCGTCGCGGCGATCAGCGGCGGCGGCTCCGCCGCCTTCTACGCCTACACCACCTACATGCAGAAGTTCCTGGTCAACACGAGCGGTTTCTCGCGGACCGCGGCGACCGAGATCATGACCATCGCGCTGATCGTGTTCATGCTCATCCAGCCTTTCTGGGGCATGGCTGCGGACCGCTGGGGCCGCAAGCGCAACCTCTACATCTTCGGCTTCGGCGGGGCCTTGCTCTCAGTGCCCGTTTACACCGCGATCAGCCACGCCGCGACGCCCGGCATCGCCCTCGTGCTGGTGCTTGTTCCGCTCGTCCTGCTCGGCGCCTACACGGCGATCAGCGGCCTCATCAAAGCCGAGCTGTTTCCCGCGCACATCCGGACGCTGGGCGTGGCACTGCCTTATGCGGTCGGGAACACGATCTTCGGCGGCACTGCGGAATATGTCGCCCTGTGGTTCAAGCAGGCCGGGGCCGAAAGCGGTTTCTACTGGTACCTGACCGCGATCATCGGCATGGCGGCGGTCGCCTTTGTCATGCTGCCCGAGACCAAGACGACCAGCCTGATCGCCGAGGACTAGCGCTTCATGAAGCCTTCGAGCGACTGGCGGAGCTCGCCGAGCGACATATGGTCCCACGGCGTATCGGTATCCGGCACGCCGCGCTGGAGATAGGCCGGGGCCTTCCATCCCGAAGCGACGTCGGGCCGGGCGCCGGCGAGCAGCGTAAGGTCGAACGGCTGGCTGAAGCTTAGGCCCGCCGTATCGCCAACCGCCCACGCGACGGTCGCGCTCAGCTGGATTTCCGGGCTTAGCTCGAGCATCGGCTCCGCGCCGACGCGGACGAGAGCCTGGCATTCGATCATCGCTCCGGTCGCCGAAATATTGCGGAGGCGGCACGGAGTGCTCTGGAAATCGTGATGGAGCGTGCCCGACCAGATCAGCGGATGGCGGCGATCGGTGCGGTTCTCCGCGCCCACCGGGGTCGCTTCTTCCACATCCAGTGCAGCTGCCTCGAGCTCGACATCGGGAAAGGTCTTGGCGACCACTGCGCGAAGCACCCTGGCGCGGTCGGCCGTCGAACAGTCGATGGTCGTTTCATGGGCGAATTCCAGCCCGATCCGGCCGCCCTTGATCCACCGCACCGCGCATTCGATCGTGCCGTTCTCGCCAAGATGAAGATCGACTCGGTCCCACAGCTTGGGCTCGAAATCGCCTTCGACCATCGCGCCGCCGCCGGACAGGTTGATCAGCTGGACGTCGCAGGTCCGGCCGTCGTGCGAAACCCGCACCTGTTCGTCGGGCAGCCGATGGCGGTCGCCGCCGCGCGTGTCGCCGCGCCGGCCTTCCGCGCGCCGGACCGAAATGCTGTCCAGCGTGTCGGCCCTGGCGCCCTTCGGCTGCTTGGCCGGGATCAGCGTTTCGTCTTCGGTCTTTCCGCCGAAAATCTTCGCCCGGATGTTCATCGATTTACTCCGCACAAATAGCTGTGCGGGCACTTATGGACTGAACAGGGTTACCTAATGGTGCATTAGGCGGAATAATACATGTCGAACTCGACCGGGCTCGGCGTCGTCTCCCAGCGCATCACCTCTTCCCACTTCAAGTCCATGTAGGCGTCGATCTGGTCGTCGCTGAACACCTCGCCGCGGGTGAAGAAGGCGCGGTCCTCCTGCAGGTTGACGAGCGCCTCGCGCAGCGACCCGCAGACGGTCGGAACATTGACCAGTTCCTGCGGCGGCAGGTCGTAGAGGTTCTTGTCCATCGGGTCCCCCGGATGGATCCGGTTCTGGATCCCGTCGAGGCCGGCCATGAGCAGCGCCGAATAAGCGAGGTAGGGATTGGCCAGCGCGTCGGGGAAGCGGAACTCGACCCGCTTCGCCTTCTCGCCGGCGCCGTAGGGGATGCGGCACGAGGCGGAGCGGTTGCGGCTCGAATAAGCGAGCAGCACCGGGGCCTCGAAGCCCGGCACCAGCCGCTTGTAGCTGTTGGTCGTCGGGTTGGTGAAGGCGTTGAGGGCGCGGGCGTGCTTGATCACCCCGCCGATGAAATAGAGCGCGGTTTCGGACAGGCCGGCATAGCCGTTGCCCGCGAACAGCGGCTTGCCGCCTTTCCAGATCGACATATGGGTGTGCATGCCCGAGCCGTTGTCCTTG
>Ga0134122_10000931_pt1 | contig 20646 bp, 20 predicted proteins | sample KB302_FD_96461 | JGI IMG/M metagenome (GOLD analysis project Ga0134122, IMG submission 96461) | Terrestrial soil microbial communities without Nitrogen fertilizer from Kellogg Biological Station, Michigan, USA - KB3-0-2 | ecosystem: Environmental > Terrestrial > Soil > Unclassified ... | reverse complement strand
GGGTTATTCCGTGACGATTCCCTTCAATGGCGCCAACGCGGCACCCGTGACGAGTCTTACGGACGATCAATACAAGATTGTTTATTCCAATTTCGGCGATCGATTACGTGTCGCGGGCACGGCTGAGCTTTCGGGCTACTCGCTCGACCTGAATTACGAGCGCTGCAACGCGATATTGAAGAACGTGCGAGAGCTATTTCCGCGAGCCGGGCGGTTCGACGAAGCAGAATTTTGGACGGGACTTCGTCCCGCCACGCCTTCGAATTTGCCGTATGTCGGCAGGAGCGAACGCTATCGGAATCTTTGGCCGAATACCGGGCACGGAACACTTGGCTGGACACTTGCTGCGGGTTCGGGAAGGCGGATCGCCGATATGATAAAAACCGCTGAGGGGCCAATTGTCGCGTAATTTTTCAATTTAGCGACGTCTGATAATCGGCGCCGCTACTTTCATGCTGGCGATATCATTGTAGCCGATCTGCGCCATGCAACGACTGAGTTCGTCGCTGAGGATATCGATCGCGGTCCTTGCTCCGGCAGTACCGAGTGCGGAAACAGCAAACATCATTGCGCGTCCGATCAAAATGAAATCCGCGCCGGCAGCCAACGCCTTCACCATATGCTCACCAGAGCGAACGCCGCTGTCGAGGATGAGCGGAAACTTCGGCCCAACCGCGACACGGATTTCGGAAATGATATCGATAGGTGCGGGGAGGGATTCGAGCTGCCTTCCCCCGTGATTGGAAATAACGACTGCATCGCATCCCATATCGCGCGCTTTCACCGAGTCTTCGGCCGATAGCAAACCTTTGACAATCAGTTTCCGTTTCCATCGGTCTCGAAGTTTCTTCAGCGCATCCCAATCGAATTTCCCACTGATTTGCGAAGAGACAAAACCCGCGACGGGTTTGGCCGCAGTCGCTGCGGTATAGCGTTCCATGTTTTCGAAGCGCGGAATCCCTGCTTTTAGCGTTGCCAGGGACCAAGCAGGATGGCTGACCAGTTCCCATACGAAGCGCGGGGTGATGCTAAGTGCGACACTGAAATTATTGCGGATGTCGCGTGGTCGGCGCGCAGAAATGGGAATGTCCACCGTAACAACGAGTGTTTCGTACTTGGCATCGTCGGCTCGTTTTACGAGATCTGATGCGATTTCGTCGACGCGAGAAACATATAGTTGAAACCAGGCGTTTTCGGGCGCGAGTTCCTTGAAACGCTCGAGCGAAGTCGTCCCTGCCGTCGAAAGTATGCATGGGAATCCGTGCTCTACGGCAGTGCGCGCAATCGCCTCTTCGGCGCCCGGACACATCAGATTGCAGAATCCTATCGGCGCAGTGCCGAATGGCAGGGACCATTTACGCCCGAGCAACGTAGTTGAAAGATCTCGCTCCTCAATATTTGTAAGCATTCGCGGCTTCAATTGAATGTCGTCGAATGCGGAAATATTCCGTTGCAGACCCGTTTCGTTTCCTGCGCCACCATCGAGATAATCGAAGACGAAACTTGGCAAGCGGCGCTTCGCAGGCAGACGTAAATCGGAGATCGTAGCGATCGGCATAATTCAGCCTTTAGAAATCGACGAGAAAAGTGACGATGATTCAGCCGGGCTGAATGATCCGAGGCCGTGAGCGTAGGCAGTATTTCTAGCACATTTTTTATTTGGGCTGACAACCAGCCGCTTGCTGAAATTCAATAAGGCCGCTACATACGCGCGTCTTTCCTAATTATTGGAATGGAGCGCGATGGCGCCATGGCGTCCTGGCAGTATGTCTATCACATGAATGGTCTCTCCAAGACCTACCCGGGCGGCCGGAAGGTGTTGGACGATGTCCATCTTTCGTTTTTCCCGGACGCGAAGATCGGCATCTTAGGCGTGAACGGCGCTGGCAAGTCGACACTAATGCGCATCATGGCTGGAATCGACAAGGAATTCGTGGGAGAGGCACAGGCCGCGAAGGGTGCACGCGTGGGTTATCTTTCGCAGGAGCCAGAACTCGATCCAAAAAAGAACGTGCGGGAAAACGTCATGGAAGGTGTTGCCGATAAGCGAGCGATTCTTGAACGCTATAACGAACTCGCTGCAAATTATTCGGATGAGACCGCCAACGAAATGGCGAAGTTGCAGGACGAGATCGAGGCAAAAGGGCTTTGGGATCTTGACTCAAAAATCGACCAAGCGATGGATGCGCTACGCTGCCCAGCTGATGATTCCGACGTATCCAAACTTTCAGGCGGCGAGCGCCGCCGTGTTGCGCTTTGTCAGCTGTTGCTCGCGCAGCCAGATCTGCTTTTGCTCGACGAGCCGACCAACCATCTCGACGCCGAGACCGTTGCTTGGCTTGAGAACCACTTGAAAGAGTACCCTGGCGCTGTCCTGATCGTCACCCACGACCGTTACTTCCTTGACAATGTCACTGGATGGATTCTCGAATTGGATCGCGGGCGCGGTATTCCTTATCAAGGCAATTACTCGTCTTGGCTTGTACAGAAGCAGAAGCGGCTTGAGCAGGAAGGACGCGAAGAAGAAGCGCGTCAACGTGCGATTGAGCGCGAACGTGAGTGGATTTCCTCATCGCCCAAGGCGCGCCAGGCGAAAAACAAAGCGCGCTTTCAGCGCTATGATGAGCTGGTAAAGAAGAGTGCCGACAAGGCGCCGCAGTCCTCGCAGATCATTATTCCGGTAGCTGAGCGGTTGGGCCAGAACGTGATTGACGCGATTGATTTGGCAAAAGCTTATGGCGATAATCTCCTGTTCGACGAATTATCGTTCAAGCTTCCACCTGGCGGCATTGTCGGCGTAATTGGGCCGAATGGTGCGGGTAAGACGACGCTATTCCGTCTCATCACCGGGCAAGAAAAATCCGATAGTGGAAGCATAAAAGTCGGCGAGACTGTGAAGCTTGGTTATGTTGATCAAAGCCGCGACTCTCTCGATGGCAAAAAAACCGTATGGGAAGAAATCTCCGGAGGAGCTGATGTCGTCACGCTAGGCAAGCGCGAAGTGCCAAGCCGCGCCTATGTCGCGGCATTCAATTTCAAGGGTGGCGACCAGCAGAAAAAAGTCGGCTCGCTTTCAGGCGGCGAACGAAATCGCGTGCATCTCGCCAAGATGCTGAAGTCGGGAGCGAACGTGCTCTTGCTCGACGAGCCGACTAATGATCTCGACGTCGATACGTTGCGTGCGCTGGAGGAGGCCCTCGAGGATTTCGCCGGCTGTGCCGTCATCATTAGCCACGATCGCTTTTTCCTCGATCGCATCGCGACCCATATACTGGCGTTCGAAGGTGATAGCCACGTGGAGTGGTTCGAAGGGAACTTCCAGGAATACGAGGTCGATAAAAAACGCCGTCTTGGGGCAGCTGCCGAAATTCCGCACCGAATCAAATATAAAAAATTCACGAGGTAGGAACGAATGTTAAAACGTCCGCCCGCAACCTCACTTTTAGGCCTATTTGTTGCGGGATGGCTGGTATTGGTTCCACAATCCGAGACAGCCGCCGACGCAGCATTCACGCATTGGCTGGAGAGCCAATGGCCTGCCGCGCAAGCTAAGGGTGTTTCGCGCCGGACATTCGATACTGCGACACGCGGGCTCGAGCCGGATCTTTCGCTGCCCGATCTCGATCTGCCTGGACGCGAACCGCCTGGTCAGCCGGAATTCATCCAATCGCCTGGTGACTATGTTTCCGAGGCGAGTATCAATCGGCTTGCCGACCAGGCACGGAAGCTTGCAGTCCAATACGCGGCGCAGCTTGATACGATCGAACGGAATTTCGGCGTGCCGAAAAACGTGCTGCTTGCAATCTGGGGTCGGGAAACTGCTTTCGGAACCTACAAGCTGCCTCATAGTGCGGTGCGTGTGCTTGCGACACAGGCCTATATCGGCAAGCGTAAAGAAAAATTTCGCGAAGAATTTCTGCTTGCGCTCAAGATCCTTGAGGAAGGGCACGTCAAGCTCGTGGACATGAAAAGTTCGTGGGCGGGCGCGATGGGCCTGACGCAATTTCTGCCGTCGGAATTTTATAAGTATTCCGTCGATTTCGACGGCGACGGAAAGCGCGATATCTGGAACTCCGTGCCGGACGCGCTTGCCGCGGCTGCCGGACAATTGCGGGCAAAAGGCTGGCAGACTGGTCAACGTTGGGCTTACGAAGTGCGGGCGCCGCAGAATGTCGATTGTTCGACCGGCGTGCCCGAAGTCACTCATCCTATCCGCGATTGGATCGCGATGGGGTTCGTGCCTGTTCATAGTCGAAAGCTGGGTGCGCAGGAACTCTCGCTGCAGGCTTCGTTGCTGCAGCCGGAAGGAATTTATGGGCCTGCGTTTCTCGCGCTGAAAAACTATTACGTCATCAAAGAATATAATTTTTCCGATCTCTACGTTCTTTTCGTCGGGCATCTCAGTGATGTGATCTCCGACCCGAGGCCGTTCGAGACGGCGTGGGCGAAAATTCCGCTGATGAAAACGGCCGATGTCGAAACCATGCAACGTGTGCTGACCGCGCGAGGGATTTATCGCGACAAGATCGACGGAAAGGCCGGGATGCAGACGAGGGCGGCGCTTGGGCGCTACCAGAAAGAAAACCGTCTCAAGCTCGACTGCTGGCCGACCTCCGCGGTGCTCAGTCATATGCAGGGACGTTGAAACCTCAGCGCCCGAAGCGGTTTACTGCTATACCAAAGAGACAAAAACTCATTCCCCTCATCCCGAAACGAAAACCGGCGGACTTTCATCCGCCGGTTTCGAACTCAGGTGGTCCGCGAATTTAGTACGGGCAGAAGAATTTCGGACGGCTCCAGCCGACTTGATTGCCCCAACGGTCATAGACCGGACGGCGGCCCCAGTAGCCGCCGGGGCAGCCGACGGGCTGCGGACCATAATAATCGTTATAGGCGACGTAGCCTTCGACCGGCGCGTAACCGCGATAGGCGTAGCCCGGGGGCGGGCCACCGGCGATGGCGTTGCCGACGATCGCGCCACCGACGATGGCGGCGGCGCCGATGCCGATCGCGCAGCCGGTGCGGCAGCGAGCGTCGGCCTGGTTCGGAATTGCGAGCGTGCCGACGGCAAGGGCCGCGATCGCTGCGCAAGCGAGTAGGGTCTTCTTCATGGGGGTCTCTCCTTGCAGTCGGTCGGCGAAAATCGCCGAACGATTCAAATGACAAATCAGTTTAGGGCTAAATCGGCCCCTGTGAAATAGGAATAGCAAACATGTTTATATTGTGATGGACAAAGCCTCTCCATCTAGAACAATGCGTCCCGTATTCATCTGGCGTTCATATAGATTGCACCGGGAAAGCTGTTTCGCGTTTTCCCTTTCATCAGGAGATTGTCCTTGTCCAAACCCGCCGCCGAGCCGCGTACCCGCACCATTACCTGGAAAGACCCGATGCTGAGCGCGGGCGCCGCACGCGGCGCGAGCGGTATCGAGTTCCTCCAGAAAGTCGTCTCCGGCGAGATCCCGCCGCCGCCGATTTCGGTTTTGATGAATTTCTCCATCACCAAGGTGGAGCCCGGCTACGCGCTGTTCGAGTGCGACCCTGCCGAATACCACTACAATCCGATCGGCGTCGTGCATGGCGGGCTTGCGGCCACGCTGCTCGATTCCTGCATGAGCTGCGCGGTGCAGACGACGGTGCCGGCGGGCTCCGCCTATACGACGCTCGAGCTGAAGGTGCATCTGGTACGCGCCATCACATCGAAGACTGGGCATCTGCGCGCCGAGGGCCGGCTGATTCACGGCGGCTCGCGCATGGGCACGGCCGAGGGCAAGCTGATCGACAAGGACGGAAAGCTCTACGCGCATGGCACGACGACCTGCATGATCATGAAGTTGTAAGCGGCGCCTACCCAAGGCGATCGTAGGCTATGAGGACGAGCGAAAGTAATCCGAGCGCCGCAAAGGCTCCGTAGGTCAGCGCCGCAGCGGACAAAACGGTAGTTGCCGACTCAAGATCCTTGCCGTGTAGAAATCGGCCTTGTTCGAGGAGGGGGAGGGCGCTCCCGAAGCTTGCATCCATTTCCAGTGGCAGCGCCAGCAAGCGGACGACGAAGCCGCAGCCGACAAAGGCGAGGATCACAAGTATGCCGTAGCTGCGCCAGAATTCCGTGGTGGCGAATTCGAATTTGAACCAGCTTGCAAAAATGAAGATGAAGAGTGCCGCCACCAAAATCCACTGCCCATATGAAAATAGTCGGGTGAGCCCGTCGTCCCACCGCAGCCACGTTTCCTGCCGCGCGAACTGAATGGCGTGCCCGACTTCGTGCGCGGCTGCAGCATAGGCGGCGATTGAATGAGCGCTGGCGACTCTTGCCGACAGGCTGACAACACGTTTATCCGAATCGTAACTGTCGGTGTATTCGTCGCTGTTGTCGGTGACGATCGGAACATCTTTGAGGTCCGCGTGATCCAGAAGCTTCCGTGCGACCTGCTGCCCGTTCAGCGGGAGGTCTGGGCGATGCTCGCCGTAATTTTTCATGACGGAGTTGAAAAGCCAATCCGGCCCGAGCCGCAATCCCAAAATCACCAGAAGGAGAAGCCAGTCCAATCCGTCCTCCGTTTGTCATTTTAACAGGCTTCATCGTTCCCGCGCTCGCCTTTTGGCGCCGGGTGTTCGTCAGCCGCACCCCAAAGAGAGGGGCGCGCGGGACGCCGGGGACGTACCGGTCCCCACGGCCTCGTCTGTGAAAGAAGAACAGACGAGAGATGGTAGTCACCGCAGTCGCCGGCCGATCCGGCATCCCGCGCGCGGTGTGGTGGCTTGCTCCATGTGACCCCCGGTGGTCGGACTTTTCTAACCACCGCTTCGATGCTCTCCGTCACCCTACACCCTGGTCTAGGTGCAGGGCTTCGGGAAACCGGCATCCGTGGCGGACAGACGGCCCGTCGGGAACACACAGCTTGGGCCTCCGGCCCGCGCGTGCGTCGCGCAGCCCGGCCACCGCCACCTCGCTCCGCCTTAAAGAACGCCTCTAGAAGACGCCCCTCTATCGAGCAAGGTTGATAGGAATATAATCCATATGAAATACGATGTCAATCGGGCATTGCGAAAAACGCGGGCTGTCGCTGCTCTGAAGGTCCGTTTCGGGCCAGAAGCAGACGTCGGCAAACTCCGGTCGTCAGTTGTCCAATAGAAAACTCGGCATGGAAGCTGGGTTTTACCTAGCCTTGCTGCGCTCCGCATTTATCTAGGCTCTACAGAGCGATAGGTGTGGTGTGGCCCCCTGAGGTATTTGGATAGGACCAGCATTCTGTCGGAACCCCGACATACGGTTCCTTTTGTTCGCGATAGACGCGGACGTTGGGTCAACGGCTTACTTCTGCCGGGATGCTAAACCAACATTGCAGTGGCGGTTGATCGCTAGAACAAGAGCAGTCTAGGGACAACGCCGAGGAGAACGTCATGAACAGGAGAATGTTTGCTTTCTGCCTATCGGCATTTGCGCTGCTTTTAGGTTGCGCCTTCGCCGTCGCGCAACAATCCGGCACGGCAGCGGAAGCACGAGCCATGCTTGATCGCGGCGTCGCCGCGCTCAAGGCCAATCCAACTGCTGCGCTCGCAGCATTCAACGACAAGAACAACAAGGACTACCACGACCGCGATCTCTACGTGTTCTGCTACAACATGACCGACGGCAAATTCACAGCGCATCCGAATTCGGCGATGATGGGAACGGATGTCCGCGCATTGAAAATGGGTGACGACGCCCTCGGGCAAAGAATCTTCGATGCAATTAAGAATGCGCCTGGAGGCACTGTCAGCACAGTTGACTACAAGTTCGCGAAGCCGGGAACGACCGAGGCCGTTCCAAAGCAATCCTTCGTGATCCGCGTTGCCAACGATGGTTGCGGCGTAGGCTATTACAAATAGCCGGGTGGCCGTGCATTCGTTTTGGCCAATTGGCGACGGGACGATCAGTTTCGGCCTAATCGCCTCAACGAGTGAAGCGTGACGGCTCCCTGCCCATGACAAACAGGGAGCCGCCACCAGTAAGTCGCGGATGTTCGCTTTGGGTCAAAAGTAGATTTAACGTCAGCCCTCACTCCCGCATCTTGCCCGTCTGCTCCATCGCCTTGCCGGTTTCGAGCACGCTCTTGAGACTCGAACGGATGCTTGGCCAGCTGTTCGAATTGGCCTCCATTGATCGAGGAACGATCCGCGCTCTCGCGCGTTGATTCTGCACACCCAAATAATCGCCCGGACGTATCATGCACCGGGAATAGAGGACAATCGATATGCGTAAGATTTTAATCATTGGAGCGACATTCGCGGCTTTGGCCGTTCTGCCGGTAACTGCGAGTGCGCAAGAAAGAACAGTCACAGGCGCGGCAATTGGCGCAGGCACTGGAGCTATTATCGCCGGGCCCCCGGGCGCGGTAGTTGGTGGAGTGATTGGTGGAGTCGTCGGTGGGCCCCGTATTTCTCATCGTCGCACGTGCTGGCGAGATGATTTCGGCGACCGTCACTGCAACTATCGAGACTGAACTGTCGCTGTAAACGCGTTTTAATTGCTAGCCCCGCCGCCCGGCCTTCATGCCGGGGGGCGGGGAATTGTTTTAGCCTTTACTTCGGCAAATCTTTCGTCCGCTCGAGTGCCTTGCCGGTTTCGAGCAGGCTCTTCAGACTCGCTAGAATCTGCGGCCAGCCGTTGGATACGGCTCCGATGAACTTGGAGCCTTCCTTGTCCATTTCGTGCCGGACAGTGAATTTCACCGTGTTGTTGCTCTGCTGTTCGATCTCGTAGGAGGCGCGCGAATAACCCTCCGCCTTCATTTCGGGCATGAATTCGTTGCGCCATTTAAGAACGAGGCGGCGAGGCGGCTCGATCTCCAGGACTTCGCCGGCGTCGGCAACGCGGCCGTCGGGGAACATTATTTTCCAGGGAGAGCCGACTTTCCAGTCGCACTCCTGCGTGACGCCGAACCAGTATTGCTTCGTGAATTCAGACTTCGTCAAAGCCTCCCACAGCTTCTCCGGCGTCGTGCGGATGTAGGTGACATATACAAACTTACTCATCTCTTTTCCTTTCCAGGTTTTTCTTGAGATCCGAAAGGGCGCGCAGATGCCCACGCTCGAATTTTTCGATCCAACGTTCGGCAATTTCGTGAATTGGCACGGGGTTCAGGTAGTGCAGTTTCTCGCGGCCGCTTTTTTCCGCTGCGACGAGATTGGCGTCCTCCAGAATGCCGAGGTGCTTGGTCACTGCCTGCCGGGTCATTTTACTTCCCTCACAAAGTTCGCCGAGCGTCTGCCGGTTTCGGGCACGGAGACTGTCGAGCAACCGGCGCCGCGTCGGATCTGCGAGCGCCTTGAACACTGCATCCATGCTCATGTCGCGATAATAGGCAACCATTTGGTTGCATGTCAAGTGTCAATGGTTGTTATCAGCGTGTTTCTGCCGGCATGTGTTTTGCTCAGATAAACAACGCGATGCCCGACAAAAGGAGCAGAACTAAAACAACTCGCCGGAATGCTTGCTCGTCGAGACGTCCATAGAGTTTCAGGCCGAGCCAAAGGCCCGCTGCCAGTGCCGGTAAGCCGAAAAGAAAAAGTTTGGCGATGTCCCATGACACCGCCCCTTTTGCGCCCAGCCAGCCCGCGCTCATGAGAAAAACTGCAACGGCAACTGGCTGGAAAACCGTGCGCTGCTGATCCTTTGGCCACGGCATCAAGCCGCACCAGATTACGATGATGATTCCCGCAAGGCCTGTGGCGCCTCCGAGAACCCCATTCAAAAAACCAATGGCGGTATCGACGACGGGATTTGTATTTAGCGGCCTCAGACTCGGGCGAAAGAGCGAATAGAGGCTGTAAAGTACGAGTACGGCGCCGACGCCTTCGCGCAAATGCCGTGGATTGAGCCATTCGAGGATTGCAATTCCGACTGGAACGCCGACAGCGCCACCCAACAGAAACGGCCAAAGCCGCGGCCAGTTCAAACTGTGGCGCAATTTCCAAACGGAAGTTCCCTGGGCCAGTAAGCCGAAGGCGATGATCAACGTTGCGGTTTGCAGCGGCGTGATGACGTGCAACCAGATCCCGGCTGCGATGAGGCCGAAGGCGAAGCCGCTGAGGCCCGTGATGAAGGCGGCGAGAAAAGTCGCCGCGACGAAAATCGTCAGATTGAGAATGCCGATATCCATGAGTTCAAATGCCGATCAACTTATGGCCCCGGCGAGATAAAGACCCAGTCCCGCCAGCGAACAGGCAATGAGCGTCGGGAGCATCCCCGCCTTGAGACGGAAAATCGCGATTGCGGCAGCGACCGACAGGAGAAGCGCCCACATATTCACGCTGCTCAATATCGGCGCGTCGAACGACAGACCGAATTGCCCGATGTGAAAGACTTCGCGGAAGATCGTGTGGATGGCGAACCAGATGGCGAGATTGAGAATGACGCCGACGACGGCAGCTGTGATCGCTGAGAGCCCGCTGTTCAACGCCTTGTTGCCGCGCAGCTTTTCGATGAAGGGCGCACCGAGAAAAATCCACAGGAAGCAGGGCGTGAACGTGACCCAGGTGGCGAGCAGGCCGCCGAGCGTCGCCGCCAGCATCGGCGGCAGGCCACCGGGATCGCGGAAGGCGGCCATGAAGCCCACGAATTGCAACACCATGATGAGCGGGCCCGGCGTCGTCTCCGCCATGCCGAGGCCGTCGAGCATTTCGCCGGGCGCAAGCCAGCGATAATTTTCAACCGCCTGCTGCGCGACATAAGCGAGCACCGCGTACGCGCCACCGAAGGTGACCATTGCCATCTTGCTGAAGAACACGGCGATCTGGCTGAAGACATTCGCCTGGCCAAGCGTCGTGAGCAGCACGACTACCGGAACGAGCCAGAGCAGCAGCCAGATCGCGGCAACCGAAATTGACCACGCGATCGTCGGGCGTGCGTGGGCGGGAAGTTCGTCGCCGAGCAGGCTATCGGTGTGCTCTGTCTTGCCATTTGCGCCATGCCCGGTATTCGCCCGAAACGAGGAATGGCCGGAAAGCTCGCCGGCAAATCCGATAATGCCCGCCGCAAGAATGATGAGCGGAAAGGGGACGCCGAAAAAGAAAATCAAAACAAACGCAGCGCCTGCGAGCATGAACATGGCGTTTGTTTTCAAGGCTCGCTTGCCGATCCGTATCACCGCTTCGACAACAATGGCGAGGACTGCGGCTTTCAATCCGAAAAACAACGCGGCCACCGCGCCGACTTGACCGAAGGCGGCATAGATATAGCTCAACGCCATGATCGAGATGATGCCGGGCAGGATAAACAATCCGCCCGCCACGATGCCGCCGGCCGTCCGGTGCATTAGCCAGCCGATGTAGGTCGCAAGCTGCTGCGCCTCCGGCCCCGGCAGCAGCATGCAGTAGTTGAGGGCGTGGAGAAATCGGCTCTCGGAAATCCACCGCTTCTCCTCGACGAGAATGCGATGCATCACCGCGATCTGACCGGCGGGCCCGCCGAAACTAAGTGCTGCGACCTTCAGCCAGATGCGCGTTGCTTCGGCGAATGACGGGAACGCCTGAGAGCGTTCCCGTCCGCCGGAAGGTTCGGCGGGTGTGTCCGCCATTTCAGGCCTTCGCCTGATGCGATGGCCAACCGTGAGTCTCGTCGGTGGCGTCTCGGCACCAGCGATAGAACGCGTCGTAAAGCAACATGCCTGCCTCCAACTGTTCGAGGTCGTCGGCATACATGCGCGATAGCCCGAGCGATGCCGCAAGCAGGCCCGCCGCTTCCGGCGCAAGATCGAGCTTCCCCGTATCGGCGCCGCGCACGATTTTTGCGAGGCGCAGCAGCGGCTCGGTCGCGATTCCGAATTCCTCCAACATCACGTCGAAGGTACAAAGTTCGCCGCGGTGGCTCCAGAACACGCCTTCGATATCGAAAGGTGCGCCGCCGAATTTCTCCGCTACCGCCTGCACCTCGGCGGGCGTGACGAACAAGAATACGGCGTTGGGGTCGACAAAGCGGCGGATGAGCCAGGGGCATGCGATACGGTCGATCTTCGGCCTCGCCCGTGTCACCCAGATCGTGCGGCCCTGCTTATCCGGGGCTGGAAGCTTCGATGTGTTGATCATCGGCATTCCGGCTTTCCTCCAATTCAATACGCCGCCTTCGAGAATATCGGCGGGAGTTCCGACGAAGCGAAGCCAAGCGGCGACACCTTCGCTGAGCTTCAGTCCTTTTTGGCAGAAAATAATCGCGGATCGGCCGGACAATTGTCCGGCCCAGTCGGCTACGTACACGTAAGGGCGGCGCACAGAGCCGGGTACGAGATGCGGAAGCGATGCGAAATCCTCGTCGGTTCGAACGTCGACGAGAACAGGACATTTCGGCGTGCCGATCAGGCGCGCGAGTCTTTCGGTGGATATCGAGTTGATTGACGACATGGTGCGTCCTTGCATGTTAGCGGGACGCGATACTTCAGCATGTCGCCTCGTGGGGAGATCGCGTTCCCCATGTGCGAATTAAAGTCCTGGCTTGGAAATGAGTCAAGACGCGCGGATCACGCGCAGGTGTCAGCGTGTGGTCGAGCCAGGCGCGCTCGCATGGATCGCTTCGGACGGCTTCTTGGTGAACGAGACCGCTTCCGCGATCGCCGCACCGAGATAGTGCGCGGTGCAAGCGTAGCTGAAATCGTTCATGTGCAGGAGATCGGGCGAAAGGAACATCTCGAACGGCACCCCGCTCGTCTCGCGCCAATAACGCATCAGCGCGAAGCGGCGGAACACGTTTACATGCTGCGCGTCCGCGATGTCCGAGATCAGGTTCACCATCGGCTCCGCATCCGGATCCTTCAGCACCTTCGGCGCGTATTGCGGATCCATCAGCACTACGTCAGCGCCGGCTGCGCGCATCCGCTTGATGCCTTCGAGGATTAGCGGCTGCTCGCGGTCGACACCGTTCGAGCGCAGGAGCGCGTTGGTGCCGAGCTGCCATACGATTAGATCGGGCTTCGCCGCAGCGACATCCTTGTCGAGGCGCTCCAGCATTTCACGCGCGTCCTCGCCGCCGATGCCGCGGTTGATGACGCGGATGGGTACGTTCGGAAAGGCGAGCTTTAATTCGGCTTCGAGACGCGCCGGATAGGTGGCGTCGACGGACGTTGCACCTGCACCCGCGGTCGATGACGAGCCGAAGGCGACGATCGTGACGGCTTCTTTCTGCGCGATGCGCAAGGCGAGTTGGGGCAGGCCTTCGTCGAGATGGACTATGTCCTTCGGTGCCTTGCAATCGGTGCGGAATCGAGGGGCCTCCTGCGCGCGCGCGTCAGCCGCCACAAAAGCGGCAACAGCGGCAGCAGCACAAGTCAAACGACACAAATTCACGGTCAGCGCTCCACGTTCCCGGGGAGGGAAGCAGCACGAATGACAAGGTCAGAAAGCAAGCCCCCGAGACACCTATGCAGCTTTTCGTAGGTGCCGTCATTGCGCAGTGCGGTAAGGTCAAAAACCCCGGTTTCGCTCCAGTGCTTCATGATCTCATAGCGGTTAAATAGGGGGATATCCTTGGTTTGCGATACCCACCGCATATTGTCTGTATAAGGCCCCCCGTCAAACATGAAGTCGGTTCTGGGCGAATACTGTTGATTCACCAGAATCACATCGGCATTCGCCTTTAGTAGGGTCTCGACCCCTGCTTTGAGCAACTCGCCGTAGGTATCTGGGTCCATCCCGCGCATGGCTTCGACGGTTCCGGTCTGCCAAATGACTAAATTCGGTTTCCACTCTTCCAGCAGTTTGGGAAAGGAGGCGCTAACCTCCTTGATGGATTTTCTCGGCTCCGCGTGGGCGACGACGCTCACCTCGATTTCCTTCAGCCGCCGCTTCAGGTCCTGCTCCAGGAAAGCAGGATAGTTTTTGAGGCCGCTTGCGGCGCCTGTCTGCGAGGGCGCTGCCGAGACCACCAAAATCTCGAGCTTCTTGTCTCGTTTCACCGATAGCGAGACGCGCGGCAGCCGCGCGTAGCTTTCGATCAGCGCCGGGGGCGCGTCGCACGCCTCGTTGGCGGCGCTCACGGGCGCGCAAACAAGCAGCAACAATGCCGAACTGGCGAGAAACGCCCTCATGCCGTTTGTCCCCCGAGATTTTGTTCGCTCGCCGGTGGAGGTGGCTTTCCTCCCCGCCGTTCGGCGTCTTTATACCATGTCATGAGCGCCGAGACGGTGACCATGATGGCTATACCCGCGAGGCTGACGGCTAGTTGCATCGGCGGACGAGTCGAGACTTCGGTCAAGACGAAATGAGCCGAGAACGACAGGAAGATGCCGAGGCAGAAGATTTCGAGCGAGTGCTCGCCGCAGAGCACCAGCGGCCGCGCCCATTTTGAGCGCAGGAATGCCGCATCGAACGGCACGAAGCGGATTACGAGGATTGCCATCGCTAAAAAATGCGTAAGCCGGAAGAGCGACAGGTCGGTTTTGTTGGTGGGCAGGATCAACATCCATTCGGGTAACTGGCGGGTAAGCCCGGGCGAAACCCAGCTCAATTGATACAAAGCGGCGACGATCAGGTAGACGATGCAGATCCCAATCACAGCATTCGAGCGGAGCAGCGCTCCAATTTTCTGTGTGCCCCCAAGCGCGCACCAGCCGCCGATGACGAACAGCAGTTGCCATGCGAACGGATTGAAAAACCAGGTGTGATCGTAGGGATAGAGCGCGAGGTTCCAATCGAGCCAACGCGCTACGGCATAAAACGCGATCGATGCCACGAGCGTCACATTGGGAAGCCGTAGCAGGAACCACAGCACAGCCGGGAAGATGAGCATCAGCACGATATAAAGGGGCAACACATCAACATTGGCTGGCAGGAAGCGGAGCTTCAGCGCCTCGATCAGGATCACGTCCGGCTTCTTAAAGAATTCGAAAATGCCGAACTCTTCCGTATAGAGCGGATTCTCGAAACGGCTCGATACGTAGGCGATTTCGGCGAGGTAAAAGACCAGCAAAAATACGAATGCGACATAGATCTGCCAGGCGCGTTTGAGGATGCGTGCAGCGCCGATGACGAAGCCACGTTCGCGCATGACGCGGCCATAGACGAAGGTGGCTGTGTACCCCGATATGAAAACGAAGATTTCAGAAGCGTCGCTGAAGCCGAAATTCCGTACTGTGAACCAGGCGACGAGGTTCGACGGCACATGGTCGAGAAAAATGAACCAGAGCGACAGCCCGCGGAAAAAATCGAGGCGCAGATCGCGGCCCGCGGGTGCGGCGGGTTGCACGATCGCCTTTGGGGATGATTGCGCTGGCTGCAAGCTAGGGGAGCGCGCTGCGCTTGATACTGATTCCATGGGGACAGCTTTTCCCGGCCTTTAAGAAAGGATTATGGCATGTTTGATGTGACTAAGGACGGGATTCGCAGGGAGTTGAACAGTGGCTCGGGGTAACGAACGCCTCGGATTTCAAGCGCTGCTCGCGGGGCTCAAGGCCTCGTCGGAGGATACGCGCCTGCGGCTGCTCGCTCTGCTCGCTGAAGCTGAGCTTACGGTATCCGATCTCACTGATATTCTGCGCCAGTCGCAGCCGCGCATTTCGCGGCATCTGAAATTGCTTTCCGACGCCGGACTGATCGAACGGTTCCGTGAAGGGAGCTGGGCGTTTTATCGCCTCGTCTTGCAAGGCACCGGAGCAAAACTTGGCCGGGCACTGCTCGACCTGATTGACCCGACGGATTCGGTGTTCACGCGCGATCGTGAGCGGCTTGGGCAGGTTCGTGCGCTGCGCGCTGCGGCGGCGCAATCCTACTTCCGCAAGCACGCGAAGCATTGGGACGAGTTGCGCAGGCTCCACGTCTCCGAGGTTGCGGTGGAAATCGCTGTGCGCGAGGCGCTGGCGGGCGTTCGCATCGAAAGTCTGCTCGATCTCGGCACCGGCACGGGACGCATGCTCGAATTGTTCGGGCCCGAAATCGAGCGCGGCGTCGGCATCGATCTCAACCCGGAAATGCTTGGTATAGCGCGCGCGAATTTAGAGCGGGCGGGGCTCAAGCACTGCACGGTGCGCAAAGGCGATATCTACAATCTCTCGCTGGGGCGCGACCAGTTTGACGTTGTGATCGTGCATCAAGTTTTGCACTTTCTTGACGATGGCGGGCGTGCGATCCGCGAGGCGGCTCGAGGATTGCGGCCTGGCGGACGATTGCTTGTGATCGATTTCGCGCCGCACGAGCTTGAATTCCTGCGCGAGCAGCATGCGCATCGGCGGCTGGGTTTTGCCGAAGAAGTCATTGCGCAATGGATGACGGCGGCGGGCCTGGAGACGGTGCTGCATCGGACGCTCCCGCCCGAAGCCAAGGCGAAGGGTTCTCTCACGGTTTCGCTCTGGCTCGGGCGCGACCGGCGGCGGGTAATCGCGGGTTCGAGCCGGGAGGTTGCCTGAACGGCAATGAAAAAGCGCCGGAGAGGTTTCCCTCCGGCGCTCTCTTGCATGAACTCTAAAACATTCCCAGAAGGATTGCGCCGAAGAAAGCGAACGCGGCACAAACAGCCAATACATTTACGCTACGGGTGAGATCCAAAGCTCGGCCTCCCGTGCAGTTTTGCCTGCGACGACCGTAGCGACACTTCGGGCAACAGCAAGGCAGTTTGTTGTGCAACGCGATAGGAAATTGCTGCCACTTATTACAAAACCGCTCAGCGTAATGATTTGCCATTTCGCCGTGCATCACAAATCGCAAGATTGTTTGTGCAAAGGTAATTTTGTTACGCAGCCGGAGCGTTTCATTTTACCGGCATTTTAAATGGGCGAGGGCCCGGCGGGGTTTCCGCCGAGCCCTCTCACTCAATCATCAGCCGGCCTATAAGCCGGGTTCTGTAAGGCGGGATTGCTCCCGCGCGGCGGCCATTCCTCTGGGACGACGCTTGCGCGCCACCTCGAGCAGCCAACCCGAATAGCGGATCCGAAGACGGATCTCGGGATTGCTCCCGATGCCATTCCTATTCGGCTTTGCTCCCGGTGGGGTTTGCCGTGCCGTGTCTGTTGCCAGCCACGCGGTGCGCTCTTACCGCACCCTTTCACCCTTACTCCGGCCGAAGCCGAAGCGGTTTGCTCTCTGTTGCACTTTCCCTGGGGTCGCCCCCGCCGGATGTTATCCGGCACCGTGTCTCCGTGGAGCCCGGACTTTCCTCTGCCCGAAGGCAGCGGCCGCCCGGCCGACTGATGCGGAGATGTGTGGGGATAGAAAGGGGGAAGGTCAAGCCACAAACGCAAACGGGGCTAACGTCCTATGACATCAGCCCCGTTCGGTACTCGTTACGCTACAAACAACCTAGTCGTTAGAAGCCATGAAACCACGCACGCGGGTGCAATATTTTTCTGCCGCTGCCGTCATTTTCATTGCCCCGTGCCCCGCGTTGTATTTCAAAACGGTTTGGCACAGGTCGCCGCTCGCGAGCCGATAGGCCTCCGCGAGATAACGAATTCCCCAGCGAATGTTCGTTTCGGGGACGTAGAGCGCCTCGTTGCTGTCGACGAAGCCCATGTAGCGCGCGGTCGCCGGCATGATTTGCATCAGGCCGATTTCGCCGGCGAGGCCGGTGAGGTCCTGATCCCAATCGCTTTCGACGCGCACGATGGCACGAACGAATTCGGGGGGCAGTTGCGCTTCCCGAGCAAGGCGATTCACGATGGCCGCCAATTCCATTCGCGTCCACAAATCGGGCTGGGTGCCTTCGGTGCGGGGAGTGCGATTGGGAATGTTAGCTCTTGCGGGTGTATCGAGGGAAATGAACAGGCCCGCAATCAACGAGAATAAAATCGTGATGCAAAGCGCAAGTTTTTTAGTCCGCATCCGGTAGAGTTCCTTCTCCAATTTTATGAGAGGCTGGAGATAGAACGTAAAATCCGACTGAAAGCTGAATCTGTGTGCATAAACTCGGCACAGATCGCGCGAATGTTGTTGATGAAATGAAATGATCGTTCGGAGATTTCGCAGTGAGCGAACGATTATTCCAAATGCGGCGCTGAGGGGGCGATCAGGCGGCTATGATCGGGCGAGTCGCTAAAAGTTTACGCAAAGTGATTCGAGTTGAAGCATCAGCGATGCCGTTAACACGTGCGGGACGGAAGTGGCGCTGAAACGCAGTGACGACTTCTTCCGTCATACGATCATAGTTTCCGTTGATTTTGATGTCGTAGCCGTAACGCTCAAGCTGCTGCTGGAGGGCGAAAACTTTTTCGCCCCGCACACCGCGTTTTAGCGAGGCCCCGTTCGTGATGGGAGCGGGTCTGAGCCAGTGGCCGACCCCGGCAACGTGTAACTGGCCCCACGGAAACTTCTCGCCTGGATCCTGCTTACGAGCAGGCGCGATGTCGGAATGCGCAAGCACGCGATCGGCGCGGATTTTGTGGCGCGCAATGATGTCTTTGCAAAGGGCGGTGACGGCCCCGATCTGTGTTTTCGGAAAGGGGGGATAGCCGAATTCATGGCCGGGGTTGGCGATCTCGATGCCAATCGAGCGCGAATTGATGTCGCTGTATCCCTCCCAGCAAGAAACACCGGCGTGCCAGGCCCTTCTTGCTTCCGGCACCATCTGCAGAACGCGGCCGTCCTCGAATACGAGATAGTGGCTGGACACTTCGGTCACGGGATCGCACAGACAGGCGGCTGCGGCGTCGGCGCTCTTCATTCCCGTGTAATGCAGGACAATGATGTCCGGCTCCGACACGCCCTTTCGCTCGCTGTGGTTGGGCGAGGCCTGGACTGCCGCGACAAGCGGCGTATCGGGCGAAAAAGCGAGCTGCATGGGAAGTCCGGTCTTTGATCCAGCACTCATAATGTAGGCGGCGCCTTGGCGCTCTCGGCGAGCAACTGATTCTTAAGCTTCACGCTGCGTTAATCGGCTTTGACGATACGGCCACGCGCATGCGGAACCAGTGGACATCTCACTCGGTTCGTTGACGACCATATAGTCCCATGATATCCCAGATTATCCCGTTCCGGTGTAGGCCTTTCCCAGCGTTCTCCGAGTGGCGGGAAGGTCTCTGTTCACGCGTCGGGCGGACCCATGAACCGCTTTGTATCGACCTACATCATGCGCCTCGACGCCAAGGGCCGAGTTTCGATTCCGGCAAGCTTCCGCGCGGTACTCGCGCGCGACGGCTACGAGGGACTTTACTGTCACCCGGCATTGGATCGCCCGGCGCTCGACGCGGGCGGCAATGCGCTGCTCTCGGAAATCGAAACACTAATCTTGCGCTATCCGCCCTATTCGGACGAGCGCGAACAATTCGCGGCAGCACTCTATGGGCGCAGCGAAACGCTGAAGCCGGATTCGGAAGGCCGCATCATTCTCACCGAGACCTTGAAGGCGCACACGGGCGTCACCGACGCCGTCGCCTTCGTCGGGCTTGGACACAAATTTCAGATTTGGGAGCCGGAACGCTTCCGCGCGCATCTGACAGAGGCCACCGACAAGGTGCGCGCGCTGAAGAAATCGCTCGGCTCCAAGGGTGCGGGGGAACCTCCCGGAGCATCGGGATGATTGCGGGCCGCGGCGCCGGGCAACCGGATGCCGCTGGCGGACTGGCCCGCCATCTTCCGGTTATGCTTCGCGAGGTTCTCTCGCAACTCTCGCCCCGCGACGGGGGCGTCTATATCGACGGGACATTCGGCGCGGGCGGCTATAGCCGCGGGATCTTGGACGCCGCCGGTTGCCGTGTCGTCGGCATCGACCGCGATATCAGCGCGATCACCTCGGGCGCTTCGCTCGTCGAAAAATTCGACGGACGGCTTGTGCTTGCCGAAGACCGCTTCTCGCGGCTCGATCAAGTTGCACGCGATCTGGGGTTTTCGCGGGTCGACGGGGTCGTTCTCGACGTCGGCGTTTCGTCGATGCAGATCGACCAGGCCGAGCGCGGATTTTCCTTTCGCAGCGACGGTCCGCTCGACATGCGCATGGAGCACGGCGGAAAAAATGCCGCTGATGTCGTAAATAAATTGGATGAGCGCGAACTTGCGCGCGTGATTTCGACGCTCGGCGAGGAAAAGCGCGCACGCGCCGTTGCGCGCGCGATCGGCGAGGCGCGAAACGATGCGCCGATCCGGACAACGAACGAACTCGCTGACATCGTGCGACGCGTCGTGCGTTCGAAGCCGGGTGAGATCGATCCGGCAACACGCACGTTTCAGGCGCTCCGTATTTATGTGAATGATGAATTGAACGAGCTTGCGAACGCGCTACTTGCAGCGGAGAGAATTCTTTCGCCGGGCGGCAGGCTTGTGGTCGTTGCCTTTCATTCACTCGAAGATCGTCTGGTCAAAACGTTTCTGACGGCCCGCAGTTCGGCACCCGCCATTTCGCGCCATGAACCGGAAACGCAGGCACTTCCGTCCACCTTCAAGTTACTAACCAAGAAGCCTCTTGCGCCGTCCGAAGGTGAAACGAACGAAAATCCGCGCGCTCGCTCGGCGAAACTGCGTGCAGGCCAGCGGACCGAAGCGGCCGCCCGCGATGACGACCCCCTCACACCGCTCACCGCGCGTCTGCCGCGCATCGGGAGCTGAGCGATGCTGCGTTTTCTCAACGTCGCCGTCATCCTTTGCCTTGTTGCCGCTGCCGTCGCCGTTTACGAGGTCAAATACCAATCGACTTACGAGGCGCAGAAGGCCGCCCGTATCAGCAATGAAATTCGCGCCGAGCGCGATCGTATC
>Ga0134122_10000930_pt1 | contig 20647 bp, 18 predicted proteins | sample KB302_FD_96461 | JGI IMG/M metagenome (GOLD analysis project Ga0134122, IMG submission 96461) | Terrestrial soil microbial communities without Nitrogen fertilizer from Kellogg Biological Station, Michigan, USA - KB3-0-2 | ecosystem: Environmental > Terrestrial > Soil > Unclassified ... | reverse complement strand
GGGCTGTCACTCCCTCGCGTTTCCCCAAGAATCGACGCTTCGGCGGAGAGCCGCTTTCTTCCTCCCCCTTGTGGGGGAGGACCGAGGAGGGGGGTTCCTCCTGCTCTACAGCACCCGCTCCACCACCAGCCAACACCATCCCGCCACGAGCAGCGCGGCGAGGAGGTCGAGGACGACCCCGGTCTTCGCCATGCGGGGGATGGTGACGTAGCCACTGCCGAAGACGATCGCGTTCGGTGGCGTTCCCGCTGGAAGGGCGAAGTCGCAGGAAGCGGCGAGGGTGGCGGCGAACAGGACCGTCGGCAGGTTTTGCGCCGCGACCGCTTGGTGGAGGACCACGAGCATGACCGCGATCGTCGCGGTGTTCGAGGCCACGGCAGAGAGTGCCACGGTGACCAGGCTCGCGAGCAAGATTTGGGCGAAGGGCGGAAAGGTCTGGAGGCCCAAGAGCTGGGCGCCCACCTGATTCGACAGGCCGCTTTTCTGGATCGCCGAGGCCATGGCGAAGCCTCCGCCGAGGAGCAGCAGGGTTTCCCACGGCACCTTCTTGAGCGCCTGGAAGTTGAGCACCGCGTGGCCGCGGCTGCGCCAGAAGAGAAGGGTGAGTGCGGCGAGCATCGCGATGGCTCCCTCGACATGCGCCGAGGTGAGCGGAAACGCCGTGACGAGCGGTTTCAGGAAATCGGTCAGGAGCTTGCCGCCGATCCATAAGGCGGCGGTAACCAGGAAGACGCCGAGGACGATCCGTTCCTCGCGGCGGATGCGGCCGAGCTTTGCGATCTCGTCGGCTACGGCGGTCGCGCCCATCGTGCTCTCGATCTTGTCGTCCCGGCCGATGCGCCAGAGGAACCACCAGACGATCGGCAGAAACAGGATCACGAACGGCAGGCCGACCGCCATGAACTGGAGGAACGAGACCTGGATTCCGATCCGCTCGGCGAAGCCGGCGAACTGGGCGTTCGGCGCGGTGCCGATCTTGGTGCCGATGCCGCCGACGTTCGAGCCGTAGGCGATCGCGAGCATGATCGCCATGCCGTAGTGGCGCAGCCGCTCGCCCCCGCGCTGAAGCTCGATCTGGGCGAGCACCGCAATGCCGATCGGGAACATCATCGTCGCGGTCGCGGTGTTCGAGATCCAGAGCGAGATGAACGCCGTGGCGCAGAGGAATCCCGCGAGCAGGCGCTTCGGGTCGGTGCCGATCGCGGCCATGATGTTGAGCGCGATCCGGCGATGGAGATCCCAGCGCTGCATCGCCGCCGCGATCGCCATGCCGCCCGCGAACAGGAAGATGTAGGGATCGAGGTAGGCGCCCACCGTCGAGCGCACGTTCTCGAGGACCGTGGGGCCGAACGGCCGGAACAGCGGATAGGCGAGCAGCGGCACGCATGCCGTGACGTAGATCGGCAGCGCCTCGGTCAGCCACCAGATCGCCATCAAGGCGGCCACACCCGCGGCAAACGCCGGGCGGGCGCCGAATTCCGGATCGTGCCGCAGGGGGGAATCGAGAAAAACGAACAGGCCGAACACGACGAGGCCGGCGACGAAGCCGACGACGCGGCCCGGGGTCCAAGAGAAGCGAGGCAAAGTGCGGGGAATCCTACACCGGAGGAGACTCGGGCCGATGGGACCCCGCGGATTGTTTTAACGGCCTGAAGGGCCGTGTTCCCTGAGCCCAGGCCAACGGCCTGGGTCGAAACGGCCTGGGTCGCGTCCGAAAGCGACGGTAGATCTACTCCCGTTCGATCAACAGCAGCGTCACGTCGTCGCCGAGCGGGCGCCGCCCGGCGAAGGTCTTCACCTCGTCGAGCAGACGGTCGAGCGCCGGCCCAAGATCCAGATCGCGGGTTTGTTCGAACACTTCGGCGAGACGCTCGCGGCCGAGCTCCTCGTCCGTCTCGTTGCGTGCCTCGAACGCGCCGTCGGTGAAGGCGAACAGGCGATCCCCGAGCTCCAAGGTCACCTCGGCGATCGTCGGCGGCTTGGCACGGAACGGCGAGCAGACCAGGCTGCCGGTCGGTTCGAGCGTCGAGATCCCGTCGCGGCCGAGCAGCAGCGGCGGCGGGTGGGCGGCGTTGAAATAACGCAGCCTTCCTTCCGGCGCGAGCTGGCCGTAGACCAGGGTCGCAAATTTCCGGCCGTCGAAGAAATCGACCCCGTCGAAGAGCCAACGCACGACGCGCTCCGGGTCGGTCGAGCGCCGCCGCGCGGCATCCAGGGTCGAGCGCAGCATGCCGGCGTACATGGCGGCCGAAACGCCGTGACCGACGACGTCCGAGATGGCGAAATCGACCGTGTCCTCGCCCCAGGTCTGGGTGTGGAAATGGTCGCCGCCGAGCGCGTCGCAGCTCTCCAGCAAGCCCGCGATCTTCCAGCCGGCGTGGGCCACCGGATCGCGCGGAATAAGGCTCAGCTGGAACAGCTTGGCGCGCTCGAAGTCCTCATCCAGTCGCCGGGCGTAGCTCTCTTTGGCTTCCCGCTCGGTCTGGAGTCGCAGGCAGCGCTCGACCAGGGCGAGCAGCACCCGGCGATCGAACGGTTTCCAGAGAAAGTAGAACGCGTCTTCCAACAGCGAGCGGTAGAGCTTCTCGTCGGCGTGTGAGACCGAACCGGTGATCAGGATGACCTCGGTGTGCGGATTCTCGGCGCGTAGGGAACGGCAAAGCGCATAGCCGTCCCCTTCCGCCTCGCCGAGATGGACGTCGACCAGGGCGAGATCGAAGCGCTCGGCGCGCGCCGCGGCCAAGCCCTCGGCGGCGTTCGCGGCGGGGATCACCCGATGACCTTTGAGCAGGCGGGCGATCACGCGGCGGATCGCCGGGTCGTCATCGACGACCAGGATCTTCCGCTCAAGAGACATTCGGGATCTCCAGCCGGCCCGAGCCCAGCTCCATCACGGTTTCGGATGGCGCGGCTTCCGACGCCGGGCCGGGCGCCGCCTCCGACGGCGTGAACAGTCTCATCTCGACCGTCACGGTCGTCCCGAACCCGGCTTCGCTCTCGATTTCGAAGCCGCCGCAGTTCTGCCAGGTGAGCGACCGGCAGAGCGCGAGACCGAGCCCGTGGCCCCCCTCTTTGGTCGAGAAGAACGGTTCGAGCACTTTGTCGCGCAGGTGGCGCGGAATGCCCGGACCGTCGTCCGCCACGCGCAAAAACGCGAGACCCGACTCCGTGCGGCCGGTCTGGACCTTGATGCGCGAGCCCGCGGCGCGCAGCGCTTCGAGCGAGTTGGTGACCAGGTTGAGCAGCACGTGCTCCAAATCCTGGCGCGAGAACAGGACCACCGGCATCTCCGGATCGAGCGCGAGCGACAGATCGATTCCCGACCGGAGAGCGGCCGCTTCGAAGAACGACACCGTCTCCCGCACCGACCGGTTCAAATCGACCGGCCCCTCGCCGAGCCGTCCGGTGCTGCCGGCGCGCAGCATGTTGGCGAAGATCCGCTTACAGAACTGAGCGCGATCGACGATCACCGCCAGGTCCTCTTCCGCCTCCTCGCGCAGGAAATCGCCGAGCCGCAGGTCGTCCTGCATCTGCTGCGCGAGCGGCAGGATCGCGCCGACGGCGTTGTTCACGTCGTGGGCGACCACCCGCGCGAGGGTGACCAGGCTCGCCTTGACCTCCGCCTGCGCCGCCTGGTTTTCGAGCGTCTGGTTCCACTGCGCGTTGCGGATCGCGACCTCGGCCACCGGCAGGAAGCGCTCGACCACCTCGGCGTCCCAGGCGTCGAACGCCCGCCGCTTCCAGGCCGCGACCTCGAGCAGCCCCAAGAACCGGTCGTCGAAGAAGAGCGGCGCCACCAGCAGGCTCCGGATCGGGGGAATCCCCGGGGAAGGCCCGTCGTCGAGCAGGCGGCGCACGGCGTCATGCGCAGGGTGCACCGGCAAGCCGGCAGGCCCCTCGGTCGACAGGTGAAGTCCCGTCTGGAGGATAAAGATCGCCTCGGGCGAGACCGGAATCTCGCGGCCGACCGCGGTGCTCTTCGCCTTCGTCCAGGAGATCTTTTCGGCCTCCACCCGGAGGACTCCGGCTCCCGCGTCCCAAGTGAGGAACGCGGAGGAGTGATCGTAGGCCACCAGCTGCTCCAGGCCGTCGAGAATCTGGTACGCCAGATCGCGCGGGCGCAGCTCGGCGACGATCTTCTCCTTGATCCGGTCGAGCACCTTGTTCAGCCGCTCTCTCTCGCGCCGCCCAAGCTCAGCGGCCAGCACCCCGGCCAGCCGATCGAGCGTCCGCCGGTCGGCCGGCTCGAACGGCCGCTCGCGCCGCACCGCCGCGAGCAGCCCTACCTGGCGTCCGAAGCGAATCACCCGGGCGAGAATGGTGGTCGGCGGGATCTTCGGCCGGCGCTTGGCCAGGAAATCCTTTGCCAGCTCCAGGTCGAACAGCCCCGGCTCGCACTCCTTGGCATTCCGCGCCCCTGCCCCGCCGCGAACGATCGGCCGCCAATTCTCCTCGTCCACGGCGTCCAGCTCGGGGATCAGCCAGGCGCAATCGGCACCCAGGCGGACCCGCACCGCCTCGACGAAATGCCCGGAAAGCTTGTAGTCCGCGGCAAACCGCCGAAGATTGCTCTCCAGCGCCACGGTGAACAGCTCGGGCGGAACTTGGGCAAGATCGATCATAGGGGTCCCGACAGCGTTTCGCTGAAGGGTACAGGTGCCGCGGATGGGAGGCAATGGGCCTTGCCGGGGAAACTACGCGGGGGCGCGCCGGGTGAGCGGGCTCAGAAATTCAGTGAAGTCCCCCAGAAATTCGGTGGAATCCCCCAGAAATTCGATTTCCTGGGGGACTTCAGTGAATTTTTCGGGGACTTCAGTGATTTCCTGGGGGACTTCAGTGGTTTTCTCGGGGACTTCAGTGGTTTTCTCGGGGACTTCAGTGGTTTTCTCGGGGACTTCAGTGGTTTTCTCGGGGACTTCAGTGGTTTTCTCGGGGACTTCGGTGGTTTCTTGGGGACTTCGGTGGTTTCTTGGGGGACTTCGGTGAATTTCTGAGGGACTTCAGTGGTTTCTTGGGGGACTTCAGTGATTTTCTGGGGGACTTGAGCGAATTTCTCCGGGACTTCTCCCATTTCCTGTGTGACTTGATCCTCGGGCCGGGAGCCCCGACCGATTTCCCGCGGGGCTTGAACGTCCGGCGGCCAGCGTCCAGGGAACCTCGAAGAGCGCCCGGCGAATTTTCGCCCGCGCCGAGGGAATTCCGCCAGGGCTTGAGTCCATTCCGGCGCGCGCTCGACGAGCGTCCACTAGAGCTCGAACGGCTCGCAGCCCTCGAAAGTTTTGCGCCGGCGCAGCGCCTCCTGGACGCCCGGGAGCTGCTGGGTCAGGCGATGGAGGTCTTCAAGCCAATTCTCGCCCCGGACGGGGCGGTTCTTGCGCAGAGCGATCACGTCCTCCGGGGTCGTCGGGATGTCGCGCTCGATGTCGAACAGGAAGTCAGAGCGATCGTTCGAGTGCATCGAATAGGTCTCCTTGCCCCGCACGTTCAAAATACTCGCGGATCGCTTGGTGGTCAACGCCGGGTAGCCCGAGCAGGAACCGAACGTCGGCCATGTCGCTCGGCACTCGGGCGGGGTCGTTTTTCGTCGCCTGCGCCTTGAGCGCGGCAAGGTGCTCCGGTTTGGGGACGAGGATTGTGCTTCCACCGGGCCCGGGCAAGCGGCGACATCCCGCGAAAACCCTCGCCGCAGTCTCTCCGCGCACATAGACGAAGTCGAGACGGCCGCGCTCCGGATCGGGATGATCGTGGTTCGAGTAACCGCTGCTGCGAAAGGTGGTTTCGAATCCTTCCGATTCCAAGAAGGCGATCAGCTCGTCCTGGAGGTCGCCCTCGACGATGAAATCGAGGTCGATCGTCGTCCGCGGATTGCCGTAGGCGGCGAGCGCGATACCGCCGATCACGGCGCTACGGCCCGCCCGGCCGGCGAGAAAACCCGCGATCAAATCCAGACCGGCGACGAAATCCATCCGGAGGAGCTTACCCCGCGCTCTCCTCCGTCGGCCTCTCCTCCGCCGCGCTCCCCGCCCGGTAGATGAAGAGGGAGATCGCGCCGATCAGGATCAGGCCGAGGCTCAAGGCGAGCGAGCCCTCGAGGCGGACGAAGCCTTTCTCTGCGAAGTGCCAGCCGGCAAGCCATTCTCCAAAGCCGCCGCCGCGGGTCTGGATCGCGACGAGCATGGCGATCGCGACCCCCGCGAGTCCCTCTCCCGCGATCAGGCCGGAGGCGGCGAGAATGCCGGGGTCGCCTTCGATCGTCTTGCCTTGCCGCTTCTTTTCGACCAGGGCGCGGATGCAGCCGCCGAGGAAGATGGGAGTCAAGCTTCCGAGCGGCAGGTAGATGCCGACCGCGAAGGCGAGACCGGGGAGGCCGGCGAGCATCGCTCCGAGCGAGAAGGCGGCGCCCGTGCCGACGAGGCCCCAGGGGAGCGAGCCGGTGAGGACGCCGTCGATCACCGTTTTCATCAGCGTCGCCTGCGGCGCGGGGAGCTGCTCGGAGCCGAACGTGAACGCCTGGCCGAGGATGAGCACGGTCCCGGCGATCGCCCAGCAGGCGAACGCCGCGCCGATCAGCTGGCCGAGCTGCTGGCGCGCGGGGGTGGCGCCGACCAGGAAGCCGGTCTTCAAATCTTGCGAGATGTCGCCGGCTTTGGACGCCGCGATACAGACCACCGTGCCGACCGTAAGGATCGCGGCGCGGGCCGACGGGTCGGTCCAGCCGCAGAGGACGAAGACGAGCGCGGTGCCGAGGAGCGTCACCAGGGTCATCCCCGAGGTGGGGTTGGACGAGACCCCGATCAGGCCGACGATCCGCGAGGAGACGACGACGAACAAGACGCCGAAAATCGCCACGCCGAGCGCGGCGGCGATCCGCGGAACCAGGCTCATCTCGCCGGCCAGCAGTCCGGGGATGCCGATCAGGCTGAGGATCACGATCGCCGGCCCGGCGAGCACCATCCAGCCCGGAACGTCGCGATCGGTACGCTCGACGGTTTCGCCCGCTCCCTCAGCTCCTGTTGCGCTCGATCTCTTGAGGCCCCGAAGCACGGCCGACAGCGACCTGACCATCGTGGGCAGCGAGCGGATCACGGTGACGATCCCCGCCGCGGCGACCGCTCCGGCCCCGATGTAGCGAACGTACCTCGACCAGATCTGCCCGGCGGTGAGGTCGTGGATCAGCTTCGTCGATTCGGGGAACAGGGGATTCGGCAGGCCGTCGCCCACCAGGCCGATCAACGGCGTAAGCGCGAGGGCGGAGATCAAGCTGCCGGAGACCATGATCGCCGACTGGCGATAGCCGAGGATGTAGCCGACCGCGAGCAGCGCGGGGGCGATTTCTAGCGCCAGCTCCGCTTTGGGCAGAAACGGCACCAGGGTGGTCAAATTTGATTCGATCAGGCAGGCGGCGCCGATCGCGAGCTTGATCGCGGCGCCCACTCCAAGCCCCAGAAAGATCCAGCGCCCTCCAGAGGATTCCGCAGTCGTCGCCCGCAGCACCTCGGCGCAGGCAGTTCCTTCCGGATAGGGCAGCTCGTCGGCGCTTTGGACGATCAGCAGACGGCGCAGCGGCACCATCGCCGAAATCCCGAGCAGGGCGCCCAAGAACGCGAGCCCCGCGATCTGCCAAAAGGGCGGGATGATCCCCCAGAGGAAGAGCGCGGGGATGGTGAAGATGGTCCCCGCGGCGAGCGACGAGCTGGCCGAGCCGACGGTCTGCGCCAGGTTCGCCTCCAGAATCATCGTCCGGTCGCTCTTCATCAACCGGAACAACGCCACGGTGAGCACCGAGATCGGAATCGAGGTCGCGACCGTGAGGCCGACTCGCAGGCCGAGATAGGCGTTCGCCGCGCCGAACACGATGCCGAACACGACCCCGGCGAAGATCGCCCGGACGGTGAATTCGGGCAGCTCGCCGATCGGGCGCGATGTCCTCAACGTCCTCGCCGGGATGCTCACGGGCTCGCTCATCGCTCTCCCCTATCGGAAGAAATTTCGTTGGGGGAGGCTAGCACAGGGGGGTAGCGGGGTATCGGGCGTAGCCGCGTCAGCCCTCTCCCCAAGGGAGAGGGGAGCAAAGCAAAAACCGTTTCTGTTGTTCTCCCCTCTCCCTTGGGGAGAGGGGAAGGGGGTGAGGGCTGTACCTACTTCTTCACCGAGAACACCAGCCGCCGCCGCGTCCCCTCTTCGATGTGCCAGCGGCACGAGAGCTTCTTGCAGACCGCGTCGAGCGCGGCGCGGACGGGGGTCGCTTCGAGATCGAGCGTCAGGTCGCCAGCGACCCCGTCCTCGATATCGACCTCGACGCTCAAGATCTCGCCGAAGGTCCGCAGCACGTCCGCGGCGCGGGCTTTCGTCACTTTGAGATCGATCGGCTCGTCGAGCTGCGCCGACTTTTCGACAGGCGGTTTCGGCGGGGTTCGCGGCTTGGCCTCGACGATCAGTTTTCCTCCTTCGACCCGCCAGCGGCACTCCAGGCTGTCGCAGGCCGCGTCGAGCGCGGTGCGGACGCGGACTTTCTCGATCCGCAGGGTGAGCTTGCGCTCGGCGATCGCGGGGTCGATCACCGGTTCGAGCCCGGCGATCTGGGCGAAGAGGTTGAACGTGCCGGAAGCCTTGACCACGTCGAGGTTCAGCTCTTCGTCGAGCCCTTTGCTCACAGCCGCGGCCAACGGAGCGGCGAGCAGAAGAGCCAGCGCGACGGACCAGCCCCGGGACATTTTTGCTTTCGGTTTCATGGCGTTCCTCCTTGGCGAATCATCAGGGTGGTTCCCTCGCGCGGCGCCGCGGCCGATCCCGAACGGATCCGCCAGACGCCCCCCTCGGGCGGTTTTTCGGTGACGACGAAGCCGTCGACCGAAACGATGGAGATCCTCGGCTTTTCGAGCGTTGCGGGAGACCCCCGCGGAGGAGCTTCCGGCAGGGTCAGGCACCAGAGGGCGACCAGCGGCACGCTCGCGAGAGCCCACCAGACGCCCCATCGGCGAGATCGTGGGCGGGAGATCTCGGTTTCGGCGGAAAGTGCGTTCCGCGCAATCCGCTCCGCGGCGCCCGGCGGGACGGCGAGCGCGGACCGAAGCTTCGCGGCCAGAGAATCGTCGGTCGAATCTTCGTCAGGTTGCATCGCTCATCTCCATCGCCTGCGCCAGACGCCGTCGCGCTCGATGCAGGCGCATCTTCAAGGCGGATACGGAAATCCCCAGCGACCGCGCCCCCTCGGCGAGCGGCAACTCCGCCACCGCGACGGACAGGAGAGCCGAGCGGTCGCGGCCGGAAAGCTCCGCGAGCGCGGCTCGGACCCGCGCAAGGTCGGCCCGATCGGCCGCTTGATCTTCCGGATTTCGTTGCGGGCTGCGGCGCTCGAACAGAATCGAGAGCGGCGCGAGCAGCCGTTGCTTCAAGCGCGCCCGGGCGGCCCGGCGCCGGGCGATCGCGAAGGCGAACGCTTCCGGACATTCGGGCGGCCCCGACCGACGCCAACGCTGGACCAGAGCGGTGAGCGCCTCCTGCGCCGCCTCTTCCGCCAAAGACCGATCGCGGGTCCAGGCGAAACAGCAGGCGAGCAGGCGCGGCGCAAGCTCGGCGACGATCCGTTCGAGGTCCATTGCGAGAAGAGTACCCGCGACCCCGAACCGGTCACACTTATCGGCAGGGCCGGTTCATTACCGGGTGTAGGGGCGCAGCATGCTGCGCCCTTTGACCGCAGGGCAGGCCGAACCGAGGGCGCAGCATGTTGCGCCCCTACGGGTGATCGGAAGTCGCTTCGCCTGCCGCCCGCCAGGCCTCGACCGGATTGACCAGCACGCCGAGGCCGGGGATTTCGACCTCCACGACATCGCCGTCCGCGAGCGAGCCCACTCCCGCGGGGGTTCCGGTAAGCACGACGTCGCCCCGTTCGAGCGTCATCATTCGTGACAGATAGACCAGGATATCCAGGAAGCTAAAGGCCATGTCGCGGCCATGACCGCGCTGGCGCTCGACGCCGTTCACCCGGGTGATGACCGAAAGGTCGTCCAGATCGGGATCGACGCCGATCGCCGGCCCTACCGGGCAGAAAGTGTCGAAGCCTTTCGCTCGGGCAAAGCGACCGTCCTTTTTCTGGATATCGCGCGCGGTCACGTCGCAGGCGGGCATCACGCCCAAGATCGCCGTCCGCGCCTCTTCGGCACTGGCCCGGCGCAGCCGGTGGCGCAGCACGAGGGCGATCTCCCCCTCGAACTCCACCTGCTCGCTCTCAGGAGGAAGGACGATCGGCGCCCGCGGGCCGGAGAGCGCCGAAAGCGCCTTCAAGAAGAACATCGGCTCGGTGGGCATGGGATTGCCCAGCTCTCTCGCGTGGTCGCGGTAGTTGCGGCCGATCCCGATGATCTTGGACGGCGCCACCGGCGCCAGAAACGAAGAGGCGTCGAGATCGACCCGGCGGCCGTACTCCCACCCTCCGGGCCAGGACTCGAAAGGGTCGGAGTAGAGAACGCGAACGTCGTCGGTGGATGGGTCGGTCGCGGCGTAGAGCCCTTCGGGCGCGATGCGGTAGAGGCGGATCATGGAGAGGATTGTATCCGCCCCTGGGGAGGAAGCGATGTTCCTCGAAATTTGACCGCGTGGTAAGTGCTTTTTACATTTGGTCAGACCAGGTGTAAAATCCACTTACCATGCGGTCAAACGAAGTAGCTCCCGTGATTACGCGCCAGTACTGGCTTGACCGTCTCGACCAGGCATGGAAGCGCGCGCCAATCGTCTGGTTGTCCGGGGTTCGCCGAGTTGGCAAGACAACTCTCGCCCGCGAGATTCCGGGTGCCGTGTTCCTTAACTGCGACCTGCCGAGCACGGCACGCCGGTTGGAAGACCCCGAGCGTTTTTTCGGTTCGCTGGAGTCTTCAACCGTCGTCTTCGACGAGATCCACCAGCTCGCCGACCCGAGTCGCGTGCTCAAGATTGCAGCCGACGAATTCCCTCAAATCAAGGTCCTCGCGACCGGATCATCGACCCTCGCGGCCACCCAGAAGTTCCGCGACAGCCTAACCGGCCGAAAACGGACGCTCCATCTACTCCCTGTACTCTGCCGGGAACTGCAGGCGTTCGGCGTTCCTTCAATTGAGCGCAGGCTCTTGCACGGTGGGCTGCCCGAGCCTCTGATGGCCGATCAGACGAGTCCGGATTTCTTCGCCGAATGGCTCGATTCGTACTTCGCGCGCGATGTCCAAGAGATGTTCAATGTCATCAAACGCTTCGAGTTCTTGAAGCTCGTCGAGCTACTTCTCCGTCAAAGCGGCGGCCAGCTGGAAGTATCGAGCCTGGCCAAGCTCGCGGCCTTGAGCCGCCCGACCGTGGTGAACTACCTGGAAGTCCTCCAGACTACACACCTACTCATCTTGATACGCCCCTACCACGCCGGTTTGCGGGGAGAGATCACCCAGCAATCCAAGGCATACGGCTTCGATACGGGATTCATCAGTTTTTGCCGCGGATGGCGCACGCTCCACCCCGAGAACTGCGGCCCCCTCTGGGAGCACCTGGTGCTCGAAACGCTGCTCGCCCGGGCGGGCGAGCGGGGCGTCTACTACTGGCGCGACAAGCAGAAGCAAGAGATCGACTTCGTCCTCCCCGGGGCCGATGGCGAGTGCGATGCGATCGAGTGCAAATGGGCCGGTTCAAGCTTCTCGCCGCGAAACCTCGCCGCCTTCCGTGCGGCGCACCCAGCCGGCCGCAACTTCGTCCTCAGCCCGCAGGTGGAGCCGCCGTTCGTTCGCGAGATGGGCGGAATGGAAGTTGTATTCTCGAATATCACTGACTGGGAAGCCGACATGGACTAGGCGGGGGGCAAACCCCAGCTTCTTCACCTGTAATAACCCAGCGGACCAAGCGCACCGCGGCCCCGCGCGATGCCTCGCCTTCATTTAAGCCGTCTACAGCCAGAAACCGCAAACGACTAAGACGCGCACTGGAGGGCAGGCGTCGCGACTCTGCCCGCTACCCCCGCCCCCGCCGGACCGCCAGCAACAACAAGAAGAACGGCCCCCCCAGCAGTGCCGTCAGAACCCCGACGGGCAAGTCCGCGGGGGCCATCACCGTGCGGGCCGCGAGGTCGGCGAGGGCGAGGAAAGCTCCTCCTCCGAGGAGGCAGGCGGGGGCGAGTATCAGGTGGTCGTGGCCGACCAGGCGGCGGAGGGCGTGGGGGACCATCAGGCCGACGAAGCCGATCGGTCCTGCCACGGCGACCAGGGCTCCGATCATCAGGGAGGTGGCGATCAGGATGCGCAGACGGAGGCGTGGGACGTCGACGCCGCGGGAGGCGGCGATCTCTTCTCCGGCGAGCAGGAGGTTCAGATCCCATCGGGCGGCGAGCAGGGCGGCGAGGCCGAGCAGGGTCCAGGGGAGCAGCCAGAGCACTTCGCGGTAGCCGACGACCGAGAGGCCGCCCATCATCCAGCGGACCATGCGGAAGGTCTGGGTGGCGTCCGCGAGATATTGGACGAACAGGATCAACGCCGAGGTCGAGAGCGAGACGCCGATTCCGGCGAGCAGCAGGGTGCCGGTTTCGCTTTCTTTCCGATGCATCGCGACCCCCGCCACCAGCGCGGTCGCGCCGAGCGCCCCGGCGAAGCTAGCGAGCGCGACGAGCGGCAGTCCGAGCGCGCCCAGCCCTTCGGAGACGCGCAGCGCGAGCACCGCGCCGAGGGCGGCGCCGCCCGCCACACCCAGGGTGTAGGGCTCGGCGAGCGGATTGCGAAAGAGGGTCTGGAAGCCCAAGCCCGCCGTCGCGAGCGCGCCTCCGGCGAGCAGGGCGAGGAGGACGCGCGGCAGGCGCAGCTGCCAGAAGATCGCGAGCGCCGTCGGGTCGCCGCGCAGCACGTCGGACAGACCGATCGGCTGGCTGCCGAGCAGGGGAGCGCCGAGCGCCACGGCGAGCCAGAGCAGGCCGAGGAGCGCGAGGGCGGAGCGGGGGCGGAGCGGGCGCATGAGGTTCGAGAGAGCGAAAAGTTACGGCGCGAGCGACAGGCGCGCGGCGCGGCCCTCGGGCTCGGCGCGGAACGGCGCATCGAACAGGGCGGCGAGCGAATCGGCGGCCAGGACTTCGCGCGGCGGTCCCAGCGAGACGATCCGGCCGGAGCGTAGCGCGAGAACCCGGTCGCCCAATAGGCCCGCGAGATCGAGATCATGGGTCGCGAGCAGCACCGTCGCGCCGTTTTCGCGATGCAGGCGATGGAGCAGCCCGGCCACGTCGCGCTGGTGGCGCGGGTCGAGATGGGTGGTCGGCTCGTCGAGGATCAGCACCTCCGCCTCTTGGGCGAGCGCGGCGGCGATCCAGGCCATCTGCCGCTCGCCGCCGGAGAGCTCGTCGAGCGGCCGCTCGGCAAAGGCCTCGATGCCGGCCGCCGCGAGCGCGTGGTCCACCGCGCGATGATCCGCGGCGCTCGGCGCGAGCTGGAACGGCGAAAGGTGCGGGTAGCGGCCCAGCTCGACCGCCTCGCGCACGGTGAGCGGCACGTTCGCCGGGCGGACCTGCGGCACGTAGGCGATCCGCCGGGCCAGCTCGCGGCGCGACAGTTCGGCGAAATTCCGGCCCCGGTGCGCGACCACGCCGCGCGAAGGCGTTCGCAGACCCGCGAGACAACGGAGCAGGGTGGTCTTTCCGGCCCCGTTCGGCCCGACGAGCGCCAGACACTCCCCCGCGGCGACTTCGAGGTCGAGCGGCCCGAGCGTCCAGCCGGTCTTGGCGCGCCCCCGCTCTTCGCGGACCAGTCCGCGGGCGGAGAGCACGGGGGGAACAGGGGGATCGTTCACGGTGCGCGCTCCGCAACCGGCCGACGGCGTAGGGGCGGCCCCCCGTGGCCGCCCTCGAATCGCGCGAACGTTTGTGGCGCACCCGGGCGGCCACGGGGGGCCGCCCCTACAGAAGGGGAGACCAACGACGACACCTTTGCTTTTCCCCCCTCTCCCTTGGGGAGAGGGGCCGGGGGTGAGGGCTGCGCCATCGCCGTGGCCATCGCCTTATACAGTTGGGGCAGGCGCGGCCCTGGGATCAGGGTGAAGTTCCCCGCGATCACCCGGATGCGCCCTTCCTTGACGGCGGGCACCGCGGCGAGCGGTTGCCAATCCGCGATGAGGTCGCGGCGCGCCGCCTCGCTGGGCTCATCGGAACGAAGCTCGAAAATCAGATCGGGTTTCCGCGCCACGATCGCTTCAAGGCTCGCCTGGGGATAGAGGTTCGGCGCGTCGGCGAAGACGTTCAAGCCGCCGAGCCTCCCGAGCAGCTCGTCCAAGTAGGTGCCGGGGCCGGCGACGTACAGCTCGCCGAGGCGGCCCGCCTGGCGCTCGACCACCATCAAGACTTTCGGCGCGGCGGAGCTTGAAACGAGCGGACGGGGAGCCAGATCCGTGTGCCAGCTCACCGCGAGCTTCTCCCCCGCCTCCGGCACGCCGCAACGGGCGGCGATCGTCCGGAACGAGGCCTCGATGTCGGCCAGGCTTTCGTTGTGAACGATCAAGGTCTCGACTCCCAAGGGGGCGAGCTTGGTGCCGATGTCGCGCTCGCTGGGCAACAGGACCGCGAGATCGGGGCGAAGCGCGGTGATCCGCTCCAGATTGGGATCGATCAGCCCGCCGATGCGCGGTTTCTTGAGCGCTTCGGCGGGCCAGAAGGTGTAGTCGCCCACCCCCACCACCCGGTCGCCGAGCCCGAGCGCGAACAGCGTCTCGGTGACGCTCGGGGCGAGCGAGATCAGGCGCTGGGGAGCGTTGGCTGCCGAGACCGCGGCGGGCTCCTTTCGGGGACATCCTGTGAGCGCTAGAAACGCGAAAAGCGCCGGAAGGAGCCGCGCGCGGCGGAACGTCGAAATGCGGCTCTGTTTGCCCCGCAGCGACTTATCTGCGCCGAAGGCGCCCGAAGGAGCGAGGAGGCAAACTGAGCCGCTACGCATCGGCCTAGAACCTCACCGCGACGCCGCCTACCCAGGTGCGGCCGGGGGCGGGGAAGCCGAGCGCCTCTTCGTACTCTCGGTCGGCGAGGTTTTCCACCCGGGCGAAGGGTTCGATCTTCGACCATCCCGCGTAGCGCGCCGAAACGTCGAAGCGCACGTAGGAGGGGATCTCGGTCCGTCCGAACGTATCGGGATCGGTATCGGCCCGGTCGCCCACATAGCGGCCGGAAAGCGAGAAGCCCCAGGACTTCGGATTCAGGCTCGCGAACAGGGTGGCGCTTTTCTTCGCCCGGCGGAGCAGGGGCTCGCCGGTCGAAAGGTTCTTCGGATCGAGATAGGTCGCGGTCAGGCGGACCGAGCCGATGCCGCGATGCGTTTCGACCTCGCCTTCGACGCCGCGGGAACGGGCACGGAGGACGTTGACGTTGGTGAAGGTCGCGAGGTCGAAGTCGATCAGATCGTTCTGGCGATTTTCAAATCCCACCAGCGAAACGCGGACGATGCCGATCTCGCGCTCGACGCCGACCTCGAAGCTCTTGCCCGATTCAGGGCGCAGGCCGGGATTGCCGCTGCCGGGAAAGAACAGCTCGCCGAGAGAAGGCGCCCGGAACGACTCGCCGTAGCTCGCGCGGAAGCGAAAGGCGCCGAGCGGCACGACCGCACCGGCGCGCAGGCTGGTCTGCTCGCCGTAGACGTCGTTGTCGTCGCGGCGGAGGCCCACTTGAATTTGCCCCTTGCCCACCGGAGCGCTCGCCTCGGTGAAAGCCGCCCAGGTGCGCTGGCGCGAGCCGTTGAGGCTGGTGCCGAACGTCGAGCTGCTGGTTACTTCGAGGCGTTCGACGTCGCCGCCGAACGAGATCCGCAGATGGTTCGCGCTCTGCCAGCTGGCGACCAGCCGGCCGCGGCGGCCCTCCGATTCGGTGTCCGAGCGGGTAAAGCCGAACGGATCGCTCGGCGCCCGGAACGCGTTGTTGAACCGGGTGTTCGCGAGCTGTCCTTCGATTTCCCAGTTGCCGCCCACGACCGCGTGGACCGGCAGCGCCACCTCGCGCTCGCGCCAGGAGATGCTCTGATCGGGCGTCGCGGTCCGACCGGAGAACGGAATGCCGGTCTCGGACTGGTTGCCGCGGATCAGCAGGCCGACGCTCGCGCCCTCGCGCAGGTCGAACAGGCCGCGAAGGGTGAGGTCGTCCGCATCGAAATCGTCGTTCGCGATCTCGGTGCCGCCGCGGCGGATGACGCCCACGCCGTCGAACCGCAGGCGCCCGAAGGTCGTTCCCGCCGCGATCGAGCCGCGGGCGTAGCCGTTCTCGCCCCCTTCGGCATGCACCGAGCCGCCGTCATGGCGCCCGGTGAGGAGGGAGACCACCCCGCCCATCGCGCCGCTGCCGTAAAGCGCCGAGAACGGGCCGCGGATCACCTCGATCCGTTCCGCGCCGTCGGTCGGCACGAACTGCCAGTTCGCGCCTCCGAAATAGGGATCGTTGAGCGCGATGCCGTTCCACAAGAGGAGAGTCTGGTCGGATTCGGCGCCGCGGACGAACAGCGAGCTTTGCTGGCCGGGCGCGCCGGTCTGGACGATCGAAAGGCCGGGCACCAGACCGATCGCGTCAGCCAGAGTGGTGACTTGGCGCGCCTCGATTTCGGCGGCGGGGACGACCGTGACCGAGGTCGGAGACTGATCCTTCGCCTCCGCGTCGAGCGAGGCGCTGACCAGGAGCTGATCGTTGAAGGTGGGGATGGCGGTCTGATTCGGTTCCTGCGACCAGACCGGCGACTCTCCCCCGAGGAGGCCGGCGAAAAGGGTGACGACGGCGAGCGTCGTGCGCATGTGCGGTTCCTTCCTGGCAAAGATGCCCGGAAAGTGCGACGCCCCGCGCGGAGGCGGGGCGAAGGGCAGGGGCGGCTCCCCGAAGGGCAACCAGCACATGAGCTCCGAGCCCGCACCCCGCGGGTGGCGTCGGATGGCTCGGCAGGTCTCCTGGCTCCCGGATCTACCTACTCCCGGACCTTCCCGCCCGGACAACCCGCGAGGCTCAAAGGCTTCGCGAATCCATTTCCGTGCAGTGGCATGTCCCGGTTTCGTCCCCGGTTACAGTGGCGGGGGCCGCGCCGGTTTTCAACCGGCTTCCCTCTTGCGAACGGCGAACCTCGAATCGCTTCGAGCTACGCCGTCACCGCGCCATCGAATCTGTCAAAGAGCCCTCCCCACGGCGGGGAGAGTTACGAAGAGGTGGGACAGTCTATCCCGTCTACTGGGGCGGAGGCGACGTGGTTTCGGAATTCGGCAACGATTGCACCGACTGAGGGAGGACTACCACGCTCGGCGCCGACGACGTCGGCTGCTGGGACCCGCCGTACGCCGCGCCGCCCGGCACGAAGCTGAGCGGAATCCCCTGGGTCTGCTCGGTGCTGACCCCCTGCTGGACCGTGTAGGGCTTCGGAGCGGGAGCCGGGGCGCCGCCGCCCAGAGCCTGGAGCAGTCGGGTGCTGACGTCGGCCTGCGCCGCCGCATCGGGATCCGCCGCATCGTTCGGCGCCCAGCCGAGCGCCACGGTCGTCGGGTTGATCACGAAACCGAAGCCGCGCAGGTTGTTCTCCTGCTCGACGTTTGCGATCTCCGACTTCTTCATGCCGATCCAGTTGCCCGTCTCGGTCATGAACAGCACCATCCCGGCGTCCCAGCTCGATTCCTGCGGCTGGTAGCGGCTCTGGATCGTGGTGCCGTTCTGGAGCGTGATCAGGTAGGTCTCGGCGGCGACCGGCGCGGCGAGCAGCGCGATGGCGGCCAACCCGAGCACGGCGAGAACAGCCCGGCGGGCGGTACGAGCTTCTGCGGTCATGGCAGGTCTCCTCTAAACAACGAGCCTTAACTATCGATCGTAACACGGGAAACAGATGTTGAATCGCCTTTCCCTACTGGACCGTAGGGGCGGCCCCCCGTGGCCGCCCGAGGAGGCAACGTACTCTCAGTCCAGGGCGCCCACGGGGGGGCGCCCCTACGGTTTTACCGGATTCCGATCCCCGAAATCAGCTCGCCGAGCTGAGACCGAAACCGGGTGGCGCCCCCGTGAGCCGGGTGGCGGAGCGGCACGGCCGTGGCCCCGAGCAGGCCGAGCGCCACCTCCGCCGTCCGGCCGACCGCGGCGATCCGCGCCCCGGCGGGCAGCAGGGAGAGCAGCGTTTCGAGGATGTGGAGGTTCTCGCGCAGCATCGCGCGCTCGGGCGTCCGGTTGCTCAGCGCTCCGGCCGCTCCCTGCGGATGCCAGGGGAAGGCGTTCCACAGTAGGACTCCGCGCGGCGCGTCCGGCAGAGCGGCCAGCGCGCTCCAGACGATCGTCCCCGACGGTTCGAGCCAGAGCGAAGGGTGCCGGCTGGTGGCCTTGAAGCCCGCCCTTAAAGTCCACGGCAGCCGCTCTTCCCCCTCCCCCGCGATCTGCCGTTCGCTGGTGAACGGGATGCCCGAGAACCGCCCGCCGCGGTAGCCGATCGCCTCGCCGAGTAGAACGAGCCGCGGCACCCCCACCCGTTCGAGGTAGATCCGCAGGTTCTTTCGCCTCAGCTTGGCCGCCCCGGAACGGTCGAGATCGCCGTCCTCGTCACGGTACGGATTGGCGATCCCTGAGGAATTTCCAACCGGACCGCGAAAAGTATCGAGAAGAAGGGGGGTCAAAGGCGTCATAGGGGGCAACGGACGGTTTCGATCGCGGAGCCGACCCTACCAGAGGAGACCGCAGATGATTCTTTCCCTCGCCCTCACCCCTTCGACCACCCGTCGTGCCCTCTCGTGCGCGTTGCTGATCGCCCTCGGGCTCGGGCTCGCCGGCTCGCCCGCCTTGGCGGCGAAGACGCCCAAAACGCCGAAGAAACACCGCGCGGCCACGAAGAAAGAACGACCGGCCGACACCGCAAACGCCGAGGCCCAGAAGACTCCCAAAACCGCCGAGACGCCGGAACCGGTTTACCATCCGGTGCCGGTCGATCCGAACCTGCCTTCGGTGATCTCGATCGCTCCGCATTTCTCCGCCCGGGAAGAGCAGGCACGGGGCCGGCGGGAGGACGAGCGCCGGCAGGCGCTCGCGCCGCGCGCCGAGGCGTGGACCCGGGCGTTCCGCGCGGAAGGGCCGCCCTTTGCCCGGTACGTCGCCGAGACGCTCCGAACCCTTCGCACCGCGATCGGTCGCGGCTCGCGGAACGTTTGCTATCCCCTCCAGGTGGCGACCGAGCAACTGGCCGCGGCGCTACCCGTGGCGCCGGAGGCCCGGCTCGAAACCGAGATTCGAGCCGCGCTCGCCCGGGTCGCGAACGGCGCCCGGGTCTGTCTCGACGGCCGGCCGGCCACCGCGCAAACCGAGATTCGCGGCGGCGCCGAGGTCCTGGCCCGCGCGGCGGAGGCGATCGTGAACTGGGACCGGTAGGAGTTCGCCCTACCCGTTCCGCTTCGCTTCAAGCTCCGCCCAGCGGGCATACAGGCGCTCCGTCTCGGCGCGGGCGGCGTCCAAGGCGGTGCAGCGGGCGGCCAGCTCCGCGGCGTTCGAGGCGATTTTCGGATCGGCGACCGCCTCTTCGCTCCGGCGGAGCTTTTCGTCCGCCGCGAGGACGTCGGCCTCGATCCGGTCCCACTCCTTCTGCTCGGCGAACGTCAGGCGCTTGGCCGTCGATTTCGCCGGGACGGCGGCGGCCGGAGGCCCCTTCGGAGGTGCTTGAGAGGCGCGCGAGCCCGCTCCCGCCGGTTTCGCGGGTTCGACCGTGTCCTTCTGTTCCTGCCACTGGGCGACGTCCGCGAACGTGCGGGCGCCGCCCTTGCCGTCGAGCGCCAGGATCTCGGTCGAGACCCGGTCGAGCAGGTAGCGATCGTGGGTCACGAGCACCAGGCCGCCGGGAAATTCGAGCAGGCTCTCTTCCAGGACTTCGAGCGTCGCGATGTCGAGGTCGTTGGTCGGCTCGTCGAGGATCAGCAGGTCGGCCGGCCGCAACATCAGGCGGGCGATCAGAATCCGCGCCTGTTCTCCTCCCGACAGGCGCGAGACCGGCGTCTCCAGCTGCTCGGTGCGGAACAGAAAGCGCTTCGCCCAGGCGGCGACGTGGATCTCGCGGCCTTGGTGGACGACAGAGTCCCCCTCCGGCGCGAGCGCCCGGCGGAGCGTCAGGTTGCGGTCGAGCGTCTCGCGGCTCTGCTCGAACAGGACGACCTTCAGGAACGGCGCGCGCTCGATCTCGCCTTCGTCGGGTTCGATCAAACCGGCGAGCAGCGACAGGAGCGTGGTCTTGCCGCTGCCGTTCGGACCGAGCAGTCCGAGCCGGGTGCCGGGCCGGATCAGCAGATCGATCCCGTCGAGCACGGTCCGGTCGCCGTAGCTTTTGCCGATCCCGGTCGCGATCAACAGCCGCTTGGTTTTCCGGCCCGAGGCGGCGAAATCGATGCTCGCGGTTGATTCGACCGTGCATTGCTCGATCTCGCCCAGCTCGCCGATCAGCCGGTTCGCCTCCTGGATGCGCGATTTCGATTTCGTGGTCCGGGCCTTCGGCCCGCGGCGCAGCCATTCCATCTCGCGCCGGGCGCGGTTGGCGAGCGACTCCTGGTACTCGGCCTGGTTCTTCCGCACCTCGTCGCGTTTTTCCAACAGGTCCGAATAGGTGCCCTCGACCTGGAGCAGTCCCTCGGGATAGACCCGATCCAGCTCGATCATCCGCCGCGCTACGTTCTCCAGGAAATACCGGTCGTGGCTCGC
>Ga0134122_10000929_pt1 | contig 20653 bp, 20 predicted proteins | sample KB302_FD_96461 | JGI IMG/M metagenome (GOLD analysis project Ga0134122, IMG submission 96461) | Terrestrial soil microbial communities without Nitrogen fertilizer from Kellogg Biological Station, Michigan, USA - KB3-0-2 | ecosystem: Environmental > Terrestrial > Soil > Unclassified ... | reverse complement strand
GAGGCGACGACGCTGAACAACATGGGCTTGGTGTACGACGCACTTGGGGAGAAGAAGAAGGCGCTGGAGTACTACGAGCAGGCAGTGGAAAAGCTACGAAAAGTTCAGGACCGGTGGACTCTGGCGGTGGGTCTCGACAATCTGGGAGCGTCGCTGGTCTCGGTCGGTCGACCGTTGGAAGGTGTAGCAAGACTCCGGGAAGCGGCGGCGCTCTACTTCACACGTCCCGACGAGCAGAAAGCGATGTGGAGTCTGTTCCTCGCGTTCGACTTCGCATGCAAGCGCGGGCTGCTTCCTGCTGGACGAGAAGTCCTTGCTGACCTGCGGACTGCGGGCGTCCCAGAAAGCGACCTCGCGCTGCTCGAGGCAAAGCTCCTTGGCCACACAGGGGCTGAGCGAGCCTCTGTCGAGGCGGCTTGGCAGAAGGTCTTGGACGGTGCCAGGAGCCTGAAGGAGGAGGCACGAGGGATGCGGGAGCGTCTAGCACGCGCAGGGCTCACGCGGGTGGCCGAGGGCGCGGCATGGAAGAACTGCTCCGGGATCCTGGTCACACAGGTCATCGCGGATAGCCCGGCCGCTGAGTTGGGCGTGCGCGCTGGAGACATCCTGCTTCGCTACGGCGCGGACTGCCTCGACGTCCATCGAGACCTCTCGGAGAGCACCGCCGAGTCGGCGCCTACCAATGAGGTCTCGATCCAACTGTGGCGCGATGGCCGCATGGTTTCTTTCCGCGCCAAGGGCGGAAAACTCGGCGTCGCGGCCGAGTCCTTCTGAGGCGGCGCCCTGACAGTCTCCCCACGCAAAGCGGGCGAACCGGCCCCGAACGTGGCATGAGGGCAGAACCTATGACCGTGTCCTCCAGCGAGCGGCGCATCGCGCTCTTCATCGACTTCGAGAACCTGGTGACGAACACCGGGATCAGCCCGTCCAGCTTCGACCTCCGCCCCTCCCTGGATTTGTTGCTGGAGCGCGGGAAGGTGATCTTCCGGCGGGCGTACTGCGACTGGGGGCGGTTCCGGGAGGCGAAGGGCGGGCTGCACGAGTTCGGGGTGGAGCTGATCGACGTGCCACCCACCACGCGGTCCGGGAAGAACGGCGCGGACATGCGGCTGGTGATCGACGCGCTGGAGCTGAACTACGCACGGCACCACATCGACACCTTCGCCATCGCGTCCGGGGACAGCGACTTCGTCCCGTTGGCGAACAAGCTGCGGGAGAACGACAAGCGGGTGATCGGGATGGGGGTGAAGGAGGCCACGTCGCCGTTCTTCGTCCGCGCCTGCGACGAGTTCCTCTACCTGCCCACGGACCGGGTCCGGCGCGCAGCTTCCCCGGAAAAGCACGCGCGCGGAGGGAACCAGCGGGGGAAGCGGGGGGACGGTGGGCGCGAGGCGAAGGAGACTCCGAAGATCCCGGACCTGGCGCGGGAGGTGGTGTCGGGGTTGCTGTCGCGCGCGACCGGGCCGATCAACCCGTCGCTGATCAAGGAGACGATGGTGCGGCGCGAGCCGGACTTCGACGAGTCCGATCACGGGTTCGCCACGTTCTCCAAGCTCCTGGAGGCGATGGAGCGGGAGGGGATACTCAAGCGGCAGCGGCTGGGCGGCCGGCAGTGGTACGTGGTCCCGCCGGACGTGGAGGTCTCCGACGTGGCGGGTGCTCCGGCGGCCTCGGCGGCGGAGGAAGAGATCCCGGATCCGCTGGATTAGGGTGCCCGCTCATGGGGACCGCTGCTCTCGTCGTCGTGGCGCTGTCTCTGGCGCAAGCTCCTATTGGGAAGGCGGAGCTGGCGCTGGCGAGGGAGAAGCTGGAGCGGTCGAAGAAGGACTTCTCGAAGGAGCAGTGGTTGCTGCTGAACGGCAAGCTCTCGGAGGCCGAAGCGGCGCTGGCAGAGCTCGCGGCGGTGGGCGGGGAGTCCGCGGTCGTCGCGGCAGGAGGGACGGCGACCGTATGGGCGGCCCTGGAGACGCTGCCGCTGTTCCTCCTGCTCCTTCCCGCAACCGCGCACGCGCCGGGGCTGAAGGAGTCGCCTGCGAGGAACGCCGCGAGGACGAAGTACGAGGACAAGCTGCGCGAGTTGGCCCAGGCGGCCCAGTTGATCGAGTCGCAGCAAGCGAAGATGCCGCCAGACGATGACGAGGACTGCTCCCCTATTGGCGAAGGAGGAGGCAAGTCGGAGCGTTTCTGCAAATACCAGTGTGGCGATCAGCGGATTTGCGTGAGGGTCCCCAGGCCACAGAGGTGTCCGTACGGCAGCAAGAAGACATGGAGCAGGATCGAGTTCGGTAAGTTGGCCCGTCTCCCGCGATGTCCACCAAATCAAAACCCCGACTAGCGCGCGTCCACCGTCGGTTCGAGCGGGAGTTCCAGCCATTCACTGGCTGGCGCTACAGCCCCGTACGACTGCGCGTGGGGCCACCGCCGATCAAGGGAGCAGTCATCGTTCTCAAACCGGGTCTTTATCGGTGCTGGGAGGAGCGCGGCTGGCTCGACCGAGGAGCGATGATCGCGTGGATCGATGGATATGCGCCTGTGCGCGGCCTCGCGCCGATAATCACCGCCGTCACGGCCTTCACGAAGCGCATCTCCTTCGTCGGCGATGTAGCTCCCGCTCCGCTCGCGATGTTCGTTCGCCTGCAGTCCGTCATGCCCCGTGGGGTGCGCCTCACCTACGCAGGCATGGATGACGCGTGGCTCGAAAAGGAAGGGGCCATCAGGAGTCCCAAGGTGGATCTCTACATCGAGCAATACCCAGAAGAGATCCGCCTGTGGCGTGCGCTGAAGGAGGCGCATCCCTCCATCGTCCGAACCATCGGCCCGAATTCCGTGGCGCTTCTCGACCGAGGCCTTGCTTTCCACATTGAAGGTGCCGCCAATCCGGAGTGGCACGGCGAGACCATGTTGAAGCTGGCCTTCCGCAGAGCCATGGGCAGCTCCCCACCGCGAACGGTGCGCCGTCGACGGACCTTGGCCGACGACGAATCTTCAGCCGAAGATTAGCCGCCCATGACCGAGCCGCCCCCCGGACCTCCGAACCCCTCCCGCCGCTCCCTGCTCAAGCGCGGGCTCCTCGGCGGCGGCCTCCTCTTCATCGGCGGCTTCACCTACCTCGGCACGCGCGGCACCAGGCGCGGCGCCCCGCCACCGAAGCCGCTCTCCGTCCTCACTGAGGACGAATACGCGGTGATGGAAGCCATCGCCCTTCGCATGGTCGACCCCGCCCCGGACGCGCCGGCCCTGGGCGACACCGCCTGGACCGTGGACCAACTCCTCGCCGTCGCCCCCGTCGAAGCCCAGAAGGAGGTGAAGCAGCTCCTCGGCCTCTTCGAGAGCGCCCTCGGCAACTTCCTCTTTGGCGCCCGCGTCACCCCCTTCACCCACCTGGACCCCACCTCCCAGGACCGCGTCCTCCGCGAGTGGCAGCAGAGCCGCCTCCTCGTCCGCCGCACCGGCTACTCCGCGCTGAAGACGCTCGCGCTGGCCGGCTACTACGGCACCTCCAGGACCTGGGCGTACATGAACTACCCGGGCCCGCCGAAGGCCTTCCACGACCCCAACGCCCCCGTCTGGAAGGGCAACGGCCAGCCCCGCCCCGACTCGCCGGGCGTGTGGAAGCCGGAGGAGTCCGAAGGGACGTTCCCCCATGAGTGACCGCGTCGGCCGCATCTTCACCGGCGACGAGATCACCTCCGACGCCGAGGTGACCGCCCAGGTCTGTATCGTCGGCTCCGGCTCGGGCGGCGCGGTGCTCGCCCACGAGCTCACCGCCCGCGGCCTGGACGTCGTGCTGCTGGAAGAAGGCGGCTACTTCACCCGCCGGGACTTCAACATGGACGAGGCCTGGGCCTACCCCCACCTCTACCAGGAGCTGGCGAACCGGGCGACGGACGACCTGGCGATCAAGATCTTCCAGGGCCGCGCCGTGGGCGGCGGCACCACCGTCAACTGGTGCACCTGCTTCCGCACCCCGCCGCGCGTCACCCGGCTCTGGCGCGAGCGCTTCGGCCTGAAGGACCTCACCGACGAAGCCCTCCGCCCCCACTTCGAGTGGCTGGAGAAGCGCCTCAGCATCCACGAGTGGCCGCTGGAGCAGATCAACGAGAACAACAGGGTCCTCTGGGACGGGTGCGAGAAGCTCGGCTACCAGCACCAGCTCCTCCGCCGGAACGTCCACCGGTGCGCCAACCTCGGCTACTGCGGCCTGGGCTGCCCGATCGACGCCAAGCAATCCATGCTGGTCACCTTCGTCCCGGACGCGGTGGAGAAGGGCCTCCGCCTCTACGCCAACACCTCCGCCCGCCGGCTGGAGGTGAGCGGCGGCAAGGTCTCCGCCGTCCACGCCGAGGTCCGCGACCCCTCCACCGACAAGCCCAAGGGCGTGAAGCTCACCGTGCGCGCCAAGGTCGTCGCCGTCTGCGGCGGCGCCATCAACTCGCCCGCGCTGCTGCTGCGGTCGGGGCTGGACCAGGGCGGCAAGGTGGGGCGCCGGACGTTCCTGCACCCCGCGCTGGTCTCGGTGGGTCTCTTCGACCGGGAGATCGCGCCCTGGTCCGGCGCGCCGCAGTCGGTGGCCTCGCACCAGTTCATCGACCGCGGGCCGGGGAAGGTCGGCTGGTTCATGGAGGTCCCGCCCGTCGACCCGGTGCTGGCGGCGGTGTCCTTCGCCGGCTTCGGCGCGGAGCACCGGGACCTGGTCCGCAAGCTGCCCAACATGAACGTGCTGATCTCCCTCCAGCACGACGGGCTGCTGCCGGAGGAGACGAACGCCACGGTGAAGCTGAGGGGCGGCGGCGACACCCGGCTGAGCATCACCTACGACCTGCGGCCCGAGCACTTCGAGGCCGCGCGCGCCTCGCAGGCGGAGATGGCGAAGATCCAGTTCGCCGCCGGCGCCACCCAGGTGTTCACCCTCCACGAGGACCCGGTGGTGATGCGCTCCCCCCAGGAGCTGGGGAAGCTGGACGGCGCGCCGTGGGAGCGGCTGCGGACGAGGATCTTCACCGCCCACCAGATGGGCGGCTGCCCCATGGGCGCGGACGAGAGGACGTCCGTCGTCACCCCCGAGCTGCGCTTCCGCGGCGTGGACAACCTCTTCGTCGTGGACGGGTCGATCTTCCCGACGTCGCTCGGCGTCAACCCGCAGCAGACCATCTTCGGGCTGTCGCGCTGGGGCTCGCCGTTCGTCGCCCAGGCGGCGGCGTGACCGGAGCTACCTCCACACCCGCACCGCCGACGGCTTGTGCTCGTCTCCCCACAGCGCCAGCCCCTCCTTCGCCATCCGCGCCGCCCGCGGGCCGATGAAGTAGCCGGGCGGGTCGCTCTTGCGGAAGGTCTTCTTCAACCAGTGCTCCACCTCCTGCACCAGCGCGCGGAAGCGGTCCGGCGCGGCGGTGCGGCGGCCGGTCTGCTCGGTGATGGAGGTCTCCGCCCAGAGCTGTCCCGCCAGCAGCTCCCCACCCTCCATCACCCTCGACCGCTCCCAGAACATGACCGGCGACCGCACCTCGTCCACCCGCCACGACCCCTTGTCCGGTCCCCGCTTCACCTTGTCCACCAGCACGTCGCCCATCTCCGGCGCCGCCAGGTACAGCTCGCCCTCCGGCAACCTCCCGTGCGCCGCCGCCTCCGCGCGGAACGGCGTCCAGCCCTCCGGGATGCGCCGCGGGTACACCTCCAGCGAGAAGCGCTCCAGGAACCGCAGGAACGCCACCTCGTCCTCCTCCGCCATGAACAGCAAGAGCTGGTCCGCCATCGCTAGAACGCGATCCCCGCGCCCACGGTGAACCGGCCGTCCCAGAACGGGAGGATGCCCGCGATCGCCCCGCCGCCGGCCCCGGTGGCCGCCACGACCGCGAGGTACGCCCCCCCGGCGACGCCCTGCAGCCCGACGGACAGGTGCAGGACGTCGAACAGCGCGACCGCGTACCCCACCTCCGCGGTCACCAGGAAGGCGGAGATCCCCAGCGCCGCCGCCGACGTCGGGCCCGAGCCGAAGCCGTAGCCGGTGAGGAACTCCAGCCCGCCGCCCAGGTAGAGGCCGTACGGCGGCGTGTCGAAGAAGTGGAACCGCAGCTCGCCCGCCAGGTCCGCCTGGGTGGTGCTCACCCCCTCGAACCCCTCCAGCGGCTGGCTGAGGACGATCGCGAACGAGGTGTAGAGCGACCACCGCGGGCTGAGCTGCCGGACGTACTTCAGGTTCAACCCGGACCCCACCAACTCCAGCACGTCCGTGTAGAGCGACTGGGTGGCGAACCGCCGCGCCGGCTTCCCCAGGGCGGACGCCACCTCGGCCGCCGCCTGCCGCGCGCCGATGGTGAGCTGGTCCAGCATCCCCTGCTCGGAGTCCGCCTTCACCGTCACGTTGCTCAGCAGCTTCCCGTTCCCGTTGCTGGCGATGACCAGGTTCGCCTGGTACGCGCTCCCGAACTGGCCGATGGAGCCGGTGATCACCCCGTCCACGCCCAGCGCGTCCGCCAGCTCGCTGACGCAGTTGGTGGCGGACTCGTCGCAGCCCATCAATTGCTGGGTGCGCGCCAGCCCGATCACCGCGTTCACCTCCTGCGCGGTGATCACCCGCACCCCGCGGTTGTTCATCTCCTGGGCGAAGTGGTTGGAGAAGAAGTCCACCCGGTCCTTCTTCAGGTTGACCCCGGTGAGGCCCGGGGCCGCCAGCTTGATCTGCTTGGCGTTTCCCGGCGGGGCCGGATCCGCCCCCAGCGCCGCCGCCACCACCACCGCCGCGAGGGTGAGTGACATAGGGCGGCAATCCTAGGCGGGACGCTGTTACAATGGCCCCCGGAATGCGCCGCGGTGGCTACAAGGGCCCGGTAGGGCGGATCGGCGGGGTGGGGGCAATCGAAGGCCCCAGCATGATCGGCCGGATCCGGATGATCCAGCGCATCACCGCGCTCGACTCCGTCCGCGTCCCTCCCGCCGTGGGCCGTTCGTTCCAGGAGATCCTGGAGAACAAGTCGTGGGGCACCGCCTCCGTCCCCACCACCCGCCCGGACGGGCCCGTCGCCGAGCGCCGCCCGCTCCCGCCCACCCGCGAGGAGCTGGAGGAGATGCTGGAGTCCGCCGCCAACGAGCAGGGGTCGTTCCTCTCCCGGCTGGCGGAGGTGTTGAAGGCGGGCGGCTCGGGGCGAGACTGACGTCCCCCGCCGGGTCGAATCCCGCTAGAACGCGCGCATGAGCTTCTCCTTCGCCCCGCTCCTCACCCGGATGCAGGAGCTGCGCGACCTCGGCGGCGCCATCGGCCTGCTCACCTGGGACCAGGAGACGTACCTGCCGTCCAAGGCCGACGAGGCGCGCGGCGCGCAGCTCTCCACGCTCCAGGGCCTCTACCACGAACGCCTCACCGCGCCCGCGCTGGGCGATCTCCTCGCCGCGGCGGCGGAGCAGCGGGACCTCGCCGCGGACCACCGCGCGATGGCGCGGGTGCTGTCCTGGGAGCGGGGCCGCGCGGTCAACGTCCCCGGCGACCTGGTGCGCGCCATCGCCGAGACGCAGAGCCAGGGCCTCACCGCCTGGCGCGCCGCCCGCGAGGCGAAGGACTTCCGCCGCTTCCAGCCCGTCCTCCAGAAGCTCATCGAGCTGCGGCGGCAGCAGGCGGACGCCATCGGCCACTCGGGGCAGCGGTACGACGCGCTGCTGGAGGGCTACGAGCCGGGGATGCGGGTGGAGCGCCTGCGCCCGGTGCTGGAGTCGCTCAGCCGCCGCCTGGTGCCCATCATCCGCGCCACCTCCGAGGCGTGCGCGCGCCGGGGGCCGTCGCCGCTCCAGGGCAAGGCGTTCGACGTGGACGGGCAGTGGCGCTTCACGCTGCGCCTGCTGAAGGACATGGGCTTCGACCTGGACGCCGGCCGCCAGGACAAGTCCATCCACCCGTTCACCGGCGGGACGCACCCGCGCGACGTGCGGCTCACCACCCGCCTGGAGGTGGAGAACCCGTTCCCCGCCCTCTTCGGCACCATCCACGAGGGCGGCCACGGCCTGTACGAGCAGGGCTTCTCCGAGGAGCACTTCCGCACCCCGCTCGCCGCCGCGCCCTCCATGGGCCTGCACGAGTCGCAGTCGCGGCTGTGGGAGAACATCGTGGGGCGGTCTCGCCCGTTCTGGCGCCACTACTTCCCGCTCCTGCGCGCGGAGCTCCCCGAGCCGCTCCAGGGCCTCACCGCCGACCAGTTCCACGCCGCGGTGAACCGGGTGGAGCCGTCGCTGGTCCGCGTCGAGGCGGACGAGGTGACCTACAACCAGCACATCGCCCTCCGCTTCGAGCTGGAGCTGCTGCTGATCGGCGGGCAGCTCCCGCTGGCGGACCTGCCGGCGGAGTGGAACGCGCGGATGGAGAGGCTGCTGGGCGTGCGGCCGCCGGACGACGTGAAGGGCGTGCTCCAGGACATCCACTGGGCGTGGGGCGAGTTCGGCTACTTCCCGACCTACGCGCTGGGGAACCTGTACTCCGCGCAGCTGTGGACCGCGGCCGGGCCCTCGGTGGAGCCGGAGCTCGAGCGCGGGAACCTGCTCGCCCTGCGCGACTGGCTCCGGCAGAAGGTCCACCGCGAGGGCTACCGCTACCCGGCGGAGGAGCTGATCCAGCGGATCTGCGGCCGCGGCCTGACGGACGACGACTTCATCCGCTATCTCACCGCGAAGTACTCGGCGCTGTACGAGGTGACCCTGTGATTCTCGTTTCCGAGGAGATCGAAGCCTACGCCGCCGCGCACACCGACCCGCCCGGCCCGCTCTACGAGCAGCTGCGCGATTTGACGCACGCGCAGATGCGCTCGCCGCAGATGCAGGTGGGGCCCATCGAGGGCGCCTTCCTCAAGATGCTGGTGCAGCTCACCGGCGCCAAGCGGGTGCTGGAGATCGGCATGTTCACCGGCTACTCCGGCCTGAAGATGGCGGAGGGCCTGCCGGACGACGGCGAGCTGATCACCTGCGACATCGACCCGCTGGCGGAGGCCATCGCCCGCAAGTTCCACGCGAAGAGCCCGCACGGGAAGAAGATCACCATCCGGATGGGGCCCGCGCTGGAGACCATCAAGACCCTGCGCCCGCCGCTGGACCTGGTCTTCATCGACGCGGACAAGGAGCGCTACTCCGCCTACTACCAGGCGGTGCTCCCGCTGCTCCGGCCGGGTGGGTTGATCGTCGCCGACAACACGCTCTGGAGCGGCCGCGTGCTGCGCCCCACCCAGGAGACGGACAAGGCGATCGTCGCCTTCAACGACCTGGTCGCCCGGGACCCGCGCGTCGAGAAGGTGCTTCTCACCGTCCGAGACGGAATGCTGCTCGCGCGCAAGAAGCTGGGGAAAAAGACCGCGAAGACGCCGGCGCGGAAACCGGCGAAAAAGAAGTCGCGTCAAGGTCGCTGACAGATCGGCTCTTGGTCGTCGAGACGGGGAATCCACGACAATTCCCCGTGCCCGACTCCATCTCCAAGCCCGCCCTCCGCGCCCGCCACGTCCCCAGACCCGAGAACGCGCCGGCGCCCGCTCCCATCTCCCGCGGCCCGCTGCACCTGGCCGCCGCCCCGGCCGCGGCGCCGAAGCCGCCCAAGACGCACCTCGTCTGGCAGGACCAGTTCGTCAAGGTCGTCTCCGACGAGAACCTCTCCAAGGCCAAGGCCCAGGCGGTGGCCAAGAAGATCGAGGACGCCGCCAGGTTCGACTCCGCCCAGCACCAGTGGCCGGACAGCAAGCCCCTGGGCAAGCAGGTCACGGTGGAGGTGCTGAGCAAGAAGGGCTTCGACGCGCTCTTCGGCGGCGACGCCGGTGGCACCGCCGGCGTGACGCTGGGGCCGGACCTGATGGCGGTCCCGGACACCGTGGCCACCAAGAGCACGCCGGACGACGACGACACGCTCGCGCACGAGATGGTGCACGTGCAGGACGAGCGCATCGGCGGCGACCGCGTCGACCTGGTGCCCACCTACCTCCAGGAGGGCAAGGCGTACGTGCTGGGCGACAGCTACCCCATCGCGCTCCACGAGGACGCCAACGACCCGGCGCTGCGCGGCGTGGCCCAGCAGGTGGGCAACGTCACCGCGGCCAAGGCGCAGGACGTCATCGACCACTACCGCGACCCGGAGGCGGAGGAGGACCCCAGCCGCGACGGCTTCGTGGACGAGACCACCGGCGCGCTCTACGTCGAGTACCTGCGCACCCGCCTCAACGGCACCGGCGTCTCGGACACCATCCCGCGGCTGGCGAAGGTGATCGGCGAGGTGGGAAAGGGCGCCACCTACGAGGACGCCTTCCAGAAGCAGTTCGGCGTCAGCATGAAGGACAGCGAGAAGGGCTTCGTGAAGTTCGTGAAGGACACCGAAGGCAAGCCCGCCGAGCGCCTGAAGGGCATGCTCTGGGAGAAGTACCTGCCCGCTCGGGCCGCCGCGGAGGCGCCGGCGCTGAAGGCCGCCTAGGTCTAGGTCGGCGGGAACTTCGCCAGCAGCTCCGCCAGGTCGGCGGCGTAGAGGCGCTCCCGCTTCTCCCCGAACCAGGGGACCGCGCCGATCTCCTTCGCGCCCGGCGAGCCCAGCCGGGAGAGGTCCTCCACCAGCGCGTTGGGGAGCACCACCGACGGCGTGACCTTCCGCTCCGCCGCCTTCTCCGCCCGCCACGCCTTCAGCGCGTCCTCCCGCTTCTTCTTGTTGGGATCCCGCCGGCCCTTCTTCTCCTCCTGCGGCTGCAGCGTCCCCGCCCGCTGCAGCTCCACCAGGATGCGCACCAGCTCCAGCACCTCTTCGCCGTGCTCGCGGGTGAAGGCGCCGCGCACGCCCTCCAGGCGCGACAGCTCCTTGAGGGTGGTGGGCGCGCGCTGGGCGATGGCCGTCACCGCCGCGTTGGACAGCATCCGGCCCATGGGGACGTTGGCCGCCTCGGCCCACCCCAGCCTTTTTTCGTGCAGCAGCGCGCCGATGGCCATCCCCAGCGCGTACTGGGTGGCGGACATGGAGCCGCGGGGCAGCCGGGGCTTGAACTCGCTCAGGTCCGGCCGCGCCTCCGCCTCCGCGCACAGCCGCTCGCAGTCCAGCAGCACCTCCTCCAGGATGTCCGCCTTCCGGCACTCCTCCTTCACCTGCCGGCCGATCTCGCAGAGGTAGCGCACGTCGTCGGCGATGTACGCCCGCACCTCGGGCGGCAGCGGGCGCATCGCGAAGTCCGACTGCTGGTGCTCCTTGGCCAGCTCCACCTGGAGCCGTTCCCGCGCCAGGTCCGCCAGGCCCACCTTCTGCCAGCCCAGCAGCGTGGCCGCCCGGTGCGTGTCGAACAGCCCGCGCACCCGCACCCCGGCCTCCGCCAGGTACTGGAGGTCCCCGCCGGCGGCGTGGAAGTACTTGGTGCTCGAAGCATTGGAGAGCAAGGGGACCAGCGCCTTCGCCTCCACCCCGGCCGCCAGGGTGTCGAACAGGAACAGCGCCCGGTCCGTGGCCACCTGCACGAAGCACAGGGAGGCGCGGAAGGCGTGCATCGCGTCCGCCTCCACGTCCACCGCCAGCTCGCCGGAGCCCTCCAGCGAGCGGACCGCCTCCACGGTGGCCTCCGGGGTGGCCACGTCCGTGGCGACCTGCGGGAACGTCATGGCCGGAATCTACCCCTCGCGCTCGCCCAGCGTCGGACCGAATGTCGAGGTATATGGTGGCGGCGAACATGAGCGAGGAAGCAAGGCTGGAGAAGGTCCTGCTGGGTCACGTGGGCAAGGCCATCGGCGACTTCGAGCTGATCGAGGCGGGCGACCGCATCCTGGTCGGCGTCTCCGGGGGCAAGGACTCCCACACCCTGCTGTACCTGCTGACGCAGCTGCAGCGGCGCGCCGCCGTCAAGTTCGACTTGCTGGCGGTGAACCTGGACCAGGGCCACCCCGGCTTCCCCGGCGAGACGCTGGAGCGCTACTTCCAGGCGCAGGGCTACCCGTACCGGATGCTGAAAGAGGACACCTACTCCATCGTCCTGGAGAAGACCGACCCGGGGCAGACGCAGTGCTGGATCTGCTCCCGGCTCCGGCGCGGCATCCTCTACAACGCGGCGGTGGAGCTGGGCTGCAACAAGATCGCGCTGGGCCACCACCGCGAGGACCTGATCGAGACGCTGCTGCTCAACCTCTTCTTCTCCGGGTCGCTGGGCTCCATGCCGCCCAGGCTGCGGTCGGAGGACGGGCGGAACACCGTCATCCGGCCGCTGTGCTACGCGCCGGAGAAGGACATCGCCGCGTTCGCCGAGCTGAAGAAGTTCCCCATCATCCCCTGCGACCTCTGCGGCTCGCAGGAGAACCTGCGGCGGAAGCGGATGAAGCAGCTGATGGAAGAGCTGTCCGCGGAGATCCCCCACGCGCCGTCCAGCATCCTGGCGGCCATGGGGAACATCCGCACCACCCATTTGATTGACCCGAAGCTGTGGTGAGAGGCTGACCAATGGCCAAGGAGCTCGCCATCCAGGCGCGGAACGAGCGGAACGCCGCGCTGATCGAAGCCATGCTGCTGGCCGCCTCCGCGGACGGCCAGATCTCCGCGGTGGAGCTGCAGGTGCTCATCCGCCGCGTCATCGAGCGCCCGGAGTTCGAGGGCACCCGCCCCGAGGAGCTCAACGCGCTGGTGGAGCGCTCGGCGAAGAAGCTGGCGGAGTCCAAGGACCTGGAGACGGTGATGCGGTCGCTGCGGGAGCGGCTGCCGGACCACCGCACGCGCATGCTGGCGTTCGGCCTCGCCGCCGCGGTGGCCTTCGGCGACCAGCGGGTGCCGCGCGAGGAGGTGGGGCTGCTCAAGAGCCTCCAGGCGGCGCTGGGGATCAGCGAGGCGGAGGTGGCGGAGATCATCAGCACCATCGAGTCGGGCGGCTCGCTCGCCGAGGCGCTGGGCGATCCGCTGGAGCGCCTCTACGCCGAGGTGATGGTGCTGGTGATGGCCTCCGACGGGAAGGCGAAGGAGGGGGAGGCGCAGGCGCTGGTGGAGAGCCTGGCCGGGGACCCGCTCTTCCAGGGCGTCAGCCGCGCCGAGGCGCAGCGCTACGTGGCGGAGGCGTTCGCCTCCCTCGCGGTGCAGGGGCTGCCGGACCGGCTGCAGGCGCTGGCCCGCGGTCTGACCACCCACGGCCAGCGGGTGAAGGCCTTCCGGCTGGCGTGCAAGATCGCCGCGGCCTCGGAGGGCGGCCGGGGCGAGGAGCGGATGCTGGAGATGCTGCAGGCGACGTTCGGCCTTGCGGACGACGAGGTGGAGCGCTTGAAGCAGCAGCCATAGGTACCGTCGAGATGCCTCCGGCGACTCCCATTCCCACCCCGCTGCGCGGCTTCCGGTTCGGGCTCTCCCCGTCCATGGGCCCCGGGGCGCGGGAGGGCGCGGCGCTGCTGGAGCGGTTCTTCGCCAGGTCGCTGGGCAAGATGGTGGAGGTGGCGGTGGCCCAGAGCTACGACGCGCTGGGGAAGGACGTGCTCTCCGGGAAGCTGGACGCGGCGTGGGCGCCGCCGTTCGTCTGCGCGCGGCTGGAGGCGATGGGCACGCGGGTGGTGGCGCGCGGCGTGCGGCGGGGGAGCGCGTCGTACCGGGCGGCGCTGGTGTGCCGGACGTCGCGGCCGCTGTCGCTGGAGAGGCTGGAGGGGGCGAAGGCGGCGTGGGTGGACCGGGATTCGGTGGGCGGGTACCTGCTGCCGCTGGCGCTGTTGCGCACGCGCGGGATGGACCCGTCGAAGGTGTTCTTCTCGCAGGAGTTCTTCGGGTCGTACCGCGGCGCGGTGGAGGCGGTGCTGGCGGAGAAGGCGGACGTGGCGTCGGTCTACGCGGTGCCCGCTCAGGCGGAGAGCGGGGAGGGGACGGAGGCCACCGGGCTGGAGGAGATCCTCCCCGGCAAGGGCGCGGAGATGAAGGTCATCGCCTTCACGGACGAGGCGCCCAACGACGGCGTGGTGTGCTCCATGAACATCGCCCCGGAGCAGATGCGGGAGATGGAGAAGGTGATCCTGGAGATGCACCAGTCGCCGGAGGGCGCGGCGCTGCTCAAGGACGTCTTCCACATGGAGAAGTTCGAGCCGGCGCCGAGGCTGGGCTACCGGTCGCTCTACCGGGTGGCGCTGGCGACGCTCTAGAAAGCCGCCGGCTCACCGATCCTCTTCCAGCAGGTAGCGCAGGTAGCGGGACACCAGCTCCGTCCGGCTGAACGTGCCCAGCTTGTCGAACACGCTGCCCAGGTGCTTCTTCACGGTTTCAGGCGAGCACTCGAGGGCGCGGGCGATGTCCTTGTTCTCCTCTCCTTCCAGCACGAGGAGGGTGACCTCCCGCTCGCGCGGCGTGAGCAGGCGCTCCCAGTCCGGCGGCAGCTCCAGCTTCCGCGCCGCCGGCGTGGGCGGGCCGGTGGTCGGGCTGGCGAAGATGCCGGCGTACTGGGCGCGGGTGGTGCGGGCGGAGTCGTGGATGGCGTCGCAGTCCTCGGGCTCCTTCACCTGGGCGATGGCGCGCTCGATCTCCTTCACGTGGTCCGGGTCCAGGTCGCGGTGGCCGCGGATGAACTTCACCGCCGCCTGGATGTTGGGGACGGCGTTCGCGCCCACCAGCACCTGGACGAGGTCGACGGCGTGCCGCACCGAGAGCAGGCCCAGCACGTACCCGGTCCCCAGCAGCGCCAGCGGCGAACCGTCCTCGACGATGAAGCGGTTCCAGGCCACGTACGCCTTGACCGCGGGGGCGACCGCCGCCGAGAGCACCGCCTCCTCCGGGTACCCCAGCGCCGCCAGGTCCTCGAGCAGCCACCGGTCGTGGCCGTCCTTGTCGTGGGCCTGGGACTCCATCAGCGCGGCCACGTCCGGGTACCGCCCCTGCTCGCGGAGCCGGCGCGCCGCCGCCCGGAGGAACGGCGTCGTCCAGCGGATGTAGTGGTACGACTGGACGAGGAAGTGGGCGTACTCCTCCCGGTTGACCGCCCCGGAGAGCACCTTCAGCGCGAAGGGCTGGCGCTGCAGCCACTCCGCCAGCCGGACGGCCTCGGCGCGGATCAGCTCCACCGTGGCCTGGCTCACGCCGCCTCCAGCGCGGCGGCGCGGCGAGGGGCTTCGTCCTGGGCGGACAGCGTCGCCTGCGGGATGTCCGCCAGGGACACGACGATCGGGATCCCGCACATGCCGACGTGGGCCTCGTACACCGGCTCGCCCATGCAGAGGGCGCCCAGCATCTCCGCATACTGCATCACCAGGGGCGGGATGCGCAGCCCCTCCAGGTTCCCGGCCCTGGCCTGCGCCCTCGCCCGGGGCGGATAGAGGGGCCTGCGGGCCGGGGGCAGGGGTGGGAACGGGCGCGGGTAGACCCTCCACTGCTCGCTCGCCAGCCCTTTGTGCCGGAGCAACTGGCAGGCGATGCGCGCGTCCTCGATGCTGTCGGTGTCGCAGTTCGCCGAGCCGATCCAGTGCGTCAGCCCCAGCCGCCGGCTCTCCGCGTACATGGCCTGGAACATGGCCATCAGCACGCCGGAGCGCCGCCACGGCCGGAGGATGCAGACGCGGCTGATCTCCGCCAGCGAGACGGGTGGGTAGGCCAGCGCCCCCAGGTCGACCTTCCGCTCCAGGTCCAGGCCCAGCCGGAGCCCATTGTCGCGGGCCAGCTCCGGGTCGGGGAGCAGCATCCGCACCGTCCCCACCGGCGTCCACCCCTCGTAGGCGACGAAGTGGAGCGTGCTCTCCAGGGTGTCGTAGGCGTGCAGGTCCCGGGAGACCAGCGGTGGCCGCCGGGGAAGCAACCCCATCTCGGCGGCGAAGACGCGCCAGCGCACCGAGAGCGCTTCGTCCAGCTGGTGAATCGTCTCCGCGAGGACGCATCGAATCTGCTCAGGCATTTCGTCTCTCCCCCTCTTTTTGGTCGGGGTTGCTCAGAGCAGCCGGCGTGCCAGGAGGCGTTTCCGCTGGCGGGCGTGGGGGTTGGGCGATCACCGGCGGGAGCGGTGAGTAGCATCCTTCGCGGTGAACAACCGTCGAAACCGAAGGAAATCAGGCATGTACAAACATGTATCAGTGGCCGCCGCGCCCGGCGTCGGCGAGTGACGGAAACTGACGAACCCCTCTCGGCGCATGGGCGTCCGCCGCGGTGACGAAGCGTTGACGGGGCCGGTGCGCGCGCCGCCGGCGCGACCGAGGATGACGCGGGCGGCCACGGGCGCGTCGCTCATGGACGCCGCCCTTCCCTCGTGCGCAGGGTGTTGCGCGTGTTGGCACCAGTGAAACTATCCAACCGGACGCTCACTCCGCGCCGGGAAGTGACATCACGAACCGGGCGCCGGGCAGGGCCCCGCGGCCCTCGACGCGGAGCTGCCCGCCGTGGCGGAGGACGATCTCGCGGGACACCGCCAGCCCCAGCCCGGTGCCGCCCTCGGCCGAGCGGGTGGTGAAGAACGGCTCGAAGATGCGCTCGGCGTTCGCGGGGTCCACGCCCGGACCCTCGTCCTCGACCGACAGCTCGATCTGCCCGGCCACCGCGCGCGCGCTGACCCGGAGCAGCCCGCCGCTGGGCATGGCCTGCACCGCGTTGGTGATCAGGTTGAGCAGCACCTGGTGCATCTCCCCCGGCCGGCCCGCGACCGGGGGCAGCGTGGAGAGCGCCCGTTCGACGCGCACGCCGCCGCGCTCGATCCGCTCCCGCGCCAGGTCCAGCGCCTGCTCCACCTCCCGGCAGAGGTCGGTCCGCACCGTCGCCTCTTCGCGAGAGCGCACGTAGACGCGGAGGTTGTCCACGATGGTCTTGATGCGCTCCAGCCCGGCGGACACCAGCTGCTGGCTGCGGCGGGCGGACTGCAGGAGGCCGGACAGGGGCGCCGCGCTCTCGCGCTCCAGGGCGCCCAGGCGATCGGCCAGCACCTCCGCGCCGCCACGCGCGTAGTTGAGCGGGTTGCCGACCTCGTGGGCCACGCCGGAGACCAGCCGGCCCAGCGCCTCCAGGCGCTCGCTCTTGGCGGCGAGGAGATCGCGCTGCGTCTGCTCGCGGGCGCGGGTGAGGGCGTTGAGCCGGCTCGCCAGCGCCACCGAGAGCAGCACCGCCTCCGTCGCCGAGCCGAGCTTCATGTACTGGTACCCGTCGATGGTGGAGACCGTCCCCAGCGAGGAGAGGATGCCCAGCACGGCCCCGCCTATCAGGGCGGCCCAGGCGATGACGAGGACGCGGGCGTTGACCTCGTTCCGCTGGCGCGCCAGCCGCGCGGCCGCCGTCCACACCAGGGCCATGCTCAGGACGAACGCCGCGCAGGCCAGCGTCTTCCAGGTGCCGTCGTCGGTGCGCGTGGAGGCGGCGGAGATGGCCACGTCCACCAGGGCGAGCGCCCGGAGCGCGCGGTCCAGGCGCGGCATCGCCTCCCGGGTCCCCACGAACTCGCGGGCGAACGCGATCCCGGACGCCACCGCCAGCGCCCCGATGACCAGCTCCGACCGCGCGGCCCACACCGGGCGCCAGGGCCAGAGGAAGGCGAAGGCGTACTTGTCGAAGGCCCCCAGCGTCAGCACCATCGCCACCTCGAAGGCCACGTACCAGCCGTAGCTCCGGTCGCGGGTGACTGCATACAGGACCAGGTTGTATGCAATCAGCCCGAGCACCAGGCCGTAATACAACCCGTCGAGCAGGTATCGATCCGTCGCGGCCTTCCAGAAGGAAGCCTCGGTCCAGACCCGCGGCGCCAGCGTCACCGTGTCGCGCGAGGTCACCCGCATCCAGAGCTGGTGCTCCTCGCCCGGCGGCAGCGCGAGCCGGAAGGCGACCAGGGGGTGCGCCACCTCCCGCGCGGCGAACGGGTGGCCCAGCCCGGAGTGGTGCGGCGGCTCTCCGCCGAGGTCGGTGTACAGGTCCGCCTCCCACGGGTTGGTCCCGCCGGGGATGACGATCAGCGGGGGCGCGCCGTCGCTCCGGACGCGCACCCGGAGCCACCAGGTGGACGTCCCGTAGCCCTGGTTCTCACCGCCGGGCGCCAGCGGCCTGAAGTCGCCGGCCGCGCGGCCTTGCACGTCCTCGAAGGTGAGCGTCCCGCCCGGGTCCTCCAGCACGGAGGCCGCCTCCAGGTGGGGGCCCGCGCCCAGCAAGCCGGCGAGGAGCGCGAGCCAGGCCGTCATCTCAGGGGATGAGCCCGTGCTTCTTGGCGCGGTAGAGGAAGGTGGTGCGCGCCTGCTTGAGCGCGCGCGCGGCCCGCGAGCAGTTCCCGCCGTGGGACACCAGCGCCCGGCGGAGGGTCTCCTTCTCCGCCTCGCGCGCGTCCTCCCGGATGGAGTCGGCCGGGAAGTCGATGGTGAAGGTGAAGTCCTCGGCGGTGAGCTCGCCCTCCGGGGAGTTGATCAGCGCTCCCTGCACCCGGTTCAGCAGCTCGCGCACGTTCCCCGGCCAGTGGTACTCGCACAGGCCGCGCAGCGCCTCCCCGGCGATCGACCTCGGCGGCCCGTGCCTGCGGACGGCGTGGTCCAGCAGCGCCGGGATGTCCTCCGCGCGCTCGCGGAGCGGCGGGATGGGGATGGGGACCTCGAAGAGGTAGTAGAGGTCCTCGCGGAACTGGCCGGCCCGCACCAGCGCGGGGAGGTCGCGGCGCGTCGATCCCACCAGCCGCTCCACCCGGCGCTCCTTGAGCAGGTGCAGCAAGGTGGCCTGCAGCGCCTGGGTCAGGTCGGCGGGTTCGTCGAGGAACACCGTCCCGCCGTGGCCGGAGAGCGCGCGCTCCAGGTCTCGTTCGCCCAGCCCGGCGCAGGTGACCCGGACGAAGGGCGCCCCGGCGCGCGCGCTGGCCTCGTGGATGAAGCGCGCCACCAGCTCCTTGCCGGTCCCGGTCTCGCCGACGAGCAGGACGGTCGCCTCGGTCTGCGCGGCGCGGTGCGCCACCGCCAGCGTCGCCTTCAGGCCGCCGTCCGCCCCCACGACGTGGCGCACGTCGCAGCGCTCCGCCGCGTCCCGCTCCAGCAGCGCGGCGGTCTGCGCCTGCGCCGTCAGCTTCCGGCGGCGCTCGCCGATCTCGAGGTTGCGCTCGATGCAGGCGCCCAGCTCCTGCTGGTTCCACGGCTTGAGCACGTAGTCGTGCGCGTGGCCGCGGTTGATGGCCTGCAGCAGGCGCGGCGCGTCGCTGTAGGCGGAGACGATGATGCGCCGGGTGTCCGGCCACTTCGTCACCGCCGAAGCGAGGAGGTCGATCCCCGACATGCCCGGCATCCGCTCGTCGGTGAGCAGGACGCACACCTCCTCGCGGTCGAGGATGGTCAGCGCCTCCCCGGCGTTTCCCGCCACGGAGAGGCGAAACGTGTTTTCGAACTGGAGTTTCAGGAGCTCGAGATTGTTCGGCTCGTCGTCGACGTAGAGCACGAGGGGAACGCGAGCCACCATCGGCTGGTCACTGTACGGGCGCACCCCAAGCCGCGCAACTTGGCACCGCGCGATACAGGTCCAGCGGAGTTGTCGCGTCCATTCATTGCCGCGTGCGCTGTAGTCGCCGGGAGCATACCCCATTCAGGGGATATCGAGCCCCCGCGCTTTCTTTCATCCTCGCTCCCGGAGCCGGAGTCGTTCAGGGGGGGCGCATGGTCTGGGTGAGCTTCAGCTTCGTACGCCGCGCGGCGATGGCGGCAGGTGCGGTCGCGCTGGCGCTGCTCCCGGCCTGTACCGAGGACGGCTCCGGCTCCGGAGCAGTCGCGGTCCGCCTGCCGCCTCAACTGGGTCAAGAAGCCTGAGGACTACTGACCCTACGCCTTGACCTTCGTCTTCTTCGGCCCGGCGGGGTCCTTGGACGGGTCCTGCTCCACCAGCGTGGACTCGTCCTCGTCGTCGTCCTGCGAGTACAGCTTCCGCATGAACGCCGACAGGTACGTGGACGTGGACTGCAGCCGCTCCGACCGGAGGAACTCCTCCAACTGCTCCTGCAGCTCCTGGGCGGACTGGTAGCGGTCCTCCGCCTTCTTCTCCAGCGCCTTCAACACGATGCCGTCGATGGCCGGCGGCAGCTGCGGCACCAGCGACGACGGCGGCGGCGGCTTGTTGCTGATCACCGCCTTCAGCGTGGCGTTCTCGTTCTCGCGCTTGAACAGCCGCTGTTCGGTGAGCAGCTCGTACAAGATCGTCCCCAGCCCGAACACGTCCGACCGGTGATCCAGGTCGTGCCCGCGGGCCTGCTCCGGGGACATGTACGCGTACTTCCCCTTGATGGCGCCGGTGACCGTGTTGGAGACCTTGTTGGCCGCCTTCGCCACCCCGAAGTCGATCAGCTTCACGCACCCGTTGAAGCCGATGAGGATGTTCTGGGGGGACACGTCCCGGTGGATGAACCCCAGGAACTTCCCGGACGGGCTGCGCGCCTGGTGCGCGGAGTGCAACCCGGCGGCGGAGTCCGCCACCACCCGGCACTTCAGCCCCAGCGGCAGCGGCATCTTCTGCGCCCGCCCCCGGTTCACCACCTGCCGGAGCGACTCGCCGTTCACGTACTCCATGGCGATGTAGAAGGTCCCGTCCACCTCGCCCAGGTCGAAGATCTGCGCGATGTTCGGGTGGTTGAGGTGCGCCGCGATGCGCGCCTCGTCGAAGAACATCTCGATGAACTCCTCCTCCTCGGCGAGGTGGGGGAGGATGCGCTTGACCACCATCAGCTTCTCGAAGCCGACGGGCCCCTTCTGGCGGGCCAGGTACACCTGGCCCATGCCTCCGGTGGCAATCTTTCTGAGCAGCTCG
>Ga0134122_10000927_pt1 | contig 20667 bp, 17 predicted proteins | sample KB302_FD_96461 | JGI IMG/M metagenome (GOLD analysis project Ga0134122, IMG submission 96461) | Terrestrial soil microbial communities without Nitrogen fertilizer from Kellogg Biological Station, Michigan, USA - KB3-0-2 | ecosystem: Environmental > Terrestrial > Soil > Unclassified ... | reverse complement strand
CGCCGAGCTGCTCGGCGGCCGGCCCCAGGACTTCGTCGGCCTGCCGCTGAGCAAATGGGCGCGGACCGAGCCCTGGCGGCGGATGGCCCAGATGATCGCCCCCGATCGGTATCTGATGGTCGCTCCCGCCGAGCCCCCCTCCGAGCAGAAATTGGAGCAGCGCGAGGCCGGCGACGGCCGGTTTTGGGTGATCAGCGCCAGCCACCATCCCGAGATCGGGGGCACGGTGTTCCTCGTCCGCGACGGGACCGACATCATCGAGCTGCGCGCCCAGCTGGAACGGCGGCGCCGCGGCGACGAGATGGGCACCTTCGTCGCGGGCGTTGCGCACGAGGTGAGGAACCCCCTGTTTGCGATCACCGCGAACCTTCAGGCCCTGCAGGAGGAAACCGACAAGGCGGCGGTGTTCGATGAATATTTCGGCTGGATTCAAAGCTCGGCGGTCCGGCTGCAGGTGTTGATGCAGGATCTTCTCGACTACGCCCGGCCGGCATCGACCCAGCTCGTGGCCGGATCGCTGCACGAGGTGATCGAGCGTTCCGTCGCCACCTGCGTCGGGCTCGCGGGCCGTTCCGGCGTCGAGTTGCGGATCGACCGCAAGGCGGATTGTCCCGAGATCCTGATGGACTCGCAGCAGCTCGAACAGGTGTTCGGCAATCTGATCGAGAACGCGATCGCGCTCTCGCCCACGAAATCGGCGGTGCGGATTTCCGCCTACCCCGACGGCGCCGCCGGAGTGGTCTGCACGGTCGAAGATTCGGGGGCGGGCTTTTCGCCGGAGGAGATCGAACGCGGCTTCGAGCCCTTCTTCACCCGGCGCAAAGGGGGGACGGGACTTGGGCTCGCGGTGGTCCGGCGGATCATGGACGGCCATGGCGGCTCGGTCGATCTCGGCAACCGGGAAACGGGCGGCGCGCGGGTTCGACTGGTGTTTCCCCTGGCGAAGAACAGTCCGACCCAGCGTCAGAGCGGGGCGTAGCGAATGGTCGGCAACGGCGGACTCCCCACGGCGCAGCTCCTGCTGCTCGAAGACGATGCCTCGATCCGTTTTCCCCTCTCGCGCTACTTCCGCGAGCGGGGCGTCGCGGTGGTTGAGGCGACCACCTGCCAGGAGGCGCGGGACGCCATCGAGGCGACCTCGCCGGAGGTCGCCGTGATCGATTTGAACCTTCCCGACGGCGACGGCCTCGACCTCTTGCCGGAGCTGGTCGGCCGCGACCCGTCCGTCGCGACGGTCGTGCTGACCGGCAATGCCACGATCGATCGGGCGGTGCGCGCGATCCAGCAGGGGGCGGACCATTTTCTGACCAAGCCGGTCGAGTTGCCCGGACTGTTCCAGATCGTCGAGCGCCTGATGACCAGCGCCCACGACCGGCGGATTCATCGCGCGGTCAAAAGGAGCGCCCGGCGCGACGAGTTGGATCCGTTCGAGGGCGAGAGCCCGGCGATGAAATCTCTCGCCCATCAGGCGCGGCGGGTCGCCGAAGCGGACCATCCGGTGCTGATCTGCGGCGAGACCGGCACCGGCAAAGGGGTCTTGGCGCATTGGCTCCATGCGCAAGGGGCGCGCGGGCGCGAGGCGTTCGTCGATTTGAACTGCGCCGGTCTGTCGCGCGAGCTGTTCGAGTCCGAGCTATTCGGCCACGCCCGCGGCGCTTTTACCGGAGCGGTCGATGCCAAGCCCGGCCTGTTCGAGGTCGCCCACCGCGGGACGCTGTTCCTCGACGAGATCGGCGACCTGGCGCTCGAAGTCCAGCCGAAGCTGCTCAAGCTGCTGGAGGAAAAGCAGTTCCGGCGCCTGGGCGAGGTGCGCGAACGGCGTTCGGACGTGCGTCTGCTCGCGGCGACCCATCGCGACCTTGGCGCGGCGGTGGTCGAGGAGCGGTTCCGCGCCGACCTCTACTACCGGGTCGGAACGATCGAGCTGGTGGTCCCGCCGCTGCGGGAGCGGGGGTCCGACGTCATCGCCCTCGCGCGGCGCCTGCTCCAGGCGAGCGCCGCCGAGCTCGGCCGGCAGGCGCTCAGCCTATCGCCCGAGGCCGAGGCGGCGATTCGCGTCCGCCCTTGGCCGGGCAACATCCGGGAGCTGAAGAACACGATCGAGCGCGCCGCCCTGTTCGCCACGAGCTCGCGCATCACGCCCGATCTGCTCGCCCTCGGGATCGGGGGCCAGGGGGCGGCGTCGCAGACGGTCCGGCGGCAGTCTCCGGAACGGACGCTCGACGAGGCGATGCGCGACCACATCGAGCAGGTCTTCGCGCACGTCGGAGGCGACATCCTGGCGGCCTCGCGGACCCTCGGCGTGTCGCGGGCGACGCTCTACCGGTACCTTTCGCGCTACCGAATTCATATCTGAAGAGCTTCTCAAGAGTGCGACGATCCCGTCGCAGGACCGAGATCCGCCGCCGTTCCAGAAGTCCGTTTGCAATAGCAAGATCTTACCAGTCATCGAGTTGGCTCAAAAAGCGCCGCTGGTCCGCCGATTGCGTTGAGCCTTGGGCGTGATCACCCGCATCCTTTTGATGGAAGACGAATCGTCGGTGGCTTTTCCGCTCCGACGCTATCTCGCCCGGCTCGACCTGGAGGTCGATTGGGCGCGCGAGCTGGAAGAGGCGCAGGCGCTCCTGCTTCACCACCCCTATCCCGTCGTCATCGCCGATCTTCGTCTCGGCGGATCGCATCATTCCGAAGGGCTCGATCTCCTCGCCTACGTTCACCGCCACAGCCCCGATACGCGGGTGATCCTGCTCACGGCGTATTTCACGCCGGAGATCGAAGCGGAAGCGCTCCGCTGGGGGGCGGTCGCCGTGCTGCGTAAGCCGCAGTCGCTGGCCGAAATCTCCCGGCTGATCCTGGAGCTCTTGGGGAGCACTCATGAACGGTGACCTGCTATCCGGCCTCCGTCTCGACACCCATTTTCAGGGCGTGTGGGTGGTCGGGCACGGTGAACCGACGTTGCATTACGTGGAGTGTTTGAGCCGCGGACCTGAAAGCACCTCGTTCCGCGACGCCTCCGTGCTGTTCGAATACGCCCGCCGCAAGGGGCAGGAGACGGCGCTCGATCGCCTGGCGATCGCGTTTGCCTTGCGCCGGGTGCCGCGGCCGGTGGGCCCCCGGGTGGCGGTGAACATTCACGTCGCCACCCTGGTGCGCGATCCGGAAATCCTCGAGTTCTGCGTCGATCTTTGTCGCGAGGTGGGGCTCGCGCCCGAGCGCCTGGTGTTCGAGGTCGTCGAGAGCCTGCCCACCTGGCCGGGGTCCAAGCTCGCCGACGCGCTCGACCACGTCCGGGGGCTCGGCATCGGCTTGGCGCTCGACGATTTCGGCACCCATCACTCGAACTTCGAGCTGATGCTCGCGCTGCGCCCCAATTACTTGAAGATCGACCGGCGGCTGGTCCAAACCTGCGCGACCGACAGCTACCGGACGCGGATTCTCGCCACGCTGGTGGAGCTCGGCCGCACGCTCGGGGTTTTGCTGATCGCCGAAGGGGTGGAGCGGGAAGAGGATCTGAACCGGCTGGAGGAAGTCGGGATCGACCTCGCCCAGGGGTACCTGTTGGACCGCCCGAGCTCGCAATGGCCGCAGGCCGCCCTGGTTTCGTCGGCGGTCGGGTAGGCACGAGACGAGAGCCGATGGTCGCCAGGGAATTTCCGGAAGCGCTGTTCGCCCGCCTCCCGCTCGGCGTGGTGATCGTGGACGAGAGCGGGCGAGTGACGCGCATCAGCCGGGTCGCCTGCCAGACCCTCGGCTGCGGCGACCCGAGCTGGATCGGCCGGAGCGTCGACGACCTGTTCGGCGGGAGCAACGAGCTTTCCGGAATCCTCGCGCGTCTCTCGGACGGGGACGAGCGGCGCATGACCCTCACGGTCGCGCGCGAATCCGGTCCCGATTTGGAGCTCGGCCTGACCGCCGTGGCGCTCGGTGCCGGAATTGCGGCCCCCACGTTCGCCTTGATCCTCGGCGACCTCGGGCGGCTGCGCCAGGTCGAGCTCGATCTCCAGCGGTTCGAAGTGCTGGGCAGCTCGCTACGGATCACCAGCGGCCTGGCGCACGTGCTCAGGAACCCTCTCGCCGCGATTCTCGGCTTTGCCGAGTTGCTCTACCTCGAATTGCCGCGCGATTCCGTGCACAGCGGCGACGCCGAGCGAATCCTCGCCATGGTCGGCCGGATCGACCTGTTGATCACCTCCTGCATGCGCCTCGCTCCCATCGGGGCGCGCCGGACCGACCTCGATCCGCTGGAGGTGGTCGCCGGTGCGGTCGAAGCGTCGGCGGCGAAGACTCCCGCGGGGTTGGCGCCGGTGGTCTCGGTGCGCGACGCGCCGCCTTCGATCTACGTCGATCGAAGCCAGGCGATCGAGGCGCTCGGCGCCCTGATCGAAAACGCCGTCGAGGCCGCGGGGGAGAGCTGCCCGGTCGAGATCGAGATCTCGACCGAGCCGGAGAACGGAACCCGCCGGACGTTGGTGAGGTTTGCCGTGCGCGACCGCGGTCCGGGGATGGCCGGCTCGGACCCGACGCGGCTGTTCGATCCCTTCTTCACCACGAAGCCCGGCCGCATCGGCCTCGGGCTGTCGGTCGCCCAAGCCCTCGCGGTCCAGAATCGCGGCTTCATCGACGTCGATTTGAAGCCCGGCGTGACGAGCTTCGGCTTGTTGCTGCCCGCGTCGGCCGGCGCCGCCGCGCTGGCCGATCCGGGGATGGAGGGCGGACGGGAGTGAACGGTCGCCTGATTCTCGTCGACGACGAGCAGGAGCTGGTCCGCGCGACGCTGCGTCGCCTGGAGCGCCTGTTTCCCGATCTCCGGGTGGCCGGCTTTTCCGATGCCGGCAGTGCGCTCGCCGACATTCGCCGCGAAGCGCCCAACGTCCTGGTCACCGACCTGCGCATGCCGGGGATGAGCGGACTGGAGCTGCTCTTGGCCGCGCGCTCGATCGTGCCCCAGCTGCCGGTCGTGCTGGTGACGGCGTTCGGCACTCCCGAGCTGGGCGCCGAGCTGCGCCGGTCTCCCGGCATCGAGTTCTTGGAAAAGCCCTTCGCGATCGACGCCCTGGTGGCCGCGATCGAACGGACCGCCGCCGCGAATCACGGTTGGAGCGGCGCCGTGGCGCAGGCGGAGCTGACGGATCTGGTGCAGATGTACGTCCTCGGCCAGACCAGCGGCCGGCTGGAGATCCGCCAGGGATCGGACTGCGGCGAGATGTGGTTCGACCAGGGGCGGATCGTCCACGCGAGCTGCGGCGAGCTCCTCGGGGAAGAGGCGTTTTACCGCATGATGACTTGGAAGAACGGCCAGTTCGCGCTCGGCCGGGACGGCGGTCCCACGCCCGGCGCCAATATCGAGGTGGGCTGGCAGCACCTGCTGTTGGAAGGCGCCCGGCGGATGGACGACGCCCAGCATGGCGACGCCGAGGCCGATTCGGGCGATGCCGAGAACGACTTGAGCCGCCTGTTCGAAAACATCACCCCTCCCGAAGTCGATGTCGAAAAACCTATCCCCCAAAGGAGAGACCTCATGGCCAGCATCAAGGAAGGGCTTCAGAACCTCGCCGAGCTGGACGGCTTCATCGGCGTCTGCCTGGTCGACAGCAACAGCGGCATGATGATGGGTTCCGAAGGAGGCGGAGTGATAAACCTCGAAGCCGCCGCCGCGGGCAACACGGAGGTCGTGCGGGCCAAGCGCAAGACGATGTCCACGCTGGGCTTGAAGGACGCGATCGAAGACATCCTGATCACCCTCGGCAAGCAGTATCACCTGATCCGGCCGCTCACGATCAAAGACGGGTTGTTCATCTATCTCGTGCTCGACAAGACACGGGCCAACCTGGCCCTGGCCCGGCACAAGCTGGCGGATACCGAAAAAGACCTCGTGATCTAGCTGGCGGGAGGGCCCTTGAGACGAAGAGACCACGGGACGATTCGAGCGGGGCGAGCGGGCGGTGAAACCTCGGGTTGGGTTCTAGCTAGGTGGGCAAAAATTACAACCTCGCGGGGCAGGTGCGGTGCTCCGACGGAGCGTCGAAGGGTAGAAGGGCCGATTTCACCGAAATCGCGGCGGGCACAGAACGTGCTGTCTCCGGGCCGAGCGGCTTGCCCGATGTCTTCCTCCCCCGGCGGAAGTTGAGTAGGATGCGCGACGACCCCGGGTAAGGAGCTCGCCTTGGAGGATCGAGGCGAGGGCGTTCTTCGAAGTGCAGGGACGAAAATGATCGATGAGCATCTAACGGTCCGAGGACCGAGGTGGATCTAGCCGCCGCAGGAGCGAACCTCGTCGAGGAAGCGGTCCGAGCGGTCGGGCGGGGCGACCAGGGCGCCGCGCGCAGCCTGTTGCTCCGCGCGAGCGAGATTGCGCCGGCTCACGATCTGGTCTGGCTCTGGCTCGCGCAGATTTCGTCGTCGCCGTCCGACAAGGCGAGCTACCTGCGGCGCGTACTGGAGCTTCATCCGGGTCATGAGGTCGCGCGCACCGGGCTCGCCGACGCGCTGCGCGACGAAGGGATCGCCGCCGCCAAGGCCGGATCGAGGAAGCGGGCGAGGTCTCTGCTCAAAGGTTCGATCGAGCTCGACCGGAACCACGAGGACGCCTGGCTCTGGCTCGCCGCGGTCGCCGAGACCGAAGAAGAGCGCCGGTACAACTTGGCGCAGGTGCTGGCGATCGATCCCGCGCATCGACAGGCGCTGGTGCTCCTCGATCTGCTCGCCGCGCGCTCCGATTCGAAAACCGGCGGGTCTCTGCGCGAGGAAGCGGCCTCGCAGCACCTGAAGCGAGAGGGGGCGGAGCACGGCGGCCCGGTAAGAGATGACGCGGATGACGACTGGAGCGTGCTGTTGGAGCAGGTCGTCATCGGCTGGGAATTGGAAGACCTCACCGACAATAGGAGCAACGCGATGGCGAACATCAAAGAAAGTCTGCAGGGCCTGACCGAAATCGATGGCTTCATCGGTGCCTGCCTGGTCGACAGCAACAGCGGCATGATGATGGGCGCGGAGGGCGGCGGTCCTTCGATGGACCTCGAAGCCGCCGCCGCGGGCAACACCGAAGTCGTGCGCGCCAAGCGAAAGACGATGGCGACGCTCGGCTTGAAGGACACGATCGAGGACATCCTGATCACCCTCGGCAAGCAGTACCACCTCATCCGGCCGCTCGCGACCCGAGACGGTCTGTTCATCTACCTCGTGCTCGACAAGAGTCGCTCCAACCTCGCCTTGGCCCGCCACCGGCTGGCCGACGCCGAGCGAGACCTCACGGTCTGACCGACTCAAACCCTAAGAACGGAGAGTGAAGTTTTATGGCTACCGAAAAAGATTACGCAGAATTCTTCAACAAGGTCGATTCCGAGATCTCCGGCCTGATCGCGGTGTCGGTGGTCGATCTGGAGTCCGGCATGACGCTCGCCGTGCGGACGAACCGCCAGGATTTCGACCTGTCGACAGCCAGCGCCTTCAACAGCGAAATGGTCAAGATGAAGTTGAAGACGATCAAGGCCCTCGGCCTCACTTCAACCCTCGAAGACATGCTGCTGACGCTCTCCGACCAGATCCACCTGATCCGCATGATCTCGCCCTCGGCGTTCGTCTACATCGCGGTCGATCGGGCCAAGACCAACCTGGCCATCGTCCGCACCGTGGTCGCCAAGAACTGCGTGGGTATCGCCTGACCCGTTGCGGCGCCCGGCTCGGCTCGCCGCCGGGCGCCGCATCCAGCCTTTTCTCATGGCCCGGTTGGACCGCGATCGAGAGTGCGTCATCGTACGCATCGTCTACGATGGGACCGCGCGTTCGGGCAAGACCACGACCCTGCGGGCACTCGGCGCGAGCCTCGGCCGGCAGGTCGAAACGCCGGCCGAGGCGGAAGGGCGCACCCTCTTTTTCGACCGGCTCGACTACACGGGCGGCCGGTTCGACGGCTACGCGATCCGCTGCCAGGTGGTGAGCGTCCCCGGTCAAGCTTCGCTCCAGCGCAGGCGCGAGGCGCTCCTTGCGGAAGCCGACGCGGTGGTGTTCGTGGCGGATACCTCGGCCGCAGGGTACGGGGCAAGCCTCGAAGCGTTGCGCCGGTCGTTGGCCGCGATCGGCGACCGGACGTCGCCGGTGGGACTGGTGGTCCAGGCGAACCAGCGCGATCGCTTGGACGCCGTTGCGATCGGCAGGGTGCGCGCCGATTGCGCTTCCCTGTCGCCCCATCTGGCGGTCACCGAATCGACCGCCGTGAACGGCCTGGGCGTGCGCGAAACGTTCGTTTTTGCCGTCCGTCTCGCTTTGGATCGGGTGCGGGAGCTGCAACAGACCGGCCGGCTGGAGGTCGGGCGGCCGGACGTCGAATGCGCGGACGACCTGTTCGTCGCGCTCCAACAGGACGCCGAGGCCGAGCGCCCGCAGGGTGCTGGGACCGCCGCGCTCGGCGCCGAACCGGCTTCTTTCGGCCGTACCTGGACGTCGCCGCCGCCGGCCCAAGAATCCGCCCCCGCCCGCCAGAGCGCGCCCTGGCCGCCGGATCGGTCGGTCTCCAGCGGCTTGATCTGGCCGCCGATCGCCGGCCGGATCGCGCTGCATGAGGCGACCGAAGGCGCTCCCGTCGATCCGATCCGCCGGCCCGACGGCTCCTGGGCAAACGAGGACGAGGCGCCCTGGCGGCTCCACTCGGATCTCGAAGCGCTCTATTTCGACCTCGAAGAAGGCCGGGCCGCGCTGATCGAATGGGCGCGCCACCACGCGGCCATCGCGCAGGTGCTCTCCCGCCGCTCGATCGTGCTCGCCCGGGCGGCTCCCGGGGCTTGGCGGCTCTGGCAGCTGGTGGCTTCGATCCCCTCTCTGGAGTCCGGCGTGCGCCAAGCCTGGAACGAAGGAACGCCGGAGTCGATCGCGGGCGTCCTGCTCTCGGCGGCCAAGCGGAGCTTGGACGTCCAGGCGCGCCTGGCCGAGACGCCTCTGGCGAAGCTGGGAACGTTCGGCAACCTGGCGGTCGAGAACGGTCTGACCGTCTTCAGCGGCCTGTTTCCTACGAGGATCGGCCCCGCGGACGCCGAGCCGTTCGGAGCGGAGTCGGCGGGCGAGATCCTGCGCCATCATCTCGCCCCGATTCTGCGGGATTTGGCGGCCGCCCGGTCCTGGGAGCACAACCTCAAGATCGTCGTCGAGATTCGTCGCCGGGCGGAGGAGCGCGGCTGGTCGGGAATCGGCGAGATCCTGTGCCGGCTGTTGCCGCCGGCCTGATCGGGTAATTCTTACAACCGCCGGCAAGAAGGGCCCCGGACGTTGGATCCACCCGTGGGAGAGTTAGTATGCCCATAGACCCGTCGGTGAAAAAAAGTTGGATCGAGGTCCAGCGACGCTCTCCCCATCCGGTCAACGCGATCGGAATGCGGATCGATCCGAAGGATGAATTCACCTTGAAGGTCTGGCGTGCCGAAGGTATCGATCAATACCTGGCGCAGGATTGACTCGGATCGAGGAGAGGCGGGCGTCGAGGTGACGGAAGGAGCGGGACTTCTGCAAGAGGCGGTGCAGGCGGCCAAGCGCGGCGACGGCGGCGCGGCGCGCAGCTTGTTGCTGCGCGCGAGCGAGAGCGAGCCGGGCAATGACCTGGTCTGGCTCTGGCTCGCTCACCTATCGACCTCTCCGGCGGACAAGGCGAGCTACCTGCGGCGGGTCCTGGCGATCCATCCCGGCCACGAGGTCGCCCGCGCCGAGCTGGCGGATGCCCTTCGGAGCGAAGGGGTCGCCGCCGCCAAAGGCGGGGCACGGCGACGGGCGCGGGAACTGCTCGAAAGCTCGATCGAGCTGGATGACGGCAAAGAGGACTCGTGGCTCTGGCTCGCCGCGGTCGCCGAGACCAAGGAGCAGCGGCGAGCCTGCCTGGAGCGGGTGCTCGCAATCGATCCCGGCCATCGGCACGCGCTTGCCCTGCTCGATCTTCCGGAGCTGCGCCAGGCGCCGAAGGCCGCGGCGAGCCCTCCCGGCGAGGTCGCCGCTGCCGCGGGCGCCGCCCGTCGTTGTCCGTTGTGCCGCGGCGTCGGTTTTTCCGGTGCCCGCTGCTCCTGGTGCCGGTCGCTGTTCGCGCTCGACGACCTGCGGGCGCTGGTGCGCAATGCCGAGGTCGATCGCGAAATGGTCGGCGCCGGGCTGCGCCGGCTCGAAGGGCTGCCCGGCGGCCGGGACAACTTCGACGTGCAGCTCGCGTTCGGGCTCGGGCTCTTGAATCTCGGCCGGATCGACGAAGGGATTCCGCACCTGGAGATCGCAAGCCGCCTGCGCCCCGACGATGCCGTGGTCGCCGCGCAGCTCGACGTGTTGAAGCTCTGGCGGCGGGGGCGGCAGGCCACGGCGCGGCCGGCGCGTCGCGGCAGCGTGCTGGTGGTCGATGACAGCCCGACCGTGCTCAAGCTCGTCGCGAGCAGCTTGGAGCCGCACGGCTTCGAGGTGACGACCGCCGCCGCGGGCCTTGAAGCCTTGGCCCGGCTGCGGGAAAAGCGGCCGAACCTGGTCCTGCTCGACATCAACCTGCCGGGCATGGACGGATATCAGGTGTGCAAGATCATCAAAGCCGATCCGAATCTGGGCAAGGTGCCGGTCGTGTTTCTCTCCGGTCGAGGCGGACTTTTCGATCGGATGCGCGGCCGGCTCGCGGGCAGCTCGGAGCACGTTCAGAAGCCCTTCGAGCCCCAGGCGCTGCTCGCGCTCGTCGAACGTTTCGTCGAGCTCCGAAATCAAGTGGGACATTGAGCATCAAGGAGAAGGACAGATGCCGACCGGCAAGATTCTCGTCGTCGAAGACAGTCCGACCGAGCTGGCGATCACCACCTCCGCGCTGGCGGGGCGAGGATATCGGGTGCTGACCGCGGCGGACGGCGAAGAGGCGATCCGGAAGATCCGGGACGACCGTCCGGACCTGGTGCTGCTCGACGTCGTGCTGCCGGGCAAGAACGGTTTTCAGATCTGCCGGGAGATCAAATCCAAGCCGGACACCCAGGCGATCAAAGTGGTGCTGGTGACCAGCAAGAACCAGGAGTCCGACCGCTTCTGGGGCATGAAGCAGGGGGCGGACGAATATCTGACCAAACCGTTCTCGACCGAGGATCTGCTCGCGGTCGTCGCGCGCCAGACCTGAGGGATTCGGACGATGAACGAAGAGCACGAACCGTCCGAGGGCGGCGCGACGGCCGATCCCGGTGTGCCGTTGGAGGAGCTGCTCGGCGCGGTCGAAGCGGGTGTCGAAGCGGAGAGGGCCGCGGCGCCGGCCGCGCCACAGAAGGGCGCGCAACGAACCGCCGATCCGGCGGTCGCCGGACGGTTCGTGATCTTCGATCTCGGGCGCACTCGTTGCGCGCTGCCGATCGATCGGGTGGCCGAGATCGGCGAGGTGCCCAAAATCACGCCGGTGCCGCACGTGCCCCGCTGGGTGCGCGGGGTCGCGAACCTGCGCGGCGACATTCTGGCGGTGATCGACCTGCGCGCGCGGATCGGTCTCCCGCCGGTCGATCCCGAAAGCCGCAAGGGCCGAATGCTGATCGTGCGTTCGTCGCCCGGGCCGCTCGGAGAGGTCGCCGCGGGTCTCCTGGTCGATGCCGTCTCGGGGGTTTCGCGCGTCGACCGCGGTGCCCTCGCGCCGCCGGAAGAGCCGATCGACGACGGCTTGACCCCGCTGCTCGACAAGGTGCTGCTCCACGAGGGGTGGCCGCTGGCGGCGATCGATCTGGACCTGTTGTTCGCGCATCCGGAGCTCCGGCGGCTCGGCGCGGAGGCTTCGTAGTGAAGTAGGAGTGACATCAGAGGAAGGACGGTCATGCTCAAGAATTGGAAGATCTGGCAGAAGCTGACGGCCATTGCGGTGGCGATCGGACTGATGATTCCGGTGCTGCTCTACCTCGCCGTTTCGGCGCGCAACCAAGACATCACCTTCGCGCGGAAAGAAAGCCTGGGCGGGCGGTATCTCCTGCCGCTCACGCAGCTGTTCGCGAAGGTGCCGGAGCATAGCGGACGGCTCAACACGATGCTCTCGGGCGACTCGGGCCAGCGCCCGTCGGTCGCGGCGCTGCGGGCGGCCATCGACAAGGACTTCGAGGCCCTCGCGGCGATCGATCGCGAAGCGGGCGAGGCGCTCGGCTCGACCCGAACCTTCAATGCCATCCGCCAGGAATGGCAGGCGCTCAAGACCGGCGCCGGGCGGATGTCCGCCGATCAGAGCTTCGCCGCCCACACCCGGCTGATCGACCGGCTCGCGACGCTGATCCAAGACGTGGGAGACAGCTCCAACATCCGGCTCGACCCGATTCGCGACTCCTATTACCTGGGCGAGATCGTCTTGCTCTGGGGGCCGCGCGCGATCGAAGACCGCGGCCAGCTCCGCGGCCTGGCCGGCGGCATGGTGGCGCGCGGCCGGGTCACGGCCGACGAGGCGGCCGAACTGAACCTGTTGATCTCCCAGCTCAGCTCGTCGAATGCGCCGACCGAGCGCGCCGTGCGCCTGATCGCCGAGGACAACCCGGACTTTGCGGAGAAGGCGAACGGTCTCTTGAAGGCCGCCGACGAGAAGACCCGCATCTTCACCCAGGTGGTGCAGAACCGGATTCTTCGGGTGCCGGTGCCCACCGTGTCGCCCGCCGATCTGTTCGCCGCCGGCAACGCCGCCGTCGATGCCCAGAGCGCCCTGTCCAACGCGATGGTCGATCGGCTTCAGGTGGAGCTCAACACCCGCGTCGCGCGCCTTTCGCGCGCCCGCAACCTGTTGGTCCTGGGCTCCCTGGTCTCGGTGCTGCTCGCGCTCTTCCTGGTGGTTTACATCACCGGTTTGATCTCGCGCCAGGTGGCCGCGATCTCCGGCATGTTCCAGCGGATCGGCGTCGGCGACTTCGGCTCGCGCGCCAACGCGCTCTCCAACGACGAACTCGGCGCCGCGGCGGTCTCGATCAACGCGGTTTTGGACAACACGATCTCGCTGATGCAGTCGCGCGACGAGCGCGACCGCATCCAGGGCAGCATCATGAAGCTTCTCGACGAGATCAGCGGCCTGGCCGAAGGCGACCTGTCGCGCGAGGCGGAGGTCACGGCCGACCTGACCGGCGCGATCGCCGACGGATTCAACACCGTCACCGGCCAGCTGCGCGAGATCATCGGCAACGTCCAGGCGACGACGCTCCAGGTCAGCTCGGCCGCGAGCGAAATCCAGACCTCCACCGAGCTGCTGGCGGACGGTTCCGAGGCGCAGTCGAGCCAGATCGTCGGCACCTCGGCGGCGGTCGATGCGATCGCGCTGTCGATCCAGCAGGTGTCGGAAAACGCCGTCTCCGCCGCCGGGGTCGCCGACCTCGCGCTCTCCTCCGCCAAAGAGGGGGCCGAGGCGGTGGCCCGCACGGTGGACGGCATGAACGGCATCCGCGTCCAGGTGCAAGAGTCGGCGAAGCGGATCAAGCGCCTGGGCGAAAGCTCGCAGGAGATCGGCGAGATCGTCCAGCTGATCGGCGACATCGCCGACCGCACCAGCATCCTGGCGTTGAACGCCTCGATCCAAGCCGCGATGGCGGGCGAGGCGGGGCGCGGATTCGCGGTGGTCGCCGAGGAGGTCGAGCGGCTGGCGGTGCGCTCGGCGGACGCCACCAAGCGGATCGGCGCGCTGATCCGCACGGTGCAGAGCGAGACCAACGAGGCGGTGCGCGCGATGGAAGACACGACCCGCGAGGTGGTGTCGGGGTCGGGTCTCGCCAATGCCGCGGGCCAGGCGCTGGGCGAGATCCAATCGGTCTCCGGGCGGCTCGCCGAGCTGATCCAGGCGATCTCGATGGCCGCCAAACAGCAGGCGCACGGCTCGGACGCGGTCGCCAAGGCCATGGGCGACATCTCCGAGAACACCCAACAGACCGCGGCGGGCACGAAACAGGTGGCGGTTTCGATCCGGAACCTGGCCGGGCTGGCCGACAGCCTGCGCGAGTCGGTCGCGGCCTTCAAATTGCCGCGGGCGGCCTAAGGGACGCCGTGCTGCCGATCGATCCCGAGCTGCTCGCCGGCTTCTTGGCCGAGGTGCGCGGCTATCTGCCGCGGATCGCGAGCGCTCTTGCCGTGGCCCGCGAGCCCGCAGCGTTCGCCGAGCCGTACCGCCTGATGCACAGCATCAAGGGGGCCAGCTCGATGATCGGCCTGGCCGGGCTCGCTCACGTGGCGTCGTATGCCGAACAGGCGCTCGACGAGCTGCAGCTGGGCGAGCGCGGCCTGGACGCACCGCTCGCGGCGCTGCTCGGCACGCTGCTCGATCGGATCGACGCCGGCCTCGAAGACATCGCCTCCGGGGAGGACGACGGCCACGCCATGCTGGCGGCGACGGTGGCCGATTTCCGCCGCTTTCGGGGTCTCGCCGAAGAGGGCGACGCGGCCGAGCTGGCGGCGCCGGAAAAGCGCGAGATCGCCGGTTTCCCGTCGCCGTCGTTGCCGGACGACGGACCGGGGCCGTTCTCCTCGTTCGAGGATTTCGACTCGCCCGGCCGCCCTACGGTGGGCGCGGATCTGCTCGAAACCTTTCTCGAAGAGGCGGAGGATCACCTGCGGGCGATCGCGACATCGCTCCGGACGTTCCGCCTCGATGCCGGCGATCGCCCGGCGTTGCTCACGGTGCGGCGTAGCGTTCACACCCTCAAGGGCGCCGCGAGCCTGGTCGGTTTCGGCGACCTGGCGCGGATCGCGCACCGCATGGAGGATCTGCTCGACCTGCTGGCCGACGGCGAAGAGCTTCCTTCCGCGGCCGATCTCGCGCTGCTGCTCCGGACCACCGACGCGCTCGAAGATCTCGCGGCGGGCGGCTTGCCGCCCGAACTCGCCGAGCTTGCGGCGCGCTATGACGAGCGGCTGCCGGAAACCTCGCCGCATCTCGCGCCGTTTCCGGCGTCGAGCCCGGTCGATCCGGGCTCGCAGCGTCTGGCGAGGTTTCTCGACGGCGGGAGCGATTCGGAATCGGCCGCGGAAGAGGCGGGCGGCGGCGCGGCCGGTCCCGCCGGTCCGACATTGCGCGTGCCGCTCGAACGGCTCGACGACGTCGTCCGGCTGGCGAGCGAGCTGGTGGTCCACCGTTCGATCTTCGAGCGCCACGTCGCGGATCTTCAGCGCCGGGTCGAGGAGATGAGCGCGAGCCAGGAGCGGCTGCGCCGGCTCGCCGGGCGGCTGGAGGCCGATTACGAAGTGCGGGCGTTGGCCGGTTCGGCGGTTGGCGCGATGTCCGAAGGGCGCGGGTTCGGCGCGGCCCCGCCCGGGTTCGACGCGCTCGAATTCGATCGTTATACCGAGTTTCACCTGCTGTCGCGGGAGCTGGCCGAGACCGCGAGCGACCTGTCCACGGTGGGCGTCGAGGTCGCCTCGTCCCTGGTCGATTTCGACGGCGACCTCACCCGTCTGAGCCGCCTTTCGAGCGACGTGCAGAACCGGCTGATGCGCCTGCGCATGGTGCCGTTCGCGCAGCTCGCGTCGCGCCTCCACCGGGCGGTGCGCGTGACCGCCGCGCAGGAGGGCAAGCCGGTCGATCTGGAGATTGAAGGCGAGGCGGTCGAGCTGGACAAAACGGTGCTCGAAGAGCTGGCCGACCCGTTGCTCCACCTGCTCCGGAACGCCGTGTCCCACGGCATCGAGCCGGCGGCGCTGCGGCGCGCTGCGGGCAAGCCGCCAAGGGGCCGGATCCGCGTCCAGGCCGTGAACGAGGGCACCGAGGTTACCGTGCGGGTGAGCGACGACGGCGCCGGCATGGATCCGCAGGGCTTGATCGCCGCGGCGCTCGCCGCCGGCCGCCTCTCCGAGACCGAAGCCGCGTCGCTGTCCGACGACCAGGCGATCGAGTTGGCGTTTCTGCCGGGGTTATCGACCGCCGCCTTGCTGTCCGAAGTCTCGGGACGCGGAGTTGGGCTCGACGTCGTGCGCGCGGGCGCCCGCCGGGCCAAGGGAACCGTCTCGGTCCGTTCCGCCTCCGGCCACGGCGCCACGTTCGACATTCGCCTGCCGATGAGCCTGGCGGTCGCCCGGGTGCTGATGGTGCGGGCTCACGGCGAGAGCTTCGCCATGCCGCTCTCCGCGGTGGCGCAGATCCTGCGCGTCGAGCGCTCGGCGATCGAAAAGCAGGGGAGCGGGCTCGTTTTGACCCTGGACGGCCGGGTCTACCCGTTCCTCCACCTCGGCCGGCGCCTCGGCCTCGCCGCGCCCGCCGACGAATCGTCGCCCCAGGTGCCGGTGTTGCTGCTCGCCCTCGGCGACCGCCGGGCGGCGCTCGGAGTCGATCAGGTCGGCCACGCGCGCGAGGTGGTGGTAAAGCCCCTGGGGCCCTTGCTCGGCAAGGTCCCCGGGATCTCCGGCGCGACGCTCACCGGAGACGGCGAGGTGGTTCTAATCGTCAGCCCCGGCGAGCTGGTGGCCGACGAGGCGCGCGGAATGGGCTCCGCCTTGGTCTCCTGGGCCGCGGCGACGGAGGCCGATTCCGAGGGAGCCGGGGAAAAGGCCGCGCGCGCTCTCGAAATCCTGGTGGTGGACGATTCGCTTTCGGTGCGCCGCGTGCTCGGGAACCTGCTTTCGGGAGCCGGTTGGAAGCCGGTGCCCGCGCGCGACGGGCTCGAAGCTCTGGAGCTGTTGCAGCAGGCGGACCGGATGCCGGACGCGATCCTGCTCGACATCGAGATGCCGCGGATGGACGGCTACGAGCTGACCGCGACGCTGCGCGGCATGGCGGAGTTCGCGGCGGTGCCGATCGTCATCCTCACCTCGCGCGCGGGGGAAAAGCACCGGCAGCGCGCGTTCGAGCTCGGAGCCTCGGAGTATCTGGTGAAGCCGTATGAAGACGCCGCCCTCCTCGCCATGATCCGCCGGCTCGTCCGCGAGGCGCTTCCCACGTGAGCCGGAGCTGAACCGATGGCGCGGATCATCTCCTATTGCAGGGTCGGGGCCGATCGGTTCGCGGTCGATCTCGCCCAAGTGGCGGGGATCGAAGGGACCGACCTGCTGCAACGGACGCCCGGGGAGGCGGGAGGCGATCGCGCGACCGCAGAGGTCGGCTGGCTGCTCGGCGCCCACGAGGACCTGCCGGTCCATAGCCTGGCGCGCCTGTTGGGCCGGCCCGACGCCGAGCGCGCTCCGCGCGGGAGCGGCGTCGTCCTGGTCGTCGCCGGCTTGAGGGGCGGACCGAGAGGCGTTCTGGTCGATTCGATCGAGCATTCCGAGCAGCCCCCCGAGGCGATCCACCCACTGCCGAGGGTCTTCAGTCGGCTGGGCGGGGCCGCGGCGTTCGGCGGCGTCGTTCAGCGGATGGGGGCGCTGTCGTTGCTGGTCGAGCTGGGGGCGCTGGTGGTCGGGGAGAAGGTCGGTGGTGGACCGGACCAGGACCTCAAGGACGGCAAGGACATAAAGAACAACGCGGAGCTATCGGACGAGGCGAGCGTGCGGCCGGCGTCACGAGTCTTGATCGCCGATCTGCTCGCTCGGAGCGCCGAGGGGCATCCGGTCTCGATCGCTCTTGCCGCCGGACAGGTGGCCGAGGTGATCGCGGCGTCGCCGGTCGTGCCGGTGCCGGGGACGCCGGCCGATCTGCCCGGGATGATCCTCTGGCGCGATTCTCCCCTTCCCGTGCTCGACCTGGCGCGCGGCCTTTCTGGCGCGGGCCGGCTCGTGGCTTCGGACATGCCGGCGGCCCGATTCGTCGTCGCCGCCGCGGGTCCGTTCCACGTCGCGATCCCGGTCGGCCGCGAGGTTCGTTTCGAGCGCCTGCCTTTACCGGCCCGGCCGATCCCTCTGCCGCCGGGGCTCGCGGATTCCGAGGTACTCGGCGCCTACGATTTTGCCGGCACGCTTTTACTCGTCTTCGACGTCTCCCGCTCGCTCGCGAGAACGGATCGACCGTAAGGTCCGCCGCCTTCGCGGAAACCACGTTTCAGGAGAACCGCTCATGCACACCATGCAAGCTCATTACGATCCGCTGCTCGTCGCCTTGTCCTACGCCGTCTCGGTTTTCGGCGCCTTCACCTCGCTGCGCCTCGCGCTCCGGCTGCCGGCCGCCAAGGGGGGCGCCTTCTTCGGATGGCTGGCCGCCGCGGCGTTCGCCATGGGCGGCGGGGCGATCTGGACGATGCATTTCGTCGGCATGATCGCCTATCGGACGGACATGCCGATGCAATACGACACTCTGATCACCGCGGCTTCGATGATCCTCGCGGTCGTGGTCACCGGCGTCGGTCTGTGGATCGCGGGCAGCGGCGCGGCGAAGCCGGCGCGCCTGCTCGCGGCCGGTACGTTCACCGGCCTGGGCGTCGCCGGAATGCACTATCTGGGGATGGCGGCGATGCGCATGGCGGCCGACCTGGTGTACGACGAAACGCTGGTCGCGATCTCGGTCGGCATCGCGGTCGTCGCCGCGACCGCGGCGTTCTGGATCGCCTTCAACATGACCGGCCGGTGGCAGCAGGTGGGCAGCGCGTTCGTCATGGGCGCCGCCGTTTGCGGCATGCATTACACGGGCATGGCGGCGGCGACCATGGTGCCCAACGGCAAACCGGTGGTCGCCGACCTCGGGGTGCTCTCCGGCGAGGATCTTGCTTTCTTCGTCACCATGGCGGCGATCCTGATGCTCGCGATCCTCCTGTTCATCTCGATGCGGAAGCATTTGGACGAGCAGCCGCTCTTTCAAAGCTGAGGCGACCGCGAGAGATTCGCCGGCTCTCTCACGGTCTTTCGCTCGCCGGGCGCAATTTGGCGTAAGGTTCCAATTCAATGCATAGGGTTCTAGTGATCGACGACAACCCCGACGATCTGGCCCTCGCCGAGGTCGCCCTGTCCGGGGCGGGATATGACGTGGTGCTGCTCGACGAGCCGCTGCTCGCCGTCGAGATCGCCGCGGCGCATGAGGTGGCCGCGATTGTCTTGGATCGTCGAATGCCCGATGCGTCCGGCATCGAAGTTCTGCGGGCGCTACGCGGCGACCCGCGGACGCGTCCGGTTCCGATCCTGTTCCTGTCGGCCGAAGGCGGGGTCGAGTCGCGCGTCGAGGGCCTCCAAGAGGGAGCGGACGACTACCTGCCGAAACCGTTCCATCCGGCCGAGCTGGTGCTGCGCGTCGAACGGTTGGTCTCCCGCAGCTCGACCGAGGTCCATAGCCTGGAAGGCAAGATCGAAGACATCCCGCTCGGCGACGTGCTCCAGACCTTGGCCATCGGGCGCCAGAGCGGAGTGCTGATCGCCGCGGTCGGGGAGATCGGGCGCTTGGTGATCACCCAGGGGGAGATCCGTTCCGTGTCCCGGGGCCGGCTCACCGGCCGCGAAGCGTTGATCGACCTGGTCGGGGCGCAGAAAGGCCGTTTTCGATTCATCACGCGAACCACCTCGCAGGAGCGGGCGGCGGCGAGCGAGCCGATCGACCTGCAAAGCGCGCTGCTCGAATCGGCTTGGTTGCAGGACGAGCTGCGTCGGGTCGAGGCGAGTCTGCCCTTGGAGGGCCTGCTCTGGCTGAACGCCCGCCCCCAAATCTCGCCGAGTGCCCGCCCGCTGCCGATCGAAGACGTGGCGGCCTACCTGGAGAGACGTCCGGGATCGACGCTCGCGGAGGTGGTGGCCGGGATCGCGCTGGCTCCCAAGCGCGTCTCCCTGGCGATCGCCCTGCTGATCGGTGAAGGCAGCGTCGCCGTCCTCGGCGGCGCTTCCTCCGGCCCGGCCGAGGCCAAGGCGAGCCGGCTTTGAGCGCCCGGAAACCCACCGCGGCCCAAGGGCTCGCCGCCGCCTCGGCGCTCGCCGTCCTGGCGGTGCTCGGATTCGCCTTCGCCGGCGCCGGCCATCTGGAGCGATGGCGCAAGGCGACGACCTTCACGGTGCGCGACGCGGACGGCGCGGAGCCGGCGCCGCGCGGCGCGGCCGAGCTGATCGCCGCGGAACGCGCTCTCGGCGCGATCGAGATCGCGGGCGTTGCGGGTCTCGCTCTCGCGCTCGCCGCCTGGCTCGCGCGGCGCAGGTCCGCCGCCTGGCGGGATGACGATATCTCCGACCCGACGCCGAGAACGACGCGCCCGCCGAACGACGCTCTCGGCGACACCATGCTCGAAAGCCGCGAGCTGTTCGCGCAATCCCACGACCTGGTCTTCGTCCTCGACGCCCAGGAACGTTTCGGCGCGGTCAATCCGCGCTGGGTCGAAACCATGGGGTATCCGCGCGAGGAGGTCCTGGCGCTGCGATTCTCCGACCTGCTGCGGCCGGATCAGATCCCGTTCTGGCAGCAGATCTTCGCCGCGGCGCGGCTGGGCGAACGCTCGCCGAGCTTCGAGACGGTGCTTTTGTCCAAGGACGGCCGGGAAATCCTGGTCGAGGGATTCTGCTGGCCGCGGCTCGATCCCGACGGGCGTTTCGTCGAGCTGCGCGGCCTCCTGCTCGACGTCTCGGACCGCCAGCGCGCCGAGCGCGAGCAGGCGCTCGGCGAGGAGCGGTTCCGCAACCTGTTCCAGCGCATCCCCTCGTCGCTGCTGATCTACGACCGGCGGAACTTCGCCATCCTGGGCGCCAACGAGCGGGCGCTCGAACAGTACGGATACTCCCGCTCCGAGATCCTCGCCCAGCGCTGGACCGACTTGCTGGCCCCCGAAGAGCTGCCGCGCGCCGACACGCTGCGCGAGGAGGCCTCGGTGGCGCTCGCCGGAGCCTGGCGACACCGCCGAGCCGATGGCGGGATCT
>Ga0134122_10000926_pt1 | contig 20667 bp, 16 predicted proteins | sample KB302_FD_96461 | JGI IMG/M metagenome (GOLD analysis project Ga0134122, IMG submission 96461) | Terrestrial soil microbial communities without Nitrogen fertilizer from Kellogg Biological Station, Michigan, USA - KB3-0-2 | ecosystem: Environmental > Terrestrial > Soil > Unclassified ... | reverse complement strand
TCGTGATGACCCCGCGGCCCGGCCGCATCCTGGAGGACGTCCGGGTGGACCTGCCGCGGCCGCGCCACCTCGAGGTGATGAACACCCCCGAGTTCGGGCGCCACGCCCGCGCCATCCGCGCCCGGTTCGCGGTGCGGGGAGGGCTCGACGCATGAGCAGCGTGAAGAACGTCTCGCTCAGCGTCCTCCTCCTCATCGCCTCCCTCGCGCTCTGGGAGGGGATCGTCCGCGTCTTCGACGTCGCGGTCTTCATCCTGCCCGCCCCGTCGAAGGTGGCGGTGGCGCTCTACCGCGGGCTCGCGAGCGGCCTCTACCTGACCCATCTCAAGGTGACCCTCGTCGAGACCCTCCTCGGCTTCATCGCCGGCTCCGCGCTCGGCTTCCTCCTCGGCACCGCCGTCGCGATGAATCGCTACATCGACTATTTCCTGTACCCGTACATCGTCATGTTCCAGTCCCTCCCCAAGGTGGCGCTGGCGCCTCTGATCGTCGTCTGGTTCGGCCTCGGGCTCAGCTCGAAGGTGATCAACGCGGCGCTGGTCGCGTTCTTTCCCCTGCTCGTCAACACCATGGTGGGCCTGCGCTCCGCCGACGAGGACCGGATCAGCCTGATGCGGTCGCTCGCGGCGAGCGACCGGCAGATCTTCTGGATGCTCCGCCTGCCGAACGCGCTGCCCTTCGTCATGGCCGGGCTCGACATCGCGATGATCTTCGCGCTCATCGGAGCCATCGTGGCCGAGTTCGTGGGCGCCACCGCAGGGCTCGGCATGCTGATCCAGTCGATGAACTTCAACATGGACGTCTCCGGGCAGTTCTCGGTGCTCTTCATCCTGTCCGTCGTCGGCCTCGTCCTGAACCGGGCCATTCTCCTCGTCCGCCGCCGCGTGCTCTTCTGGGACCCCTCCGAGAAGAGCGCGGTGGAAACCGCCGAGGTCGAGATGGCCGAAACCCGCCGGGTTCCCGCCCGCATCCCCGCCAAGGAACGTCCCACATGAGAAAGCTCGCTCTCGCCGTCGCGCTCGCCGCCCTCCTCGTCCCCGTCGTCGCGTCCGCGCAGACCAAGCTGCGGGTGGCCACCTGCGCGCGCACGATCACCACCGGGGTGGGCGCCCCGTTCGCGGTGGCCATGAAGATGGGCTGGTTCAAGCAGGAAGGGATCGAGGTCGAGATCATCCCGCTGCCCGGGTCGACCGACTGCGTCAAGAACGTGGCGACCCGGGAGGTGCTCGTGTCGCTGCCGAGCGTGGAGCCGCTCGCGATCGGCCGGCCGCAGGGCATCAAGGCCAAACTCTTCTACACCGCCTACGAGACCAACGGCTACGGCCTCGCGGTCCCCGCGGACAGCCCCATCCAGAAGGCGTCCGAGTTGAAGGGCAAGGTCATCGGGGTCACCAACATGGCGTCGGCCGGGGTGATCATCGCGCGGGCGCAGACCGCGGCGGCGGGGCTCAATCCGGACGCCGACGTCACGATCGTGGTGGCGGGCGAGGGGGCCCAGCCCGCCGCGATGATCCGCAACAAGCAGGTGGACGCCCTCAGCCAGTTCGACACCCAATACGCGCTGATCGACAACGCGGGCGTCAAGATGCGCTATCTCGATCGGAAAGCCATCGAGCGCTTCCCGGGCAACGCCTTTCTCGCCCTCGAGGAGACGATCAAGACCCGGCGCAACGATCTGGTCGGCCTCGCGCGCGCGTACGCCAAGGGCACGATCTTCACCCTGAACAACCCGGAGGCGGCGGTCCGCATCGTTTACGAGATCTTCCCGCAGACCAAGCCCACCGGGAAGGACGAGCCGACCGCGGTGCGCGACGACGTGAAGGTGCTCGAAGCGCGCATGCCGCACTTCCTCCTGGAGCCCGCCGGCGTCACCAAGTGGGGAGAGAGCTCCGAGATCAACTACCGCGACTACGTAGAGTTCCTGCTCAAGTGGGGCGTCATCAAGCAGCGGGTCGACACGCCCGAGCTGATCACGAACGAGCTGATCGACGACATCAACAAGCTCGACGTGGCGAAGACCGCGGCCGAGGCCAAGGCCTACCGCTACTCCCGCTGAGCGGGAGACTCAGCCCTTCCGCGCGATCACCGCGATGCGGGTGACTGTCTGGCGGCGGCGCCGAGCCTACCGCCGGTGAACATTGCAAGACCCTTCCATGATCATTGCCGTACCATTGCTTCGGTTGCCCCCGGAGGCGGGCGGGCCCGTCACGCTCTCGTGATGCCGGGCCGACCCGGCCCGTGCTAGCCTCCGCGGCGCGATCCGCCGCTTCGTCACCCCGGCAGGGAGGCGTACATGACGCTCAGGACCGATCGGACCACGCGGGGGGCTCCCGCGGCGCCGCTCCAGCGCCTGCCGTACAGCAGCCTCGGCATGGACGCGGAATCCCTCAAGCGAGGCATCCTCACGCACCTGGAATACACGCTCGCGGAGCTGCCGCAGCACGTGGACACCGCGTGGGAGCCGTACGTCGCGGTCGCGCTGGCCGTGCGCGATCGGATGGTCGAGCGCTGGGTCCGCACGCAGGACACCTATTACCGCCGCGACGCGAAGCGGGTGTACTACCTCTCGCTCGAGTACCTGATGGGGCGCACGCTCGGGAACAGCCTCATCAACATGGGCCTCCTGGACGAGTGCGCCACCGCCCTGCACGAGCTGGGCTACCGGCTCGAGGACGTGCGCGAGGCCGAGTGGGACGCCGGGCTCGGCAACGGCGGGCTCGGCCGGCTGGCCGCGTGCTTTCTCGACTCGCTGGCCACGCTCGGCTACGCCTCCTACGGGTACGGTCTCCGCTATGACTACGGAATCTTCCATCAGCGCATCGTCAACGGGGCGCAGGTCGAGGTGCCCGACGGCTGGCTGCGCTACGGCAACCCGTGGGAGATCCCGCGTCCGAGCGACCGGTTCCGGGTCCAGTTCTTCGGCCGGGTGCGGTCCTCGGTCGACGCCAAGGGCCGTCTCGTCAAGGAATGGGTTGACACCCGCGACGTGCTCGCGACGCCCTACGACACGCCGGTGCCCGGCTATGGCACGCAGACCGTCAATACGCTCCGGCTCTGGGCCGCGCGGGCGGTCGAGGAGTTCGATCTCCACGAGTTCAACGAGGGCGACTACATCGGGGCCATCGAGGCGCGCGCCCGCTCGGAGAACATCTGCCGGGTGCTGTACCCGAGCGACAACGTGGTCGCGGGCCAGGAGCTCCGACTCGCCCAGGAGTACTTCTTCGTGTCGGCCACGCTCCAGGACATCCTCCGGCGCTACCAGAAGCGCGACGGCCTCCTCGCCGAGCCGGGCCAGGTCGACGGCCTCGGCCGCTTCGCGGACAAGGTCGCCATCCAGCTCAACGACACCCACCCCGCGCTCGCGGTGCCGGAGCTGATGCGCGTGCTGGTCGACCTCGAGCACCTCGGCTGGGACGAGGCGTGGGAGATCACCCGGGCGACCCTCGGCTACACCAATCACACCGTGCTCCCCGAGGCGCTCGAGCGATGGTCGGTAAGCCTGATGGGCGCCATGCTGCCCCGACATCTGGAGATCATCTACGAGATCAACCGGCGCCTGCTCGACGAGGTCGGGCGGCGCTTCGGACGCGACGACGCCCGCGCCCGCCGCATGTCGCTCATCGACGAGGACGGCGGGCAGCGCGTGCGCATGGCCTCGCTCGCCATCGTGGGCAGCCACAGCGTGAACGGGGTGGCCGCGCTGCATACCGAGATCCTCGAGCGCGAGGTCTTTCGCGACTTCCACGAGATGTGGCCGGAGCGCTTCAACAACAAGACCAACGGCATCACCCCGCGGCGCTGGCTCCTCAAGAGCAACCCGCCGCTGGCGGGCCTGATCACCGAGACCATCGGGGCCGGCTGGGTGACCGACCTGGAAGAGCTCCGCGGGCTCGCGGCCCACGCGACCGACGCGGGGCTGGGAGCGGCCTGGCGGAAGGCCAAGCGCGAGAACAAGGTCCGGCTGGTCCAGACCATCGCGCAGCAGTACCAGCGGCGCGGCCAGACGCTCAACGTCGATCCCGACTCGCTCTTCGACGTCCACGTCAAGCGGATCCACGAGTACAAGCGCCAGCTCCTGAACGTCCTGCACGTGATCACCCTCTACAACCGCATCCGGCTCGAGCACGACGCCCCTCTCGTCCCGCGCACCGTCATCTTCGGCGGCAAGGCCGCGCCCAGCTACACGATGGCCAAGCTCGTCATCCGGCTCATCAACGCGGTGGCCGACACCGTGAACGCCGACGCGGCGGTGCGCGGCCGTCTCGCGGTGGCGTTCCTGGCCGACTACCGGGTCTCCCTGGCCGAGCGGATCGTCCCCGGCGCGGACCTGTCGGAGCAGATCTCCACGGCGGGCACCGAGGCCTCCGGGACCGGCAACATGAAGTTCGGCCTGAACGGCGCGCTGACCATCGGCACCCTGGACGGCGCCAACGTCGAGATACGGCAGGAGGTGGGCGACGACAACATCTTCATCTTCGGCCTCACCGCGGCCGAGGTCGGGGAGCGTCGGCCGCATCACGACCCCTGGGCGATCTACCGCGGGAATCCCGAGCTCGCGATGGCGGTGGACATGATTCGCACGGGCGCGTTCAGCCCGGCCGAGCCCGACCTCTTCCACCCGATCGTCGACTCCCTGCTGTCCGGAGGCGATCACTACCTCCTGCTCGCGGACTACGCGTCCTACGTGACCTGCCAGGAGCGGGTCGCGAGCACCTATCGCGACGAGGCCGTCTGGACGACCAAGTCCATCCTGAACGTGGCCAACATGGCCAAGTTCTCGAGCGATCGCACCATCCGGCAGTATGCCGACGAGATCTGGCGCGTCACCCCGACGAGGGTCGAGTGAGCCCGGTCTACGACTTCGACCTGATCTGCATCGGGAGCGGCCCGGCCGGCCAGCGCGCCGCCGTGCAGGCCTCCAAGCTCGGCCGGCGCGCGGCCGTCGTCGAGAAGCGGCGCTGCGTAGGCGGCGCGTGCATCGACACCGGCACCATCCCGAGCAAGACCCTGCGCGAGGCGGTCGTGACGTTCTCCGGCCTGGCCGGGAAGGGCGACCGGCTGCCGTGGGCCAGGGTCGAGAGCCGCCCGACCTGCCAGCAGCTCTTCGCGGGCGTTGACAGCGTGATCGCCCGCGAGGTCGAGGTCATCGAGAGCCAGCTTCGGCGCAACGACGTGACCGTCCTGTCCGGGGTGGCCTCGTTCGTGGATCCGCACACGCTGGCGATCGAGGCCGAGGGCAGCCGGCGACAGGTCACCGCCGAGCACGTCCTGATCGCGGTCGGCACGCAGCCGGCCCCATCGCCGGGAGTCAAGAACGACGGCGAAGTGATCCTCAACACCGACGACATGGTCCGCCTCAAGCAGCTCCCGCGCACGATGTGTGTGGTGGGCGCCGGGGTCATCGGGATCGAGTACACCTCCATTCTCGCGGCCATGGGGGTCGCGGTCACGCTGGTGGAGCGGCGCGACCGGCCCCTCGAGTTCCTCGACCGCGAGATCGTGGACGAGCTGCTCCACCAGATGCGCAGCCGGAACGTCACGCTCCGGCTCGGCGAGGCGGTGGACTCGATCGACCTCGCCGCGGGCCCGCCGAGAAAGGCGGTGCTCACCCTGGAGTCCGGCAAGCGGATCGTCACCGACTCGGTGCTCTTCTCGGCCGGCCGCGTCGCGGGCACCGAAGCCCTCAACCTGACCGCGGCGGGTCTGGACGCGGACGAGCGCGGCCGGGTCCGGGTGGACGCGAGCTTCCGCACCGCGGTTCCCCACATCTTCGCGGCGGGGGACGTGATCGGCTACCCCAGCCTGGCCGCGACCTCGTCCGAGCAGGGGCGCCTTGCCGCGTGCGCCGCGTTCGGCGTCGACGCCGGCCCGATGGGCGCGCACTTCCCGATCGGCATCTACTCGATCCCCGAGATCTCCATGGTCGGCGCCCCGGAGCACGAGCTCACCCGGCAGAAGGTTCCCTACGAGGTGGGGGTGGCCCGCTACCGTGAGATCGCGCGCGGCCAGATCCTCGGGGACCACACCGGCATGTTCAAGATGCTGTTCCACCGTGAGGACCGCCGGCTCCTCGGGGTGCACTGCATCGGGACCGGCGCCACCGAGCTGGTGCACATCGGGCAGGCCGTGCTCGGCCTGGGCGGCGGCCTGGACTACTTCCTGAGCACGGTGTTCAACTATCCGACGCTGGCCGAGTGCTACAAGGTGGCGGCGCTCGACGCCTCGAACCGGCTCCGCTTCTGAGGCCGCACCCCGACCTTCAACCCTCCATGAATCCGGCGAGCTCCGCCGACGAGACGCCGCGGTCCACGTAGCCGAAGGTGCCGCCCGCCTGGACCTCACGGGCCGCGTCGATCAGGCCGCTCATCGCGGAGCGGTAGAGCGACGTCGCGAGGCTGATCCGCTTCACGCCCGCCGCGGTCAGCTCGGCCGCGGTGAACGATTTGCCCTTGATGCCCACCATGAAGTTGACCGGCTTCTTCACCGCCGCGCACACCGCGCGCACCGCGGCCAAGTCGGGCAGGCCGGGGGCCATGAGCACGTCCGCGCCCGCCTTCTCGAAGGCCTGGAGGCGCCGGATGACGTCGTCCAGGTCGGGATTGCCCCGCAGGAAGCTCTCGGTGCGCGCGGTCAGCGTGAACGGGAACCCGACCGCGCGCGCGGCCGCCACCGCCGCGGCCACCCGCTCGGTGGCGATGGCGATGTCGAAGAGCGGCTTGTCCTTGTTGCCGGTGGCGTCCTCGATGGAGCCGCCCACCAGGCCGACCGAGGCGGCCAGCCGGATGGTCTCGGCCGCCGCGGCCGGCGCGTCCGCGAAGCACTTCTCGAGATCCGCGCTCACCGGCAGATCGGTCGCCTCCGCGATGGCGCGGCAATGCGCGAGGGCCTCCTCGCGCGTCACCTTGCCGTCGCGGCGGCCGAGCGTGCCGGCCTGGGCGCCGCTCGAGGTGGCGAGCGCCTGGAAGCCGAGCGCGGCGAGGATGCGCGCGGAGCCGGCGTCCCACGGGTTCGGAATCACGAATGCCCCCGGCGCCTCGTGGAGGGCACGGAAGCGGGCGGCCTTCTCGCTCTGGCTGACGGTCATGATGGGCCTCCTTGGACCGCCGACATTCTAGTGCACCCGTGTCCGACATTCTGGACATTGTGCCGACCGCGCGCCGCGCCTTAGGATCCGCCCATGATCAAGACCGGGCGCGTCGAGTTCTACGATCGGCCCACCGCCTGGGGCCTGATCGTCGGCGACGATCAGGACCTCTACGTCATCCGGGGACGGGACGGGCGCGGGGTGACACCCCGGGTCGGCGAGCGCGTCTCGTTCGAGCCGCAACCGGCCACCGACGGCAAGCGCGCGACCGAAGTACGGCTGGTGAGCCGGGGCCTCTCGTCGTTCGGACGGGAGGCGGCGGCAGCCGGGGTCAGGCCCCTCCGATGATCTCGGGGACGACCGCGAAGCCGCGCGTGCGGATGGACTCGTCCACGCGAAGCTGGCGCCGCCGGTCGGCGGCGCGCCGCTCGCTCGCGGTGGCCTCGGCGCGCTCGCGCCGCTCGCCATGACGCCGGTCGAGGATCACGGTGACCGGCTCCCCCGCGTACTCGCGCTTGAGGTAGTCGTAGAGCTGGATATTGTGACGCGCCACCACGAACAGGTGCCCGAGATGGAGGAGCTCCTCGGCGGCCCGCGAGAGCCAGAAGCGCATGTCCATCTCGCGCAGGAGGCCGAGCGCGGTGGCCAGGTGATCCTCCGCGCGCTCGCGGTCGCCCGAGAGGCGCAGGAGCCGGCCCAGTCCCAGGTGGGTGCGCGCCTGCAGCGGGCGCATCTCGAGCTCCTGAGCCAGGGTCAGCGCCTGGCCGTAGTACCCTTCCGCCTCCCCCACCTGGGGCGGCTCGCTCAGCGCGGCCAGCTCGCCCATCAGGCGCAGCGCGCCGGCCTGGTGGCCGCGCTCCTTGTGTCGCAGCGCCAGCTCGAGCGCGCGCTGGGCCACGCTCCGGGCGCGGTCGAGCTGGCCGGCCGCGGCCAGGCCCTCGCCCAGGTTAGTGGTCCAGAGCGCGAGGTAGGCGCGCACCCCCAGGTCTTCGGTCAGCGACACCCCGTCCTCGAGCAGCCGCATCCCTTCCTCGCGCCGGCCGAGCAGCACCAGGGTGAGGCCCAGGAGCGACGAGGGAATCGGCCGCCACACGTCGAGGCTCTTCTCACGGCAGGCGTCGAGGCTGCGCTGCAGCGCGGGCAGCGCGCGCTCGAGCTGGCCGCGGCGGAGCCAGGCCAGCCCGGCCATGGTGCGCGCGATGGTCTGGGTGAACGCGTGGCCGCTCGCCTCCCCCGCCCGCTGTGCCTTGTCGAGCGAGAGCGCGGCGGCGTCGAACTCCCCGATCTCCGCAAGGGTGAACGCGAGCCACCCGCTCGAGGTGACGTAGGAGACGCCGGCCTGCCCGCCCGGAGCCTCGCCCTGCACCAGCTCGAGTGCCTCCACGCTCTCGCGCAGGGTCGAGTGCGCGCGCCGGTAGAGACCCTGCGCGTGACAGCTATAGCCCAGGTAGCTGCGGGCCAGCGCCTGCAGCGCAGCGTCGCCGGCCGCGTTGCCGATGCGCAGGCAGCGCTCGCCGTACTCGATGGCCAGGTCCGGCTCGCCCTTCAGGTAGTGGTAGTTGATGAGATACGTGTAGACGCGCGCCAGGCGCTGCTCGTCGCCGAGCTTCTCGGCCATCGCCTCCGCTTCCTGCGAGAGCGTCAGCACGCGCTCGAGCTGGCCGAGCTGGAGCAGCGGCGAGCGCAGGTCGAGCCGCAGGTCGATCGCCTGCTCGGTGGCGGTCCGGCCCTCGGGCAACCGCCCGAGCGCGGCCAGCGCTTGCTCGAAGAAGATGACCGCCTCGCGATTGGCGGAGCGCGCCGCCGCCTTGGTCCCGGCCTGGCGGAGATAGGCCACCGCCTTCGTCCACACCTCGCCGCGCACCGCGTGGTGGGCGAGCCGCTCGAAGTGCTCGGGCAGCCGGTCCGCGTAGAGCTGCTCGATCGCCTGCACCACCCGTCCGTGCAGGGCGCGACGGCGATCCTGCAGCAGGCTCGAGTAGGCCACCTCGTGGGTCAGCGCGTGGCGGAAGGTGTACTCCACGCTCGGGAACAGGCTGATCTCGTACAGGAACTCCCCGGACTGGAGCAGGGTCAGGTTGCGGCGCACCGTCTCCTCGGAGAGATCGGCGATCTCGTGGAGCAGGGCCATCGACACGTCCTTGCCGATCACCGCGGCGGCCTGCAGCAGGCGCTTGCCCTCGATGGGCAGGCGGTCGATGCGCGCGGCGAGCACCGCCTGCACGGTGGCCGGCATCTGGACCTTCTGCACCTCGCGGGTCACGCGGTAATGCCCCGCCGTCCCCGCGAGCACCTTGGTCTCGGCCAGCGTGCGGACGCTCTCCTCGATGAAGAACGGGTTGCCCTCGGTCCGCTCGATCAAGAGCTCCTTGAGCGGGCCGAGCCCGGGGTCGTCGCCCATGAGCGCGCGCAGCAGCTCCTCCGAGCTCTGGGGCGGGAGCGGATCGATCCGGAACTGGGTGTAGTAGCTCTTGCGCGCCCACCCGTGCTGGTACTCGGGCCGGTAGCTCACGAGCACGAGCGCCCGGGCCAGGGGCAGGCTGTCCACGAGGCTGTCGAGGAAGGCCTGGCTCTCCGAGTCCAGCCAGTGCAGGTTCTCGAACACCAGGAGCACCGGCTGCACCTGACCTTCGCGCAGGATGAGGCGCTTGACCGCGTCGAGCATGCGCTGGCGGCGCTGGGGCAGGTCCGGCGTCTGCCACTCCGCGTCGTCCACCGGGACGTCGAGGAGCTGGAGGAACGCGGGCAGGGTGGGCCGCAGGGTCTCGTCGAGCGTCAGGAGCTTTCCGGTGACTTTCTCGCGGACGCGGCGGACGTCGTCGCGCTCCTCCAGGTGGAAGTAGTTCTGGAGCAGCTCCTTGACCGTGAGGTACGAGGTGTTCTTGCCGTACGAGGTGGCCTGCGCCTCCATCATGAGCCAGCCGTGCGCGCGATGGGAGTGGGTGAACTCCCAGAACAGGCGCGACTTGCCCACCCCCGGCTCGCCCGACACCGCCACCACCTGGCCGTGGCCCGCCGCGGCCCGCGCCATCGCCTGGTGGAGCGCGTCCACCTCCGCCTCGCGACCCACGAACGGGGTGAGGCCGCGCGCGGCGCTGGCCTCGAGACGGGAGTGCACCTGCTCGGAGCGGACCAGCTCGAAGACCTCGACGGGCTCCGGCATGCCCTTCACCGGCACCGGCCCGAGCGCCTTGATCTCCACGTAGCCCTCGGCCAGCCGGAGCGTCTCGCGTGAGATGAGGATCGAGCCCGGGCGGGCGAGCTGCTCCATGCGCGCGGCCAGGTGCGTGGTCTGGCCGATGGCCGAGTAGTCCATGTGCAGGTCGCTGTCGATGGCGCGCACCACCACCTCGCCCGAGTTGAGCCCGACGCGGATCTGCACGTCCACGCCGCGGCCGCGGCGCAGCTCCTCCGCGTACCAGCCGACGGTCTGCTGCATGCGGAGCGCGGCGTGACAAGCGCGCACCGCGTGGTCCTCGTGGGCGAGCGGCGCGCCGAAGAGCGCCATGATCCCGTCACCCATCACCTGGTTCACGGTGCCCTCGTAGCGGTGCACCGCTTCCATCATCCGCTCGAGCACCGGATCCAGCAGGCGCCGGGCCTCCTCCGGATCCTGGTCGGCCAGCAGTTCCATCGAGCCCTTGAGGTCGGCGAAGAGCACGGTGACCTGCTTGCGCTCACCTTCGAGCGCGTGCCGCGAGGTCAGGATCTTCTCGGCGAGGTGCTTCGGGGTGTAGCCCTGAGGGGACGGCTGACGCTCCACCGGCTCCGGGGTGGTCGGGGAGCCGCAGGAGCCGCAGAACCGCTTGTCGGGCAGCAGCTCCGCGCCGCAGCTCGGACAGCTCGTCACCAGCCGCGCGCCGCACTCCTCACAGAACCGCACGCCCTCGCGATTCTGGGACTGGCAGCGGGGACACTTCACCTAGCCCTCCTCGGGCGGCGACGCCAGGACGTTGGTCCGACAAGATTAGCCCGTCCCTCCGTGGGGGTCAAGGGCCCGCCCCCCGCGCCCGCGGCCGGCCTGATCTCGGTCAGCGGGACTCCTCGGGCCCGAGGCGGTAGCGCCGGATGTCGGCGCGCACGTCGCGCACCGTGTCACCCTCGATCTCGATCCGCACCTCGTGCCGCTCCACGTCCCAGTGCTGCACGGTGGAGAGCCAGCCGAAGATGCGGCGCGCCTCCGGCAGGAGCCGGCGCCCCCGGTAGATCAGGGTCGTGTGCCCGGAGGCGGGAAACTGCTCCTGGCGCTCCACCGGGGGGCCGCAGAGCCCGATGACCTCGTCGAGGGTGGTCTTGCCCGGCACGATGCGCTCGAGTACCTCGCGGGCCAGGATCACTCCGGCCCGGGGATCGCGCCCGTCGCGCCACGCGCCGAGCTGCACGCGCGCGGCCACCACGTCGATCAGGCGCACGAGGCCGCGCCCCAGCAGCGGGCCCATCGCCTGGCCGAGGGCGAAGATGAGGAGCGGGGCGGCCACCAGCAGAACGGTCTGGGTGCGCGAGAAGTAGCCGAACTGCACCGCGAGCTGCTGCGGGGTGATGCCGTCGCCGCGATCGAGAAAGAGCGAGACGACCTGGGTACTATCGAGCGTCTCGCTCAGCCGCCGGATGGACGTCGGCGGATACACCTCGTCGATCTTGAGCCGGTCGGACTGGGGGAACTGCACCACCAGCTCGGCCGGGGCGTCGGCGAGGTGCACCACGCGATCGCGATGGGCGAGGTACATCGGAAACAGCGGGCGGTCGCGCACCTCGTTGAAGCCGATGGTCACCCGCGACGGGCCGCCGCGGATGATCGTCTCCACCCAGCCGAGCTTCTGCGGCTTCACGAGCCCGGGCACGTTGAGGGTGAGCTCCATGAGCCAGTGTCGGTCGGCGAGCCGCGGCGTCCACGGGATGCGGATGAAGGTCGCGGGCGGGCTCAGCCCCAGCACGCCGGTCTGCACGAAGGTCACGAACGGCGCGCCGCCGGCCTGGACCTCGGTGGCGCCGTCGGCCAGCCCGCGCGCGAGCAGGCCCACGCGCCCTTCGCCGATCACGTCGAAGCCGCGGTCGGTGACGTAGCGGGCCAGCGCCGCGTCGGGCTTCTGGGTGGGCGCGTCGTTACGGATCTCGCCGGGCCAGAGGAGATAGATGTCCTGCGCCACGTCGGCGGCCTGCCGATCGGGTGGGAGCAGGAGGCTCCATGTCACCACCACCGGCACCGGCCCCGTCTCCTCGCGCACGGTGGCGCTGACCATCAGCGGCCCCACCGTAAACGGCGGCTCCGGGCGGGAAGCGAGGAAGAGCTGCGCCTGGACGGGAACGGGAGCCAGGAGGAGGAGCGCGACCGCGAGAGACCAGGCAAGCCGGCGCATGGTCGAGGCTCGATCATACGCGTCTGGCCACGGCCATGCCAGGTAAGGCGAGCTGTGATGCCCCCCGAAGGCTGTGGTAGGCTCCCGCCCATGAACGCCACCGCGCTGCTCGCCGAGTTCGTCACCAAGAGCCGGTACGAGGACTGCCCCGAGGCCGCCGTCGACGGCGCCCGTCGCGCCATCCTCGACTGCCTGGGCGTGATGCTGGCCGGCTCGGTCGAGCCGGCCGCCCGGATCCTGCAGCAGGTGGCCCAGGCGGAGGGCGGCGCCCCGCTGGCCACGGTGGTGGGCACGGGGCGCCGCACCGGCGCGGTGTGGGCCGCGCTCTGCAACGGCACCGCGGCCCACGCGCTCGACTTCGACGACACCAACTTCGCCCTGATGGGCCATCCCTCGGCGCCGGTACTGGCGGCGGCGCTGGCCGCGGGCGAGTTGACGCTGGCCGACGGCCGGGCGGTGCTGCACGCCTTCCTGGTGGGCTTCGAGGTCGAGACCACGCTGGCCGAGGTGATCAACCCCGCGCACTACGCGCACGGCTGGCACGCTACCTGTACGCTCGGCACGCTGGGCGCCGCCGCGGCGGCGGCGCGGCTGCTCGGCCTCGACGGCGCGCAGACGCGTCACGCCCTCGCGGTGGCCGCCTCGCAGTCCTCGGGGTTGAAGGAGAACTTCGGCACGATGACCAAGCCCTTCCACGCCGGCCACGCCGCGCGGAGCGGCGTGCTGTCGGCGCTGATGGCGCGCGAGGGATGGACCGCCTCCGAGCACGCGCTCGAAGGTCCCCAGGGATTCTTCAGCGTGCTCGGCGCGGGCAAACGGGATCTCGAGCCCCTCGGGACCCTCGCCGCGCCGTGGAAGATCCTGACCACCGGGGTCGCGGTGAAGCCCTACCCGTCCTGCGCGTGCACGCACTCGATCATCGACAGCGCCCTCGAGCTGAGGCGCATCGAGGGCATCCGGCCCGAGGACGTCGAGGAAGTGACGGTCGGCGTCGCCGCGGGGGTGCCGCGCATCTTGATTCACTCGCGCCCGCGCACCGGGCTCGAGGCGAAGTTCTCCGCCGAGTTCGCCGCGGCGGCCGCGCTCGTCGACGGGCGCGTTGGCATGGCCACGTTCCAGGACGACCGCGCGCAGGATCCGGGCCTGCGGCTTCTGATGGAGCGGATCCGGGTGGTGGTGGATCCCGAGATCCCCACCGATCTCGAGCGCCACATGTGGACACGCATGACCGTGCGATTGAAGGACGGCCGTTCGGCCAGCATCAGCCCGCGGCCGGTGCCGGGCCATCCCGCCAACCCGCTGACGATGGACGCGCTCCGCGAGAAGTTCAGGGAGTGCGCCGCGGTGGTGCTCCCCGCCGACCGCGTGGACACGGTGGCCGAGATCGTCCTGTCGCTCGACGCCTGCCCCGATCTCCGGAGCCTGACCGCGATCCTCGACCCTGGCCGCTGAGCGCGGCCACGCTCCTCAGCGCGCGTCCGCGGAAATCCGCGGCGGGAGCCGGAAGAGCGATGCGGCGAAGAGTGCCGCGGTGAGCACGAACAGCACCGCGTTCAGGCCGCGCCCCTGCGCCGGGCCGATCGCGGCCGAGAGCAGCACCGAGGCCGTGTTGTTGGCCACGTGGCAGATCACCGCGGGCACGACGCTGCCGGACCGCTCGGTGACCAGCCCGAGATAGATCCCGATGCCGGTGGCCAGCACGCCGTGCACCCACTCGCCGTGAATCACCCCGAAGGCGATCGCGGTCAACAGGATGGCCGGCCCCGCGCTCCACACCCGGCGCAGCCGCGTCAGCATGAAGCCGCGGAAGAACAGCTCCTCCCCGACCGGCGCGAGGCCGCCGATCACGAGGACGGACAGGAGGAGGGCTCCCGGGGTTGCGCCCGCGAGGGCCGCCGCGATCCAGTCGAGGTTGGCGCCGGGCCCCACGCCGAGCAGGATCGCGAGCGACTCGAGCGCCTGGCTCAGCGCGAGGATGCCCACGATCATCACCACGATGACCCGCGCGGACGCCCAGCCCGGGAGCAGACGCAGCCGCTCGCGGAGGGGCCGACCCGCCGCGAGCCACGCGATGGCGATGAGGGCCAGCGACGAGGCGGGCACGCTCACCAAGAGGGCGGCGAGGCCGTCGCGCGCGGGGTCGAACGGGCCCGCGCGGCGGGCCATGAGCGCGACCACCGCCGCGAACTGCGTCCCGAAGACCGCCGCGAAGGCCGCGAGATAGACGAGCAGGGTGGAAGCGATCACCCACATGACCGCCCCCTCACCATCTCACCCCGACCCTCTCCCTTCAGGGAAGAGGGAGCCCGGCTAGTGGTGGCAGGTCACGCACTCGAGGGGGGCGTTGCGCCGGGCGCTCTCGCTGCCCGGGGCCTGGACGACCGAGGGGATCGGCGCATCCGCGGCGGTCTGCACGGCCTGCACGCCCTTGGCGTTGGCAGTGCGGTGGCACTCGATGCACCAACCCATCGTCAGCTTGGGCGGCTGATTGGGCATCCCCGCGAGGTTCTTGAGATCGGTGATGATGTTCTGCCCGGTCTCGGCGTGCACGCGCTCCATGGCCTCGATACGGCCGTGACACGTCTGGCACTGCACGCCCGCCTGCACGTGGGGCTTGTGGGTGAACTGAGCGTGCTCGGGCACCTTGAAGATCCGGAGCCACGGGATCGGCTCCTGCCGCTCCCAGTAGCCGTGCAGCTTCTGGACCTCGGGATTGCCCTGGGCGGCCACGATCTTATGGCAGCCCATGCAGCGCTCCACCGACGGCACGCCCGCCGCGCTGCTGCGCCGCGCGCCCGCGTGGCAGTACTGGCAGGCGATCTGGTACGAGCCGGCGTGGATGACGTGGCTGAAGAAGATCGGCTGCTCTGGACCCCGCCGCGTGGTGGCAACCGGCAACACCTTCGCCGGATCGTACGCGGGCTCGGCCACCGTCCGGATATAGGCGATGACCTCGCGAATCTGCACGTCGGACAGGAAGGGCGTGAAGTTCGGCATCAGCGGGGAGAGGCCGACCGACTGGCCCCCGTGCGCGATGATGCTGTGCAGGAAGTGGTCGGGCAGGGCGTTGACGATGCGCCCTTCGGTCAGATTCTGGGGCCGGATGGGCAGGTTCTGGCCCGCGATCCCGTCGCCCTTCGCATCGGTGCCGTGGCAGTTCGCGCAGTACATGGCGAAGGTCTGCTTGCCCCGCTCGATGATCCGGGGATCGATGCCGCCGGCTTCGTGTCCCTTCGCCGCCCCCTTTTGCCCAGCCCCCTGAGGGGGCGCGGTGGCGGACTTGGCGGCGGAGATCGGGAACCCGATCAGCAAGCCGATCAGCACGGCCGCGAGGGCCGCACTACCGACGACGGCGGAGCGTGGGATGCGCATGAGGTTCGGGCTGTCTCCCTGGAAAAACCCCACCGAATATACTCAAAACCCGGCCGGAATCCTAGTCAGAAAATTCACAATCTCCGGGCCGGCCACCGGCCCCGGGGCTCAGCCTCCCAGGTACAACCGCTTGACCTCGGGGTCCTCGAGCAGGGTCCGCCCCGGCCCCTCGAAGCGGTTCCGGCCCAGCTCAAGCACGTAGGCGCGGTCGGCCACCGCCAGGGCCTTGGCCGCGTTCTGCTCCACCACCATCATGGTGTAGCCCGACTGCTTCATCTCGGTGAGCTTGTCGAAGATCAGCGAGACGAACTTCGGCGCGAGGCCGAGCGACGGCTCATCCAGCAGGATCAGCTTGGGCGTGGTCATGAGGGCCCGCCCGATCGCCACCATCTGCTGCTCGCCGCCCGACATGGTCCCCGCCTTCTGGGCCCGCCGCTCGGCCAGGATCGGGAACAGGCGGTAGACACGCTCGAGCGCCTCCCGGATCCGGCGGCCGTCCCGCTCGATGTAGGCGCCCATCTCGAGGTTCTCCAGCACCGTCATCTGGGGGAAGACGATGCGGCCCTGCGGGACGTAGGCCAGGCCGCGCGGCAGCACCTGGTCGGGCCGGAGCCCCGTGATGTCCTGGCCGTCGAAGAGCACCCGGCCGCCGGTGGGACGCAGGAAGCCCACGATGGTCTTGAAGGCGGTGGACTTGCCCGCGCCGTTCGGGCCGATGACGCTGACCATCTCGCCCACGCGCACGTCGAGGGTGACGTCGTGCAGGATGGCCATCTTGCCGTAGCCGGCGGTGAGCCGCTCGGCGTGCAGCAGGATCGGGCTCGGGGCGGAGGTCATCGCCGGCGCCGGCCGATGTAGAGCACGTGGGGATAGGGGAGGACGTCCACCATCAGGTGCCGGTGCACCTCGAACCCCACGTCCTCCAGCAGCGTCTGCAGCTCCTCCGCGCCCCAGTAGCGGACCGGCGTGCGCGGATCCATGACTCGATCCAGCACGTGGGTGAACCACCGCTTGTACGCCGGCTGGCGATCCACGTCCTTGACGAGCAGCCGTCCGCCCTCGGGCAGCGTCTTGGCCACCTGCTCGAGCAGGGGCCGCACCGCGTCCGGGGGAATGTGGTGGACGATGTCGAGCATGTAGGCGGCGTCGAAGCGCTCGCCGCCCCGATACGCCATGACGTCGCCGACCTCGTATCGCACGTTGCCGAGCCCCAGCCGTCGCGCGGCCGCGCGGGCCATCTCGATGCGGCGCGGGTTGAGATCGAAGCCCTCGACGGTGAGCGCAGGATGCGCGCTCGCGTAGTAGAGCGAGAACAGCCCGAAGCCACAGCCCAGGTCGAGCACTCGCCCCCGGGCCGGCAGGTACTGGCCAATCTCGTCGAGGAACCGCTGGCGCAGGATCCAGAAGCGGCCCCAGCAGTACGCCCGTACGATCGGATCGTCGTAGGCGCGGATGACGCTACGAATCGCTTCGCTTCGCATAGATCCGGTAGCCGGGGCCGGTCAGGGCCAGGGGGAACGAGGTCTCCAGCAGGCGCGCCAGCTCGGGGAATGCGGCCAGGCGGTCGTAGCCGAGCTCGGGCCAGCTCTCCTCGAGGACCACCACCGCGGCCGGCGGGTGGGCCGCGAGGCCGGTCACCAGCTCCGCGCGCAGCGTGCGGATACGCGGGTCGTCCGCGTGATGGAAGAAGTGGAAGTCGTAGATGAAGCGCGTGGGTTGCCGCAGCCCGAGGCGCAGGAGGGCGTGAATACCGCCCCCCGTGGTGTCGAGCACCTGGACGGTCTCGCCCGGCCGCACCAGCGGTGCCAGGGCGCGGGTGAGCGCGGCCACCCGGTCGGCCTTCGCCGCGATCCACGCGGGCGCGCGGGCCTCGACGCCCTTGGCGCCCAGAACGACCACGAGCAGCACCCAGGCCGCGAGCGCGACCGCACGCCGCGCGCCGCCCAGGCCGATCCGCCATGCGACCGGCGCGGGACCACCGCGCGCGACCGCGGCGGGCGCCAGCGCGCAGAGGAAGAGGGCGAGCGGGTAGAGCTGATACTCCCAGCCCTTGCCCTGGAGCGCGAAGTGCGCGGCCCCGTAGAGCGCGCCCAGGGCCGCCAGCACGAGGCGCGGCGACCAGGGCCGCGCGCTCGCGCGCAGGCCCAGCAAGCCAAGCGCCGCGAGCAGACCGAAGGTCGCGCGCCCCCAGGCGTGCCAGCGCGTGGCCGCGAGCACCGACACGCGGCCGGCCTGGCTGTAGAGCGGCAGCACGTAGCCGGTCAGCACGGCCGCGAAGGGCGCCAGCCCCCCGCGCCCCGCGAGCCAACCGAAGACCAGCGCGGGCATCACCAGCCCGCCGCCCAGCACGAGCGCGCCGGCACGCCAGGCCGGGGACCCGGTCGCCCGCGCGCCCGCGATGGCCACCGCCGCGCACAGCAGCCAGAAGAGGCCCGCGTGCGGCTTCACGGTCATGCCCGCGCCGAGGGCGAGCCCACCGGTCAGGAGGGCCAGGCGGCCGTCCGGCTGCTCGAGGCCGCGCGCCACCCCGTAGGCGCCCGCGAGGAGGAAGAGGCACAGGAGGAAATCGCGCTGCCCCGCGCGCCAGACGCCCCCGCTCAGATGATAGAGACCGAACAGCACCGCCCCCGCGCCGGCCGCGACCGCGTCGCTCATCGGCCGGCAGTAGACCCAGAGGAGCACGGCGGTCGCGGCGAGCCAGGCCAGATCGAAGAGCCGCCACGCGAGATCGCCGGGACCGCCCACCTGGAGCACGGCCAGATGCAGGAGGTAGGCGCCGGGCAGGTTCATGTCGAAGGCGTCTCGGTACGGCACCGCCCCCTGCGCGATGAGCCAGGCGATGTAGTGCATCAGCGGCGCGTCGTGGATCAGGGGCCAGGCGCGCGAGGCCCAGACGAGGTACGCGAGCAGCAAGGCGCTAGCGGCCGAAATAAGCTTCAATGACCCGCTCGTCGGCCTGGATGACGCCGGGCGCCCCCTCGGCCAGCTTCTCGCCGTGATCGAGCACGAACACCGTCTCGCAAAGACCCATGACCACCTTCATGTCGTGCTCGACCAGCAGCACCGTCTTGCCCTGGTCCCGCAGCCGGCGGACCGCCTCGAGCAATTCGTTCAGCAGCGTCCGGTTGACCCCGGCGGCGGGCTCGTCGAGCAGGATCAGCTCTGGATCGGTCATGAGCACGCGGATGAACTCCACGAGCTTCTGCTGGCCGTAGGACAGATTGCCCGCGAACTCGCCGCCGAGCCGCTCGAGCTTCACGAGCGCGAGCAGCTCGCGGGCGCGGCGCTCCGCCTCCGCGTAGCCGGCGGTCGTCACCACCAGCAGGTTCTCGAGCGCGGTCAGCTCGGGGAAGACGCGGATCACCTGGAACGTCCGCCCCATGCCGAGGTGGAAGATCTGGTGCGGCTTGAGGCCGTCGATGCGCCGGCCCTTGAAGTGGATCTCCCCCTCGTCGGCCCGGTCGACGCCGGTGATGCAGTTGAACAGGGTGGTCTTGCCCGAGCCGTTGGGGCCGATGAGCCCGTAGATCCGCCCCGGCTCGAGCGCGAGCGAGACGCCGCCGACCGCGGCGACCCCGCCGAAGCGCTTCACCACCGAGCGGACCTCGAGAAGCGGCGCCATCGCGCGAGCCAACCCGCTAGATCGTCCGCGGCAGGTTGTACTTCTGCTGGAGCACGCCGAGGATCCCACGCGGCATCAGGAGCACCACCGCGACGATGATCGCGCCGAAGAGGAGCTGATGCAGGTAGATGAAGTGCGCCCACACCGCCTCCTGGAACGCGAAGAGCACGAAGCCCCCGAGCACCGGGCCCCAGATCGTCCCCTTGCCGCCGAACAACGCCATCACGATCATGGTGATGGTCATGATCAGGGGGAACACCGAGAGGGGCTCGATGTAGCCCTGGTCGCGCGCGGAGAGCCCGCCCACGACCCCGGGAGCCGCCGCGGACAGCAGGAAGGCGTAGAGCTTGTAGCGGTGGGTGTCGATCCCCATCGCCTCCGCGGCCACCTCGTCCTCGCGAATGGTCATGAGGCGCAGCCCGAAGCGCGAGGTGACGATGACGTAGGTGACCGCGGTCACCGCCGCCGCCACGAGGCCCATCGCGTAGTAGATCTCCACGCTCGCGTCGAGCGTGGGCAGCGAGAGCCCGTTGCCGCCCCCGGTCAGCCCCTCGTAGTAGGAGACGACCACCCGCATGACCTCGTTGAGCCCGAGGGTGGCGATCGCGAAGTAGGGCCCCTTCAGCCGCAGGCACGGCCAGCCGATCAGGAACGCGAGCCCCGCCGCGACCACTCCGCCACCCAGGCAGGCGAGCGGCCACGCCCAGCCCAGCTTCACGATCAGCAGGCTCGAGGCGTAGGCGCCGGTGCCGAAGAAGACCACGTGGCCGAAGGACACGTAGCCGGTGAGGCCCGAGATCAGGTTCCAGGACTGGGCGAGCGCGACCCACATGAAGAGCTGGAGCATGACCCGCACGCCGTAGCCGGTGGCCTGCAGCGGATAGAGCGCGAGCCCTACCGCGAGCACCGCGAGGGCGACCGGGAACCAGCGCTTCACACGCGTCCCTTCAGGAGGCCGGTGGGGCGGATCAGGAGGACCAGCACCAGCAGCACGTAGGCGACCGCCTCGTTGACCTGCGCGGTCAGGAAGAGCGACGCGAGCTGCTCCACGAGCCCCAGCAGCAGACCGCCCAGCAGCGCGCCCGGGTAGTTGCCGGCCCCGCCCAGCACGATGACCAGGAACGACTTGAACGTGTAGACCTGGCCCATCTCGGGCTGGATCGCCACCATGACCGCGACCAGCGAGCCGCCCGCGGCGGCGAGGGCGGAGCCGATCCCGAAGGTGATCAGGTG
>Ga0134122_10000925_pt1 | contig 20669 bp, 30 predicted proteins | sample KB302_FD_96461 | JGI IMG/M metagenome (GOLD analysis project Ga0134122, IMG submission 96461) | Terrestrial soil microbial communities without Nitrogen fertilizer from Kellogg Biological Station, Michigan, USA - KB3-0-2 | ecosystem: Environmental > Terrestrial > Soil > Unclassified ... | reverse complement strand
GCTGCCTGCGGCGGCTGTCGTGGCGGCTCGCCCCGCTTAACATGCTCACCCGCACCGGCCGGGGCGTGGACCGGGGCAACCGGGACAACGCGGTACGCGACGACCAGTTTGTGTGGACGCAGCTGTGAACGCCCGCGCCACCACCACGATCTCCATCCTGCGGGGCACGGGCCTCGACGGGTACGGCGACGACGTCGACCTGGAGAAGACGGTCGCGTCGCGGATCCCCGCGTCGCTGCTGGAGCGCACCCGGACCAGCCGGCGCACCGACTCGACCCAACCCGAGCGGGTCCGGTCGTTCACCGGCCGGGTCGGGTCGGGCACAGACGTCCAGCTGGACGATCGCGTAAAGGACGAGCGGACGTCTACGATCTACATCGTCGACGACGTTGTCCAGCAGCCGGGTCTGCTGGGCCGCGTCGGGGATATACGGCTCGACCTGCGACAGGTCGACTGAGCGCGCGCCCGCGACGGGCCACCCATCACGGTCGGGTAGACCGGCCGGCCCGTTACTTTCCCCCGCCGTAGAGGGGAGGGGAGCCGTGTGGCGTACGTCGTATCCGACGACCGTTGGGTCATTCACCTACAGGCGCAGATACCGCCGTGGGTTGAGCGGCTCGCTCACCTCGTCGCGCGGGACGCCCGCCGGCTTGTCCCCATCGACACGCGGGAGCTGCACGACTCCATCACGGTGCACCGGCTCGAATTCGACGAGATGGTCATTGCGGTCGGGACCGACCACTGGGCGCCGACCGAGTACGGATCCGGCCCGCACTGGATCATTTCCCACGGGCTGTGGCTTCGGCCTGAAAATCCGTGGCCGCTGCGGAACCGGCGCACGGGGCAGGTGTTCGGGCTCGTGGTGTGGCACCCGGGCACTCCGGAGCAGCCGTTCATGCGGCCGGCCCTGTACAAGCGTCGCCGGCTGCGGTGACCCATGGCCCTGAAACCAAACTCCGAGCTGGTCACCGTCGCGTGGCTGCGCGGCGTCGCCGGCATCGACCCGGCGCAGGTGGCCACATCCCGGCCCCGGGACACGGCCAGCTGGTCGGCGAGCGGGTTCATCCAGGTCGGCCCGGCGGCGGGCCAGCCCGACGTGGACATCCCGATGCGCCGGCCCGTCATGTCGATCCACCTGTGGGCCGCCAACCCGAGCAGCGGCCGGCCCGCGTGGGGCAAGGCCGCGCAGCTGGGGGAGCTGATCCTCGACGACTGCCAACGCGACACGCCCCGCGTCGTGACCGCCCACCTGCCCGCCGGCTACGACGGCGCCCGGGTCATGTCGGCGTACGCGATGGGCGAACCGGCCCGCGTCCCGGGGGACCTGACGTCGTTCGCGCACTTCCAGTTCGACCTTCAGCTGCACTGGGCGGTGATCCCGTCATGACCGACCACTGGTACGGGATGAAGGGCCGGGTGTCCCACGAGCTGCTGTCGGTGGGCGGTGCGGTCCTCGTCCACAACAACCCGCGCGAGGTCGAGTTCCTGATCGCGAACGTCGACGTCGTCGACCTGGGCGTCAACCTGGAGAAGGCGCTCGACGGCCGGCCCCACATGCTGCTGAAGGACCACCCGGACATGACGTGGGTGCGGTGGCCGCTGCGGGTCGAGGACTTCTGGATGCAGGGCCACATCACCGAGGCCCCGCTCCGGTACAGGAGGTGGCGCTGATGGCGCGACGGAAGAGACACCCGGGCCGGCACGGGTTCAGGTCGAAGGCGCAGTGGAGGTTCTTCTTCGCCAACCCTCGGCTACGCCGGTACGCACACAAGTGGGCCCACAAGACACCGGGCGGGCCCGTCGTCAGATACCGGAGGCTACCGGCCCGTGTCGGCCTGCCCCGGGCGAGATCCGCTAGAGGCAGACGAAGGAGGTAGCAACCGATGTCGGTAGACATCACCAACCTGACCATGGGCCCGGGCACGATCTACACGGCCGCGTACCAGGCAGCCGAGCCCAGCGACTCCCAGGTCAACACCACACCCGCAGCGTCGGCGTGGACCGACGTGGGCGGTACCACCGACGGGTCGACGGTGACCATCAACCAGGAGTACACCGAGCTGATGGTCGACCAGATCGTTGACATTCCTGGGCGGCGGTTGACGAAGCGGGACACGCAGCTGGCGACCAACCTCGCCGAGCCGACCCTGACGAACCTGGTGCTCGCCTTGAACGGCGGGTCGATCGTCACTACCGGGTCGTCCCATTCGGTGTACGAGCCGGCGTCGGACACGAGCGCCACACAGCCGACGTACATCGCTCTGATCATGGACGGGTTCACGACCGCGTCGAGACGCCGTCGTGTGGTGGGCCGACGGGCGTTGAGCATCGAGTCCGTCGGCGTCGCGTACAAGAAGGACGAACAGACCGTGTTCCCTGTGACGTGGTCGATGCACTACGTTTCGTCGTCCTTGAAGCCTTTCAAGGTCGTCGACGCTCTCAGCTGACCGAAGGACTGACAGTGACCAATCCTGGCGAGGCTCCGGCGTCCACTGTGGCGCCGGAGCTGCAATTCACATCCACACCCATCGAAGTCGAGAAGGAGCCTCTGTTCTCGATCGACGGGACGACCTACTACATCCCGAAACAGATCCAGGCCGGTGTGGCGCTGGACATGCTCGACGACCTCGCCGAGAAGGGCGAGCTGGTCGCGGCGGCCGCGCTGTTCAAGCGCGTCATGGGCGCGGACGCCTACAACGCGCTGCGCACGTGCAAGGGCGTCGACGACAAGGGCCTGGCGGCTGTGATGCGGATTGTCACGCAGAAGGCGATGGGCCAGCTGGAGAACCTGAAGGGGGAATAGGTGCGCGGGCGGAACAGGTCTACTGGGTTCGGCGATACGCCGCCGACGTCGAGTCGGATCTGTCCGTCTTCCATCGTGTGGACGATCCATCCACTATGGATGGCCCGCGCTATTTTCGGCTCGCGATACGGCTTCCGTTCTATGAGGGCGCGATGCGTATCGTCGCGCTCGGTTTGGCAGGCGAGGGTCAGCAGGCCACGCCGGAGGGTGCGGCGCAGCTGCGGGCCGTCAACGCCGGCCCGGGCGGTGTGACGGTGAACGTGCCCGGGCACGGTCCGTCGCCGCTGCCAGCTGGGGCGAACTACGTCGACGGTGATCAAGGGTCGTTGATGGCCAGTCCCGTGTTCCGCGACATGATCGAGTTCGGGAGGGGGTGACAAGCGGTGACGCTGCCGGGCGGCGTAGGTGCCGAAGGCTTCAAGATTGCCGACGGGTACCTGCGGGTCTACACGCAGTACAAGGACGCGTTGAAGGACGAACGGAAGTTCCTGCAACAGTCCGAAGAGGACTTTGACCGGCACCACGAGCGGCAGCGTCGCGACTCCGATCACGAGGGTCGGCGCAGCGGGTCGTCGTTCGCGAAGGGCTTCCGGGAAGGCCTGCGCGACGGGCTGCGGATGCTCACCCGGGTCCTACGGCCCGTCCTGGCCGGGCTCGGCGCGGCGATGCTCGGCGTCGGGAAGCTCGCCGGGCTCGGCGTCATCGCCGGAGGCATCGCCGTCGCCGTCGGCGGCCTCGCATCGGCGATCGCCGGCATCATCCCCCTCATCGCCACCCTGACGAAGGTGCTCACCGCCGCATCCGGCGCGCTGCTGCTCATCCCCGGCGCGATCGTCACCCTCATCGGTCTCGTCGCGGCGGCGAAGCTCGGCTTCAGTGGCTTCGGCGAGGCGATGAAGGCGGTCGCGTCGGGGGACGCCGCCGCGCTGCGGGAGGCGATGAAGAAGCTCGCCCCGCAGGCGCGGGCCGTGGTCAAAGAGCTGGCCCGGCTGAAGCCGGTGTTCGACCGGCTGAAGATGCGGGTCCAGAACACCCTGTTCGCCGGCCTGGCGAAGATCCTCCGCGACATCGGGAAGACGACCCTACCGATCATCTTCGGCGGGCTGACCAAGATTGCCGGCGTGCTCAACGGCGCGGTGCGGGACTTCCTGAAGTTCTTCCTCGACGCGCAGACCCGCGCCGACCTGGGCGTGATCCTCACCAACGCCGCCCGGGCGGCCGGTAACCTCCGCAACGCGCTGCGGCCCATCTTGCAGATCCTGCGCGACATCACCGTCGTCGCGACCGGTGTCCTCGCCCAGCTGACGGCCGGGCTCACCAACACGATCGGCGGGTTCGCCGAGAAGATCGCCCAGATGCGCGCCGACGGCGGGCTGGAAGACCTCATCACCGGCGGGATCGAGGCGCTGAAGATCCTGGGCGGGCTCCTCAGCGACGTCCTGGGCATCCTGCGCGGTCTGGCCCGGGCCAGCGGCGACGCGGGCGGACTGTTCGCGTTCTTCGACCGCCTGAACCAGCTGATCAACTCCAAGCAGGGCCAGTCTGTGCTGCGGGAGCTGTTCAACGACCTGTTCAGAATCGGGCAGGCGCTCCTGCCGGTCCTGTCCGCGTTGCTGAAAGCGCTCCTGCCGGTCATAGACGGGATCGCCGCCATCGCGGAGGCGTTCACGCCCGGGCTGGTGGTGCTCGCGCTCGCCCTGGGCGACGCGCTCGGCACGCTGGCCGGCCCGATATCCGAGCTGTCGCCGCTGCTGTTCGCGATCGCCCGTGGCCTGGGCCCGCTCGCCGCGATCCTGGGCCGGCTCGTCGCGGCCGCCACTCCCGGCCTCACCGCGTTCATTGAGGCGCTCGTCGACGGGCTGATCGCGCTGGTGCCGGTGGCCCCGGTGGTCGGCCGTGCGCTCGGTGACCTGTTCAAGGCGCTGGCGCCTCTGCTGGCGGCGCTGGGCCCCACGCTGGCCGTCGTCCTGACCGCGCTCGCGACCGCCCTGTCGGCTGTGGCGAGGTTCGCCGCCCCGCTGATCAAGCTGTTTTCAGCCGGCCTGGTCGTCGTGATGACGAAGCTGCTCCCGCCGATGATCCAGCTCGCGGAGGAGCTGCTGCCGATGTTCGCGAAGGCGGGCGAGGACATCATGAAGGCGTTCGCGCCGCTGCTGCCGGTCCTGATGCAGTTCCTGGACATGTGGCTGGCGCAGGTGGTGGAGCAGCTGCCCCTGATCCTGCCCCTGTTCGCGCAGCTGCTGGCCGTCATGGCGGAGTGGGCCGGTATCGCCGGTGGTGTGCTGTTGCAGGCACTCGTCGCGATCATGCCGCAGATGCCGGCACTGATCGAATCGGTCGCGCAGCTGTCGCTGGCGTTCTTGCAGCTGCTGGTCGCGCTCGCCCCGATCCTGCCACCGCTGGCCAAGTTCTTCGCCGAGCTGCTCCGCATCGCGGTCCAGTCCGGCGCGTTGCAGCTGGCCGTCACGATCCTCATCGGGGCGATCCGTTGGGCCACGGCGGCGATTCAGATCATCTCCGATGTGGTCCGCAAGTTCATCGGCTGGATCTCCGGGGCGCGCGACGCCACCCGCTCGTTCGGCACCGCCGTGTCCAACTCGATCAGCGCGGCGATCGGGCTCTTCCAACGGATCGGGTCCACGATCAAAAACGCGGTGGGGAGCCTTGCCAGGCTGCTGTACGACGCCGGCCGCAACGTCATCAAGGGGCTGATCGACGGCGTCAAGAGCATGGTCCCCAACCTGGGTGGCGTCATGAGCGGCATCGCCGGGCTGGTCCGCGACTACTGGCCGTTCTCGCCGGCCAAGCGGGGCCCTCTGTCGGGGCGGGGCGACATGCGTAACGCCGGCCAGCACCTTGTGGACCGGCTCACGCAGGGCGTGCAGGACCGGCTCGCCGCCGCAGCGTCGTCGGCGGCGTCCCTGGCGGGCATGTTCGGCGCTGGCGGCGGGATGCCCGCGCTGGCTGGCGCCGCAGCGGGCGGCGGCGGGGGGCGGGGCGGGAAGCTGGGCCCGTACGTCATCCAGATCGGCGACACAGCGTTCGCGGAGATGGTCATCGACGCGGTCACCGGCCGGCCCGAGGTCATCGCCGCCACCACCGATGAGGGCCGCCGGGTGCGCGGCTTCCAGAACACCGCACGGGCGCGGAGGTAGCCGTGGCGACCGACTCGATGTACTTCGGCCGGCCCGGGTTCCTGTTCGAGATCCCCCACCCGCGCGGCGGAGTGCAGGAGACCCGGCTGCGGGCCTTCTCCGCGTTCCCGACCGCTGCGGGCGGGGTCCGCACCGGCCGGGTCCTCGACGGGAAGCGGACGTTCGAGCTGCGCTACGAGCAGCTGTTCTACGACACCCACTACACGATCGAGGCCATCGACCAGGGCCACGAAGGGCCCGGCCCGTTCGCGCTGATCGACCCCGGCCGCGTCAACTACCTGATGGTCAACCAGTCCGCCGCGACGTCGCAGACCAACGGGACCGACAACTTCACCATCGGCGGATCCGGCTGCACGATCGAGTCGAACGACAGCGTCTACGACCGGGGGCCCCGCGCGTTGCAGTGGAATTTCACCTTCGCCGCCAGCGGAGACCTCACCCTTGACGCGCCGGCCGTCGACTGGCCCGGCATCCCCGTCGTGTCCGGTGTGGCGCTCGTGTTCAGCGCGTACGCGAAGGGCGGCGGCACCGACGCCATCATGTCGATCACGGCGTGCCTGGAGTGGCTCGACATCAACGGCGTCTCACTGTCCACATCGACCGGATCCGCGTTGGTCACCTCGACGACGTACACCGTGTTCTCTGTGACCGCGAGTCCACCGGCCAGCGCCGTCTACGTCCTGTGTCACGTCAAAGCCAACTCGGGCATGTCCGCCGGGTCGGTCCTGTACCTTGACCGTTTCCAGCTGCAACGCGGGTCGACCGTGTCGTCGTGGCGACCCGGCACCGGGGTGTTGCCTGTCGAGGTGGTGTCGTTCGTCGACGAATGGCCATGGCAGGCCACCGACTACCGTTCCGGCCCGGTCCTCACCTTGCAGGAGGCCGGCTGACATGCAGGACACCACCGCAGCGTTCGCTGAGGCCATCGGGAGATCCGTGGTGCTGTGGGCCCGGCCCCAGCTCCTCGCCGACTGGCTTTCCGACGGCGCCGAACAGATGGCCAACCAGCTCAACAAGCGGCCCGGTTACCTGGTCGAGCTGTTCGGCCGGTCGTCGGACTCGACGTGGACCCGCCCCGGGCCCGGGCTGGCCAGCTACGTGCACGTGTCGGGTGTGAACGCCGACTACACGATCGTCCGCGACACGTACGGCCGGCACGGGCACACCGCCGCCAGCTCCAACCGGAACAGCTTCTTTCAGGTTGGCTCCGGCAACCAGTACGGTCGGGCCCGCTTCCAGTTCAACACCACGCCGACCGGCACCGGGGAAGTCACAGTCGCCCTGGTGATGCGCGGCGACGGCACCGGCGCGAACCACTACGAGGCTCGCATGGAGTTGGACTGTGCGAACTCGACCATCGACATCAAGCTGATCGAGCGGGATGCCAGCACAAGCACCGCAGTGGAGACGACCAACGACTTCAAGACGTTCGTGGCAGGCCACACCTACGTCCTGGTCGGGCAGGTCAACGAAGACCCCGGCATTCTCCGGATGAAGCTGTACGACGAGGACGTCGAGACCGAGCCGTTCGACTGGGATCTCACGCGCGTAATCTCCCCGGTCGCCTACGGCAACTACGGCGGGTTCCGCACCGTCACCCCGTCGACGCTTACCAACACCCTGCCCTACTACGTGAACCTGCTGGAGATGCGGATCCTCGACGGCTCCATCGACGACCTGTCCGACATCCACGGCCAGGTCGTCATCACCCAAACCATGGACGACGGTCTGCCAGACGAGGTGTCGTTCGTAACCGACCTCGGGTCGTCGCTGCTGACCGCGCAGATCCTCAGCGGCTGGCGGGGCATGCGGGCCTCACAGTATCTGTCGGCCTACAACCGCAGCAGTCCCCTGTACGCCCTGGACCGCGACGTCGCACCGATCACCTACGAGCATGGGGTCATCACCAGCGACGGCCCGGAGCGGGTGCGGCTCTTCACAGGCCAGATGGTCGACCTGCCCATCGGCAGCGACCACATCGGACACTTGCAGGCGATGTCGTCGACTCGGCTGAAGTTGACCCGCCTGGTGCAGCCGCCGCCGTTCAACCTCGCCGGTGACCTGTCGGCCAACTGGCCGGTGTCCTGGGCGGCGTACCAGTGCGGGGTGTACGCCGCACCCAACCCGCCCGACGGGTGCGTCGCGTACTACCCGATGCACGGGTCGATGCAGCCGTTCCGGGCCTTCCAGTTCCCCGCCCTCGCCCCGTATGGCGGCGTGTTCGGCGCATTGCAGACAGACTACCTGGTCGACAAGGGCACCGGCGCGTTCAGCTTCCCGCTGCACTCCGTCGACGCGGAGACGGAGATCCCGGCCTATGTGCCCGGCCCGTATGTCGCCGCGCCCGACCTGAAGTTCACGTCGTCGAAGGCGATCGGGTTCTACTACAACCCGCTGCTCACCGACGAAGCCCCCGACGGGTCTATCGACTACCTGTCGCAGGCCGGGCCACGGGGCCGGCTGGAGTTCGCCATCCGTGGCGACGCGTACGCGAGCACCGCCCCGAGCGGGTCGGCGATCACGCCGGCCACGTTCATTTTCGCGTTCATGACCGACTCGTTCGCGACCGGCACGAAGGTGTCGTGCGGAATCAACATGTCGCGGCAGCTGCGGATCGAAATGTCGGACGGCACCGCTTCGATCAACGCGAACGCGGGCGCCGCGCTCGACCTCCCCACTGACGGGGAATGGTACAAGTACGGGGTTGCGTGGGACTTCGTCAGCGAGACGGCGTACTTCTACCGCCGCGACCCGGACGGCACCGAACACACCGACTCGTCGACGAACGCCGCGCTGGACGTGACCCGGCTACCGGCCACACAGGACGACTTTGCTGTCGTGCAGCCATTCAACAGCGTCATCACCGTCTTCAACGGCGCCCAAACGTTCTCCCCCTGGGTCCATTCGTTCCTGCCCATCGCGGAGATGTACCTGACCGCCGGCACCACCGCCAACCCGAACAATGCGCCGTGGATCTGGTCGGACGACTACGGTTTTGAACCGTCCGCGATCTTCGGTCTGTCCTCCCACCGGCTACGCGCCGTCGTCGAACCGGTCGAACGCGAGGCGTGGGAGTACATCGGTGCTTTCGCACAAGCCGAGGCGGCGGTGATGCGGATCGACGAGCTAGACCGGCTGATGTGGCTGCCGGTCGAGTACTGGGCGCGGGCAGCTCAACAGACCTCTGTGGACGGACTGGACACGCTGACGAACGTGGCCGAGCTGACACCACAGGTGGACCCGACACGGATCCGCAACGCGGTACGCGTCGGTTACGGCGAGATGGTCATCGACCGGCTACACCAGCCGGTGTTCCAATCGCGGGACCTCATCGCTATCCCCCCGGGTACGCAAACGCTCGTGATCGTGATGGACGAGTTGTCAACCGAGATGGATACCTCGGGCGCCACCCTGCCGACCCAGACGCAGATCAACAACGGGCTGGCCAACTTCATGCCTTCCGGGTTCTTCAACACGATGTTCACCTTCAACTCGGCGCCCGACGCGAGCGGGGTGGTGTACTCGAACGGCGGGTCGCCCAGTTTCTCAACCGACGCGGTATACGCCCAAGTCGACGACATCTTCACCGCCTCGGTGTGCACTGTCACCATCTACAACCGGACCGGGACGACGATCTACACCGCGAACAACAACGTGGAAGTGCCCACCATCCTGATCGCGGGACTGCGGGCCCGCAGCAACGACACGTCGGTGCTGGTGTCGCGCGACGACAGCATCAACCGGCGCGGCTACCGGGGTCTGACGGTCGACTCGGACGTGATCCAGACTGGCGAGGCGGCGAGCCGTCTGGCGTCGCGGCTGCTGAACGAGCTGGCAGAACCGACCCCGACCCTGGAGAACGTGAAGCTGTTCGGCGACCAGCGCCGCCAGCCCGGCGACCTGGTCACGTTCGCCGACGCCCGCGACACAGGGGTCAGCGGGTCGTGGCGGCTGCTGCGGGTCAACCACAGCATCGACGGAGCGAGCTACACCCAGGACGTGCGGCTCAAACCGGGCCTGCTGGTTGGGGAATGGGAAACCTCCGGTGAGAGCCGGTGGGGTACCACATTGTGGGGCAGGGAGGGCCTGTGACGCTGAACCTGGTGGTCCCGTCGCTCGGCGACATCACCGACCCGGCCACGATCCAGCAGATCTACGACGACCTGACGTTGCTGCGCAGCGACGCGGACAACCTGATCACCTACCTGCCGAGCACGGTCAACAAAACCTCGGACGGGTCAGCGTTCTCCAACACGACGGTGATGGCCGACGAGTCGGGGTTCCTGCTCGCCGGTTCGGCGAATGCGATATATGGAGTTCAGGCCGTGGTCATGTATAAGGCCGGACAGGTCGCGGACATCAAGCTCGGCTGGACGTTCCCGTCCAGCGGCAGCGGCCACCGGCTCGACTACGCGGGCAACGGCATCGACGTAGGTGCCACCATCGCCTTGCAGGAGACCGCGTCGCCGGGCGAAGCGTCCGGCTCGGCGAAGACGTTCGGTGGGGCCAACATCGGCCTCACCCGGTACGTGCAGTACGTGATGCGCTGGTCGGTCGGCACCGTGGCCGGCAACCTGCAACTACAGCGGGCGCAGAACACGGCGACGGTGGAGAACACCGTCATCGCGGCTGGCTCGTTCGCGATCCGCCGAAGGATCGCGTAACCCTGGCGAGAGGAAACGTCATGACTCGTGCGCAGGCTTGGGGTCAACTGGCGGATGGGGCGATCGCCGCGTTCGAGGCCGCAGCGGACGCCGACGGTCAGCCGCCGATGGCGTACGGATATCTGATCCGGGCGATCGCGATGCGCTCCAGCTGGTCCGATTCCCGGATCGGGACGCCGACCACCGCCGGGACGCTACTGGGCAAGCTATATTCGCAGCGCAACCCGGACGGCGGTTGGGGTTTGGGGTACGAGTTCACCGGGCCGGGCGGGGTGAAGAACCCGGCGACCACCACCTACGGGGTTACGATCGCCGACCATGTCGGCATTCCGCTGATCGAGGCGCACCTTGCTGGCCTGGTCCCGAAGACGGACATTCAGACGTTGGTCAACGTCGCGATGGGGTTGCAGCGGTGCACCTTCCCGTCCGGTGTGGCGGTGGCCTACTCCAACCAGCCCGCCGACAAGGTCACCACCACGAATGGGTTGGATGTTCACAATGTCAACGCCGGGGTGGCCGTGTTCCTGCAAGCCGCCCAGGACATCGGGTGCGCTAAGACGGGGCTGAACATCCTGGTCGAGGACATTCAGCGGTTCGAGAGCGCCGCCTGGTACAACGGCGGGGCGCGCTGGTGGCCGTACAAGGGGACCGGTTCGCTGGGCGACACCGATCACACCGGCTACGAGGCTGACAGCTTCCACGGTTTCCTCAGCGACCGGATCAGCGGACTGGGCTACCCGATCGGGGCGGAGCTGGCCTACCGGATTCTGAGTACTGGTGTCGGCGGGGACCATGACGACAAGCCGTCGGCGCGGATCGCGTGGGCGCGGCTGGCCGGGCTGCCGCCGAGCGCCGGCCGGATGGTCGGGGAGACCACGCAGTGGTTGGTCTTGGCCGACCAGTACCTGGACACGATCACAGCCTTCGTCGCTGCGGGGTCGAACACCCGCCAGAAGGCGCAGATCGCGTGTTGGGCCGCCAGGGCGGCGGCGCGCGCGCTCCAACTGGAAGGGGCCTGATATGCCTCTACCCGCCCCGCAGGCGTCGGTCAACGCCGCCGCGTTGGACCGCGACACCTCGGCCGTGTTCGCCGGAGTGGTCATCTACGGCATCGGGGACCTGGCCCACCAGGGTGAGGTGTCCGGGCACAACCCGGACGACTACCCGCCGCTGCGAGCCGAGCTGTCCGACGCGGACAACAAGCCCGAGTACCGCGCCAAGGACATCATGATCGGGCCGAAGTTCACACCGGCCGACGCGGAACGGTACGTCCAGGCGCTGATCACCGGCCCGGACCGGGACCGCATCTACTACATCATCTACAACCGGACGATCTACCGGCGCGCCACGGGGTTCCAACCGGAGCACTACGACGGCGGGGACCCGCACACGAACCATGTCCACGTGTCCACGTGGGTAGGACAGGATGAGAACGGCGCGCCCTGGACTTCGGTCCTCGCGCTCGCACCGCAGGAGGATGACGACATGGCGATTGCGTACAAAACCCCGGTGGGATATTTCCTGGGCAACGGTGTGCATCGGCGCGGCCCGATCGGCACCTCCGGGCCGGTGTTCAAACCGGCGATCGACGACCCGGTCAAGGCCGGCCGGATGATGCTGATCGAGCTGACGGACGCGCAGCGGATCGCCTCGGGCAGTACGAGCTGGGATGTGTACCTCGACAAGGTCGTCGGACCGCTGGCGCCCGTCGGCGGCGGCACCGGTGGAGGCGGCGCGGTGGACGTGGAGGCGATCGCGAAGGCGGTCAACGACGACCACGCGCGGCGCATGGGGCAGTGAGAGGGCCCCGCGAACCCCGCGTCGGCTGGGGGCGTTGGCCCCGTACTCTGGGCTACCTGTGCCTGGCCACGGCCGGGCTGATGGCGCTGCTGCGGCCGTCATCGGCCGTTCGTGACGCAACCTCACCCACATCGGGGTGGCTGGTCTACGCGTGGGCCTTCATGATCCTGCTAGGAGGATTGTCGTCGGCGGTGGGCACATGGCTGGACAGGTGGATCGGCGAGTACGTGGGGCTGTGGCCGCTCATGACTACGCTCGCTGTGTACGCACTCGCGGCGGCAGCGGTGAACGGCGGCGCGGCGCTGTTCCTGGGGGCGTTCGCGTTGATGTTCCTGGCCCGGTGGCGTCACGTTTCGATGGTGCGGAACGAGGCGCACAACGTGCGGCAGCAGATAGCACAGGCCGGTGACGGTGGATGAGGGGGCACAGCTCCTAGCCTGGTTCGCGGCCGCCGCCGACGGCGGCGGCCTGTCGTCGGTCCTCACGGCGCTGCTGTCGGTCGGCGCCGCTGGGGTGATCTGGACGCTGGTGAAGGGGTGGCTCGCGCTGCGGGGCGGCGCGGCGGGCCGGGAGTCCGATGCGTGGAAACAGATCAAGGATCACAACCGGTATCTGGACGACATGCGGCGGGTCGCGGAGGCGGACCGGGACTACTACCACAGCGTCTGTAACCGGTACTACGGGCAGCTGGTGCGGCATGGGCTCGACCCGGATCCGAAGTCGCTGCGGCCGCCGTCGGACAAGGAGCCGGGCCGTCACACGTCGCGGACCCGGGGCCGGCCGCCGGAACCTGATCCGGACAGCACCCAGCTCATGTGAAAGAGCGCCAGCGCGGACCTCGCGCTGGCGCTCTCTCGTGGTCGGGCTATTCGGCGTGTGCTGGTTGGATCCGGACCTGCACCGGGGTGTCGGGCCGGTAGGCGAGGTTCATGGCCGGTGTGTCGACTTGGACGTCGCCCGCGTTGTCGACGCGTGCCTGATCGATGCGCTGCCAGCCGCCCATGTGGTCGAGGATCTCCCAGGTTCCCTGGGTCATCGTCGGCAGCTCGCCGGCCGGGACGTGGGCTCCCATGGCCGTCAGCCCAGCAGCGCTGTGTCGAGGACCGTGTACGAGCCCCGCGACACCCACACGTACCCGTCGTCGCCCTCGTCGTCCAGCTTGAACATCGTCGACTTCGCGATGTCGGTCGCGTAGCCGGTCACGTGGTCGCTGGCGAACGCCAGGATCGGGTTGTTGTTCTGGTCGCACACCTGCGCCACGCGGGCCGTGCCGACGAATGCGTCCTTCACGTCGCGCCACAGGTAGTTGATGAGCGGAATTCCCCGGTCGTTGTTGTGGATGCGCAGGTTGTAGAACTTCTGCGAATTGGCCATCAGGTTGTTGGTGGCCCCGTCGGTCATGTACACCGACGTGAACCCGACCGTCGAGATGAGGTTGTCGCCGCAGCTGACCCGGATGACCGACGACGGCTCGATCACCTTTCCGTCGCCCTCGCGGTGTACGTCGTACTCGGTGTCGCGCTCGAAGTGCATGCTCCGGCAGTGGGCCTCGAACACGACCTGCCCGTCGGCGCCGTAGTTGTAGAACGTGCCGGGCGTGCTGCCCAGGATCCGCATGATGTCGTCCACGGCCTTCTCGCACGCTGACCCCATGGTCAGGATCATTGCCACGATCGCCACGGCTGCGACGGTGATCCGCTTGATGTTCATGCTGCGACTCTCCTCGGGTTGCGGGGTTTGCGGTGCACCTGGGTGACCCGGTCGGGCCGGAACGAACGCTCCAGCTCGACAGTGCCACGTCGTGTCGACTTGCCGCCGATGACGTCGACCCAGGCACGCCCGTCGGGAAGTTGCACGTGACGGACGAACCTGAACCGGCCCCGCTCGGCGCGGATGGACAGTTCCGTGCCCGGCCGCACGTGGCGGCCGTTGCACGTCCACTCGGTGGTGATGATGGCCCCGTTCATGGCTTGCCGACTTCGCTGGCACGCTTGGCGGCGGCGTCCTGCGCCTCGACCATCTCGTGGCCGATCTCCGCCGCCAGCTGGTTCAGGTGGTTGGCCAGGTTCCGCAGCCGGGCTGCCGTGCGGCGTAGGTCAGTTGGGTTGTTCTCGGGGTACTCGTGCCACAGCCGCCACCGCCAGCCCTGGGCGTATGGACGGCCGTCGGGGCGCAGGGTGTCGGAGGCGTAGTGGCCGACGCCCCAAACGCGTCGGCTGGAGTCCCACAGGCTGACGAGAAGTCGGACTTCGCTGGCTACCGTGCGGAGCACCTTCAACAGGTCTCGGCGGACTTTGGCGCGTTCGGAGCGGACGGGTTGGCCTGGGTCTTGCAGCTCTTCGGTGGTGGTCATCGGTGTCTCCTGCCAGGTTGTGGTGGTCTTACCGCTCACGCTACGGGCTGTCACACGGGTTGTCAAACATGTCGGCGTGTCGCGGGGCGGGATAGGGTCCCTCCGTCGGACCACCACGTACGACGGAGGGACCCGGCTCATTCACGCCCCGGTGACGTCCCGAACGACGACCTCGTCGATGTCCACACCGGCCTTCTCCGCCAGCTCACGCACGAAAGGCGGCACCTGCGCCGGCCAGCCCACACACTGCCGGACCGTCTCCTCGTTCTCGTAACGCCAGCTGTGCGGTTTGTGATCCTCAGCCCGCAGACGTCGCCCACACGGGTCCCTGTCGTCCCTCGGGGGCAGCACGTCCACGCGCTCTTCTGCCGGAGGCTCGGCGTCACTCTGTTTCGGCTCCAGCTCCTCGAACGAGGCGATCTCGCCGGCCTCCACGAGCCACTCGACGAACTGCATCCACGACCGCGACGCCTTGTCCGTACCCGTCACCCAGTACCGTCCGCCCGCGCGGATCGCCGCGTAGCTGTACCGGGTACCGCCCAGGATCCGCGTGAACCGCAGCACCTGCCCATCCTCGTACGGGTCCCGGTCCGGGAACCTCTCCAGCTGTGCCGCGTGCTCCAGCAGTCGCGCGACCTGCCGGTCGATCGCTGCCCTGCGGGATGCCAGGCTTCCCACGGTCGTCTCTCCTCGGTTTATCCGGCCGATCCACTCGGCCACCTCGTCCAGATTCCTCAGCCACCGCCGTTCAGGTGGCCAGTCCATTCCATCCGCGTCCGTCACGACGTCCCCCCACCGCTCGCGCACGACGCCACGTCGTACGGCGCACCCGTAGTGATGGTGACATCCTGCTGCGCGCCGGCCGGCGTCGTGTCCGCACCGATCGTGCACGGGCAGAACGTCGCCGACACCAACATCCCACCGACGCACAGCAGGAACAGCACAATCGCCACCGCACCCGCGATCGCGAGCACCTTCGTCAAGTTGCTGCCACGCGGAGGCTGCGGAGCGCCGCCGCCGACCGCCATGAACCCGAAGATCGGCGTCGGGTCGTGCCGCAGGTCCATAGTCCGGTCCTCGACATGTCGAGCGACTGAGTATCCGCCGCCGTTGTAGGTGCCCATCACGTGCTCCCCTGCGGTAGTCCCGCCTCTTCAGCTGTCGCGAGCGCCGCCCACATCAGCGCGGCCTGCTGGTGCCCGTTGCGCTTCTTCGCGGCCTGCTGGTACTGGTAGTCGACCGTCAGCTCGTCGAGTCCCAGCACCTTCTCCCGCGCCTTCGCTGCTGCGTCGTGCTCCAGGAACCGGGTCGCGTGGTACCGCATCCAGGCCCGGGCACGGGCGGCGGCGACCCGCCGGTTCTCCACCTCGTCCACCGTCGGCTCCTCACCGGGTAGGGAGGGGCCGCCCGGTCCCCTTGATCTCGCTCAACCCGGGCGGCCCCAGCTCCTGTCAGCGGCCCGTAGCCGCCGCCAGCCGCAGCGCCTCCAGCGCGGAGGCCTCCAGCGCGGCTGCCGCGTCCCCGTCGACCTCGGCCTGCGCCGCCGACGTGACTGCCTGCATCACACCGCCGGCCGTGGTCTGGCCACCCCGGATGAAGTGGTCGAGGATGGTCGCCTGCTGCGCCTCGGTGTACTTCAGCGCCTTCGCGACCGTCTCCACCACCGTCGACGCGTTGACCGGCGCGCCGGCCTGCTCGCGGATGCCGTTCAGGACACCCTCGACGTAGTCGACGTTCAGGAACGTCTTCACCGCGTCGGCGGTCTGCTCGGTGATCAGCTTCAGGTTCGTCGCCAGGGTCGCCTCCGACCACTTGATCACACCGTCGTCCAGCCGTGCGCCGAGGTGCCGGGCGCCGAACGCGTCCTTCGTGACCGTCTGGCCGTTGGTGCACACCTGCCAGGTGATGCGCGGGGTGAGCGCGAACTGGCCCGACCCGACCTCACTGTTCGACAGCTCGAACCCAGCGAACACCATCGGCAGATCCTTGCCCAGCGCACCGCCCCACGGGGAGCGGTAGTCCTTGACCAGGTCGAAGGCGTAGGCGGCGATCTCCTCGCACACCACCCGGACCCGCATGGTGCGGTCGGTCAGGTCGCAGCTCTGTACCTGGACCGGAACGCCGGCCGCGCGGATGCCTTCGAGGGTGGCCATGAGGACGTCGATGTTGTCGATGATCCGGAATCGGTCGGACAGGAACGCCCGGACCAGGCCGTCGCCCGTGCCGCGCAGGGTGCGGACGAGGTAGCGCTTGCCGGCGTAATCGGAGTGACCCAGCCAGCCGTTGACGTTGTCGTCGAAGAGGGAGAGGTTCTTGGCCTGGTTGCGGCGCAGGTAGCCCAGCGGGATGTCCAGCTTCGCGGCGAGCCCCTCGACGGCGACCGAGTTCAGGTCGTAGGTGCCGTCGAACGAGGTGACGCCGCTGTCGCCGATCTCAGGCTCGGATCCGGCGACGACCAGCTGGCCGGCCTGGACCGAGAGCGCGGCGGCGGGGGCGACGAAGTCGTGCTTGCGGGTCTGCTCGTCGGTGAGCCGGGCGTGGAGGGCGGTCAGGTCGGCCTTGCGGAGGTCGGTGGTGGGCTGGGTGGTGGTCATTGTGGTGGTCCCTTCGGTTGTCGGCTCCTGGGTGGCGCCGATGGGTACAGCACAACACGCGCCGCGCCGGCTGTCAAGCGTCTTGACATGAGGCGTGTCGGGGGTAACACTGGGCCCCGTCAGACCACCACGACGGAAGGCCACCACGATGCCAGCCACCATGACAGCGGCCGTGAGGCACGGCGCGAAGGTTCGCCGCTTCACCAGCCACCAGGCGGCCACGGCCGCCATGCACGAGATGTGCCGTCTCACCGGCACCAGCCCGGACGGTGTCCGGGTGTACGGCTGCAACAAGGGCGGCGAGCCGCACTTCCACTTCGGTCACCACGGCAAGCACGCCCGGGCCGGCAAGACCGCCCGCCCCATGAAGAGGCGATGACGATGAACCGATCACGCGCCAACCGGCGCCGGCTCGCGTGGTGCCGGTACTGGGTGCGAGTCAAGAAGATCACACGCGACCACCACTATGCCGGCATGCTCGGCATGGCCCGCGCCGAGAAGCCGTTCTACCGCAACGGCGCGCGGCACCCGTACGGCTGGATACCGCGATGAAGACGAGCCTGCGCCGGATGGTGGCGTGCGCGCCGCACCGGCCCATCCCACCCCGCCCCGTCACCTACACCGTGTACGTCTACTCCACCAGCGCCCGACCCCGAAAGGCGGACCGGTGACCAGCCCCCGGCCGTCCTGGCTGGCCTGCAAGACCCCAGGACACCGGCCCAGCTGGTTCGTGCGGGTACGCAAGGCCAACCACTCTGCCTTCAACGGCGGACGACGTACGCCGTCCGCCTGGTCCGAAGTAGTCTGCCCCGCCTGCCCCTGCTCGTGGCGCACGAAAGCGGCCTACGTCGACACCCTCCCCGACGAGAAAAGGAGAACGCAATGACCACCACGGACGACGGCGAGGTTCGCGTCACCACCAGCCCCGGCCTCGCCCGCGACGCCATCACCACCAAGCACACCGAAGTACCCACCACGTGGTACCGGGTCAACAAGCCGGCCATCTTCGCCGGCTTCCAACAGGAATGGATCAACGGCAGCGACGACGAGACCGGCGTCGCCTTCCGGTTCACCGTCGGCGCCGGGGTCGGCTCCCGGTACATGATGCTGGTGCTCACGATGCCGGACGGTACGCGGGTCGAGGAATACGTCGACGCGGCCGAGATGGTGTCGACGCGCGTCCAGGAGCTGGTCGCCGAGCACACCACGCAGGACCCGTCGTGAACGCGCTCGTGAAGGCCGGAATCGGCTTCACGGTGGCGGGGGTGTGCGCCGCGACCGGGCTGCACCTGTGGCGGGACACCGGGTGGCACTGGCCTCTCGTCCTGGTGGCCGTCTTGGCTACCTTGCTCGGGATTGTGTGCGTGACGCTGGGCGTGGACCGAGGCCCCAGCTGGCCAATGAGGGTGGTCCAGGACTGGAGTGAGGTGCGTACCGCGCGGGTCGGGTCGCTGTTCGTGGGCCCGATTGAGAAGGGTGAGGACCACGGTCGGGTGTGGCGGGTCCGGGAGCGCCTCACCAACGGGTACGTGCTGGTGCAGACGCCGGTCCAGTGGTACACGTACGTCGTGCCGCTGTCGGACGACCCGCAGAAGATCGGCACGGAGCCGCAGGTGCGTACCGTGCCGGCCACGATCCTGCCCTGGCGGGCGGTGAACTAGCCCGCCAGTGTGCACATGGTGCACAACTGGACGTCGGACATGTCCGACACCGATGTGACCCAGGTCACACGTGCCCGAATCGGGCCGGTTTGGACGTCAACCGTTCGGACCAGTCCGTGTGGCAACTCGGTTGACAACCCGTGTCAAAGGTACGAATTGATCAGTCCGATGTAGAAACGCGACGGTCGCTCACGTTTCTCGTGTCCGAATCGTCCATCGATGCCCGGTGATGATGTCGAGCCCCCGCGCTCGCCCGCACCGGGCATCGCGCTGTCCGGGGCCGTTTCCGCAGGTCACGCACCATGTTTGCCACAGGGGTTGACAGGACAGTTGGGGTGAGAGACAGTTGACGCCTTGACAACTCAACAGTGGACCCACACCGCGCACCCCAGAGGTACGCCGCCAGTCGACCACCACATCACACACGACTGGAAAGGCGGAACCCCCATGAACACTACGACCCAGAGCACCATCGCAGCTCCTGCTCCGACCCTTCGTGAGCAGTTCAACGAGCGCATGGGCAAAGACATGGTCGACCAGATCTTCAAGGCGATTGAGACTGTCCGGCGGTACACCAAGTTCGTCACCATCGTCGCGATGCTCGTCTCCTACTTCCACCAGCGCAATTTCTTCGCGCTCCTCGGTGCCGGTGCGTTTGCTTGGTTCCTTCCCCTCACGTTGGATGCCGTGACGCTCTCGTTCATGAAGGTCAGTAGCCTTCGTGGCATCAAGGCGGAGTACCGCAGGAAGGCCCGTCGGGCGATGATTCTCCCGGTGGCCGCGAGCATGGTCGTCAACGGCCTGGCTCACGGAAACCCGATCCTTCGGGGCTTCTACGTGTTCGTCGTCGTGGCGATTGTCCTCGGCGAGTACGCCGAGAGCCTGATCGTCGTGGACTTCGACGAGTTCGAGAAGGAGGTCGAGCAGCGCACCGCGAAGGTCACGCGTAAGCGGGGCCCCCTCTCCGACGAGGTGAAGGCGGAGCGTCAGGCGAAGCGTGAGGCGACCATCAAGGCGAAGGTGCTGGATGAGTTGTCCCCGGCGGAGAAGCGTCGGAACACCATCGCTGCCAAGAAGGCTGCTGCGGCGGCCCAGGCGGCGCAGGCTCCCAAGTTGGAGATCCCCGGCCTGGAGACGGTTCAGGCGCTCAATGGACATGATCACAAGCTGCACGTAGTTTCTCGGCACTCCCGTTAGGAGGCGGGCGGCGTGCCCCTAGGGTGCGCGGCGTGGGGTCCACGAAAGGGGAAACCATCATGAACATCTGGCAGACCGCTCTTCTGACCTTCAGCATCTGGTTCGGGATCATCTCGATCGCGGCGCTGTGGATCAAGCGGTAACCCCCTCGGCGCATCGGAGCCGGCGTTCTCTGCGGAGGGCGCCGGCTCTTTCCATGTGTCCGCACACGGGTTGACAACGCATGTGGCAGGCGCGCATACTGGCCAGGTTGACAACTCCATCGGAGAGGACCACCACCATGTCACACCCGACCACCTCCGTCTCCTACTACTCCGACGAGTACCGGGACATGGAGCAGCGGCTCCGCCCCACAAACCTGCAACTCGAAGTGATCAGCCTTCTCCTCGAAGCCGACGACATCAGCTCGGTGTACGTGTCCGTCGCGATGCTCGACTGCCGC
>Ga0134122_10000924_pt1 | contig 20672 bp, 11 predicted proteins | sample KB302_FD_96461 | JGI IMG/M metagenome (GOLD analysis project Ga0134122, IMG submission 96461) | Terrestrial soil microbial communities without Nitrogen fertilizer from Kellogg Biological Station, Michigan, USA - KB3-0-2 | ecosystem: Environmental > Terrestrial > Soil > Unclassified ... | reverse complement strand
TGCACGTCGATCCCGGCTTTCGCACCGAGAACGTGCTCGCGCTGTCGATCAGCCTAGAGGACGGCAAGTTCGCCGAATCGGCCGACATCACGCGCTACCAGAACCGGGTCCTCGGGCGGATCGCCGAGCTGCCCGGCGTAGTCGCCGTAGGGGGCAGCAAGACGCTCCCTCTGCGCGGCGGCGGCGAGCCGTACGACTTCTTGGCCGACGGTCACGACGAGCGGAGCACGCCGGAGGCGGGGACGTTCATCGTCACGCCGGGCTACTTCCGCGCGCTCGGCATTCCGCTGCTCGCCGGCCGGGACTTCACGGCGCGGGATGGCGTCGAGGCGCCGCCCGCGGTGATCGTCAACCGGGCGCTCGCCCGCCAGCTCTGGCCGGACGGCGACGCGGTCGGCCGGCACCTCCGCTTCAGCGAAAAACCGGTCGAGGTGATCGGCGTGGCCGGCGACGTGCGTCACGCGGGACTCGCCCTGCCTCCAGGGCCGGCGCTCTACATCCCCAATTCGCTCGCCCCCCGCTCGACGATGAAGATCTTCGTCCGCACGGCGGGCGACCCGCTGGGCTTGGCCGGCGCGGTCCGCGCCGCCCTCGGCGAGGTCGATCGCGACCAGCCGATCTCGGATCTCGCGCCCCTCTCCCAACTGGTGTCGGAGGCGGCCACCCGGCCCCGCTTCACCACCCTGCTGCTCGGCCTGTTCGGCGCGCTGGCGCTCGGCCTCGCCGCGCTCGGCACCTACGGGGTGGTCTCCTACGCGGTGAGCCAGCGGACCCACGAGATCGGCGTCCGGATGGCGCTCGGCGCCCATCGCCGCCAGGTGCTCGGCATGGTCGTCCGCCAAGCCTCCGTGCTCACCTTCGCCGGGCTTGGGCTGGGCCTGCTCGCCGCCTTCGCGCTCACCCGCTGGCTCTCGGGCCTGCTCTACGGCATCTCGACCACCGACCCGCTCGCCTTCCTCGCGGCTCCCGCCGCGCTCGTGCTTGTGGCCCTCTACGCGAGCTATCTCCCCGCGCGCCGCGCGGCGGGCCTCGATCCGCTGGTGGCTCTGCGGCGCGATTGAATCGTTGGAAAGCCTGCCGTTCGTAGGGGCGGCCCCCCGTGGCCGCCCTGGTTCTGCGCGCCCTGGCATCGAGGGCGGCCACGGGGGGCCGCCCCTACGGGAGGAAATCGAGAGGGCGCCCGATTCGCCGCAATTTTGCTATTCTCCCGATTGCCGGGGCGAACCGCGGCCTCCGGCTCGTTAGCGCGGGCGGACCCGGAAGATCCCTGCCTGCCACGCCCGCGAGCGAGCCCCTGGCACCCGCCCCGGCGCTCCTGCGCTTTCGGGCGTGTCCTCGCCGCTCCGAACCCGGCATAATCCTCGCAATGTCGGCGTTCCGGTCGCCGTATACACCTTCCGAGGACATTGAATGATTTCGAGACGCCGCTTCTCTCTTCTTCTGCTTCTCCCGCTCGCCCTCTCCGCCCCGGTGGCCTCGGCCAAGGCGCAATCGGACGAGTTCGATCCGCACAAGGCGAAGCTGGCGCTCGAAGCCGACCGCACCTCCTACGCGCCGGGCGGCACCGCGCGGCTGGCCGCCACGATCACCATCGAGAACGGCTGGCACGTCAACAGCGACAAGCCGACGCTCGAATATCTGATCCCGACGAAGCTTGAGCTGACCCTGCCGGACGGTTGGGCGCCCGCGGAGATCACCTACCCGGCGGCGAAGATGCAGAAGTTCTCGTTCCAGGAAGAGCCGCTCTCGGTGTTCGACGGTTCGGCGGTCGCGCAGGTGCGCTTTACCGTGCCGGCCACCTCCACCGCCAGCCGCGCGCCGGTCAAGGCGGTGCTCTCCTACCAGTCGTGCAACGACCGCCAGTGCCTGCCGCCGACGACGGCCGAGGCGCTCGTCGATCTGCCGCTGGGAGCCGAGGGCGAACCGACCGCCGCGGCGGCGCTGTTCGCTCCGGCGGGTGCCAAACCGGCAGGCCCGGGGACTTCGAAACCGCCCCTTTCGACCCGGGGGCTGCTCGGCGTTCTCGCCCTCGCCTTTCTCGGCGGGCTGATTCTGAACGCCATGCCCTGCGTGCTGCCGATCCTCTCGCTCAAGATCTTCGGCCTGGTGCAGAGCGCCTCGGGCGGACGCCGCGAGATCGCGCGCGGCATGCTCGCGACGGCGGCCGGCATGTTGGTGTCGTTCCTGGCTCTCGCCGCCGCGGCGATCGCCGCCCGCTCGGCGGGCAACGCGGTCGGCTGGGGGGTGCAGTTCCAGCAGCCCGGCTTCGTCGCCTTCTTGGCCGCGATCGTCGTGCTCTTCTCGTTGAACCTCTGGGGCGTGTTCGAGATCCCGCTGCCCGGACGGCTCGCGGCGATCGGCGGCGCCGAGGGCCGAGAGGGGACGGCAGGGCACTTCGTCTCCGGGCTGTTCGCGACGCTGATGGCGACCCCCTGCTCCGCGCCGTTCCTCGGCTCGGCGCTCGGCTTCGCGCTGGCTCAAAACGCCGGCACGATCGTCGCGACGTTCACCGCCGTAGGGCTCGGCATGGCGCTGCCGTACCTGCTGGTCGCCGCGTTCCCGTCGGTCGCCCGGTTCCTCCCCCGGCCGGGCGTCTGGATGGAGACGCTCAAAGGGACCATGGGCTTCCTGCTCGCCGCCGCCGCTGTCTGGCTGTTCTTCATTCTCTCGTCCCAGGTCTCGCCGCAGGTCCTCGCCCTGGTCCAGCTCGCCCTGCTCGGGCTCGCGCTGATCGCCTGGCTCGGCAGCCGCGGACGCTACGGCCAGCTGCGGCCGATCGCGAGCCTCGCGCTGGTCGTCGCGGTCGCCGGGACGGTCTGGCTGGCCGGTTCCTCGGGGCCTGTCGGAGCGACGGTGCATACGGGCGAACCGGCGCAGAAGCTGATCGCCTGGGTGCCGTTCGATCGCGCGCAGGCCGAGTCGCTCGCTCAAGGAGGCCAGACGGTGTTCGTGGACGTGACGGCCGATTGGTGCTTCACCTGCAAGGTGAACGAGCGCCTGGTGCTCGAAACCGCCGAGGTCGCCGGGGCGTTCAAGGAGCACAACATCGTCGCGATGAAAGCCGACTGGACCAACCGCAACGACGAGATCGGAGCCTTCCTGGCCGAGCACGGCCGCTACGGCATTCCGTTCTACGTCCTCTACCGCCCGGGTGCCGAACCGCACGTGTTCAGCGAGTTGCTGACCCAAGAGGCGGTGCTCGCCGCGGTCCGCGCGGCGCGAGGGTAGCGTCCGCCTGATGCCGACCTATGTGATAGGCGCCGTCCACGGCCATCTTGCGATCCTCGAACGGTTGCTCGCGGAGATCCGGTTCGACCCCACGGCCGACCGCCTCTGGTTCTGCGGCGACCTGGTGAACCGCGGCCCGGATTCGCTTGGCGTCCTCCGCAGGGTGATCGACCTCGGAGACCGGGCGCTGGTGGTCCTGGGCAATCACGACGTCCACCTCCTCGCCCGCGCCGAAGGGCTCGCCGAGCCGAAGCGCCGCGACACCCTGGACGCAGTGCTCGAAGCCCCCGACCGCGCCGACCTGCTCGACTGGCTCCGCCGCCGGCCGCTGCTTCACCGCCAAGGGGAGTGGCTACTGGTCCACGCCGGGCTCCATCCCCAATGGACGGCGAACGAAGCGGCCGCCCTGGCCGCCGAGGTGGAGGTCGGCCTCCGCAACGAACGCTTCCAGCGCACCATCGATCCCAACCGCGAAACCCCCGGCACCTGGGCCACGACGCTGCGAGGCACCGAACGCCGCCGCTACGCCCTCTCGGTCCTCACCCGGGTCCGCACCTTCGAGCGCAGCCACCGCCTCTCCCCCTACAGCGGCCCCCCCGACAGCGCCCCCCCGGGCCTCACCCCCTGGTACCAGCTCCCGCACCGCCGCCCCGACGGCCTCACCCTCCTCTTCGGCCACTGGGCCGCCCTCGGCTACCACCGAGCCGACCGCGCCATCTGCTTAGACTCCGGCTGCGCCTGGGGACGAGCGCTGACGGCGCTGCGGTTGGAGGACGGACAGGTCACCCACGTGCCGGTGGTGGTCTGATTCGGTCCCGAGCACCGGTTGGCCGCCCCAAGTTAGAGGTTTTTCCTGGACCGTTGGCGTGCCGCCGGCCGGAGAAGTCCTTTGCCGTGAGGGAGATGTGCTGCGCAGCGCCGGTACACTCCTCGTCCCGTCCCGGGGACCGCGTCGCCGGACCCACGGAGGACTCCGCGCGGCGGGAGGAATGTTCCTGAGGTCCAGCGGAATGTTCCTCTGAAACTCAGGAACACTTCTCTGAAGCTCAGGAATACTCCGCTGGACCTCAGGAGTATTCCGCTAAAGCTCCGGAATGTTCCGTGCAAACTCCGGAGTATCCCGCTATGTCTCCGGAGGATTCCGCGCAAGCTCGGGGATCTTTCGCTTAAGCTCAGGAATATTCCTCTGGATCTCAGAAACACTCCTGTGGAGCTCCGGAACCTTCCGCTGGAGTTCAGGAGCATTCCGCGGAGCCAGAAGAATGATCCGCCGGAGCCCCGGAACACTCCGCCCTGTCGGCGGAGGAGTATTTCTGCGCGTGAAACCAGCGCGCAGAACCTGCGGAGTGGTGGCCGGCAGCCGCGCACCGGTGGTTGCGGCGGTTCCACCAGGGCCCGGGAGCGCAACACCCCTTTGGCCGTCCGGGCCACCCGTCGCAGACCTCGCCGCAGTCCCCGCGGCGGCCGAACCGCGGCCTCACGGGCCTTCCGTCGTCCTCCCGCGGTACCTCACGCCACTGTCGCCGAGCGCCAACGGCGCGCCTTCCCGCAGCCCAGGGCATCGCCCTGGGTCGCTACCGGTGCGCCGGTCCCGGCCACCCTCGGCGCGGTGGTAGAATTCCTTGGAAAACGACGATCAGCGCGACGGGCTTTGCCGCCGTTCCGATTCAGAGGCTGTACGCCGTCTGTTGGCCGCTCTTATTGATTCCAGGAGGCACACCTTGCCCGACTTGAGCGAGCAGTACTCCTTTGACGTGTACCTGTGCCACAGTTCCAAAGATAAGGATGTCGTCCGCGAAATTGCAAAGCGGCTGCGGGCGGATGGGCTGCGGGTGTGGTTCGACGAGTGGGTGCTCAAGCCCGGCGACAGCATTCCGGTGAAGGTCGAGGATGGGCTGGAAAACTCGCGGGTTCTCGTTCTCTGCATGTCGGCGAATGCATTCGGCTCGGATTGGGCGAAATTGGAGGCCGGTACGTTTCGTTTTCGAGACCCTTTGAACAACGATCGCCGTTTCATCCCGCTGCGACTCGATGACGCCGCGATCAAGAACTCTCTGGCGCAATTTCTTTTTATTGATTGGCGAGAGGAGGGCCGCGAGCAGGAATTTGCAAAGCTTCTCGATTCCATACGGCCACCCGTTAGTTTGCCAGCTGTAGAGGCTGAGCCGGTAGGTCAGATAGTTCCGGAAAAAGCAATCCGGCTTGATATCCACGCGACCATTTGGTCGTACGTATTCAGCCCGGACGGACGGCGGGCAATAACCGGCGCAAGTGATCAGACTATTCGCCTGTGGGATTTGGAGACTGGCCTCTGTCTGCGTACCTTCCATGGCCACAGCGGTACTGTGTGGACAGTGGCATGGAGCGCAGACTCAAGACGCGCTCTCTCTGGCTCTGAGGACAACACCGTGCGGTTGTGGGACATAGAGACTGGCCTCTGCTTGCGAGTGCTTGAGGGTCACACGGCTTCAGTTCGAAGCGTTGCCTGGAGCGTCGATCAAAAATATGCCCTCTCCGGTTCAGCCGATAAGACCATGCGGCTTTGGGACATCCAGGCTGGGCGCTGCGTGCATGTATTCAAAGGCCACACGAACTGGGTCTCTCGTTTGGCATGGAGTTCAGACCAAGGCAGAGCACTTTCCTGTGGATATGACACTACTATCCGCCTGTGGGAGATGGAGACCGGCATTTGTTTGCGAACCCTCGTTGGCCATAGTGACGAGGTTTGGTGCGTAGCTTGGAATTCCGACGAGCGCTTCGCCCTTTCCGGCTCGAATGATAATACTGTGCGGTTGTGGGACGTGGAGACCGGGACTTGCATTGGCGTACTCACGGGCCACACAGACTGGGTTAGAAGCGTGGCCTGGAGTACAGACGAGCGCTACGCACTCTCCGGCTCGGATGACAATCAAGTTCGGCTATGGCACGTGGAATCGTCTAGCTGTCGGAGAATACTAATAGGTCACCTCGGTAATGTCAGATGCGTGGCGTGGAGCTTAGATAACCGCAGGGCCTTCTCTGGAGACTCAAAGGGTGAGATTCGAATCTGGGACCTCTCCGAATTCGTGCCAACGGTGCTACTTCAGACGCCGTCCTTAGTCGACCTGCCCGCTCCAGACCAAGTTCAGTACACGAACGCCAAGGTCCTACTCGTAGGCGATACCGGTGTGGGCAAGAGCGGCCTAGCCAAGCGGCTTGTCCAGAAGCAGTTCGCTCTAACGCGGTCTTCCCACGCTCGAAAAGCCTATGTGCTTGAAAGTAGGGATGTGACGGAGCTTGGCGGGATCACTGTTCATCAGGAAACAGTGCTTTGGGATCTTGCAGGACAACCTGCGTACAGGTTAGTGCACCAGTTGAGTATGGAAGAGGCGACAGTGGCTTGCGTGCTCTTTGATTCCCGGAATGAAACGAATCCATTTGAAGGTGCAACGTACTGGTCACAAGTTCTAGATCAAGCTCGCACAAGTACCAGGCTAAAAAAGATTCTTGTCGCGTCACGAATTGATGTTGGCGGGATGCCTGCCAGCAGGGAAGCAATCGACGCATTTGTTAGCGCGAACGGCTTCGATGGCTTTATTCCTACAAGTGCCAAGACGGGTGAGGGTTGCGAGCATTTACTGGCAGCAATCCGCAATGGAATCCCATGGGACCAGCTGCCGATCGTCACTACGACGAGGACGTTTGCGGCTCTCCGTGATTTTGTTGCACAGAATCGTGCAGGCTCAGCTAGCCTGTTCACTGTTGGAGAGCTTCATAACGGCTTCGTCGCGAGTCAATCTGAGCATATTCCGCTTGACGAGTTTGTTTCACATCTGCAGCGACTCGAGGTTGGTGGTCATATTACTCTACTAGTATTCAAAACTGTTGGGTCAGTGCCGCGCGAAGAGGATCTGGTATTGCTCGATCCGACGCGAGTTGATGCTTATGCCAGCGCGCTTCTGGTTGCGGCAAGGGATGAACCGGACGGCCCGGGTCATTTGCTCGAAATGCGTGTACGCGAGGCGAAGTTTAAGATCGATCCGGAGGAACGGCTCGCCGATTCCGAAAGTGAAAAGAACGTGTTGTGGTTCGTGATGGAGAGTCTTCTGGAGCTTGACCTGGCCTTGCGTGAACAGATTCAGGGCGAGCAATATTTCGTGTTTCCGTCACAATGCACTGCGGAATTGATGTTTTCTGATGCGCTAGTCTTTGGAGTGGCATTCAGTCTTAAGGGCGTAGTTCGAAGCGTCTACGCCACGCTCATCGCGCAGCTCGCTCATTTCGAGGAGTTCAAGAACCGTCAGTTTTATAGAGATGCCGCATCTTTCCGCCCGGTCGATGGCGGGCGTTGCATCGTTCGACTTAGGGATCAGGGGGACGGTCAGGGAGAATTGGAGCTGTCGTTTGAGGCGGGAACGTCAGTTTCGGTACGGCAGGGATTCATCAAATTTGTCAAGGAGCACCTGGAGTCGAAGTGTAAATTGGGTAGCGTGACTAGCCGCCATACTTACCGCTGTTCAAGCTGCCACTGGCTATTCGATGACTCAATCGTAAAAGTTCGACTTGCAGATCGAAAGAGGGATTTGGTGTGCCCAGTTTGCGAAAAGCGGACCCTGATCGTTGACCTCCTAACATCGTCGACTGCAGAGGCAGATCTAGTGGCAGCAAGAATTGTTACAGATGCACAGGTCGGTCGTCGGCGTATGACCGCGTCCCTGGTAGTCAGTGCGAAAGCGGCTCAGGGAAAATTCGATGTTTTTCTGAGTCATAATTCTAAGGACAAGATGTTGGTGGAAAGCCTTGCCAAGCGACTTCTTGCAGTGGGTATTCGACCCTGGCTAGATAAATGGAATCTTCCCCCTGGAGATACAGTTTCAGACGCTTTGGAGCGGGCCATCAAAACCGTTCCGTGTTCCGTGCTGTGCTTTGGGCCGGCAGATGTTGGCAGGTGGCATATCACGGAGATAAGGGCTTACATAGAGCGATGGGCGAGCAGGGGGGCATGGATGATTCCGGTGATCTTGCCCGGGATTAAGAAAACACCGGAGCTTCCGTTGTTTGTTCGCTAGACGCTTTGGGTGGATTTGCGCCATTGGGAGGACAGTAAAGACGATGGATTCTACCGGTTGGTCTGCGGAATCCTCGGTCGGGCACCAGGTGATTCCCCAGCTCGAAAATTCGGTGCGCGCGATGTGGCGGAGTGGCAGGGGCTTGGGTTTGCCTGAGCGGAATCACGGCGACGGGGGGACGGAGGCAGTGAAAAACGTCGGCGAGGACGCCAGCGGTCCCAGGATGAGCACACCCGAAGGGCGGCACCCACATAATAGGTAACGATGAGTCCTCGGCGGAGAGAAGGCTGTTCCTGGGACCGCCGTCGTCTCGACGGCGTTTTCGGTCGAGCGAGCACGGTGGCCGAGCCAGAGGTCCCGGTGTTCGGCGCGAAAGAACGTCACCGCCCTTGAGGGCCGAAGGCCCGCCCAAAACCAGCCTAGGGCAACGCCCTAGGTTTTCGGTTCCCCAACATCCCCAAGGGCCAACGGCCCGCTCTATACGTGTTGGCCGGCAGGTAGGTGCTCGGAGGGCCGATCGGTCGGGCTTACAGCCCTCTTCGGAGGGGACAATCTCGTAACCTGGGGCTTCACCCCAGGCTGGTATTGGGCGCGCCTTCGGCGCTCAAACGACTCGATGAGCTCGTCGGCGGAGAGGGTCTTTCGGGTCTGCGGAATCCTGGGCCGAGCGCCCGGTGATTCTCCAGCCCGGAAGTTCGGGGTGCGCGACGTGGCGGAGTGGCAGGGGCTGGCGTTTAGTTGAGCGGAATCACGGCGATGAATGCGCGCGAGTCGTAGGACCGGTGAAACCCGCCGGCGAGGACGCCAGCGGTCCCAGGACGAGCACACCCGAAGGGCGGCGCCGACGTATAGGTGACGATGAGACCTCGGCGGAGAGAAGGATGTTCCTGGGACCGCCGGCGTCTCGACGGCGGTTTCGGTCGAGCGAGCACGATGGCCGAACCGGAGATCCTGGTGCCCGGCGCGCAAGAACGTCACCGCCTTTGAGGGCCGAAGGCCCGCCCCAAACCAGCCTAGGGCAACGCCCTAGGTTTTCGGTTCCGCCAACATCCCCAAGGGCCAACGGCCCGCTCTATCTTTGTTGGCGAGCAAGGAGGCCTTCGGAGGCCCGATAGGTCGGGCTTACAGCCCTTTTTGGAGGGGACGTTTTCGTGACCTGGGGCTTCACCCCAGGCTGGTGTGGGGCGCGCCTTTGGCGCTCAAACAACTCGATCAGGTCGTCTGCGGAGAAGTCTCGCCGCGGTCGGCTTTTGCGAAGGAGCGCGCCGACGCGTCGGCGCTAGGGAAAGCGGCGACACGTCGCCGCACTCCAAACTGGCAATCGGGCGGGCCAGATTTTCCATTACTCGATTGAGAACAGAAAGCTTCGCACGGAGCCGAAGGCGAGCGAGCCGCGGGCCTTCCCCAGGTCGTCCAGGGTTCCCACCCAGCTTCCGAGCAGGCGATCTCCCTCGGGGGCGAAGCTTTTCACTTCGACGCGGACTTTGGAGTTTTGCGCCGCCCGCAGGTCGCAGGGTTTTTGCCAGACGGGTTCGAAGGTGTCGATTGCGACCTCGGTTTCGCACACTTTGACGCCGTTCTTGTAGACCTCGACGTAGGTATCCGGGCGGAGCGCGGGTTCCAGGGGGAGCCGGCTTGCGAGACCCAGCCGTCCCAGGCTCGCGCGTTCGAACACCAGCCGGGTCGGGTTGCGGGTCGATCCGGCGGCCAGAGGGGGGAGTGCGCAGGCGAGGAGGAAAACGGTTACAGCGGTGCGAAAGCCGGCGTTGCGTTGCATGGTCCTGTCCCTTCTGAGGGTGAGCGCCCGGTGGGGGCGATGTCCTGTTCAGAAGGACACGAACGAAGGCCGGTTGTTTACGGATCTCTGCTCGAACGTTCGTCAGGCCTGGGGCCGCAGGCGGACGGCGGGGTCGCCCAGGATCACGTAACCTCGGGCGTCCGTTCGGGCGGTCCAGAGCCGCGCCAGCTTGGCCGGGTCGAGCGGGGCTCCGAAGTCGTTGTTTTCCAAGGCCTCGGCCAGGCTCGTCGCCAGCTCGGCGTAGCGTTCCGGGAAGGATCGGAACGCCACTCCGACGGGGAGGCCGTCGAGCAGCCCTTTCAAGGCCGATTCGAAGACTCCGATCTGGCCGCCCGCTCCGGGCCAGACGAAGGAGTAGCAGTAGCTCCGCTCGACGTGGCCGACCACGGCGAGCGCTCCGTTGTGCAGTCCGAGCAGGCGTTGCGGAATCTTCGCCGCGAACGGCTCGGGAGCGAGGTTGGGGCGCTCTTTTCCCGGCTCCGGATAGGAGCCCGTTCGAGGGGTGCCGGCGCCGTGGCAGGCGAAGAGGAAACAGACATCGGGTGGCGTCGCCTCGTCGCCGATCGCGTCGGCGGAAAAGATGTGCTCATTCGGCACCGGCTCGCGCCACGCCTTGGGGCCGGGCGATTCGGCGCAGAGCAGCGAGCCTTGAAAGTCCCGTTGCCGCGGATCGCCGCACGGATAGCCGACGCCATGGCTCGCCGCGAACAGCAGGGAGGTTTGGCCGTCGCCCGCGAGCTGGCTCGCCAGCAGGTCGCGGTGCGCCCCCTCGCCCACGATGCGCTCGATCGTCCAATCCGGGGCATGGGTTTCGAGCGTCGTTGCCAGCGGTCCGGCCAGGTACTCGCAGATCAGCTCGCTCGCCCGGTCGCCCGCGTGGCGGGGAGCGAAGAAGATGGCCTTCTTGGCCCGAGCCTGCCGCTGGCCGCTCTCCGTCGCCACCACCCGCGCGGCGTATCGAGCGTACTCGGCCGGCGTCTCGAAGCCGAGCCGCCCCACGGAATAGCCGAGACCGAGGTCGAACTGGAAGCCCCACGGGATCTCTTCCGGCCCGCCGACCAGGAGCAGATGCTCCGGCATCAGATCGTGGTTTTCGGTCCCCGGCCCCACCCCCTGGCGGGCGAGGAAATCGAGCCGGCCGTCGCCGGGCTGGTAGCCGTCCGGCCCTTCGAAGATCCGGAACCGTCGCTCCTCGCGGCTCGCCGCCTCGGCCTGCCGATGCTCGAACAGCGGGGCGAGCGCTTCGCGCACCTCCGGCTGGGCGTTCGCGGGAAAGATCGCCGCCCACCCTTGGCTTGAGAGGTCGCGCGGATCGCCGTCCGCCTCGCCGCCGAGATGCGGCCCGCTGTGGCGGCCGATGCCGAACGCCTTGCACGGATCGGATTCTCCCGTCCGGCGGGCGCTTTCCGAGCTCAAGTGATCTTCGAGGCACGGCGGGTTGTAGAGCGGACCGCCCCGCGAGCCATCGATTCCGCAGGCGGTGCAGCTTTCGTCGTCGATCCGGGGGTCTGTCATCGATCTCTCCTGGAGGTCTTCCGTTCCGTTCGTCGAGGCCGCAAGAGCCAGACCGCCGCCGCGCCGAGGGCGAGGAAACCAAGCGCCGTCGCCTTCCAGCCTTTGCGCCGCCGGCTCTCGACGGCGAATTCGTGGCGCCTTTCCCAGTCCTCGTTGTCGTCGTGGATCGGCGCGACCAGGCGGTCGTGCGCCAGCTCGTACCAGACGCCCCCGCGCCGCATCTCGGTGCGCAGCAGCCGGGCTTCGATGAGACCGTCGATCGCCGCGGCGGCGAGCCCCAGGGTCCGGTCGGATTCCTTCCGGACTTGGGACCGCAGACCGTCCGCGGTGATCAGGTAACGATCGATCCAATCGCGCAGGACGCGCTCCGGGGTGCCCGTCGCGGCCGCGACCGCTGCGACCCGCTCGGCGTAGTAGGCGCCAAGCACGCCATCGACCGTGCCGAACGCGGCCACCTGCCCGATCTCCACCCGTGTGGTGCCGGGGGGGAGAGATTCCCAAAAACGCCGGCAGACCACCTGCAACTGCACCGGATCGACGAACTCGGCCAGCTCCTGCTCCGCGGCCCGCGCGGCCCCCGCGGGGCCGTGGCGGCGCAGACTCTCGACGAGCTTTTGAGCGACGCTCTCCTCGACTTCGAGCCCCGCCCGTTCGGCCGGGCCGCGGATCGAGCGGATCGCCGCTTCGGAGCCCAGCAGCTCCAGGCGATAGCGCGCGCGCAGGCGGTCGGGGAACCCGTGAAGAAACGGATCGAGGTGCGCGAGATAGTCCTCGCGGAGGATCAAGAGGAGCGAGAGCTGCGGCAGCCGGCCGAGCGCGCGGGTGAGAGCGGCGAGAAAATCGCGGCACTCGGCCGCCGGATGGGCGGCGGTGAAAATCTCCTCCAGCTGATCGATCACCAGAAGGCCCGCCTCCATCTCAGCGTCGGGCGGCCCGGCGGCGAGCGCGAGGAGAGCGCGGCGCAGCCCGGCTTCGAGGCGGCCCCCGTCGTCCGTGGCTTCGTCGCCCGGCGGCGCGTCCTGGCCCGGCAGAGCGGCGAGCAGGTGGCGGACGTAGAGGTTTCCCGGCCCCGCGGCCGGCTCGGCGCCGCCGAGGCGCGCTACGGGGAAGACTCGGAGACCCGCGACCTCGCGGTCGAGGCGCGGCAGCAGCCCCGCTCGGAGCAGCGACGACTTGCCCGCGCCGGAAGGGGCGTAAAGCAGGACGGCCTTGCGCGCGATGACCAGGGATTTGAGACGCCGGGTGTCCGCCTCGCGGCCGAAGAACAGCTCCCGGTCGGCGGCTTCGAACGCGCGCGGGCCGACGAAAGGGTTGGCGGCGCGATCAGTCATGGCGCTTCTCCGCGAGGTGCGTTCCCAGCTCGGCGATGAACTGCTCGGGGCTGCCCCAGTAGACCGCGATCTGCGAGTTGGCGAGATAGCCGGCGGTATAGGCGCGCGCCGCTTCGAGGGCCGCCGGGTCCGACTCCTCCGGATCGATCTGGACGGCGACCTGCAGGCGCCGCAGCCAGCGGGGCGAATCCAGCCGGGCGAGGAAGCCGCGCAGGAGGATCTTCAAATCGAGCTGGTGCAGCCGGTAGCCGAGGAACAGCAGGGTCGAGCGCGCCAGCGCCTCGGCGATGCTGCTCGGCAGGAGGTTGTCCTCGGCGCGCGAGATCGCGGCCAGATAGTCGAGGTGCTCGTCCTCGGTCAGCACCATCGAGTCGAGGTCGTCGTCGGTGCCGAACAGGTGAAAGACGACCGGCGCCGCGGAGCTGGGCGGCTTCACCCGTTCGGGCGAGCGGGACGAGCGGGATTGCGGATCCTCGCGCCAGGAGAGGGCGGCCCGCTGGGGCGTCCGGCCCTGGCTCTCCAGGGCGAGGGTCATCAAGCCGTCGAAGTTGGTGGTCAGGTAAATCGGCAGCCCGAGCGCGGCGAGCCCGTGATGGATCTCGGAGCCCTCGTCGCGGCAGAGGCTCGACCAGTCGTTCGACCGGGCGATCTCGGAGATCGTCGCCCCCGGCTCGGCCGCGGAGTCGGGCAGCCGATAGTGGCGCCGGAAGCGGCTCGCCGACAGCGCGAGCAGATGGCGGTGGGGCAGTTGGCTGTCGAGCAGGCCGAGGAACTGTGCCACCCGCGGCAGATCGTGGCGGTCCGGATAGGGATAGTCGTCCGGCGCCAGGCGCTCCGCGGCCTCTTCCGGCGAGGGCAGCACCCCGGCGTGGGCGCCCCAGCCGATCAGCGGGGTGCAGCGCCCTTCGCGGACCGCATCGACCAGGGCGCGCCAGAAGACGTCCGGCTCCCGTCCTTCGATCCGGCCCGGCCGGCCGAGCAGACGGCCGTCGCGCAGGCGCAGGAACAGGACCGGAACGGCGGCGCCTTCCAGCCGCGCGCTGGTCACCTGCGACCGCGCCTCGTTGGCGGCCAGATCGACGAATCCATGCTCCATCACCCGGCGGTAGAACGTCCCGGTGAACGCCCGCGCCGTGTCGAGCGGCAGAAGGTCCTGCATGCCGATGACGGCCGGCACGCCGGCCGCGACCAGCCGGGGCGCCAAGCCGCGGAACGCGTCGGCGGGGCTGGTAACCGCGGTCTGGCAGCTGGCGAGGAAGATCAGCCGGGGCTGCACGGCCAGCCGGGCGATCATTGCGGCCAGCTCGGCGTCGAGTACCCGCACGGCGCTTCCCGCCTCGTCGGCGAGATAGAGGGCGGCGCTCTCGCGGCGCGCGCTCCATTCGCCGTGGGCGATCAGATGGAGGACATGCGGCCCGCTCCGCAGCGCCTCTTCGATCCGGGCGAGCGAGACGGGCGGTTCGAGGAACGTAACCTCGATCTCGCCGGCCGCCTCGCCCAGGGCGGCCAGAAACGCGTTGCGCTCCTCGTCGAACGAGAGCGCCGGCAGATGGGACGGCAGATCGCGGGGCGCCGAGATCAGGGCGAGCAGGCGCAAGGGGCGTTCGAGCACCGGCAGGCCGGCGTGCCGGTCGCTCGCGAGGAAGCGCGAGAAGGGGGTCGCCGCGTCGGCCGCGATCGCCCGATCGGGACCCGAGGCGCCCGGAGCGCGCAGCAGCTCCCAGGGGAGGGCGTGGAGTGCTCCGGCCTCGGCGTCGATCCGCAGGTGAATGCGCCGTTGGGGATGTTCGCCCGCCATCTCCGCCCAGGCCGCCGCCACCGGCGGGTCGGCGAACAGCGCCCCAAACAGCCGCTCGCCGTCCGCTTCGGACGAAGGGGAGGGCACCCAAGGCAACAGCCCGCGCGCGTCGAGCCGCCCCGCCGGAAACTCCCGGTCGCCCGGCGACGACACCTCGACCGGGAAGAGGCCCTCCTCCCGGCCGAGGCGGATGCGGATCTCCAGATCAGCTGGCGGCACCGGTCTCTTTCTGCGTCGGATCGGGCTCGTCCGGATCCGCGAGATTGGGCGGCGGCCAGGTATCGGAAACGGGACGGACGTTCACCGGGGCGGGGCTTTCGACGGTGGACATTGCGTCCGCATCGGTGATTTCCTGCGAGTCGTTCGGCATACACCGGCTCCTTTCGGGTGGCGTCTAGCGGTCTGGATGTCACTTGGACAAGGGTATAGATCGAGACCGGGGCAAAACGTTTATCGCGATCGGGCCTCGGGTTCGCCGAAGATCACGAACCCGGCCCAGAAGTAGGGGTCGCGCCACGCGGCTTGGCGGCGCAGGGCGAGCTCGGCCTGGCGCAGCGCCGCGGAGGGACGAAGCCCGTCTTGCAGCAGGCCGGCGTAGAAGCTCTCCATCAACCGGGCGGTCGCCTGGTCGTGGACCTGCCACAGGCTCGCCATCGCGCTCCCCGCCCCCGCGACGAGAAAGCTCTGCGCCAGGCCGAACAGCCCCTCGCCGCGCACCTCGCGCCCGGCGCCGCGCCCCGTTTCGCAGGCCGAGAGGACGACCAGGTCGGCCGCCAGCTGGAGCCGCTGGATCTCGTAGGCTCGCAGCTGATCGTCGCGGCCGTTTCGTTCGGCCAGCAGCAGGCCGGACAACGACGGATGCTCGCCGTCGAACCAGGCGTGGGTGGCGAAGTGGAGAAAGCGGACCCGCCGGAACGGCCAGCGGAAAAAGACCTCCCGGTTCGCGATCGGGCCGGGAGCGACGATCCGCTCCCGACGCGGCACCAGCCGCCGGATGGCGCGGGCCTCGTGGAAGGCCCAGGGCAGGGCGGGCCAGGCCGGGGTGGTCGTCGGGCCGACGAGGATGCCGAAAGTCAGCGCCGCAGGGACCCTGGGCCGGGAACGGATCGCCCGAAGCGCCTGAACGGAGGGGATCATCGAGATCTCGAAACGGTCCACCAGCGCGCCCTCGGCCGGATCGGGCAGCGGGAGCGCGGCGAACGGCACCAGGAACAGGTCGCCGTCCGGAACCAGGAGCAGCCGGCGGACCTCGGGCCGCAGGCGCAACGGCTCGATCAGCAAGTGGGCGAGCGTGGCGAGGTCCCGGGCGATCGATTCGCGCGAAGTTTTCGGATGGCCTGCTCCGATCAGCCCGCGGAGGCGCCGGGCGATCGGCTCGATTTGGTCGCGCGCGGGAAGCTCGGCGGATTCGATCCGGCCGTCGAAGACCCACCAGACGAAACTTCTCTCCCTGCCGAGCGAGTACTCGACCAGCGCGGTCCCCGGATCAAGGAGGCGGGAGAACCCGGCCGGACCGGTGCCCTCCGCCAGCCGACGCCAATCGGGCAGCGCTCGATCGAGCGTTTGACGCCGGCACTGCTCGTCGTCCCGCTCGCGCTGCGCGAGGCCGCGTTCGAACTCCAGGGCCGCGCGCCGCCGCTGCTCCTCCGGCGCGCCATGGCTGGCCAACCAGCCCGCGCGATTGGACGCGACGGCCAGGCGGTCGTCGAACCGGGAGCGGTTCGCGCAGGGCTCGGCTTCGCTCAGCGCCTCGATCAGGCGGCGGCCGCGCTCGCGCTCGCTCAAGGCGAGAGCCCGGGAAACGTGCCCGGCCCGCGGTTCCAGGGCATGGCGCGCCATGGCGAGATCCACCCCCACCTCGAAGGCCTCGTGCCAATTGGCGAGCGCCGAGGCCCGGAGGCCGGGACCCGCGACGTCCGCGCCGAGACCTTCGATCTGGGCCATCGCGCGCGCCGCGTCGCGCTCGGCCTCCGCCAGGGCGCCGGTGCAGCTCCTCCCGCGGGCGAGCCCCAGGAGCGCCGCCGCTTCGCCCGCCCGGTCGCCGGACGCCGCGAATTGAGATCGTGCCGGCAGAAAAGCGGCGAGGGCCTCCCGGCAGCGTCCGGCGCGCAGCTCCGCCTGGCCGAGCAGGGTGCGGGTCGCCGCCACCTCGCGATCCGCGGCGAGACCCTCGAAGAGGCGCAGCGCGCGAAGGTGGAATCCGATCGCGGCCTTTGCTTCGCCGCGCCGGGTGGCGGCACGGCCGAGAAGATTGAGCGTCACCGCCTCGCCGCGCCGGTCTTCGAAGCGCCGCGCCAGATCGAGCGCCCGGATCAGCGGCCGGCGGACGTCGTCGCCCCGGCGGAAGCCGGCTTTGGCGAGATCGACCAGCAGGGAGGCCAACTCCCGGGAGGCCGGCCCGGTTTCGAAAGAGGGGAGGGCGGCGCGCAGGTCGGCCTCGGCGAGCTCCAGCTCTCCGCGATCGAGGTAGAGCCTGCCGCGGTTGACCAGCGCGGCGCCCAGATCGGCGCCGCCCACCGAGCGCAAGATCGCGATCGCCTGCTCGTAGGCCTCGATCGCCTGGCCGGTTTCGCCGCGCAGATCCCAATCGCGCCCCAGGTTGACAAGCGATGCGGCCTCGGAGGAGCGCTCGCCCAGCCGTCGATGCAGGGCGACCGCCCGTTGATGGCAGCCGATCGCCCGGCCGGAATCGCCCAGCAGCCAGAACGCGATGCCGAGCCCGTCGAGCGCGTTCGCCCTTTCGAAGGGGAGATTCAGCTCCAGAAATCGTCGATTCGCCTCCTGGTAGGCCGCCCTCGATTCTTCGGCCCCGCCGAGATCGAGGCGGACCCGGCCCAGGCGATCGAAGACCTCGGCCACGCGACGAGGGTTTCCCAGCGCTTCGAATCGCGCGCGCAGGTCGAGGAAGCCGGCTTCCGCCCGCTTGAGCGAGATCGCCGTGCGCTCCCGGCGCTCGCCTTCGGCCTGGGCGAAATCCCGTTCGGCCCGCGCCAGCGCTCGCTCGGCCGGCCCGGCTCTACGCACGGCCTCGACGCGCAGCGCGTACCTGCCGGGAGGGCCGCCGGAATCGTTATTGTGGACTTCGAGGAAAACCGGCCCCTTGCCGTCGCCGAGCAGGTAGGCGCGCTCCGGACCTTCCTTGCCGTTCGGACTATCGATCGCCGGCTCCATGCGCCCGTCGGCAGACCGGATCAGCAGGCGGACATCGACCCCGCGCTGCATCACTTCCACCTGGGCGAAGGTTCCCGCGGGCAGGTCGAAGCGATAGGACCGCTCCCCGCCGCCGGCCAACCGGCCCTCGCTCGTCCTGCCGGCTTCGAGCGGCACGAGGAGGCCGGCGCTCGGCCGGGCCGCGAACCCCGCGGGCTCCGTGGGGGTATGTCCGGTCGCCAGGAGCAGACCGAGCAGGGCGACCCGTCCGGCGGCCCGGCCGGCGATCAACGCGAGGGTTTTCATCGCGCGGACCGGTCTTCAGGAATCGACGAGCCGGATCGCGTAGACCGCCGCGATCGACCGCGTGCCGCTTTCGAGCAGGCGGATGCGAAGGTCCCGCGCCTTGCCGATCGCCGGCCGGGGGATCGAGATCGTGACCGAGCCGTCCGCGTCGGCCGGGAGGGCGCCGGTCCGCCAGAGAACGTTGCCCGGAGCATCGGTCAGCTCCAGGTCGAAGGTCGAGCGAGGGCCGGGATCGGGCAGGTGCAGGACGAGGGTGAACATCCAGGCGTCGCGGCCGAACGGAATCTCTTTGGCCGCATCGGCCTGGCCCCGCGAAGGCCCGGCGAAGATCTCCACGACGGACGCCCCGACCTGTGGCCGCGAGGCCTGCCGGTAGGCGCGCTCCAGGGAGACGTTCCACAATCCCAGGGCGATCACCGCCAAGGAGAGGACGGCGGGCACCGGTTGCCTGGCGATCCCGATGAAATTTGAGCTCGCCCGTTGCCACCAAGAGGGCGCCGGATTTCGCGCCATCAGGTAGAGGAGGGCGTCCGCGCACTCGGGGCAGGCGACGAGATGATCCTGAATCCGTTCCCGCTCGGCGCCGCCGACGCGGCGGCTCCGGTAGTCCGAGAGCACCTCCCGGGTCAGGTGGACGCCTATTTCAGGCTCGGGTTCGTTCCGCACGAAGTCGTGGGCGGCGGCTTCCAGGAATCGATCGAAGCCGCTCATGGTTCTTTCCCCTTCCCGCTTCCCTTCCCCTTCCGGCCGAAGAAGCCGCCGAGCTGCTCTCGGGCCAGATACAGCTGAACCCTCACCGTCACTTCCGCGCAGCCGAGAAGGGCCGCGATCTCAGGGTTCTCCCGGCCGTGAAAGTGCTTGAGGAGAAAGATCCTCTTTCGAATCGGAGGGAACCTCAGAATTCGGGAATGAGCCAACCGGAGCTCCTCTCGCCAGGCCGCCACGTCTTCGGGAGACGGGCACAGGTCGAGGATTTCCACTTCGTGCTCCAAGACGTCCGCGGCGGGCCGGACCGGAAGTCCTTGCTGCTCATTTCTCTTTTTGCGGTCGACGTTGCGGGCGATGACGAAGATCCAGCTGGTAAAGGCGTTCGCGCTCCGGAGCGAGCCGAGACCCTTCACCACGCCGAGAAAGGTGTCCTGGATCAGATCGTCGCAATCTTCGGCCTTCCACCCCTTGCGGGTGAAGAATCCCCGGAGGCGCGGGCGAAAGAGGGCCTCGAGGCGGCGAAAGATCTCGTCTTCATCCCCACCCGATTGAAAAGACACGAGGAGTCTCCGGACTTCATCTCGCTCATCCGTACGCCGATCTGGGGCGAAAATTTGCGGAACACCGAAGATTCTATCATGCGGCTCGGTAGGGGGGGCGACGGGGAGAACGCCGCCGGCCCTGAGGGCCGGCCACGGGCTCACCCGGGCGCGGGAGATCCCCTGCCCCCCGCGCCTCGGGGCGGCGGGCTCCGGCCCAAGCTTCGGCGAGCGGGTCCGCGGGGTGCGGGAGGAGGTCGTCCGCCCGAGGCTGCGGCGTTTCAGCCGGCGTCGGCGACTCGTCGTGAGGGCGCGCATGACTCCAGATAAGAGGAGAGTTCCGGGGAAAACGTTTAATTCGACGGTCGAAACGGTCCTTTTGGCCCCTTTCCGCACCGTTCTCCGCCTTCCGACCTGAAGCAGCCCGGTGGAACACCGGCCCTCGGGCCGTGGCCATGGTGGCGCGTTCTCCGGCCGCTTGGGAGGATTGGCGATGAGAGGAAGGATTCGCTTCGGCGCGTTTTTTCTGATGGCGGGCGCCGCGATCGGCGCGCCCCGGCTTTTGACTTCACAGGTCGCCCCCGACGCTCAAGGGGGCACGCTCGCCGAGCTTGCGTCGGTGAGCGACCGTCTCGCGGCAAGCCCCGCGCTCGAAGAAATGGAGGGGGCGCGGTCGCGGCTCGCTCCGGAAGTGGACGCCGCGTGGAGCGCGTTCCGGCTGGAGCATGGCGTCTGGTCGGCGTATCTGGACGCCCGGAGCGGCCGGATCGAATCGGCCGAAGGGGAGGGCATCGCGTGGATTCCCGGCGCGGGCAACCGGCTCGATGCCGCGGTGGCGGGAAAGATCGACCTTGCGGCGCTCGAACGGATCGCCCGGCGGTTCATCGCCGACCAGGGGGCTCTTCTGGGCCTCGACGGCAAAGATCTCGTGCTCTCTTCCGGCCGGTCGGGGGCGGTGTCCGACTCGCTCTGGTACGTCGATTTCGACGTTGCGCGGGCGGGGATTCCGATCGAGGGGGCGCGGGCCGTGTTCCGGGTCAACCACGGCAACCTGATTCAGTTTGGGCTCGAAAACGTGCCGCCGGCCGGGGTGGCGGTCCCGAAGGTCGCGATCTCCGCGGAACAGGCGGGCAAGATCGTCGCCGAGCGGGTCGGCGGCCTGATGCCGGGCCGGGACGAGATCCTCGATCGGGGCTCGCTTCACCTGTTGCCGAGCGCCGAGAACGACGCCCGCTTCGCCGAGGGGTTCGC
>Ga0134122_10000923_pt1 | contig 20675 bp, 15 predicted proteins | sample KB302_FD_96461 | JGI IMG/M metagenome (GOLD analysis project Ga0134122, IMG submission 96461) | Terrestrial soil microbial communities without Nitrogen fertilizer from Kellogg Biological Station, Michigan, USA - KB3-0-2 | ecosystem: Environmental > Terrestrial > Soil > Unclassified ... | reverse complement strand
CAACATCGCGCTGATCGTCACGGGCGCCCTGGTCGGCTCGTCGGGCGCCATCCTGTCCTACATCATGTGCAAGGGCATGAACCGCTCGTTCGTCTCCGTCATCCTTGGCGGCTTCGGTGGCGAGACGGCGGGACCCGCCGCCGGCGCCGAGCAAAAGCCCGTGAAAATCGGCTCCGCCGAAGACGCGGCGTTCCTACTCAAAAATTCTGGCAAAGTGATCATCGTGCCGGGCTACGGCATGGCGGTGGCGCAGGCCCAGCATGCCCTGCGCGAAATGGCCGATCATCTCAAGCGGGCCGGCGTGGAGGTCAAATATGCCATCCATCCCGTCGCCGGACGCATGCCGGGACACATGAACGTACTTCTCGCCGAGGCCAACGTTCCCTACGACGAAGTATTTGAGCTGGAAGATATCAACAATGAGTTCGCGCAAACCGACGTCGCCTACGTGATCGGCGCCAACGACGTGACCAATCCGGCGGCCGAAGAGGACAAATCCTCGCCAATCTATGGCATGCCCGTGCTTCAGGTCTGGAAGGCAGGCACCGTCATGTTCAACAAGCGCTCGTTGGCTTCCGGTTACGCTGGGATCGACAATCCTCTCTTCTATCGCGACAACACCATGATGCTGCTCGGCGATGCCAAGAAGATGACCGAGGAGATCGGCAAGGCGATGGACTGAGAGGCGGCGCCGCAGGGCTACTGCGGCGGGGCGGGTGGTGCATCAGCCCGATAGTTGGGTTGCGGCGCCGGCGGGCCGCTGTTGCGATCCGAAACAAACAGCGCGACCGCGGAGAGCACCGCAAACAACACAACGAGCATTGGCACGATGTTACTCGCCCGCTGGCGCCTGACCTCGGGGGCTAGCGCAGGCGTGGTGTTGGGGTCTTGGCTGGTCATACCGGCTCCGAGCTGCAAAAAGGCGTAACTCGGGCCGCAGGCGACCGGTTCCAGCGGTGACCAGTTAGGGGGCCAGGCGGCGCCAAAAAACGGGACCGATGCGGCCCTATACGCCGGGACGCTTCTGGCGGGCGCGGTAGTCGGAAGGACGCTCGACATCTCCGCCCGCCCACAGGCCGACCTTGGCTGCGCGCGCTTCGTTTTCGAGGGACGCGTAACGCGCAAACAGGCCGGTTTCGGCAAACACGTGGCCGCGCCGCACGAGCTCGGCATTGATGTCCGTCCTGCCCGACGTGCAGCTTGCCAGCGGGCGTCCCTTACCGTCGTTGCCCGACAGGGCGCAAGTCACGATGCGCCCGTTGACGAGACGCGAGAGCGCTTCGCTCGCCACCGCGCCGCAGCGCCAACGCCGGTTGCCGGTACCACACCTTTGATCCTGCTCCGGCGCCTCGATACCCGACAGCCGCACCGTGGTGCCACCGATGTGCAAGCTGTCGCCGCTCACGGCGTAGGCGCGTCCCTCGAGCGGCCGGGTGCCCGCGATCAAGGGTAGGCTGGCCGCAATATTGGGAACCGCGAGCCGACCACCATTGGCGTACCATGCTGCCGTCCCGGCCGCGGCCAGGAGGACAATTCCAATCGCCATCGCCGCCGGTGAAAGCGCCGTGCCTGCGAGCCGGGGCAGGCGCAAGCCCGTGAGCGCCGACAGCAGCGGCAGGCTGGCAACCAACAGGAGGCCGGCGATGAGAAGCGTGAGGTAGACCTCGCCATCGAGACCTACGACCCGGGCACGGCCGAGCCCCGCGCCAAGAATGAGGCCCCCGGCAAAGGCCACAGGCGCGCCGATCGCGGGCCGCGCCAGCGCGGCAAGCAGCGGCCGTGCAGCAAGCTGAATGGCGCGGCCGGCAATCTTGCTGAGGGCCACGACCATGCTGAATAGGCCACCGGCGAGCAGCCCGGCGGCCCCGAAGCTGGCCTTGGCGCCTTCCTTTGCCGCCACGCCCGCCGCCCGAGACCCAGCAACCAAGGCGACGCCGGCGGCCTGGACTTGATGGCCGGCGGCGCGCCGTGCCTCAACCATGCGATCATGGCGTTGCTGGCGCCGCTGGCGCACGGCCGTGCGGATGTACTCGTGCCATTCGAAACCCTCGGTCTTCTTGCGCCAAGCGAACATCGGCGTGACATCCTCCTCACCCGCGAGGTGACACACGAGAAGATCGAACTCAATGGACCCCGACTGCGCTCGACTAAGCCCAGCGCGACGGCCGAATCGTGGCGTGAATGGAACGTTAAATCCGCGAGCCGATCAATAGGCTCCTGGCGAGCGCTGCCAACAACCGAGGTGCGGCGGTGTGGCCGGAGCCCTGCGGCCTAGGCCGTGCCCTAAGCGTGACCTTTGCCGCAGCGAAAAGCGCGGGGTTATCAGGGGGGGCCAAGCGAGCCTTTAAGGGGAGGCTGGCAGGGAGGATTGGCGCGGCGCCGGGGCAAGCCCCTTGCGCCCCGCGACCGGGAAAAGCGCCGGGTGCCCACGCCGATGGAAGAAGAGACCCTCCCGCCCCGCAAGGTCAGGGCTGGCATCTTTGCGACACCAGCGAACGGCGCGAGGCTCTGCACCTGTGGCTATTCGATCGCAAAGACACGCGGGTCGACGGCGCCGTTTGCCAAATAATCGGCCACCAAGACGGACAGCACCGGTGCCAGCAAGAAGCCGTGTCGGAACAGGCCATTGACGTATACCGTTCTCCCCCGCACCACGATCTTTGGCACGTTGTCGGGCAGCGCCGGACGCACGCCCGCACCGGCTTCCAGGATTTCCGCCTCGCCGAAGGCGGGGTGCAGTGCGTAGGCCGTGCCCAGAAGCTCGAGCGCCGAGCGCACGGTGATGGGTCCCGCGTCGTCGCTTTCGATCACCGTCGCTCCCAACATGTGCAGACCCCGTCCCCAGGGGACGACGTAAAGGGGGTGTCGCGGATGCAGGAGGCGCACTGGCCGGTTGAGCGCAACCTCGCGCGAACGCACGATCAGGCGCTCGCCGCGAACCCCGCGCAAGGCGGAAAGCTCGCGCCGGGCAGCCAGGCCGCGGCAGTCGACGACAAGGTCTGAGGCCGCGCTCATGTCCGGGCGCCAATCCTCTCCGAGAACAACCTCAACACCGCTGCGTTGGCCGTCCTCGAGCAGAAAGCGCATGGCCGCTAGTGGCTCGACGTGGCCTTCCTCGGCATAAAACAGGCCCTGCTCGAAGCGCTGGGCCAGATCGGGCTCCAGCGTGGCGATCGCGGGGCCATCGAGGCGACGGTGGCCCTGGGTCAGCCGCGCGTAGTGCGCAAGTTCACCCTTGTCACGTGCGCCCGCCAGCACAAGAGTGCCGTTCACGACGGTCGCGGGGAAAGTCTGCCGCCAAAGGGCGAGCGATTTGAGACCGAGATCAAGCACGACGGGGGCGGCCGTCTCCGTTTCGCAATAGGGAGCAAGCATAGCGCCCGCAAAGCTGCTGGCCGCGTCGGCAAAGGGCGTCGCCGCCCGTTCGATCAGGCGCACGCGGTGGCCCCGCTGCGCCAGCGTCAGGGCCTGCCAGAGGCCGGTTATACCGGCGCCGACAACTGTAATCACTGCTGTTGGCATGACCTGCGCTGGTGCATGGCGTGCGCTGTTCTTGTCGCCCAGCGGGCGATCAATCCCCAAGCGCCAGACCCTCGCGGCGCGGGTCGGCCCCGCCTTCGAGCTGGCCGTTGGCGCGCCTGACGACGAGGTGCGTGCCCGAGGTCAGAAGGTCGGCGCTTATGAGGTGTCCGTAAGGCTTCATTTTAAGCGCATGCCAGATCGCCGATGGCTGGTCAATTTCGATTTCGAAGGCGCCGCCGCGGCTGCCAAAGTTCATGAGCGCCGTTGCGGTTTGGGCATCGAGCTTCCAGTCTATCAGACCGACCAGGGCCTTGACGACGTAAAGGATAATGCGCGACCCGCCGGGCGAACCGAGCGCGGCCCACGGCTTGCCGGTGGCGTCGAAGACGATGGTTGGCGCCATCGAGCTGCGCGGACGTTTTCCCGGGGCCAGCGCATTCGCGAGGGGTTTGCCAGTGCCATCGATGGGCCGGAAAGCGAAATCCGTCAGCTCATTGTTGAGCAGGAACCCTGCCGCCCACAACCGCGAGCCGAACCCGGCTTCGATAGTGCTGGTCATGGCGACGACGTTGCCCGCCTCATCGACGATCGTGAAATGGCTGGTGCCGGTTGCCTCCAGGGTTGCGTCCGCGCCGAGGGCACGCCAGCTCTGTTTTTGCGGCGTGCCCGGGCGCGGCCGCGGCATCGCCGTCAGCGCGTCGATGAGGCCGCGCCGGCCTTCGAGATAAGCCGCATCGAGCAAGCCCAGGGGCGGGGAGACGAAGGCGGGGTCGCCGACGTAGTGGTCCCGGTCGGCAAAGGCGAGTTTCTCGGCTTCGGCGATGCGATGAAGAGCCCCGGCGTTCATCGCATCGGCGGGCGTCTTGCCGACCTCGAACGGCTCGATCAATTTCAGGATCTGTGCAATCGCCAAGCCGCCAGAGGATGGCGGCGGCATGCCGCAAACCCGATAGGCCCGATAGCTCACACAGAGCGGTTCCCGTTCCAGGGCACGATAGCCGGCCAAATCGGCCAAGGTCATGGTGCCCTGGTGGTTGGGCGCGGCCTTGACGGCGGCGACGATGGCCTCGGCCACGGCGCCGGCATAAAACGCCTGCGCGCCACCCTCGGCAATGGCCTTGAGCGTCGTCGCGAACTGAGGGTTCTTCAAAAGGTAACCGACCGGCCTGGCGCTATCGGTGGCGTCAAAGAAATAGTGGCGTGCCGCGGGTGCGAAGTTCGCTGCTCCGTACCAGCGCAGCAGGAGGTGCAGGCGCGAGGAGACCCTGAAGCCGTCGCTGGCCAACCGAATGGCCGGGGCGAGCACGTTGGCCCATGGCAGGCGGCCATGCTCTCTGTGCATGCGTTCCAAGACGCGCAACGTACCGGGCACGCCGACGCTGAGCCCGCCAAAGACGGCCTCATCGAATGGGCGCGGACGGCCGGCGTCCAAAAATTGACCCGGATCGGCTGCGGCCGGGGCGGTTTCGCGCCCATCCAGCGCCTCAAGCCGTTGCCGCTGGGCATCCCAGTAAAGGAGGAAGGCGCCGCCTCCGAGCCCGGAGGACTGAGGTTCCACCAAGTTCAAGACGAGCTGCACGGCCACCGCCGCGTCGGCGGCGCTGCCGCCCTGCCGCAAGACCTCAAGTCCCGCCTCGGTCGCATAGGGATTTGCCGTCACCAGCATGTGACGCTTGGCCGTGACGACGCCTTGCCCATACCACCCCGTGGCGCCCTCCGGAGCGGCCTGCGGCTCCAAGCCCCACGAGGGGGAGGCGAGGACGGCAAGCACCAGCGCGCCCGACAGGGCGCGCAGACCTGCAACGCGCCTCACGGCACGCGCCGGGACAAGCCAGCAAGCGGATCGGCGATGGTTCCTCGCTCTCGCGGCATTTGCGATCATCTGCTCTGGCCAAATGTGATCGGTGCCAAGGCAGGGGCGAACGCCTTTGTGCACAGTTTCTCCCGTGTGGCCCAAATCGCACAACGCCGCTGCGATCGTTGCTTTTCAATACCTTGGACTATGTCCCGAGGGTTGCATCCTGGGTCTTGCAGCCCCACACTCCGGTCTGCGTCGAGCGGGGCGAGGCGCTTGGGACGGGGTCCCAAGGATTGCGGGCACCTGTCGATGGGCTCCAGGCCACGGAGCCGATGGCGATCAATTCGAACTTTGCTAAGGCACTGTTCACCTGGGCCGAGGCAAGATTGTCCGCCGTGACCAGAGGGACAGGCAAAAAGAACACGGGAGCCTGAGATGATGCGCATTTTACGCTTGCTTTGCCGCAGTGCCATCACGGCGGGAGCCATGGCGGTCACAACCGGGTTGCAGATCGCCCCGGCGTCTGCCCAACTGTTCTGGGATTGGGGTGGCGGCAGCACGGTGGGCGGCAGTGGTCGCGAAGTTGTGAGCTTCAGTCCGCAGTATAGCAAGGGGCAGGTCATTGTCAGTTTCGGTGATCGTCGCCTGTACTATATCACGCAGCCCGGCCAGGCGTTCAGCTACCCGATCGCGATCCCGCGCGAGCAGAGCCGCTGGCAGGGTGTGACTAGCGTGTCCGACAAGCGCGTCAATCCATCCTGGACACCCACCCCGACCATGGTAGCCGAAAATCCCCGCTTGCCGCGCTGGGTGCCGGGCGGCCACCCGATGAACCCGTTGGGAGTGCGCGCCCTGTACCTGGGCTCCAGCACCTATCGTATTCACGGCACCGACGCCCCCTGGACGATTGGTACGGCGGTGTCGAAGGGCTGCATCCGCATGTACAATCAAGATGTGCTCGACCTTTATCCACGCGTGCCAGTGGGCACCAAGGTCACGGTGACCTGGGACCGCTTCACGTCGGTTGCGGGCTACAACCCTCCGGCCGGGAAATCGAGCGGCTACAGCAGCGCCTCCAGCAGCAATCCAGCCGCCTCGGGCGCTGGCTTCTTTAGCCTGTTCGGGGATGATGATCAGCCACCGGAAAAGCCTCGCCGACCGGTTCGCTCCAGACATCCGCTCAGCGCCTCCACGGAATAGACGGCCCCCCCCGCGCGGTACTCACCAGGCGGGCCGCGTTGGCGGTCGGGCTCGGCGGGGGCGGTTTCGCCCCCGCAGGCTGGCGCCCTCGCCCCACGACCGGCTACAAGTGGGCGAAGCGTTTCGTTCGCTGCGGAGCCCGTGTCATGCCGGACGCCATCGCCGATACCGCCGCCAGGCTGGCGAGCCTTCTGTGCCTGCGGTCCTTGCCCTTTGCCATGAAGCTGTTCGCCGACCGCGCCCAGATGGAGGCAATACCCCGGATTCGGCGACCCACCAACGTGCATACCCTTGACCAGGTGGTGGCGCAGGCGGCGCGCTTGGGTTGGACGGTCGGGGTTACCGCTGAGGATCTGGTCGGCGCGCAGTGTCGCGCGGTGGTCGGACTTGGTGCCGCCAAGGATGCGGCGTGGCGATCGGGCCGACACATGAGCGGCGTTTGGTTCGCAACCCCCGAGGACGCCGCCGCACACCAGGCGGCGATGCACTGCGTTGAGGATGGGACCTATCAGGCGTTGGCAGTGGCGCCGCTGGCTTCGGGGCGGCTTGATCCTCCTGATATCGCTTTGTTTTATGCGACACCCGGCGCGATGATGTACTTCATCAACGGCCTGCAGTGGTCGGGCTACAAGACCTTCGAGTGGGGGGTGGTGGGTGAGAGCGCCTGTGCGGACAGTTGGGGGCGCGCGCTCAAGTTGCGCCAGCCGTCGCTGTCGATCCCCTGTTTCGCCGAGCGCCGCTATGGCGGCGTGCTCGATGAGGAGATGCTGATGGCGCTGCCGCCGGAATTTTTGCCCAAGGCCATCGCCGGTATGGAGGCGCTCGCGAAAAACGGCTTGCGCTATCCCTTCCCGCAGTACGGCATCCAGCAGGACGTACGCGCCGGCATGGCGCGCAGCTATCCGGAGCGGGCCAAGGGGAGTTAACGGCAAGCCGAACGTCCCAACCGCGCCTTGGCGGCACGGTTCCGCAACCTGGCGGCCGCGCCTGGGAACCCTCGCCTGCGATCGAGCGGCTTGCCGGGTGCCCTGTTGTTGGCAAGCGTCGCGATCCTGCTTAGGGTTCTGGCAACACGATCGGGATCTGGCCATTGGTGTGAGAAAGCCGCATGAAATTCGGGATTTTCTACGAGCTGCAGCTGCCCAAACCGTGGGGTCCCGATGACGAACGCCAACTCGTGCAGGATGCCCTGCTCCAGGTCGAACTCGCCGATCGGCTGGGCATCGACTACGCCTGGGCCGTCGAGCACCATTTTCTTGAAGAGTACTCGCACTGTTCGGCATCGGAGGTGTTTTTGGCCGCCGCGGCCGCGCGCACCAAGCGCATCAGGCTCGGCCACGGGATTCGGCAGGTGATCGCCAACTACAACCATCCCGCGCGTACCGCCGAAGCCATCGCCATGCTTGATCTCATCTCCAACGGGCGCGCCGAATTTGGCATCGGCGAGGGTGCCACCCGACTCGAACTCGCCGGCTTCAACATCCCCGCCAAGGAGAAACGGGCCCTGTCGCTCGAGGCGGCCGAGCAAATTGCCAACATGCTGGTGATGACCCCTTATCCAGGCTTCGAGGGCCGTTCGTTCAAGATGCCCTGCCGTAACGTGCTCCCCAAGCCGACGCAAAAGCCGCATCCGCCCATGTGGATGGCCTGTACCAATCGCGACACCATCAAGGTGGCGGCGAGCAATGGTCTGGGCGCCCTTGCCTTTTCCTTCATTGACGAGGCCGAGGCGCGCACTTGGAGCAGCATTTACTACGACATCATCAAGAGCGATCAGTGCGTGCCCCTAGGCCATAGCGTGAACGCCAACATCGCCATGGTGTCGGCCTTTTCGTTGCACGCCGATTCAGGCGAGGCCGCCCGACGCGGCCAGGAAGGCTTTGAGTTCTTCCGCTACGCAATCTCCGCGCTCGTCGCTAAGGACACGGTGCCTGGCCGGTCGCGGTTGTTCGAAGAGTTCCAAGCGGAGCGCGGCAGCGGCGCGCTGGCGACCACGGTAGCCGGCGCGGAGAGCCTGGCCAGTGCCTTTCAGCGCTCGCGCGGCATCGGCTCACCGGCCGAATTTCGCGAGCACGTACGCTCCTTCGAATCCGCCGGCATCGACCAAATCATCTTGCTGCAGCAGGCCGGGCGCAATAAGCAGGCGCATATCTGCCAGTCGCTCGAGCTCTTGGGGCGCGAGGTCTTGGACGAGTTCGCTGCCAAGAGCCCCGAACGCGACCGCCGCAAAGCGGAGGCGCTGGCGCCCTTCATCGAACAGGCATTGGCGCGCAAGCAGCGCATGCCCGCGCTCGTCGACGCCGATATCCCGGTGGTGCGGGCGTCCGTCGCCAAGCCGGTTGTCAACCAGTCGGCCGGCTAGCCGCCGCGTCATTGCTCATCGACAATAGGGTTGGCCAGCACGCCGATCCGTTCCACCTCGACTTCCACCTTGTCGCCAGCCCTGAGCCAGGTCGGCGGCTTGCGCGCGTGCGCCACCCCCGAGGGGGTGCCGGTGGCGATCACATCGCCCGGCTCCAGCGTCATGAACTCCGACAACAGTGCGATGATGCGCGCGCTGGCGAAGATCATATCGGAGGTGTTGGAATCCTGCATGATCTCGCCATTAACCCGCGTCATGATGCGCAGGCCGGAAGCGCCCGGCGGCAACTCGTCGGCGGTCACGACCCAAGGTCCCAAGGGACCCGTGGCGTCGAAATTCTTGCCGGCCGTCCATTGCGAGCTCTTGCGCTGGAAGTCCCGCACCGAGACGTCGTTGAAGAGCGTATAGCCAAACACGTGCTCCAACGCCCCAGCCTCGGCAATATGCCGGCCCTTTTTGCCGATCACGATCGCAAGTTCACACTCATAATCGAGCTGGGCCGACAGCTTCGGGCGGACCACCGGTTGCGCCGCTGGCAACAGCGAGCTGAACACGCGCAGGAAGAACGACGGGTAGGTGGGAATCGCGTGTCCACCTTCTTTTGCGTGCAGCGCATAGTTAAGCCCAACGCAAATGACTTTTGCCGCCGGATGGATCGGCAGCAAAGGCTTCACCGTATCGAGCGGCAGCCTGACCGAAGCGGGGACGGTCGCGGCGGCGGCCTTGGCCGCCGTCAGCGCCCGGGTTCCAGCCAGCATCAGCCCATGCAGATCCTTAGGCAGGGTAGCGTCGGCAGCGGCAAGATCGACAACGGCACCGTTCTCCACCAAGCCGAGGGCCGCGCCACTGCCTTTTTCGAACATCATCAGCTTCATTGCCGCATCTCCTTCAGATCCTCGCTTGAAGTTACCGCCGCGTCGGCGCGAATGCGCTCAATCGCCCACTCGCGATGCTTCAGCCACCAACCGTACTCGACCGGCCAATCATCCATAGCGTCGACCGGCTTACGCCCGAGCGCAATTTCCGCCATCTGGGGCCAGCACGGATTGACGAGAGCCTCGCGTCCGATGGCGATAAGGTCGGCACGTTCCTGGCGCAGGATGTCCTCGGCGAAATGCGGATCAACAATCAAGCCCACCGCCATCGACATGACGCTGGCCTCCCGGCGCACGCGCTCGGCGAACGGCACCTGAAACCCCCACGTCCGTTTGACGCGCGCGGCGGTAGCCGAGCCGTAAAGACCACCCGATGAACAGTCGACGACGTCGATGCCCCGCGCCTTGAGTTCCTTGGCGTAGGCCACGGTATCTTCCAGGTTCCAGCCGCCCTCGATGCCGTCGACCGCCGAGACGCGCAAGAACAAGGGCTTGCTCTTGGGCCAGGCAGCGCGCACGGCCTCGGCAACCTCCAGGGGAAAGCGCGTGCGGCCCGCAAAATCAGCGCCGTAGCCATCGGTACGCGTGTTGCAAAGGGGTGAGAGAAACTGATGCATCAGGTAGCCATGGGCATTGTGGATTTCGAGCACCTCGAAGCCGGCTTCCAATGCCCGCTCGGCGGCGTCGGCCCAGCGTCTCCTCAGCGCGTTCAAGTCGGAGATGGAAAGCTGGCGCGGCACGATGTGGCCGTCGGCCATTGGTTGGGCGGTCGGCGCGACGATCTCCCAGGTCTTGTCGCCCCGCGCCAAATCTGCGGCCGTCAGGGCTCCGTTGCCGTGCCAGGGCCGTTGCATGGACCCTTTGCGTCCCGCATGCGCGATCTGAATGCCGGGAACAACGCCGCGCGCCTTCATGAAGGTGGCAATGCGCCTGAGAGGGGGCACGTGCGCTGCAGACCACAAACCGAGATCGCCATTGGTAATGCGCCCCTGATCGGTAACTGCTGTGGCCTCCACGAAAAGGCAGCCGGTCCCACCCAGCACCAGCCGGCCCCAATGGGCGAAATGGAAGTCCTGGGCGATTCCCTCGACGGCGGCATAGGTCGCCATCGGCGCGATCACGACGCGGTTCTTGAAAGTGACGTCCTTGATCCTGAGCGGTGTGAAGAGCAGCGGCTTGGTCATGGTGTCGGGCGGCGGTGGACGGCGGGGCCTGGAGGGCAGCAGCATGGAGGCCAACCTGTCAAGTGCGCAACAACTCGACGCCAGGCTGGCGCGCGCTCGCGGCCCGCGAGAGGGATGGGCGGGGCACAGCATCCGGCCGTTTTGGCGCCCCGCCCCGACAACGGCGCGACCGGCCCGAGTTACGCGCGCGGCGGCATCTTCCCGTGGCGGCCCCGTGCGCCCGGCCGGCGCGCACCATTCAAGCCGGCTCAAGCCGGCGGGCCGGCCCCAGTTGGCGCCGAACACGAAGCGTCTCAGGCGGCCCTCCGTCCACCCAACAGCAACGCCGCCATAGCCCGGGAGCCCGCCCACCGGCAGGCATCGCGCACCCGGCGCCCCGGCGGCACCGCTCGGGGAGGCAGCACCAGCAAGCTACCTTTCGAATGGCGCCCGACCTCGCTACAACAGGACGCGGCCCGTCGGCGCCGTGCAGGTGCCGGCGTCACGTCAGGGTCTCGCGCGCAGTTTGCGAACCGGCAAGCGAGAACGGATCGGGTTCGCCGCGGCAGCGGGCGCGAGCGTTGGTTGCGCGCGAGCAGCAGGGGGAAACATGATCTATGACTTTATCATCGTCGGCGGCGGCTCAGCCGGATCGGTGCTCGCCAACCGCCTGTCGGCCAGCAGTAGGTGCGAGGTACTGTTGCTCGAAGCCGGTCAGGACACCCCGCACGGCCGCGTGCCGCCGGAGGTGCTCGACAGCTATCCCGGCACCGCCTACTTCGATCCACGCTACCACTGGACCAATTTGAAGGTGCGCACCGAGGTGGTGTCGCACAACAATCCGACGGAAAGCCCGCCACCCCTGCGCAAATACGAGCAGGCGCGCATTCTCGGTGGCGGCTCCTCGATCAATGGCCAGCTCGCCAATCGCGGCTCGCCGGCGGACTTTGAAGAGTGGGTTGCGCGTGGCGCGCGTGGTTGGGGCTGGAAGGATGTGTTGCCCTACTACAAGAAGGTCGAACGTGACATGGATTTCGACGGCATGCTGCACGGCAAGGAGGGCCGCATCCCAGTGCGCCGCATCTTTCCCGATTCGTGGACAGGACACGCCAAGGCCGCGGCGGAGGCCTTCAAAGCGGCCGGCTTCGAATACCTTCCTGACCAAAACGGGGAGTGGAGAGACGGCTACTATCCGATCGCGATCTCCAATGCCTACGAGCGACGGGTGTCGGCAGCCATCGGCTATCTCGATCCGGCAACCCGCCAGCGTAACAACTTGCGCATCGCAACCGACACTCAGGTGAGTGAACTCACCTTTGAGGGCAAGCGCTGCACGGGAGTGGTGGCTGAGGTCCAGGGACAACGCCGCCAATTCAGGGGGCGCGAAGTGATCTTGTCTTGCGGTGCCATCCATTCTCCCGCGCATCTGCTGCGCGCCGGCATCGGCCCCGCCGGTCACCTCAAGGACCTGGGGATCGAGGTCCGGCATGGCTGCACCGGGGTCGGCCAGGGTCTGATGGATCACCCCTCTATTTCGGTCTCGGCCTACCTCAAACCGCACGGGCGCATGAACGAGTTGACCCGTCGCCACATCCACGTCGGCCTGCGCTATTCTTCCCAGATGGCGGGCATGCACGAGGGCGACATGTTCGTCGTCGCCATCAGTAAGTCGGCATGGCATGCGGTGGGCGAGCGCATCGCCTCCTTCCTGATCGCCGTCTACCATACGGCGTCTGAGCGCGGGGAGGTCAAGTTGGCCTCGCGCGACTGGCGCGATGAACCACTGGTCGAGTTCAACCTGCTGTCTGATCGGCGCGATCTCGAGCGGTTGATGCATGCCTTCCGCAGGATGGGCCGGTTCTATGACACGGCGGCGATGCGCGAGGTAACCTCCGACCCGTTCCCGGCCACCTATTCCGACCGCGTGCGCAAGATCGGCATCGTCAACACCAGGAACAAGGTATTGACCTCGATCGCCGGCACACTGCTCGACGGGCCGTCCGCGCTGCGCAGCTATCTGATACGCAACCTGATCACCGAAGGCTTTGCTTTCGACGAGGTGATGCAGGACGACGACGCGCTCGAAGCCTTTGTCCGCAAGGCCGCGATCGGTGTCTGGCACGCCTCCTGCAGCGCTCGCATGGGGGCGGATGGAGACAGCATGGCGGTCACCGATCCACAAGGCCGCGTACGCGGCGTCGAGGGGTTGCGGGTGGTCGATGCCTCGATCTTCCCGCTGGTGCCCTGTGCCAACACCAACTTCCCCACCCTGATGACGGCGGAAAAGATTGCCGACGCGATTGCGCAGCAGGCCAATTGAGTTACCCCACCATGAGCTGACGCACCAGAACCGGCAGGGCGAGCGCCAGCGCCGCGGGCGGAAGGAAATTCTCGGGCGCTGCTGCCGGTGGCCAACGCGGGTCGCGTCCGCGGCGGTCGCTCGCTCAAGCCCTAGTCTTGGGCGCGGCCGAGTTCCACCGCCGCGTCCAGCGCGTGCATCAGGCGCGGGCTAATCCTATGGGACGGCGAGCAATCGGCCGACTTCAAGCGCGCGTGGATCGCCGCCAAGTCGCCCTTGAAGCCGTCCGCCATCGCGCGCTTGGCAATGCCGGCCGCAACGGCGCCGTCGGCCCAGCGCGACTGGCACATAAGACGAATGAGATAGCCGGTCAGGCGAGACTTGTACTGATCCGCCTCGATGGGCTCACGCGGCGTGAGAAGGGCCTGCCAGGCCTGTTGCTCGGCCGAAGCGCCCCAAGCCCGCAGGTCGGAGGCGCTGCCCGACCGCGCCGGGTCCTCGGTGAGACGCACGGTCAGCGTGGCATCGTCGCTGCGCGAATTGGCGCCGAGCCGGGCCAAATCCTGATCGCGCGGCGGGTGCAAGACGATCTCGGCCATGTCGGCCAATGCCAAGCCCTCGTGGGAGGGCGGCACCGTCCGCCAAATCATTGCCGCCGTCAAATCGGCGCCGGCGAGCTTGGCGCCGGCCAGATCTGCCGCATACAAGAGACTGCGCGAGAGGTTGGCGCCTTCGAGTTCGGCATTGCGCAAAAGTGCCCCCTCCAGACCGGCCATCGACAAATCGGCGCCTTGCGCCCTGGCCCCGCTCAGATTGGCGAGCTGCAACTGCGCCCCAGAGAGGTCGGCGCCCTGCAGCGAGGCACCCGACAGTCTTGCTCCCCGCAGGACGCCACCGGCAACGTTGGCGCGCTCGAGGCGGGCGCCGCTGAGGTTGGCGCCGGACAGCACCGCGCCTTCGAGTTGGGCATCCTCGAGGCGTGCCGCCTGAAGGCTCGCCTCGGTGAGATCGATGCCCGACAACCTCGCGGCGGAGAGCTTGGCCCGTGTCAGGTTCGCCTGGCGCGCCCGCGTGCATTGCGGGCCAGATCGGTCGGCACTGGCCCGATCGCCCTCCTGCGCCAGGCAGGACATGGAGACGTTGCTAAGATCGGCGTCGGTAAAACTTGCCCCATCGAGATTGGCCCCCGAGAGGTCGCCGCCGCGCAGGTGCGAACGATCGAACTTGGCGAATCTCAGGTCGCGCCCGCGCAAATTGATCGAGGCTCGGCCGGCGATCGAGGCGTTGGCGGCGGTTAGGTCGAGATCGGTGACGATAAGATTGCGCGGCAAGAATGCGATCCGTGCGCTGAACACACTACCGAGGACGGGAAGCGCCTGGCCGAGAAGTGAACCCTCGATGCTGTGCTGCCGTGCCAAAGCAAACAGATCCACGCGATCGAGCCGCTCGCCCGGAACGGTGGCGATGAACAGCGAGCAGGCGGCGGCGGCGGCAAAGCTCGCGGCCGCAAGCAGCAAGCCGAAGGCATGCTGGCGGCCCGCGCGCAGCAAGGCCCACAGCAACGAAGTCTCGGATCGCAACAGGAAAATGCCAACGAGGGTTAGCCCCCAGAGATCGGCCAGGAGGGCACAACGGTGCAGCATGGTGATGGCGACGGCGTGATAGGGCAGAAAAGCCGCCTGGAGGTAGAGCAGAAGCAGCACAGGCAGGAGGACCAAGGTCAACCAACCAAGGCCATGTAGGAGCGTGCCGATCACGCGGCTGCGCTCCGGCCCGGCAATCGCCTGCACGAGAAAAAATGTATCGAGTTCGTGGCGCAAAGGGTGCGTCCGCGCCTCGCTGGCCTCGAGCAGGCGGATGGCACCGGCAAAGGCGAGGGCCTTGCGGGCGACTAGCGCCATCTGGCCGATGACGGCCAGGTGCAGGAGCACGAACAGGATGGGGGCCCAAACAAAAAAGCGCGTGAGACCAACCTTGGCCTGCAGCACCGGGAGCATGACATCGGCGTCGAGAAGCAAGTCCCGGTGGCCGATGCCGGCGAGGACGAGCGAGAGATAGGCCATCAAACCGAGCAGCGCCAGCCAAGCGACGCTGGTCGACCTGGCGGCCCGATTGACCGCCTCGAGCAGGCTGTAGGGATTGAGCGGCGTCTCGCTATCGAGCGCCGGCGCGGCAGCAGCATCGGTCATAGGCTCGCCCCAAAGCCCCGCTGTTCCCGCCCGACAGGATGTGCTCAGCATAGCGGAGATTGTGTGGCAGCATGAGGCCGCAGCGGGCGCCAAGTGCCACCGCGGCTCCCTCAAAAGGGCCCGCAAAAGCCCGGGACGCGGCGTTCAGAGCCCCCCGCCGGCCGCATGCGACCACCGGCCGTGCCAACCAGGCGGGGGCCACCCCTGCTTGTTCGCGGGCTCGGCACTCGCGGGCTCGGTACCGGCGCAGGCCCATGCGAACCGGCGCTTGGGGCCTTTGCGCTTTTCCTCCTCGTCGTGGGGGGCGGCTGGCTTGGCTCAGCCCTGCGCGGCATAGCCGCCATCGACCGGAATGGCCGTTCCTGTCACGAAGTCCGACGCCGGGCTCGCAAGAAAGACGGCAATGCCGCTCATGTCGTCGGGCGTGCCCCAGCGTCGCGCCGGCGTGCGCATCAGCACCATGCTATTCAATCCGGATACTTCCGCGCGTGCCCGCTTGGTGAGGTCGGTGTCGATCCAGCCCGGAAGCACGGCGTTGACCTGGATGTTGTCCTTGGCCCAAGCCGTGGCAAGGGCCCGGCTCAACTGCACGATGCCCCCCTTGGAGGCGGCGTAGGCGGGGGCGAATGAGGCGCCGAAGATCGACATCATCGACCCGATGTTGATGATCTTGCCGGCACCGGCCGACTTCATGTGCGGGTAGGCGGCGTGCGAACAGATAAATGCGCTCGAGAGATTGCTCTCAATGACGAGGCGCCACTCGGCCAGAGTGTAGTCCTGCGGCTGCTTGCGGATATTGATGCCGGCATTGTTGATGAGGATGTCGAGCCGCCCCAACTGCGCCATTGTGGTATCGACCATTTTTCGGCAGGACATTTCATCGGTCACGTCGACCGTGATCACGGCGGTCTTGACCCCCTTGGCGCCCAGTTCCGCGGCCGCGGCCTGGGATTTTTCCAGTTTGCGCCCGGCGACGGCGATGGCGGCCCCGGCCTGCGCCAGGCCGCGGGCCATACCCAAACCGATGCCGCCGTTGCCACCGGTAACGAGCGCGACGCGGCCCGTAAGATCGAATGGCGACATGTACCCTCCCCACAGAGTGCTTGCGAAGGATCGTTACTTCCCCAGCAAAGACAGCCAGTCAAGCCTCTGGCCGCGATCTATTCAGCCGCTTGCCTCAGCGTGGGAGCGGCCGCCTTCACCTCGGCATCGACGTGCACTTCGAACTTGGTAAAGTTCTTGCCGAACATGTCGACCAGCGCACGCGCCTGGGCGTCATAGGCCGACTTATCCGTCCAGGTCTCGCGCGGATTGAGGATGGCGGGGTCAACGCCCTTGAGCGCGATCGGCACCTGAAATCCGAACACCGGATCGGTGCGCATGGGTTGGCTTTTCAAGGCGCCAGACAGGGCGGCATTGAGGAGGGTACGCGTCACCCGGATCGGCATCCGCCGACCAACGCCGAACTTGCCGCCCGTCCAACCCGTATTCACCAGCCAACAGTCGACATTGTGGCGCGCGATCAGCTCGCGCAGCAGGTTGCCGTAGACGCTGGGGTGGCGCGGCATGAACGGGGCGCCGAAGCAGGTCGAGAAGGTGGCCTGGGGCTCGCTACCCAAACCCTTTTCCGTGCCCGCAACCTTGGCGGTGTAGCCGGACAGGAAGTGATACATGGCTTGGCTTGCCGTCAGCTTGGCGATTGGCGGCAAGACGCCAAAGGCATCGGCGGCGAGCATGACGACATTGCTCGGATTGCGCGTCGTGCCGGCAGAACTGGCGTTGGCGATGAACTCGAGCGGATAGGCGGAGCGAGTATTCTCCGTGAGCTGCCCGTTGTCGAAGTCAGGCACGCGCGTCACCGGATCAAGCACCACATTTTCAAGCACGGTGCCAAAGCGGTTGCTGGCGGCCCAGATCTCGGGCTCGGCCTCCTTGGATAGATGAATGGTCTTAGCGTAGCAGCCGCCCTCGAAATTGAAGATACCGTCATCGGACCAGCCGTGCTCGTCATCGCCGAGCAGGACGCGCTCGGGATCGGCCGAAAGCGTGGTTTTGCCCGTGCCGGATAGGCCGAAATAAATCGCCGAATCGCCCCTCGTGCCGACGTTGGCCGAGCAGTGCATGGGCATGACACCGTGCTCGGGCATCAGGTAGTTCAAATAGCTGAACACAGATTTTTTTATCTCGCCGGCGTAGGAGGTGCCGCCGATTAGAACCAGCCGCTTGGCAAAATTGCAGGCGATCACGGTCTCCGACCGCACCCCATGCCGTTTCGGATCTGCCTTGAAGCTCGGCAGGTCGACCACCGTGAATTCCGGCTCGAAACCGGCCAGCTCGCCGGCCGACGGGCGGCGCAGCAAATTGCGAATGAAGAGCGCGTGCCAGGCAAACTCGGTGAAGATGCGCGCCCGCAGGCGATGCTGGCGATCGGCGCCGGCGAACAGGTCTTGCACGTAGAGCTGGCTCGCGTTGGCGTGCCGAGCAAAATCGGCCAAAAGCAGATCGAACTGGGCCGCGGACATCGCCTTATTGTTGTCCCACCACACGGTCTTTTCGGTCATCGCATCCCGAACGATAAACTTGTCCTGGACGGAGCGCCCCGTGTGCACGCCCGTGTTGACGACCAGGGCGCCGCCGGCGGCGAGGCTGCCCTCCTTGTTGTGAACCGCCAACTCGACCAGTTGGGCTTCGGGAAGGTCGCGTGCAAGCGACCCCGAAAGGGTTAAAGAAAATGCCTCGCTGCTCATGGCCTTATTGGTCTGCCACTATCCGTTAGAAACGATACCGAGGCCCGTCCCGCCTTGCCGAGCATCCAACCTCTGCGTCCCACAGGGAAACTGAGAACGGTAACTCTGCACACTTTCCTCGCGTTCCGAAGCCGAATCTCTACCGCGGAACCCGCAAACCACACACATCCATGCGCCAGCGGCCCTGCCAAGGTGCTTGATCGCCACACCCCGCCAGGCGATCGAGGCCGGGACGCCACACTATAGGCCGTCCGACCGCACAAAGTCCTGCCACGCCTCCTTCGGGTTAGGGCGGGTCCTGCTTGGCCCGCCGCGCCTCCTGCGCCAGGGCGATCAAAGCGGCGCGCGCCTCGGCGGGTCCTGCAATGGGCTTGGAAAATACGATCCGGACGGCCCTTTCGCCGCACAGCAGATCGATGCCCTCGGGATCGATCCCCGACAGGCGCCAAGCCCCCGCCGGAGCACCGGCAAGCTCCGTCGCATAAAGTCTTACGGCCTGTGAGTGATCGCTGTTCATATGCTCGGTGATTTCGCTTGCCGCCGCGATCAGGGGGAGGGCGGTGTCGACCGTGAGCAGCAAGTCGCGGCCTGGCAAATCTATGATGCGGCCAAACCCCCCGATGAAATGCGCCGTCGAAAGCCCAAGCTGATAGAAGGAAAAGTCGGCAAAACCAGCGTAGGCCTCGGCGGAGGGATGTCGGGCCAGGAACCGCTCCCGCGCCGTGGGGCTGGTGCTCGGCCGCACCTCCCCCACGAGGGTCACCCGCCCGCCGGCGAGGGGATCGCCTAGGCCATCGGTCGCATCGAGCAAAAGGCTTGCACGCGGGTCGCGCTCAAGGTTGTGCGTATGCCGGGCCAACCGGGACAGCAAAAGGATGGGGGAGCCGTCGGGCTCGGTTGCGGTCAGCACCAGAGAAGCGTAAGGATGCCGCGTTTCATGGTCAAAGGTGGCGAGCGAGCCCTTAAGGGCCGTGCGCATGATTTGGCGCGCGGCGCCGGCCGGCTCGGCTTGGGCACGGGGCGCAGCGGGCTCAGGGGTTTCGGGAGGCATGGAACGACCAGGATAATTGTGTGGGGGGCTGTTTCCCGTCACAATATGGATGGGACACGGGGGAATTGCCACAATTAGCGCACGTCGGGACCATAAAGCGCCAGTGTGACACGATTTGGGACGCGGGAGCCATGAAAGAAAAAAGCGTAATTGCCCTGGTCGACGACGAGCGCAACATCTTGACTTCCCTCGGCATGGCGCTCGAAGCGGAAGGCTACAAGGTGCGCACCTACAGCGATGGGGCGGCCGCCCTCGAGGCGCTGAGCGAGGAACCCGCCGACCTCGCCATCCTCGACATCAAGATGCCGCGCATGGACGGCATGGAGCTCCTGCGACGCTTGCGCCAGCAAACCGACATGCCGGTGATCTTTCTGACCTCCAAGGACGAGGAGATCGACGAATTGTTCGGGCTGAAGATGGGGGCGGACGACTACATCGCCAAACCGTTTTCACAACGCCTAGTGGTCGAGCGGGTGAAGGCGGTCCTGCGGCGCTTTCAGCCGAAGGACGCCGCCACCGCGAGCGCGGAGGCCGCGCGCGTGCTGGAGCGCGGCAAGCTGCGCTTGGATCCGGAACGCCACACCTGCCATTGGGACAATCACCCGGTCATGCTGACGGTGACCGAGTTCCTGATTTTGCAGGCCCTCGCCACCCGGCCGGGCGTGGTCAAGACGCGTGATGCCCTGATGGATGCCGCCTACGATGACCAAGTGTATGTCGATGATCGCACGATCGACAGCCACATCAAGCGGCTGCGCAAAAAATTCAAGCAGGCCGATGAAAGTTTCGACGTAATCGAAACGCTCTACGGCGTCGGCTATCGCTTCAAGGAGGCGTGAGCCCCGAGGGAGTGCGATGGCTGTCGAGACGGACGGGTCGCGGTATGCCGCCGGCGCCTGGGAGACGCTGAAGCGCAGCTTTGCGGCCTGGCGCGGCAGCGTCGCCGCCATTGTTGCCCAAATTGGCAAGCGCGCATCCTGGCTCGGCGGCGCCGGTCAGGTGCGTGCCTACATCCGTCAGACCCGCGCCTATGGCTTGCTGACAACGGGTCCGCTGATCCGCTTCATTTCGCGCACACTGCAGCGGCGCATCATCTTCGCCAATACGATCGGGCTTGCCATTCTGCTCGGCGGCATCTTCTATTTGAGCCAGTACCACGCCTGGCTGATCGATGCGAAGCGCGAGAGCCTGCGCGCGCAAGGCGATATCATCGCCGCCGCGATCGCGGCCAACGCGTCCATTGAAACGGGTCGCCTGGTACTCGATCCCGACCGGCTGCCCGAGCTCGAAGGGGCGCGCAGTCCCTTCCGCGACGACGGTTTCGCGGCCCTGCAGCTCTCCATCGCACCCGAGCGCGTCACCCCCATCCTGCGCCGACTCTTGCCCAGCGCCGACACGCGGGCGCGCGTTTATGCGCAAGATGGCACGCTCATCATCGATACCGCCCAACTGCTCTTGCGCGGTCAGCT
>Ga0134122_10000922_pt1 | contig 20683 bp, 13 predicted proteins | sample KB302_FD_96461 | JGI IMG/M metagenome (GOLD analysis project Ga0134122, IMG submission 96461) | Terrestrial soil microbial communities without Nitrogen fertilizer from Kellogg Biological Station, Michigan, USA - KB3-0-2 | ecosystem: Environmental > Terrestrial > Soil > Unclassified ... | reverse complement strand
CTGCATGGCCACCGAGGTGACGGTGGACGCGCAGGGCCGGGCCAAGAGCGTGGTGTACCTGGACCCCAAGGGCGAGCGGCAGGAGCAGCCGGCGAAGGTGGTGGTGGTCTCCTGCACCGCGGTGGAGAGCGCGCGGCTGTTGCTCAACTCCACCTCCTCGCGCTTCCCGCGCGGCCTGGCCAACGGCAGCGGCCTGGTGGGCAGGAACATCATGTTCAGCTCCTTCGGCGAGTCGAAGGCCTCCTTCCGCGTCCAGGCCCGGAAGCAGAAGTGGCCCTGGCTGTCGGACTCGGCGCCGTTCGTGAACCGGAGCGTGCAGGACTTCTACGTGCTGCCGGAGGGCGCCGCCACCGGGGTGCGCAAGGCGGGGACGCTGGGCTTCATGTTCCAGCACCCCAACCCCATCTACGCCGCGGTGAAGCTGGCCGGCGAGGGCGCCTCCGGCGTGTTCGGCAAGGCGCTCAAGGACAAGCTGCGCGAGTACCGCGACTCGAAGCTCCTCCAGTTCGAGGTCTACGCCGAGTTCCTCCCCACCGACGGCACCTTCGTCTCGGTGGAGCCCTCGGTGAAGGACCGCTACGGCCTGCCGGTGGCGGCGATCACCGTGCAGCGCCACCCCAACGACCTGGCCGCCACCCGGTACCTGGTGGAGCGCGGCGAGGAGATCTTGAAGGCCATGGAGCCGGAGAAGCTGGAGCGGCTGGGGATGGCCGGGGAGACCACCATCCTGCAGCACGGCACCTGCCGCTTCGGCAAGGACCCGGCCAGGAGCGTGCTGGACCCGGAGTGCCGCGCGCACGAGGTGCCCAACCTCTACGTGGTGGACGGCAGCTTCATGCCCTCCTCCGGCGCGGTGCCCACCACGCTCACCATCGCCGCCAACTCCTTCCGGGTGGCGGACCTGCTGGTGAAGCGGCTCAAGCGAGGGGGGAAGTGAGCGGGGAACGGCCCCTGAAGCTGGGCAAGCCGCTGGAGTTCATGCGGAGCCTGTGGGCGCTGGACCACGCGCTCCAGTCGCGCTCCAAGGCGATGGCGGCGGCGCTGGGCGTCACCGGGCCGCAGCGGATGGTGGTCCGCCTGGTGGGGCGCTTCCCGGGCATCGCCGCCGGCTCGCTGGCGGAGCTGTTGATGATCCACCCCAGCACGCTCACCGGCATCGTGCAGCGGCTGGAGTCGCGCGGCCTTCTGGAGCGGCACCCCGACCCGGCGGACGGGCGGCGCGCGCTGCTGCGGCTGACGGAGAAGGCGCGCGCGCTGGACCGCGAGGCGGAGGGCACCATCGAGCTGTCGGTGAAGCGGGTGCTCATGCGCCTGCCCGAGTCCGCGGTGGAGCAGGCGCGCGCGCTGGTGGACGCGCTGGCGACGGAGCTGCGCGAGGAGCCGGCTGAGCCTGGAGGAAGCGGCCGCAGGCCGCCGCATCAGCGTCCCCTGGGCCCGGGGGCTACTGAGGCAGGTCCCGCAGCACCACCACGTCCGCCTTCACGTAGTAGGTCGCCTGCGCGTCGGCGGAGAACTCGATGAGGTGGTCCCCCACGCCGGTCAGGTCCGCGGACCGCGAGAAGTAGCCGGTCTTGTCCGCCTCGGAGACGAAGTCCTCGGCGGAGGCGGACGCGCGGATCCGCCGCGTGCAGCCGTCCTCCCACCAGTGGATGAACGCGTCCTGGGTGCCGGTGCCGGCCAGGCCCTCGATGTAGATGCCCACCGTCACCCGCGACGCCTCGGCCAGGCGGACCATGAACCGCCCCTCGCTGGGGAAGCGCCCGGTGACGTATGTCTGTCCGCCGACGATGCAGCCCACGACGCGGTCGCACACCGGCCACGTCTGGTCGCAGGCGTCGCGCGACCGGGGGCCCAGGAACTCCTCCTTGGTCCCGCCGCAGGCACACAGGGCCGCGGCGGCGGCGAGGGCGAGGGCGGCGGTCCTCACGGGTTGATGGCGGTCCCCGACACCGGGACGTCCAGCGAGGGGGTGTTCTCCGCGTTGGACTTGATGTTGACGTTCCCGGTGAAGCTCCCCGCCGCGGTGGGGTTGAACAGGACGGAGAAGTAGCTGGTGTCGTTGGCGGGGACGGTCATCAACGTCGGGTTGGTGGTCCCGTCCGTGGGCGAGAACCGCCTGAAGGCCGAGTCCCCGCTGAGCGTCACCGAATCCAGCACCAGGTCATCCAGCCCCTTGTTGGTGATGGAGATGGTGGACTGGCGGGACGTGCCCACGAAGGCGGCGTCGAACGCGAGCGGGTTGTTGGGGGTGATCGGCACCCGGATCTGCGGTTTCTGCGGATACTCCTCCGGGCACCCCGCGCCCAGGCCCACCGCCAGCACCACTGCCGCCAAGGACCACCTGCGCCGCGCGTTCATGTCGGTCATTTTCATCGTCCTCGCCGCCTGCGTCATCTGGTGAAATCGCACCCGCCGGTGAACCCGGAGCCGGCGTCCATCGTCCCGCCGTCCGTCCCTCCATCCATCCCCCCGTCCGGCGTCCCGGCGTCCACCGGCACCGCCGCCGGGCAGCTCCGGGTGCCGCCGTCGGCCTGGGTGACGAAGGACTTGGGGTAGGCGGTGAACGCCGTCTTCACCGTGTACGTGGTCTCGTCCCAGGTGTTGCGGTCCACGCCGCCCACCCGGAGGAAGAACTTCCCGCCCTGGATGAAGCGCGGCTCGAAGCAGAAGCAGCCGTAGCCGCGCGCGGTGACGGTGCTGCTGGTGGGCGTGGTGGCCAGGTCCCACAACGGCTGCAGCCCGATGCCCTGGTTGATGTTCCACCACGAGTAGAGCGACGCGTCGTCGTAGGTGAAGACCAGCCCGCCGCCGCTCCGGGAGGTCTTCACCGACGAGCACGTCCCGCCGTCGGTGGGCGCCGTCGTCCCATCGCAGAGCTCCACGTCCACGAACAGGTTCTCCGGCTGGGTGCCGTTGACGTTCTGCACCGTCCACTGCAGCTCCCACGTCCGGTCCAGCGGGCCGTTCGCCGGGTCCTGGAACGGGATGTCCAGCTCGTAGCGGTCCAGGTCCGTCTCCACCGCGTCGTAGTCGATGGGGCCGCGGATGCCCTGGCCCACCGCCGGGTCGTTGTTGAACAGGCGCCCGTAGCCGAAGGAGAGCTTGCCGGAGAGCGTGGAGGCGCCGGCGGGCGGCGCGGGGAAGGTGGCGCCGCTGGTGTCCTGGGCGAGCGGCACCACCTCCGTCTGGGCGGGCTGCGACAGGCGGCCGGTGTCATCCGCGTCCGCCTCCAGCGTGACCTGGAGCGTGTAGTTGCGGTCGTCCGCCCAGTCGTTCCCCACGTCCTGCACCACCACGTAGTAGCGCGTGGTCGTCCCGTGCGGGGAGATGGGGAACTTGCCCTCGAAGTTCTTCAGGTTCGGGTACGCGTAGTCCTCCTCGCGGGTGGACCACAGGCACTGCGCCGGGGCGCGGGCGCAGATCTGCTCCACCGCCAGCTGGTAGTTCGGGTTGCCGCCGTAGCCCTTGGGGCAGAGCGTGGAGTCCGTCTGGCAGGCGGCCGTGCCCTGCGTCACCACGGTGACCACGGACACCTCGCGGTCCGGGATGCCGCCCGGCCCCAGCGGCAGCGGCGGGAAGCGGCCCGTCCCGCTGGGCGGCGTCACCTTGTAGTGGAGGAGCTGCGCGTTCGCCGACGACGGCACGTCCACCGCGAACCAGTCCGGGTCCCCCACCGAGCCGATGCGCCCGGTGAACGTCCGCGTGCTCCCCAGCGCCAGCGAGACCGCCCGGGGGTCGGCCTGCGCGATGTTGTCGTTCGGCTCGTTGGCGTCCTGCTGGTCGACGATCAGCACGTCGATCTTGTAGGTGAGCCGGTCGTCCCCGGGCAGCGGGCCGATGACGCCCGGCTCGCGGTAGGCGTGCACGTCCAGCGTGTACGTGCCGGCGGCCTGGACGATGCGCGCGGTGGCCAGGTCCACGGTGGAGAAGACGTTGTCCACCCGGCCCTCCGCCACCTGGGTGCCGCCGGGCGAGTACAGCGTGTACGCCAGCCGGTAGAGCGCCGGCTTGGGAGACGGCGTCGCCTCGCCGATGTGGAAGTAGAGGATCCGCCCGACGGTGGGGGCGTTGATGGAGAAGAGGTCGCGGTCGTCCTGGGTGGCCAGCACGCCGGTCTGGCTCCCGGAGAACGAGGCGTCCAGCGGGATGGGGGTGGCCGTGGCGTCGTTGGGCTCGTTGGGGTCCGGGTCCTGCAGCACCGTCCAGCGCACCAGGTACGGGTTGCGCGCGTCGGACTGCGGGCGGGTCGGCGAGTCCGGCAGGTCCGCCGCCAGCAACACCAGCCGGGTGTCGGGGGCCGTGAAGCGGGTGAGGATCTGCAGGCCCTGCGGCGCGCCCTGGCCGTGCTTGTCCGCCACCAGGCCGGAGATGCTGGCCCGGCCGTCCTCCTGCAGCACGTTCAACGACAGCTGCACGGGGGTGGCGGGCACGCCGTAGCCGCCGGTGACGCGCAACAGCGAGCGCGCGTTCATGGTGGGCGGGGTGCGGAAGCTGAACCAGTCCTGGTCGTTGGGGATGCTGATGAAGTCCAGGTGGTCCGCGTCCTGCTGGAGGGCGCACCGCGAATCGTTCAGCGCCTCGTCCAGGGAGTTGCAGAGGTCGGGCGGGAGGGCGTCCTCACCGCCGGGGCCGCCGGGGCAGCCCGCGCCGAAGATCGCCACCGCCAGCGCGGCCAGGGTCCAGACCGCGCGTCCATGCCTGAGCGTCATGTGAAACCTCGCTGGCCCTCTAGGGGCCTCCGTCGGTGCCGCCGTCGGTCCCGCCGTCCGGCCTGGGACAGAAATCGGTCAGGCGGTTCTGGTCAACGTAGAGGATGCCGTCCGGCGGCGACTTCACCCCGCCCAGCGGGTAGCGCGCCTCGTGGTGGAACCGGGTCTGCTTGATCAGGGTCTTGGCGTTGGGGTCGTCCACCGGGACGATGGCCAGGCTGACCAGGATCTCGTTGTAGCCGGGGCCGGTGCCGCCGTCGAGCAGCCCGCCGTCCGGGAGCAGGACCTGCCCGGCGTCGTTCCTCCCCGCGTCCGCGCCGGCGTCCACCAGGTCCCCCATCGTCGGCTCCATGAGCACGTTCTCCACCTTGAAGGTGAAGCACTGCTTCCCGGTCTCGTCCGGCGGGCCCTTGGCCTCGACGAAGTAGCGGTACGCGTTGGAGGAGAGCGCCTGGATGTCCGGCGCCAGCGGGTCCATGTGCAGCTTCAGCTCCTGCCGGTTGACCAGGAAGTCGTTGTCCGGGTCCTCCTGCAGGTCGTTGGTGGCGTTGGAGGTGTGGTGCTGCCACTCGATGGCGTCGGGGATGCCGTCGGAGTCGGTGTCGATCAGGTCGGCGTTGCCGGAGAGGATGTGCTCGTCGCAGTCCAGGAGCCCGTCGCAGTCCGAGTCCACCCCGCGCAGCCGCGGCGGGCAGCCGGGGTCGCCGCCGCCGCCGTCCGCGCTCACGTAGCCGATGGGGTTGAAGTTCGCGCCCCGGGCGGAGAAGAAGACCTCCACGCCGTCGGAGAAGCCGTCGCCGTCGGTGTCCTTCTTCAGCGGATCGGTGCCGATCTGCCGCTCCTGCTCGTCGGTGAGGCCGTCGTTGTCGGAGTCCGGCTGGTTGTCCGGCGAGCCCGGGGGCGCGGAGAGGTTGGCCACCACCAGGTCCTTCACCTGGTAGGCGCGCCGCACCTGCCCGAACTTGAAGTTGAGGAAGTTGATGGGCTCGCCGTTGCGGAAGTCCCGGAAGTCGCCGCCGCCCAGGGCGGCCATGGTCGAGAGCCGCTCGGCGTCCTGGTTGATGATCAGCGACGGGCAGCCGGTGGGCACGCCGCACGTCCCGGGAGGCTGGGTGAGGTCGCAGACCGTGGAGAGCGGCTGGGTGGGGTTGAAGACGTGGACGGTGTTCAGCCGCACGTCCTCCGCCAGGTCGGTGAGCTGGCGCAGCCGGGTGCAGGCGTTGCTGTCGCCCTGGACCAGGAGGTCGTCCTGGCAGATGGTGGGGTGGCCGTCGGAGAGGAAGATCACCGAGTAGCGCGACCGGGCCGCGTACGCCGACTTGGCCGGGTCCGCGCGGGTGATGGCGATGTCGTCGGAGATGGTGGCGTAGATGTCCGCCATCGCCTTCACGAAGTCCGTGGAGTCGCGGTTGGGGGCGGAGGAGTTGAAGTTGAGAACCTGCTGGCGGATGAGCTGCCGTTCGGCCGGGCTCATCGCGGTGACCGACTTGAACTGCGAGCCCCCGGTGCCGCCGTCCGGCGGCAGGCCCAGGAACACGGTGATGCTCCCGGCGAAGAGCATCACCGCCACGTAGATCTCCGGGTCCTGCGGCAGCGAATCCAGAAGCTGCACGGTGGCGTTGGCGCGGGTGCCGTTGGGGTCCGTCACGCGCATGGACTGCGAGGCGTCCATGGCGATCAGGATCTTGATCGGCCGCACCACGTCGTTGGCGGAGGGCGTGCAGAACTCCCCCTGCACCGTGACCGCGCGGTCCACCGGCAGCTTGTCGGTGCGCCGGTCGTCGAATAGGAACGCGTCCGAGCACGCCACCGCGGCGGCCACCGCCAGCGCCACCGGCACCCAGAGCGCGAAGCGCGAGCGCCGCGTCATGGGGGCGGAATTCCGGCGCACATCCCGGCCACCCGGTAGTTGTCCGGGAAGTCGGTCATGCGCGAGGGCCGGCCGAATCCTCGGGGCACGTCGCCCAGCGTGTCCGTGCGCGCCAGGTTCAGCTCGGGGCTGGTGGGCTGGCGGATGGACGGCGGCTGGAAGCGGGCCCACGCGCAGGCGGTGCGCCAGAAGCCGTAGTCGGTGGAGATGGCGCTCTCCGGCGACTCGGCGAACCAGACCTTGAACAGGTTGTAGCCCTGGTTGACCTGGGTGGAGTTCTGCGCCGGCGGGGTGAGCAGCTTCAGGTTGGACACCGCGAACTGGTAGCAGACGCTGCCGTCCGCGCGCGGGGTGGCCTGGATCTCGTACTGGTAGCCCTCGCCCTCGTAGAAGACGCGGTCCGGGATCAGCGGGTTGGACCCCTTCTCGATCTCGTCCGTGTCGGCGATGCCGTCCCCGTCCGTGTCCTGGCCCAGGTTGGAGACGTTGGGGTTCAGCCCGTAGCGCGCCTCGATCCCGTCCGGGATGCCGTCCGAGTCGCTGTCCACCAGGCCGGCCTTGGACTCCAGGTACTCCTCCGCCTTCAGCCCCAGCCCGTCGCCGTCGGTGTCGCGGCAGGCGCAGCTGCCGTCCGGGTTGGGGAAGTCGCACCCGCGCGAGTCGCGGTCGTTGGCGGCGACGAAGCCGTTGTCGGCGTGCCGGTTCTCGAACGCGTCGTCGAAGCAGTCGTTGTCGGTGTCGACGTTGAAGCGGTTGGTCTTCAGCGCGAAGGTGGCGTCGAGGTCGTCGATCAGGCCGTCGCCGTCGCTGTCCAGCACGCGCTTCCTGCCGTCCGGTTCGCTCCGGAGCGCCTGGACGATCAGCGACTTCATCTTGTTGGGCGAGATCATCGACGTGTAGTCGAGCGCGCCCAGCGAGAGGGCGGTGATGTCGCCGTTGACGAACTCCTGGAAGATGCCGTTCCCGCGCTGCGCCATCCGCTGGAGGACGAACCGGGCCACCTGGTGCGCCGCCGCCGGGTAGTCCGAGATGGCCACCTCCGGGAACACGCCGTAGAGGTCCTGGCAGATGGGCCCGCAGGCGCGCACCGACTCCTCGTTGAACAGCAGCACGGTGTGCAGCCGGATGTCGCCCACGTTGTAGAGGTCCTTGAGGTGGATGATCCGGTCCACCAGGGCGAAGATCTGGTAGTTCTGGTTGCGGTCCGTCCCGGGCGTGAAGCCGTTGATGACGTCCCCGGTGATGATGTTGCAGAAGTCGGGGATCTGGTCGGCCCAGGTGAGGTCCGGGTTGATCGAGTTGGCGTAGACGGGCAGGTTGTCGATCGCCGAGCAGCGCGGGTACGGCGTCCCGTCCGTGAGGAACACCACCACGTAGCGGGTGCGCGGCAGCCGGTCCGGCGCGGTGTTCAGCGTGTCGGCGATGTCGTCCGAGATGCGGGCGTACGCCTCCGCCATCGCGCCCTGGTAGTCGGTGCCCTTGCCCAGCTGGTTCTGCAGCGCGGCGATGTACGCGTCGTCCAGGTTGCCGGCCGGGGCGAAGCTCTGCGGCGCGGGCGGCCACACGTTGCCCACGTTGGTCTCGAACGGGACGACGGTGAGCTGGACGTTGGGCTGGGTGGCGAACTGGTCGCGCAGCCGGGTGAGCGCGCGCGAGCGGGCCGGGATCAGGTTCCCGCCCGGGTTGACGAGGGCGTTGACCTGCTCGCACAGGCCGGGGGCCGCCTGCGCGCCCGGCGGGTCGGAGACGCACATCGACCCGGACTGGTCGACGATCACCACCACCTTCACCGGGAACTCGTTGGGGTCCGGCGCGGCGGTGCAGATCTCGCCCCGGATGGTGAGGCGGTCATCCAGGTTCTGGTTCTGCGAGGCCAGCGCCTCGAGGTTGGCGTCCGAACAGCCCCCGAAAAGCAAGACCGCGACGAGCCCCAGGAGGCCCGCCGCGATCCGGGAACGAGGGTGTGGGTAGGTCACTCCGCGCTCCATGAATTCACCGAAGAGTCAGAGGGTCCCGGGGGGGCTCCAGGCCAGCCGTCCCCCGGGATGCTTCCGCACTGTACCGGATTACTGCTTCCGGCGGCGGCGGGCGAGCGCCGCCAGGGCCGCAGCCAGGCCGAAGGCCATCGGGCCGGCCGGGACCACGCCGCAGGCGAACAGCGCGCCGGACTGCGCGGTCACGCCCACGCCCGCCACGGAGGTCTTGGGCTGGGTCGGCCACACGCGGTCCTGGATCGCCAGGGTCGCGGTGAGCTGCAGCGTGTACGAGCCGTCCTTGTCCGGGGTGAAGCTGGGCGACAGGCCGTCCGGGTACGCGTACTGCCAGTGGCGGCTCATGGTCACGCTGCCGGTGGGCTGGTCGATCGCCGCGGTGGAGCCCTCGGGCCGCTCGGTCACGGTCCAGGAGTACTCGATGGGCACGCCGTTGCGGTTGGCGAAGATGGTGGGGATGAACTTCTGGCCGGCCTTGAGCGTCAGGCCCGCGCCGGCGGAGACCTGGAACGGCGCCTTCGGGTCGAGGCAGGCATCCGGGTGGGCCGGGTCGACCACCACGCAGTAGTAGCCGTCGCACTTGTCGCCCAGGCCGTCGCCGTCGTCGTCCAGCTGATCGAAGTTGGAGACCAGCGGGCAGTTGTCCTTGGGGTTGGGCACGCCGTCGTTGTCCCAGTCACCGTCGCAGGCGTTGCCGATCCCGTCGCCGTCGGTGTCGGACTGGTCGGTGTTGGCGACCTCCACGCAGTTGTCGAACGCGTCGGAGACGTTGTCGCCGTCCGAGTCGAGGTTGCACCGCGGGTCGTTGATCAGCTCCTGCGCCGGGTTGGCGATCAGCGGGCAGTTGTCCTGGCCGTCCGGCACGCCGTCGCCGTCCTTGTCCGGGTCGCAGCCGTCGCCCAGGCCGTCGCCGTCCAGGTCCTTCTGGGACGCGTTGGGCACCGACACGCAGTTGTCCTGCGCGTTGGGGATGCCGTCGCCGTCGCTGTCCTGGTCGCAGCCGTCGCCCTGGCCGTCGCCGTCCGAGTCCTGCTGCTGGAAGTTGGAGGCGTTCGGGCAGTTGTCGCAGCCGTCGCCCACGCCGTCGCCGTCGGCGTCCTCCTGCCCGCGGTTGGAGACCCAGGGGCAGTTGTCCTTGTCGTCCGCGCGGCCGTCGCCGTCCGCGTCGTCGGTGAACGACAGGGTGACGCCGTCATCGGTGAAGTTCACCCACACGGAGCAGCCACAGCCGCACCCGCAGCCGCCGCCCTCCTCCTTCGGAGCGCCGCAGGCGTTCCCCAGACACTCGGGGTTGTCCACGTTCTGCGCCTTCGCCGGTACCGCCCATCCCAGAACCGCAGCAGCTGCCAACAGAAGACCCGTGCGCGTGATGTTCATAAGTCGAGTGCTCCCTTTCGGACGGGGCCCATAGCAAGGTCCGATCCGGACCTGGAGGCCATTGAATCCAGCGTGATTTCCCGGTGTTCGGTGAGTCGTATCCCAGGGGCAAGCTGGGGAGTGTGGTCTTCACCCCCCAACGCAAATGGGGGGCGCGCCCCCCAGCCCGTCCGGATCAGTTCCCGGTGACGAAGTCGTTGGGGCCCAGGCGGATCGTCCCGGACGGGGTCCGGGTGGCGGGCGGGAGGAAGCGGACCTGGACCACGTCGAGCGAACCGATGCCGGCGCCGTGGACCTGGTTCTGCCGGCCGACCTGGAAGTAGAGGTAGATGTCGTTGGTCCCGGCCGGGGTGGTGGGGAACGGCGGGTTCGGGCGGTCCAGCGTGTTCACCAGGGTGATGTTGTCGACGGTGAAGTCGTAGCAGGGCCGGCCGTCGTCGGTGGGGGGGCCGTCGGTGACGGTGTAGCCGTACGCGCGCGCGCTGCGGAAGTCGTTGTCGTCCGAGAGCGGGTCGGTGTGGCTCAAGAGCTCGTCGATGTTGCTGGTGCCGTCCGCGTCGCTGTCCTTGAGGTCCTCGGGGTCCAGCGGGTTGGTGCGCTCGAGCACCTCCACCAGGTCCGGGATGGAGTCGCCGTCCGTGTCCGCCACGCAGCTGTCCGTCCCCAGGACCCGCTCCTCGCAGTCGTTGAGCCGGTCCAGGTCTTCGTCCAGGACGGTGGAGCAGCCGGTGATGACGTCGGGCGTCATCGGGTCCATTCCCATGCGGACCTCGATGCCGTCCATGATGCCGTCGCCGTCGGAGTCCACCTTGACCGGGTCCGTGCCTATCGCCAGCTCGTACTCGTCGGAGAGGCCGTCCCCGTCGCTGTCGACGAGCACCACGCCTCCCAAGGAGATGGCGTTGCGGTTGAAGCCGATCAGGTGCTTGAGGACCATGGCCTGCTGGAGCGAGGAGTAGTTGATCGCGTTCACGGCCCCGGTCAGGGTCTGCGGCGGCAGCACGGTCAAAGGCTGCGTCCCCCCCGCCTTGGCGATGGCCCCGATGTCCGCCAGCACGGCCGGGTCCAGGGAGCTCGGGTCGGGCGGGAGGTAGATGGGGAGCACCGTCACCTCGCCGGCGCTGCGCTTCTCCACCAGCGCCTTCAGCTCGCGGGTGCGGACGTCCAGCTCGCAGGCGGTGCACGCCGCCGCGTCAGGCTGCAGCGCCTGGCAGGTGGGGTCCAGGTTGGTGTTGAAGGTGGACTGCACGCAGCTGGTGTCCGCCGTGGACACCAGCAGCACGAGGACGTACCGGGTGCGCGCCACCGTCCCCCGGCAACCGGTGAGCATGTCGCCGTCCATCAGCGCCTTGGCCAGCAGGATGGCGTTGCGCATGGACGGCGGGCCGTCCCCCAGCGTGGACTGGCTGTAGCGGGTGACGGCGTTGCCGAAGTCGGTGGCCAGCCCGAACGAGCCCGGCGAACCGCCCGGGCCCACCGCGTACCCGGTCGCCACCGCGTGGTAGCTGGCCAGCCCGAACTTGATGTACGGCAGGTTGAAGCGGGTGACGATGGACTGGAGCGCGTCCACCACGGACTGGGTGGGCAGGCCCTGCGCCCCCACCTGGACGGCGTAGAGCACGCGCACCGGGAAGGCGTCGCCGGCGGCCAGCGGCACGCACGCCCGGCCGGAGAAGTCCGCCTTGTCGGGGCCGCCGGCGCCGCGGCCGTTGATGGCGTACAGGCCGGCGTCGCTGCAGCTCAGCAGGGCGGCGGCGAGGACCGCCAGGGACGCCGCCGCCGGCCGCCTAGAGCGAGAGGAGATACGCGAGAAGGTCATTGCGTTCCTGGGCCGTCAGCGCGGCCGAGCCTCCGTGTCGTGGGCCCCCGTGGGTCTCGACCACGTCGCGCAAAGCAAACCGCGCGCCGACCTCCAGCCGCTCCCCGTCCACGACCTTGAGCCCGGCCGACCCCGAGCTGAGCATGGGGAAGATATCCCAGGCCCCGAGCAAAGAGGGCGGCGCCATCCCCCGGCCCACCAGCTCCTGCATCTCCACCCGCAAGGGGAGGGCCTCCGGCGTCCCCACGTCCAGGTATTGCCCTCGCGTCTTCGGGTCCTGGTCGGTGGTGAAGTGGGGCGGCGGGTGGCAGGTGAGGCAGTGGGCCTCGAAGATCTTGAGGCCCTCGCGCGGGCGGCCGCGCTGGTGGTCGAACAGCTCCAGCTCGCCGGGGACGGGCGCGCCGTCCCTCTCCACGAAGGGGTTGCGCAAGGTGGTGATGCTCGCGGTGTACAGCGCCAGCGCCTCCACCTCCGCCGGCGACGGGTCCGGGTTGTGGTAGCGGTTGCGCCCGCCCACCACGCTCGCCGTCTCCGCCAGGCTGGCGGTGGACGCGGGGGTGAAGTACGGCGGCGTCTCGAGCGAGCCCCGCACCGTCGTCGCCCGGTAGATCCGCAGCGGGTGCGTCTTCTCGAAGAACACGCCTTCGGTGTGGCCCTCCAGGTGGCAGCCGTCGCAGCTCATCGACGTCCGGCCCACGTCCGCGAAGTACAGCACCTGCCCCAGCCGCCGCGTCCGCTGCTTCAGCGTGTCGACCAGCGGCCACTGCTTCACCACCGTTCCCCGGGAGAGGTCGATCGCCGCCGCGGTGCCGGTGCACCGGTCGAGCACCCACAGCCGGTTCCGCGCCGCGTCCAGCGCCAGCGCCGTGGGCCCCGAGTGGAGCGCCGCGCCCGCTCGCCCTTTCACGCCCAGGTCGGCGGCGGGGCGGATCAGCGGGAATTCCTGCGGCGGGGGGATGGGGATCTCCTGCTTCAGCTCCAGCGCCTTCAGGTCCACCACCCGGACCAGCCCCAGGGCCGGGTCCGCCGCATAGAGCAGCCCGGACGCCTCGTCCGCGGCCAGCGCCGAGGTGACGCCCGCGCCGAAGCCCCGGTGGCGGAGGACGGTGCCCGCCCGAGGGTCCAGCTCGGAGACGCCGCCGTTGGCGCTCACCTCCATCCGCTCCGGGTTGGGACCGATGTTGGGCCCGCTGTTGGCGGAGAAGAGGTGCCCGGAGGCGAAGACCAGCGCGCGCTGCGCCTTGCCGCCCATCACGTACTTCGAGAAGCCCGCCGTGCCGCCCCCCAGGATGGGCGTGCCCGGCCGCGGGGCGATCACCGCCTGGCGCTCGCCGGTGTCGGTGGCGAGCAGCTCCACCTCGCCGGTCTGGAGGCTACCCACCGCCAAGAGGCCCTGGGAGAGCGCCATGGCCTTGGGGTTGGGATCGACCTCGCGCCGCCAGAACACCGTCCCCATCTGCAGGTCGATGGCGAGGACCGTGTCCCGGGCATCCTCCGCCACGTAGGCCACCCCTGGCGGGCCCACCACCAGGCCCTCCGCGTTGGCCACCGCCGGCACCGGCTGCGCCTCGCCCGTCGCCTTGAGCAGCATCAGCCGCCGGTCGAACCGGTGGGTCACCACCAGCGTCGCTCCCCAGCAGGCCAGCGCGGTGGGGCCGTCGTAGGTGGGGTGGCGGGAGACGGCGCCGGTCTCCGGATCCAGCTCGAACAGCTCGTCGGTGGTGGTGGAGGCGGCGAAGACGTGGCCGTCCGGGCGCACCGCCAGCGCGGTCAGATCCGGGAAGGCGGCGTCGTTCACCACCGTGAGGGGGGCGGTCCCCTCGCCGTCCTCCAGCGACGCCTGGAACGTCCGCTGCGGCTCGGCGGGCGGCAACGGCAGCGGATCGAGGCTGCCGTAGGCGTGGCGGTCGTCGATCACGGTCAGCGGGATGCGCTGCCCGCCCACCCGGAGCCGGGCGCCCGGCTTCAGCCCGGTCCCCACCACGCTGAGCGGCTGCCAGGTCTGGTTGCTCACCAGCCGGGGACCCACGGACTGGAGCGAGGCCCTTGATCGGTGCCCGCGAAATGCGGCCACTCCCACGCCGATCGCCACCAGGGCCGTGGCCACCGCGATCGCCACTCGAGTGTTGACAGAACCCCTCACGTGGTGTGGACAGTACACCCCAACTTTTTCCGAAGCGCCCGAATTCATTCCAGAACCAGTGGTTGGCCGCGTTGACAGCGCGGCATGCCGTTCGCTTAAGTTGGCGCGCTCCAATGGGACGCCTCCTGAAGACCGCCGCCCTCCTGCTGTCGCTCGCGCTGGCCGCGGGCTCGGTTTCCGCCTTCGCCGGCCCCAAGAAGGGCGGCGCGAGCAAGAAAGGGCCCTCCAAGGGTTCCGGGGCTTCGGCGCCGGCCAGGAAGGAGTCGCTCGACCCCCTGGGTGACATCGGCAGCGGCGGCGCCAAGGGCGCCCAGGGCGCGCCGGCGGCCTCCAGCGGAGGTGGCGGCACCCCGCCGCAGCGCGGGCCCACCCGCATCGACTTCGACGACCGGTTGATCCAGGGCCAGACCAACAAGTCCGGCGCGGTGTACCTGTACGACCGCAAGGAACTTCAGACCAAGTCCATGGTCAAGAGGCGCGAGAGCTTCCGTCAGGAGATCCTCTCCACGGTGTACGACACGCAGTAGGCCTCTCCCCCACGCCTTCACAAGAGGATTGCAACGTTGAGCGGGCAGCCGGTGGTTCTCCAGGTGGTCATCCTGCGCGATGGGCTCCTGGTGGGCACCGAAGTCTTCGTGCCCGGGTCCTACAGCGTGGGGTCCGCCCCGCTGTCGGACCTGAAGCTGGATGACCCGACCATCCAGCAGCAGCAGGCCGTCCTCTACTTCCAGAACGGCAAGGCCGCCATCCAGGACATGGGCGGCGGCGTGTACGTCAACGGGATCAAGGTCACCGCCTGCGAGATCCGCTCGATGGACGAGGTGGTGGTCGGCCCGTTCGTCCTCAAGTGCCGGATCGTCGCGCAGCGCCCGGCCTCGCCGGCCATGTCGCCGGAGGTGGCCGCGCTCCTGGGCGGCGCCCCGCCCCGGCCCTCCGCCCCGTCGCTCTCCGCCGCCCCGCCGGGCGCGTCCTGGCCGGCGATGCCGGCGGTGGCGCACGCGGCCAACCTGGTGGCCCTCCCCGCGCCGGAGCTGCACCCCACCCCCGCGCCCGTCGCCAAGCCGCAGGGGACGGTGGCGTCCGCGCGGCGCATCGCCCAGCAGGCGCAGAAGGTCCCGCTGCCGGCGCAGAAGCGCCCGAAGGAGCCCACCACCGACGAGCACCTGCTCGAGCTGGAGCGGGAGCCGGGCACCATGCAGGAGGTGGTGCACCAGGACGACCGGCCGACCTTCGTGCCCGGTTCGGTCGGCTCCGAGCCGGCGCCGCGCGCCCAGAAGCCGCGCGGGAACGGCGTGCACGTCCGCGAGGGCCAGATGCCCACCGCGACGCCGGGCGAGGGGCGTCCCGCCGCGGGGCCCTCGCTGGCCAAGGCCGCGCGCCCACCCACCGCGCAGCAGAAGGCGCAGGCCCCCGAGAAGGAGAAGGCCAAGGCGAAGGAGAAAGCCAAGCCCGCGGCACCCGCCAAGGCGCCGAAGGTCTCCACCGCCGGGATGACCGCCGGCGGGAGCGGCCGCACCAGGCTCCGCCTGTACTACGAGCTGCACTGGCGCGGGATGCGCCACGGGGCGGTGAGCTTCGGCGCGGAGAGCGCGCGCAAGGGCAAGCCGATCCTCGGCACCTCCGCCATGGGCCCGGAGTTCCCCTACTGGGGCTTCGAGGGCGTCCCCCAGGGCAAGTTCCCCATCGCCCAGGTGCGCGGGGACTCGTACCGCCTCTTCGTCCCCTCCACCGCCAAGATCGAGCGCCGCCAGGGCACCGACTTCCAGCAGGTGAACGCCGGGGAGCTGGACCGCGACGGCGACCGCCTCTACATGACCCTGAGCGCGGGCGGGCAGGCGCGCTTCAGCGCCGGCGGGATGACGCTCTACGCGACCGTCGCCCCGCCCGCGGAGAAGGTGAAGGTCAACCCGCTCAAGGGCCTGCCCTGGGTGCTGATCGCCCTCCTGGTGCTGATCAGCTCCGGCGGCATCGCCGTGCTGGTGATGATGCCCAAGGCCTCCGAGGCGCCGGACTTCACCGCCAAGGGCCTGGACCCGGTGGCGGTCCGCCTGGCCATCCAGCCGAAGGAGAAGAAGGAGAAGGCCAAGGAGAAGCTGGAGAAGATCAGGAAGAAGAAGGACGACGCGGTCGTCGAGAACAAGCCCGAGAAGAAGACCAAGCCGACCAAGGAGCCGGTGCAGGTCGCGCCGCCGCCGGCGGAGACCAAGGCGCTCAAGCAGCTGGCCAAGCTGGCCGCCGCCGGGCCCGCCATGGGCGACATGCTGGCCGCGGTGGACAAGCTGGGGAACGGCCCGGGCGCCAAGAACGCCAAGACCGGGTTCCACCTCTCCGGCCTGGTGGGCAAGTCGCCCATCGCCAACGCGGGCCTGGGGACGTTCGGACTGGGCGGCGGCGGCAAGGGCGGCGTGGGCACGCTGGGCGCGGAGATCCTGCGCGGTCGCGGCGGCGGCGGCATCGGCGCCATGGGCGCCGGGGGCATCGGCAAGGGCACCGTGGGCGGGATGGTGACGCACGCCACCTCCCGCTCGGTGGGGGTGCCGCAGGGCAACATCGACCGCGAGGCGGTGGCCAAGACGATCAACGCCCACCTGCAGGAGGTCCGCGGCTGCTACGAGCGCGCCCTCCTCAAGGACCCCGGGCTGGCGGGCAAGGTGGTGCTGGAGTGGACCATCGGCACCACCGGGTCGGTGACCGCGGCCAAGACCAAGAGCTCGACTTTGAAGAACGCGAGCGTGGAGGGCTGCATCCTCTCGGCGCTCAAGACGTGGCAGTTCCCGCAGCCTCGCGGAGGCGTGGTGATCATCAGTTACCCGTTCCTCTTCAACTCGGTCGGCTTCTAGGCGGCCGCTCAGGGAGCTTCTCAATGAAGGCACTTCTCGTCGCGGCGGCCCTGCTGCCGTCGGTGGCGCTGGCGCAAGCCGAAGAGTTGGAGAACCCGGGCAAGGTGGCGGCGGTGCAGGAGCGGCTCTTCCGGATGAACCAGGAGCTCTCGCTGGGCGTCGGCACGCTGCCCCTGGACGCGTTCTACAAGGGCTTCGGCCCCCAGGTGACGTACACCTTCCACTTCACCGACACGTTCGCCTGGCAGGTCGGCCGGGCGATGTACAGCTATGCGGCCCCCACCTCGCTCCGCGAGCAGTTGCAGCGCGACTTCGGCGTGCTCCCCACCCAGTTCGAGACGGTGCAGTGGATGGCCGGGTCCGACCTGGTGTGGAGCCCCGTCTACGGCAAGACCAGCTTCCTCAACCAGAGCGTGCTGCACTTCGAGGCCTACGCGATGGTGGGCGGGACGCTGATCAAGACCACCCAGAACTTCCGCCCGGCGCTGGACCTGGGCGTGGGCGTGCGCGTCTTCACCTCCAGGTTCGTCAGCTACCGGCTGGACGTCACCGACAACGTCTGCATCCCGCTCAAGTTCCCGGTGGTCAACATCCTCAACGTCCCCACCATCATCCTCGCCGTGGCGCTCAACTTCGGCTCCCCCGAATGAAACCAGCCCTCCTCGCCGCGCTGGCCGCCTCGCTGCTGGCCGCCGCGGCCGCTCCCCCCGCGGCCCCCGCCGCTCCGCCCGCCGCCGCTCCCGACGCCGGCGCGCCTCCTCCCGGCGCCGACGGGGGCACGCCCTCGTCCGCCGCCCCGGCCACGCTGCCGGAGAAGGTGAGCCCCAAGATCTTCGACGAGGGCCTCTCCCTCTACTTCACCGCCAACTACAAGGAGGCGGCGCGCCGCTTCTACGCGTACCTGGAGGCGATGCCCCAGACGGACGACAACTACGCCTGGGCGCAGTACTTCCTGGGCGAGAGCCTGGTGAAGCTCAAGCTCACCCACGCCGGCGCGTACTACCTGGCCCGCATCGCCCGCGAGCGCAGCAACCCGGAGGTCGTCCCCCGCGCGCTGGAGGGCCTGCGCGAGCTGATCGACGGGCCGCACGACGAGGTGATGATCGACGAGCAGGTGTTCGCCGCGCTCGACCTGGGCTTCGTGGGCGGCGAGACCGGCGACTACGCCAACTACCAGCAGGGCCTGTTGGACCTGCGCGCCGGCAACGAGCGCTGGGCCAACACCCACTTCTCCAAGATCACCGAGGGCACCGCCGCCGCCTCGCGCGCCCGCTTCGCGGTGCTGGTGACCCGGCTCAAGGACGCCAAGGAGGTCAACCAGGAGCTGATCCAGGACTTCTGGGACCTGGGCCACGACCTCAAGCTGTCGCTGGAGACGCGCAACGAGGCGCTCCTGGCGGCGGCGCGGCTGCGCTACGAGCGCAAGGACTTCCAGGGCGCGCTGGACGCGTACCGGCAGGTGAAGCTGCCGGCCCTGGACCCGGGCCAGGCGTCGCTCTACCTGGAGGAGGCGTGGACCCGCTACAACCTGGGCCAGATCCACGCGTCCATGGGCATCCTCAACACCCTGGACGCGCCCGCCTTCCGCGACGAGTTCCTCCCCGACAAGTACCTCCTGCGGGCGATGATCTTCCGCGACCTCTGCCACTACCTGCCGGCCAAGCGCGCCGCCAAGGAGCTCACCCGCAAGTACGCCGAGTCGCTGGAGGCCATCCGCGAGCGGGACGACCTCACCCGCGACCTGAGGATGGTGCGCGCGGCCGCGTCCATCGGCCCCACCCGGCGCGCCTACCGCTTCTACGAGTCGCTCCAGCTGGAGGGCGAGAACCTGGGCCGCTTCGCCGGCAGCTTCGGCGACCGGCTCTACGGCCACCTCAGCCGGCTCTACGTGCTGGCGGTGGCGGAGGCGCAGCGCGTGTACGAGGCGCGGCTGCGCGAGTCGGTGCGGCAGGAGGCGGACAAGCTGGTCCGCGCCGCCGAGCAGGTCCGGATCATGGACTACGAGATCGGCCTCAAGCTCTACGAGCGCATCAAGAAGGGGTCCAAGCTGGTCAAGGACGTCGAGGAGCCGCCGCTGACGCCCAAGCAGGTGGGCTTCCCGTTCGACGGCGAGTACTGGAACGACGAGTTGCGCGACTACCGGGTCAGCCTCAAGTCCCGCTGCATCGAGGGGATCGACCAATGAGAGCGCTCGCCCTGGCCCTGGCCGTGAGCGCCCTCCCCGCCGCCGCGCAGGTGGTGGTGAACCCGCGCGACATCAACCCGCTCGTCTCCAAGTCGAAGGAGAAGGAGGCCCTCCTCACCAAGCTGAAGCGGGACATCTTCAAGTGCGACAAGTCCATCCTGGAGACGGAGAAGCTGATCGCCAAGTCCCACTCCGCGCCCTACCTGCCGGACCTCCAGTTCCGGCTGGCCGAGCTGTACGTGGAGAAGAGCCGCTACATCTACACCCTGCAGGCGGAGAGCCGGCCGGAGGGGATGAAGGGCGCGCTCATCTCGCCGGAGACGAAGCTGATGAAGCAGAAGGCGGTGCAGCTCTACGTCCGCCTGCAGAAGGAGTTCCCGGACTTCCACGACGGCGACAAGGTGACCTTCTACCTGGCGCACGAGGAGCGGGAGCTGGGCGAGTTCGACGAGATGCTCAAGACGCTGGGTGAGCTGATCGCCAAGTACCCCAAGAGCCCGCTGCGGCTGGAGTCCGAGCAGATCCTGGGCGACTACTACTTCGACAAGGCGGACCTGGGCGAGGCGGAGAAGCACTACCAGGCCGTGCTGGAGGCGCCCCTGTCTCCGGTGCACGACCTGGCCCGCTACAAGATGGGCTGGATCCGCATCAACCAGAACAAGCACGGCGAGGCGGTGCCGTTCTTCGAGGCCGCCGCCGCCTCCCCGCCGGCGCCGGGCGTGGACCCGCAGAAGTCGCTCAACATCAAGCGCGAGGCGCTCTTGGACCTGGTCTACAGCTACACCGAGTCCCGCCCGCCCAAGGGCGCCATCAACTACTTCGAGAAGCTGTCCGACTCCCGCGCCACCTTCGCGCTGGCGCTGGAGAAGCTGGGCACCCGCTACTTCATCAAGCAGCAGTACGAGTGGGCCATCCCCGCGCTGCGCCGGCTGCTGGACATCCAGCCGGACCCGGAGCTGGACCTGGAGCGGGCGGAGAAGATCTACGACTCCATCAAGGCGTCCAAGGGCGCGGTGCTCCCGCGGGCGGAGGACATCCGCTACCTGGTGCGCGCCGCGGTGGAGGTGAAGACGGACCCCGCCAAGGACGAGGCCAGCCGCCTGAAGACGCTCAAGGAGCTGGAGGAGCTGTCCCGCGACCTGGCCACCACGCTGCACACCTACGCCCAGAAGAAGGACGAGCGGCAGATCTACCTGGACGCGGCGGCGGCGTACAAAGAGTACCTGCAGCTGTTCCGGCCGCAGCAGTACGTGATCGCGATCATGAAGAACCGCGCCGACGCGCTCTACGCCGCCAAGGCGTACCCGGAGGCGGCGCGGCAGTTCGAGGAGCTGGCGCAGTACTCGGAGGCCAAGGACCCGGCCGGGCTGGAGGCCGCGGTGTACGGCGCGCTGCTCGCCCAGTACACCGGGCTGCGCCAGGAGAACGTGGACAAGCTCACCGCCTTCGAGGTGGCGGACGCCCGCCAGGCGCTGAAGATCATGGGCGGCAAGTACCTGGAGCGCTTCCCCAAGAGCGAGCACTCGGTGGAGGTGAAGTTCAACATCGCCCGCGCGCACTACGACGACGGCGAGTACGACCAGGCGGCGGCGCTGTTCTCCGCCTTCGCGCTCAACAACCCCGGCGTCAAGGACGCCCCGGTGGCCGGCCACCTGGCGCTGGACGCGCTCCGCCAGCTCAACGACTTCAAGGGCATCGACGAGACCGGCAACAAGTTCCTGGCCTCCGCGCTGCCCGCCAACTTCAAGG